>Ga0194127_10005817_pt1 | contig 14305 bp, 17 predicted proteins | sample TA2KigC100mmetaG_FD_148624 | JGI IMG/M metagenome (GOLD analysis project Ga0194127, IMG submission 148624) | Freshwater microbial communities from Lake Tanganyika, Tanzania - TA2015036 Kigoma Deep Cast 100m | ecosystem: Environmental > Aquatic > Freshwater > Lake | place: Tanzania: Lake...
CCCCAGTCCGGGAAACGGGCGCTACACGTGCCGACCTGGTATGCCTGGGGACAGGTTTGACCAAGGGGGCATCCCACGTCAGCCCGGTTTTAATCAAGTAGCAGTATAATTTCGGCATATGTTTCATTATTGCGGAGGTTTGGTTTGACCGAGTATTCGAATGACCCGCAGCCGTTGCCGGAAGCAGAGGCCGGGCAGAGGCAGGACAATTGGGGCAGCCTGTTGCGGGATGTATTGGAAACCCTCTTTCTATCTGTTGTGTTGTTCCTGGCGATCAATGCCGTCTCGGCGCGTGTGCGGGTGGACGGCTACTCGATGCGCCCGACCCTCGACGACGGCCAGTTCGTCCTCGTCAACCGCCTGGCCTACCGCCTGGGTGATTACGCCCGCGGAGATATTATTGTTTTCTCTTCTCCAGTGATCGAAGGCGAGGACCTGATCAAACGCATCATCGGCCTGCCCGGAGACCATGTCGTGGTGGAGAATGGCCGCCTGTCTGTAAACGGAATGGCGCTGGAGGAGGAGTATATCGCCGCGCCCCCTTCATATGTTGGGGCGTGGGATGTACCGGAGGGTTATCTCTTCGTGCTGGGTGACAACCGAAACGATTCTTCCGATTCGCATGCCTGGGGGCCGTTGGAGATCGAACGGGTGATCGGGCGGGCAGTGCTGATTTATTGGCCTTTCCCGGAAATGGAAGTTCTGGAGCACGGGGGGCTGGTCTTGGCCCAGTCAGTGGAGGCTTCCCAATGACGGATACAATGCGGGTGATCGGCTCCCTGCTCGAACTGGCCGGGCAGTATGAGGATCGGCTGCCCGATCTGCCGCCGCAGCCCGAGGCGCCGGCAGGGGCGGCGCTGGCCGGCTTGATCGACCACACCCTACTCAAACCCGAAACGACTGCTGCACAGGTGAAGCAATTGTGCGCCGAAGCATTGAAATTCAAGTTCGCAACCGTCTGTGTCAACCCGGCTTTCGTCCCACTGGCGGCTGGATTGCTGCGAGGCGGGGGCGTGGGCGTCTGCGCGGTGGTTGCCTTCCCACTCGGAGCCAGCCTGCCGGAATCCAAGGCGGCCGAGACGCGCGGCGTGATCCAGATGGGCGCCACCGAAGTGGATATGGCGCTCAACATCGGAGCCCTGAAGGGCGAGGCCTACGGCCTGGCGCTGGAGGATATCCGCCGGGTGGTGGAGGAAGCGCATGCCGGCGCGGCGCAGGTGAAAGTGATCATCGAGGCCGCCCTGCTGACCCGCCGCGAGAAGGTCATTGCCTGCCTGTTGTGCCGGGAAGCCGGGGCTGCTTTCGTCAAGACTTCCACCGGTTTCGGCCCGGGTGGGGCGACAGTGGAGGATGTGGCGTTGATGCGCCGGGTGGTGGGGTCCGGGATGGGCGTCAAAGCCGCCGGTGGCATCCGCACCCTGGCAGATGCCTTGTCCATGCTCCGCGCCGGGGCCAACCGCCTGGGCGCCAGCGCCGGGGTGTCCATCCTCGAGGAAGCGGGTGTGAAATGACCGAACCGGTCGAGACCAATCCCCACCCGGAAAAACCCTGCCGGGAATGCCGCGCCGGCATCATGCGCCTGCGCTTCATCACATTTTTCACCTGGCTGGACGATGAACTCTTGACCGTGCCGGGCTTCCCGGCCTGGATCTGCGACGTTTGCGGACGGCGCGACTATGACGAGCGCGCCCTCTCCTGGCTGACGGCGCTCCTGAACCCCGATGCCGGCAAACCGTCCGAGTCGCGCAAGGTGAAACCGGCGCCGTTCTTCCACCAGCCGCCCGCCCGGCCGGTGCAGGACGAACTACCCTAGGAGTTTCCGATGCCAGAACCATCCACTACGAACCGCCTTGTTTCAGCCGATTTCCTCACATCCAGTTACCGGGTGGTGGGGAAGATCATGGTGCCCAATTCCGGGATGATGGGATTGATGAACGACACCACCACCTCCTTCATGGAGGTGCTGGAGGCGAAACTGGCGCGCCTGCATATGCCGACCAAACTGGTGGGGGAATACCAGGTGGTGGACCTGGTGAAGGATAACATCTTCGCCGTCTGCCTCACCCGGCGGGAGGACGTGGGGCCGGTGGCGCTGGCGAGGGGCGGTTACTCGAATTTGATCAAGTACCCGCTGCGGGTCGCCACCCAGGTCTACGAACTGGAAGGGACGCTGGAATGGGCCGGGCGTTTCGACTTCTCGACCATCATGGTGGAGGGGACGCGCGGTTTTGTACCGCTCTATAGCACGACCCTGACCGCCATCCTCATCCCGGCTTTCAAGATCGAAAGCCCGGCGGTGATGTTCAACCGCAAGCATGTCGACCTGCTGGCGGTGCTGTCCGATAAAGTCGGATAGGAATTGCTTGACCGCTGTGCAGGGCAGTGATAAAATCCCCCCGCTCTGAGAAAGCCCCCATCGTCTAGTGGACCAGGACGCAGCCCTTTCAAGGCTAAAACCGGGGTTCGAATCCCCGTGGGGGCACCAGCAGACCGCCTTTGAGGCGGTTTTGTTTTACCTATTGGTCCATTCGCTGAAGCGAACCCCATCTATCTTGCCTGGAAACACCCGGTTCTATCGATTCCTGTATGTTTCTACCCCCGATACCGCCAAGATCTCCCCATAATAGATGCGGTGGTAGTCGTCCCTGTACAAGCGGTTGATGGCCGGGTCAAGGAAACGCGCCGGGTCGAAATCGTCCCAGTAGATCTTGCGGCACTCGATGACCAGTTCGGCTTCGGCGAAGGCCGGGGCCGGGACGTGGCGCGCCGCAACCGGCGTCAATCCTGCTTCGGCGATCTTGTCCCCCTCGCGGCCGGACTTGCTCCCCAGCAACTGGAGCGCCGGGCGGCAGGCCTCCGGGAAGGCGGCCAGGGTGAAGGTCTCGTAGCGTTCCATGAACTGGTATGTGTGGCGGGTCGGGCGCACCACCACCTGGGCAAAGGGACGGTTCCACATCGCCCCCAGGCTGCCCCAGGATATGGTCATCGTGTTGAAATCATGGGCGGAGAAGTCACCGCAGGTCAGGAGCAGCCAGGTCTGGTCGAATAGGTGAAATGGTCTGGCCAGGAATTGCTCGATCGGGATGGGGGGCAGGTGCATGGGGTCTCCTGCCAGCCTAATTATCCCGGAAGCCGTAGGCTTCGACGATGGCCTCGATGATGGCGGCGTCATCGCTGGACACGCCGGTCAGTTCGAAACCGGTGTTGTAGAAGCGCGGGTCGATATCCTGCTGGCACCAGATGCTGCGCGCCTGGAAGGACATGTAGGGTTTCTCGGTCACATCCATCGAGAGTTCCATCCGCAGTTCGAACTGCCGTCCGGCCGGGATGGGGTGTTCGCTGATGACCATCGCGCCGCCGGGGGTGATGTCCACCAGGTGGCCGATCAGGTCGCCTTTTGGCATATCGTAGATGCGGGTGTAGTACATCAGGTACTTGCGGTGGATCCTGCGCCGCTCGGGCATATGCGCCAGCCTTTCTGTGGGGGGGATGCCTACCCGCTGCGTTCGATGACGATGGTCGCCTGGGTCACCAGCGCCGCTACCGCCCCAACGGCCGCCAGTTGCGGGGCAAGGAAGGCGCCGACCACGCCAAAGGTCAGGGGCAGGTCGATCAGCGTCTTGCCGGTCTCATCCTTGATGATCACACGCCGGATGTTCCCTTCATGTAGTAATTCTTTTATCCGTGCCAGCAGCATCTCCCCATTGACCTGGAACTCCTCGGTGTAGACTTTTCCCTGGTCCATATAGTACTCCTTTTGCAGGGGGGTCAGGAGAGTCCGGTGGGACGGGGCGGGCGCTGCTTGTGAGGCAGCAGTAATAAGAAGCCGATGGCGATGATCCCCATGCCGATCTGGACCCCGGCCGCCTGCCACAGGCCGAAGAACGGTACCTGCTGCGGGCGGACGTGCTGGCCGAAGCCGAAAACATCGGCCATCCCGGCGAAGACCGAGATCACGTACCCGGTGCTGACCAGCCGCAGGCCGATATCGGCGGCGATGGTGGCTCCCCCTTTCCGCCAGTAGGCGTTGAGGGAAATATAACCGCCAAGGCAGATGAAGGCCAACCCGACCAGGAAGACGGAGATCTGGACGAAACCAACAACCGGGCTGCGGTCCATGCCGAACCAGGCCGGCCTGGCGCCGATCAGGAATATCAGCAGTCCACCCAAGGTCAGCGCCAACCCGGTGCGCACCCGCACCGGTGAGGGCGGGGCAGGGGGAGGCGGGGTCCCGGGAGTGGTCTTTTCGGTCTCGGAAGAGTTCATTTGGAAGGGAGGTTCTCCTTGAGGCGCCGGATCCAGTTCCCGCCCATGATGGCGGTGATCTCATCCGGAGTATACCCTTTCCCGGCCAGGATGGGGACCAGTTTTTGCAGGTCAGCGATGCTATCCACCTCCGCCGGGACGGATGCCAGGCCGAAGCCGCCATCGAAATCGCTCCCCAGGCCGACATGACGGGCATCCCCTGCCATTTGGCAGATATGGTCGATGTGACTGGCCACGGTCTCGAGCGTGATGGAGGCGCGGCTGTCGCCGGTCTTCCAGCGGTAGTCCAGGAAACGGCAATAGGGGACGACGCCGATGATCCCATCGCGTTCCAGGATGGCGCGCAGCAGGTTGTCCCCCAACTGGCGGTTGCCGCTGTACTCCGGGATGAGGGCGGCAGCATTGGCGTGACTGGCGATGAGCGGTCCGTGGTAGGAATCGAGCGCCTGGCGGGCGGAAAGTTCATCCATGTGGCTCAAGTCGAGAATGAATTTCAGGTCGGACATCGCCTCCAGCAGGGCGCGCCCGGCGTCGGTCAGCGGACCCGGTTCGCGTGTCCCGCCGCAGTAGCGGTTGCCGGCCCAGGCTGGGCCGATGATTCGCACGCCAAGTTCCCACCACTCGCCCAATTCGTCGGGCAGACGGACGCCGTCTGCGCCTTCCATCAGGATCACCAATCCGACCGGAGGCTGGGTTGCCGGCGCCTGCCAGGCGGCCAGGGTGTCATCCAATCCGGCGGCGTCCAGCACGAGGCGGAAGGCGTCCGGGTGGCGGTCGGCCAGGCGGTGGTATGCATCCACCTGCGCCCGGTAGAGGCGGTTGGCGCCTGCGGTATCGGTGTAGACCTGGTTCTCCCAGGCGTGCAGGCGGCGGCGTTCCGGGGCGGCGAAGAGGGTGGCAAAGACCAATGCCACCCGCCCAGCCTGGTATTCAGGCCAGCCGAGCAGGGTCTCGCCCATATCGGTTGCAGCCGCGCTCCCGGCTTCGAGGCGGCGGGTTTCGGCGGCAGGACGGGTGTAATCCCGGCCAAAGGTCAGGATATTCCAGGCCAGGTCTTCATGGGCATCGACGAGCAGGGGAGGGGATTTCATCGGGAATCGAGAGCGCACCCTGCGGTGCGCTCTGTTGTGGTCAGGCTTCTGTTTCCGGCGCCTGGCCGATATCCAGGGCAGCCAGGTCGATATCCTTGTAGGCTCCTGAGTCCACTTTGCGCAGGCTCAGGCCGATCCGGCGCTGGTCCGGGTCGATGCGGATGATGCGCAGCGTGATGGCATCGCCTTCCTTCAGGCGTTCCTTCGGGTGCTCGATGCGGGTCTCGCTGATCTCGGAGATGTGGATCAATCCTTCCACCTCGCCTTCCAGCCGGGCGAATGCGCCGAACTTGGTCAGGCGGGTGATAATACCTTCCACTAATTGGCCGACTTTGAAGGCTTCGATCTTCTTTTTCCAGGGGTCGTCGGCCAGGACACGCAGGGAAAGCCCGATCCGCTTCTTTTCGCGGTCGATGTTGATGACCTTGACGGTCACTTCCTGGCCGACTTCCAGCATTTCGCTCGGGTGCTGGATGCGGTCCCAGGAGATCTCCGAGAGGTGCACCAGGCCGTCGGCGCCGTTGATGTTGACGAATGCGCCGAAATCAGCCAGGCTGGTGACGCGCCCGGTGTAGATCTCGCCTTCCTTGAGTTCTTCGATGACGCGTTCTTTGAGGGACTGGCGCGTCTCGCTGCTGGCAGCCCGTTCGGACAGGATCAGGCGACGGCGGGAGCGGTCGACCTCGATCACCCTCACCGTGATCGGTTCACCGATCATCTTTGCCCAACGCTGGTCGGGTGTCTCGCCGCTGGCCCCGGCGCGCCGGGTCAGGCTGACCTGTGATGCGGGGACGAAGCCGCGCAGGTTATGGACCGGGACGATCAGGCCGCCTTTGTTGTAGCCTTCTACGAAGCCTTCATGGGCTTCGTCGGACTCGAGCATTTTCTCGACCAACTCCCAACCTTTTTGTTCCTGGGCGCGGGTATAGGAAAGAATGATGTTGCCGTTGGCATCTTCGGGCGCCAGCACGTAGACGGTGATCTGCTGGCCGAGTTGGAAGGCTTCGCGCTCGCTGGTCGAGATCTGGTCCAGTTCGCGACCGGTGATGACGCCTTCCGACTTTGCTCCAACACTGACGAGGATTTGGGATGGGCTGATGCTGGCGATGACGCCAGTGCGGATCTCTCCCGCTTGGGGAAAGTCGAGCGTCAACCCTTCTTCCTGGAGTAGGGCTTCCATGTTGTTGCTGTTGTTGCCTTCGGCTGGCGCGGTTTCTTCGGGCATGGCCCCCTGCCCGTTCAGGGCCTGGTTTTGATCCATCATTGAATTGACTCCGGATATAAAAGATAGGCGGGATTATACAGGTGAATGGACATATTGGCAACCCTTGTGCAATTCAGGCGGATTGTGGTGGTTACCGGCTCCGTGTTGAAGGGAAGGACGAGATGCGACAGACTCCTCGGATCGTCGTATCCGCACCGGTGCATCCGGAGTGAATGACCGGTCTCTCGAAAGCCCGCGGAGAACCGGGGGAATCCTGCGCGATGTGCCATCCCCGGACATCTTTTTGCATGGGAAGGAATCCGCAGTATAATCACAGGCCGGAGTTGACGAATGCCGACCATCTATCCATTCACAGCCATCGTGGGACAGGAGCGTATGCGCCGGGCCCTGATCCTGAACGCGGTCGATCCGCGCATCGGCGGCGTATTGATCCGCGGCGAGCGGGGTACAGCCAAGTCCACGGCAGCGCGCGCCCTGGCAGCGCTCCTGCCGCGCGTGAACGTGGTCAGGGATTGCCGCTTTGGCTGCGACCCGGACCAGCCGGTCACCTGGTGCACGGAATGCCGCGAGCGGACTGCCGGCGGTGCGTCCCTCCCGGGCGACACCCGCCTGACCCCTTTCATCAACCTGCCGGTCTCGGCCACCGAAGACCGGGTGGTGGGCACCCTCGACATCGAACAGGCGATCCAGAAAGGGGAACGGCGCTTCGAGCCGGGTGTTCTGGCTGCTGCCAACCGCGGCCTGCTCTACATCGATGAGGTCAACCTGCTCGACGACCACGTGGTGGATATCCTGCTCGATTCCGCCGCCATGGGCCAGAATATCGTTGAAAGGGAAGGCATCTCCTTCAGCCACCCGGCGCGCTTCATCCTGGTTGGGACGATGAACCCGGAGGAAGGCGACCTGCGGCCGCAGTTGCTCGACCGCTTCGCCCTCTCAGTGGACATCACCGGCATCCGCGAAGCCCGCGAGCGGGTCGCCATCATGGAACGCAACCTGGCTTTCGAGGCCGACGCCGACATCTTCCGCAAGGAATTCTTCCCAAAGGAGGAGCAACTCTCGCGCCAGATCGAACACGCCCGCACCCTGGTGGACAAGGTCACGCACACCCGTCGCGATCTTCTCGCAATCGCCGCCCTGACCGCCTCCCTCAATGTGGACGGTCACCGCGCCGACCTGGTCATCCTGAAAGCAGCCCGCGCCCATGCCGCCTTCGAGGGGCGCGAGTCCATCACGGATCGCGATATTGCCCTGGCCGCCGAACTGGCCCTGCCGCACCGCATCAAGCGCGGTCCCTTCCAACAGACCGAGATGTCTCCTGAACAGTTGCAGGAACGGATCGAGAACTTGCAAGGCTCTGTTTCCGATGGGGAACCCTCCGACCAGGAACCGCAGGAAGCCGAAGGGCAAAAAAAAAAGTAATTTCCGATAGCGCCGAACAAGAGACCCAGGAACAGCCTTCTGCGGAACCCATGCCGCAACAGGCTGTTTTCAATACCAGCGCGGGTAATTGGTGGGATGGCGGGCAGAAGGTGAAAGTAGGCGACACCTTCGATGTCCGCCGGCTAGACACACCGCTCGACAAACTGACCCGCCACCATGCCGGGCGGCGCTCGCGCACCTATACCCAGCGCAAGCGCGGGCGTTACATCCAGTCCCGCCCGGCCAATGGCAAGACCGACGACCTGGCATTCGACGCCACCCTGCGCGCCGCAGCGCCCTACCAGAGACGCCGCGTCGAGCAAAGGAAGCGGGTTGCATTCGCCATCCAGCCGATGGATTTCCAGCGCAAGGTGCGGGTCAAGAAGGCCGCCAACCTGGTACTCTTCCTGGTGGATGCCTCCTGGTCGATGGCAGTCGCCGAACGCATGGCGGCCACCAAAGGCGCTATCCTCTCCCTGTTGACCGACGCCTACCAACGTCGCGACCGGGTCGGGTTGATCGTCTTCCAGAAGGACCGCGCCACGCTTGTGCTATCACCCACGACCTCTGTCCAACTGGCGCAGAAAGCGTTGGTGGACATCCCGGTCGGCGGCAAGACGCCCCTCTCGGCCGGGTTGTTGATGGCCTACGATGTCCTGCGCCAGGAGGAGATCCTCCATCCGGACGTGATGCCCCTGCTGATCGTCCTGACCGACGGCGCCGGGAATGTCTCGATCGGGATGCTCCCGCCACAGGAGGAATCGTACAGGTTTGCCGAACTGATCGCCACCCGCGAGTACCGCAGCGTGGTCATCAACATGGAGCACGCTTCGTTCGACCAGGGCCTGGCTCAATCGCTGGCAGAACACCTGGAAGCGCCCTGCTACTCGCTCGGGGAACTGAAAGCCGAGAATCTCTACCATACGGTGCGGCAGGAGATGGCTGAAACGAAGAAGAAATAAGGCCGGCAACTGCCCAAAACCGGCATTCTTTGACAGCCGTCTGGAATCATGGTATGTTCAATCCGGCCTCAGCCAGCCTATTGGGAGCGCTCCATGGATTTCTTCCTTTCCCAGGACCCGAACATCACCCGCCTGCCACCCGAAGAGACGCGCATCCTGTCCCTGTGCGCGGATCCCTACCCGGACGGCCGCCGCCTGCGCGTCACCATCGAGTTGACGCCGTTCCAGCAGCGTCCCAACCTCGAACTGGCGCTGGCCGGCCCGGACGGGGAGCCATCCGGTTCGGCCTCCATTGTCGAACCAGTCGGCTGGACGCTCGAATTGACCATGCACATCCGCAACCCGCGCCCGGGACGGTACACCCTGCATGGCTCCCTGGTTTTCCCCGCATCCGAGGGCGGCGATGAACGCCAGGTTGCATTCGAACTCCCGCCAGGTTGAATCCATGCAACGCCAAATTTCATTCCACATCCCCGTCATCCTGCTGGCAACCTGGCTCGCGGCTTGGGGGTCAACCCGGGGGGGCAGGCGACTACCGCCTCTCCAGTGACCGACCTTCCAACAACCTCCCCGGTTATTGCACAGACGCCTACAGCCACTCCCGCCGGGTCTCCCGATCATTCCACAGGCCAGGCAGCGGTCATCCTCTCGATGGCCGATGGCGGCGCCTTCCATCTCTTCCACTATGAACCGGGGACCCGCACTTTCACCCGCCTGACCGCCGATCCCTGGGACGATATCACCCCCAGCCTCAGCCCGGACGGAAGGTGGGTGGCCTATGCTTCGCGCCGCAACGGATACTGGGACCTCTACCTGCTCAGTCTCGAGAATGGCGATATCCTGCGCCTGACCGATACTCCCGAATATGACGCCGCTCCATCCTGGTCGCCGGACGGGCGCTGGATCATCCACGAGACCTACCTGGATGACAACCTGGAACTGATCATCCGCCCGGCTTTCGATACCGGCCAGGAGCCCATCCGCCTGACAGACAATCCCGCCGCCGACCATTCCCCGGCCTGGTCGCCGCAGGGCAGGGAAGTGGCTTTCATTTCCACCCGCAACGGCGCCGAGGATGTCTGGCTGGCGGACCTGGATGTTGCCGGCGCAGGCCGTTTCTCCAACCTCAGCCACAATACCCGCTCGCGCGAGTCTGGTCCCGCCTGGTCGCCGGATGGCGGAATGCTGGCGTGGTCCTCGCTGACCGATGACGGTTTGAGCAGTCTGTTATTGTGGGATGCCACCCAACCCTCCAACCCGCCGCTGCGCCTGGCAGATGGAGATGGCCTTGCCTGGCTCGATCAGAGCACACTCCTGGCTCGTTACCCCAACCCCAATACCTCCTTACTGGTCGGTTACGATGTAACCAGCCGCCTGGTGACACATCCCACGCTGCTCCTGCCCGGCTTGTTGCACGGCTTGACCGTCGGCAGGCCCACCCTGCCGGACCCGCTGCCTGGGACCTTCCAGCAAGCCGTCCTGTTTTCCCCTGCGCCGCTTTCCGTCCCCCAGACAGTCACGCCCGACCCGCTCCTGCCTGCCGGTCGGGCAGTCCTGGTCGACATCCCCGACATCCAGGCTCCGTACCCGCGCTTGCACGACCAGGTGGATGAAGCTTTCTCTGCCCTGCGCCAGAGGGTTGCTAATGATGTGGGCTGGGATGCGCTCGCCAGCCTGGAGAACGCCTTCGTGCCCATCACCACTCCGCTCGATCCGGGATTGGGCTACGACTGGTTGTATACCGGAAGGGCTTTCATCCTGAATTCCCTGCTCGTCAACGCCGGCTGGATGGTGGCAGCGCCGGAACCGTTCGGCCAGCAGGCTTTCTGGCGGGTCTACCTGTGGGCGCGCGCCCAGGACGGCTCGATGGGCGAGCCTCTGCACTTCCTGCCGTGGGATTTCTCCGCCCGTTACAGCGGCGACCCCGGCGCGTACGACCAGGGCGGTCTCCTGTATGCCCACCTCCCTCCCGGCTACTGGGTGGACCTGACCGCCCTGGCGCAGGCATATGGCTGGGAACGGTTGCCTGCGCTCTCGAACTGGCGGACGTTCTTTAGCGGGGCGCGGATCGGCGAATTCGCCATCACCTCAGGAATGGACTGGTCCACGGCCATGCTCGAAATGTACCCGGCCGAGGCCTTCATCACCCCCACGGTTGTCATCCAGCCAACCCTCACACCCACCAAGATCCCGGCATGGTACAAGACGCCCTCCCCGACTGTGACGCCTTCCCCGCGTCCAACCCTGACTCCCAGACCATGATGCCTGGTGTGTTCCTGGAATCATCCCGGTTGGAGAAACTACTCGGTGCATGCATCTTGGCGCTGGCGCTCCTGGCCTGCCAACCCGTCCCGGGCGATCCGCCGGCGCCAATCCCGACCGAGGTGGTTGCTGAGCCTGCCGGGACAGGGTTGCCAACCGAGGCAGGCTCCACTTCCATCCCGACTGCCACACCTGACCTGCTGCGGTTCGTGCTCCCCTCGCCGGGGGCGGAACCGGTCTCGGCCTGGCGGCCGCCGCTCTATCCGGTCCCCTGGGCGCCGACCCCGCTCGACCATTTCTATTTCTCCCGCCCGATTGCCGCCGATGAGATCAACTGGCCGGTTGTGGACTACCGCTACGGGGGGATCCTGTCCGGGTTGGAGTTTACCCATACCGGCGTCGACATCCCCGCCGATGCTGGGACGGTCGTCATTGCAGCCGGGGCCGGGGATGTGATCTGGACCGGGTGGGGGTTGTTCAGCGGCGTCCGCGATAACCACCAGGACCCCTATGGGCTGTCGGTGATGATCCGACATGATTTTGGTTATAACAGCCAGCCGCTTTATACCGTCTATGCCCACTTGAGCAAGGTCATGGTCGCAGCCGGGCAATGGGTGGATGCCGGCGCCAGCCTTGGACTGGTCGGTGAGACGGGACATGCCACCGGTCCGCACCTGCACTTCGAGGTGCGCCTGGGCGACGGCAGCCGGTTTACCACCCGCAACCCGGAACTTTGGCTGGTCCCGCCGCAAGGCTGGGGTATACTCGTGGCGCGCAAAAGCGACCTGTACAGCAACCCACTCGATGCTGTCCGGGTGCGGGTGCAGTCTGTCGCCACCGGTCGCATCTGGGATGTGATCACGTACCGTCACGAGGAAGTCAACAGCGACGAGGTATACCGGGAGAACCTGGTTCTAAGCGACCTGCCGGCCGGTCTCTATGAAGTGCGTGTTCCATATAGAGGTACCGTCCAGTCCCAGGAAGTGGAGGTGCTGGCGGGACAGGTGACCTTCTTCACCTTCCGCGGCTTCCTGTTATTCAACCTGGAACCGCCCTTCGTGCCCGGCCCGGATGGAATCCAGTTCCCGTGACCTTGAAAAATCGAACGTTTGTGCTATACTCTGCTCATTCAACCATCTGGAGAGGTGATTATGGCTCGTAAATCGCAGGAAACAGAAGGTCAAATGGATGAAGCCCGCCGCGCCATGCTGGACAAGGCGCTGGGGGATATCACCAAGCGTTATGGCGACGGCTCCATCATGCGCCTGGGTGAAGCCCACAGCATGGTGGTGGATGCCATCCCGACCGGTTCGCTCTCGCTCGACCTGGCGCTGGGCGTGGGCGGCATCCCGCGCGGACGCATCACTGAGATCTTTGGCCCGGAATCATCCGGCAAGACCACCATCTGCCAGCATATCGTGGCCGAGGCGCAAAAAATGGGCGGCACTGCAGCCTACATCGACATGGAACACGCCCTCGACCCGACTTATGCCGCCCGGTGTGGGGTGGATATCGACAATCTCTATATTTCCCAACCCGATATGGGGGAACAGGCGCTCGAGATCACCGAGACCCTGGTGCGCTCCGGGGCAATCGACCTGGTGGTGATCGACTCGGTGGCGGCGTTGGTGCCGCGCTCCGAGATCGAAGGCGATATGGGCGATGCCCAGATGGGCTCCATGGCGCGTCTCATGTCCCAGGCGTTGCGTAAACTTTCCGGCGCCATCAACCAGACTAAAACCTCGGTGATCTTTACGAACCAGTTGCGGATGAAGATCGGAGTGATGTTCGGCAACCCGGAGACGACCACCGGCGGTAACGCGCTCAAGTTCTATGCCTCCATCCGCCTGGATGTGCGCCGCATCCAATCCATCAAAGTTGGAGCGGATATCGTGGGTAACCGCACTCGCGTGCGCGTAGTCAAGAATAAGGTTGCACCGCCTTTCCGTACCGCCGAATTCGACATCATGTACAACGAGGGCATCTCGAAAGTCGGTGACCTGATCGACATTGCCACCCAGATGGGCATCGTGGATAAACGTGGCGCGTTCTTCTCCTATGGCGAGCAACGCATCGGCCAGGGTCGTGAGAATTCGAAGGAATACTTGCGCCAGAATCCCGCCCTGACCCAGGAGATCGAAATGATCATCCGCCAGCGCGCATCCGGTGGGGAGGTCCCGCTGCCACTATCCGGGCCGGCCGATGAAGACGACGCTGGCGTTGAAGAATAAACTCGATATCTACCAGGAGGAAGCCAGGAGATGATGCTGCGAATGGCATTCGCATTCATTTTCCTGGCTTCTTTGTGTCTGTCCGGCTGTGCAGGGAATGGAACGGAGCAGCCGGGCGTTTTCCTGCCCCCGTCGCAGGTAAGCGAAGGACAGACCGCGATTCCAGTCCTGCCGACCCAGGTGGTTCCATTCGGGACACAGGCCGAGTCGGCTTCAACATGCGAGGACAGCCTAATCTGGCTGGAGGACTTGACTGTCCCCGACGGTTCGCTGGTGCAACCCGGCGCTCCGGTGGACAAGCAGTGGCGGGTGCAGAATGCGGGAGCCTGTAACTGGGACAACCGCTACCGCTTGCGCTGGATCGGGTATGAACTGCTCGGTGTCCGACCGGAACGGTCGCTCTACCCGGCGCGCGCCGGGACTACGGCCGTCATCCAGATCATCTTCACCGCCCCGCAAGAGACGGGTTTTTATTCCAGCATGTGGCAGGCGGTCGATCCGGTCGGCCAGTTGTTTGGGGACCCTATCTATATTGAAATCGTGGTTCAGGATCATTGATTAGGTTTGATCACTTCGTCAGTCATCCTGAATAAACAAGCCCGGCGCAGATGGCCGGGCTTTGAATTACAGGTTACAGCAAGCCGGAGTTTCATCCCCACCATCCTGCCAGGTGGAATACGTGCAAGATGGTATCCACGATCAACCCGAGCATGAACAGCAGGATGAAATTCCGGTTGTGCATGAAGGTAAATCCAGCGAACCAGATCGGCCACGCAGTCCACTCTTTGGGCGGCTCGGCCGGTCTCGGCTTGGATAAGGCCCCGACAGAGTAGAATAGCCATTTCC
>Ga0194127_10005820_pt1 | contig 14304 bp, 14 predicted proteins | sample TA2KigC100mmetaG_FD_148624 | JGI IMG/M metagenome (GOLD analysis project Ga0194127, IMG submission 148624) | Freshwater microbial communities from Lake Tanganyika, Tanzania - TA2015036 Kigoma Deep Cast 100m | ecosystem: Environmental > Aquatic > Freshwater > Lake | place: Tanzania: Lake...
CGGAGTGCAGCACGTCGGCGAGCACGCGGCGCCGGTAGACCGCCTTGACCACGGGCAGCCGCCAGGCGAGCAGGCGCAGCGGCCGCCCGAGGCCGAGGGCCCGGACCGCGTACGGCATGGCCGCGGCGACCCCGATCACGCCTGCAGCGATGCCGAGCCAGGTGCCGACGGCCGCGAGGTACGGGCCCGGACCCTTCAGCACGAGGTCCGGCAGCGGCATCAGGAACGCGGAGGCGAACAGCAGCAGCATCGGGTAGATCGCCCCGACGAGGAGCGCCCGGCGGGTCTCCTGCGCGCGCCGCCACGCGACCGTGACGCGGTCGAGGATCTCGGGGATGAGCCCGGCCCGCTCCCCGACCTCGAGGAGCGAGCACTCGGCCTCGGTCAGCAGGGCAGGGGCCTTGCGGGCCGCCGCCGCGAAGCCCTCGCCGGAAGCGATCGCGGTCCGGATCGCGGCGAGCGCGCCCGCGAGGCGGGGCTGCGAGACCCCGGCGACCAGGCGCTCCAGCGCGGAGTCGATCGGGATCCCGGCGTGGAGCAGGCGCGAGAGCTGCTCGACGGCCGCGATCCGCGCGCCGAGAGGGACCAGCCGCGCCGCGGTCCCCCTCCGCACGCCCTCGGACAGGAGCCGCCGGGCCCGCTCGCCCACGCCGGGGCCGGGCTCGGGCCGCTTCCTCGCGCTGATCACGGGACGGGAGGGACCGGGGCCGGGGCGGGACCGGGGGGGGGCGGCCATCACGGGCCCGGCGCGGCCTGGGGATCCCAGGTCACGAGCAGGCACGACAGGTAGACGCGGGGCTGGGCCACGGTGCCGTCCGCGAGGCGGCGCGGTCTCGGCGCGAGCGGACGCCCGCGCTCGATCACGGGAGCCGGCCGGCCCGACCCGGTCAAGCGCGCCTCGGCGCCCGCCGCCTCGAACCCCCGCGCGTCGCCGCCCGCGACCTCGCCGGTCTCCGCGGTCCGGCCGTCCGCTGCGGCCTCTGCCGCCTCCACCGGCCCCGGCGAAAAGACGAGCGCGGCGGGGTGCGCCGTCTCCCCGCCGTCGGCGATCGACTCCGGCGCCTCGCAGGTCGCGAGGCCCGGGACGAGCAGCAGGGCGAGCAGCGCGGCGGCGCGAATCATGGGCAGGCGCCTCGAAGTGCCGGGATCATCGTAGGTCCGGAGGAGGGCGGTGTCAACGCTACAGGCAGGCCGTGCCGGCGCACGGGTCGAGCCGGACCGCGGCCTCGTGGCGGGTGCCCGGCTCGGTCCGGACCTGGATCGTGCCGAAGACCTTGCGCTTCCCGTCGGCATCCAGCCCGAACACGTTCACGCGGACGTCCCGGTTGGCGTCGATGCCCTCGGCGAGCGCCTCGACCTCCTTGCAGTCCACCAGGACCTTCCTGCCCGGGTCCTCGGGGTCGTCGGGGGGGTAGAGCTTCGCCTTGGTCACCACGTCGTAGACCGCGAGGTCGACCGACTGCACCGCGTTCGCCGGGTCGGCGCAGCCGCGCCCGTTCTGGAAGTACCACGTCGCGTGGATCGACGCGGGCTTCATGGCGAGCACGGTCTGGACCGCGGTCTCGCCGCCCGAGCGGACCCGCACGTTCTCCTTGCGGCCCTCGTACCACGGGACGCCGGTCGGGCCGAGCCCCTCGACGACCACGTCCCACGTGCCCGCGGGCACGTCCTCGACCAGGAAGCCGCGGGTCGCGCCCCCCTGCATGCACCCGGTCGGCGGCGAGGGGTCCATGACGTCCTCCGCGCCGTCCAGCACGCGCACCCGCACCTGCTTCAGCACGTCCGCGAGGTCCTCGCAGCGCTCGCCGCCGACCTCCCAGAACACCCGGATCGACCCGTCGCCCGCCGGGGCGCCGCACGCACCCGCCAGCGCCGCCGCAACGATCGCGAACCGGAGCGCGTTCCTCATTGGCTCACCTCTCGAAGGCCCGCCGCGCGGTTCGACGCGCGCCGGTCCCGGGTATTCGCGGCGTCCCGGGGGCCCGCACCGACACGGTCTTTGACGCCCCCGGGCGCCCGCCGTAGCATTCTAGGAGGGCGCTCGGAGGGGTGTCAAAATTTCGCTGACCCGGGCCGCGGTCCTCACCCTCGTGCTCGCCGGCTGCCACGGCGCGGTGCGCGGCGCGCGGATCGAGTCCGCCTGGATCCACCCGCTGCTCGCGGCGCCGGACTGGGGCGGCGCGCCGTCCGGGTCCGCGTCCCCGCCGCCGCCCGTGCGGCGCCCGGCCGCGGCCGCGGTCGCGACCGGTCCCCAGGCCGCGCGGTCCGCGGTCCCGCTCGCCGCGGTCGAGTCCCTCCCTCCCGCCTCCGGCGACGAGGCGCGCGCCGAGCTGGTCGAGTCCGCGCGACGGCTGGTCGGCATCGGGCGGTCGTTCGACGAGCGCTCGTTCCTGGGTCACGTCCTGCGCGTGAACGCGCTGCTCCCGGCGGGCGCGCGGTCCGGGACCTGGACCGCCTCCGCGCACCTGAAGGCCGCGCGCGGCGCCGGGCGCGTGGTGCCGTTCGCCGAGAGCAAGCCTGGCGACCTCCTGTTCTTCGAGTGCGCGTCCGGCTGCGGCGTGGCCGGGAGCGAGGACGGAGTCGCGGCGGGCGTGGTCGAGCGGGTCGCGGACGGCCGGGTCGAGGTTATCGCATACGTTGACGGCCGCGTGCAGCGCTGCTGGTCGGGCGGCGAGCGCGACCCGGGGCCGGGGCTCCGGCGCGTCGAGAAGGTCGTGGCCGCGGCCTCGGTGACAGCCTCGCGCTGAACGGCCACCGGGTGGCGCCGGCTCGGAAGCTCAGACGAGCGGTGAGACCTCGCGCCAGACCGCCTCCGCGATCTCGTCCACGGACAGGTCGCCCGGGATCGTGACGACGCGGGCGGCGCGGGTCGCGGGGAGCGCGTCCCGGTAGGCCGCGGCGACGCGCCGCAGCGTGTCCGGCGCCTCGAAGACGTCGCGGCCGGCGCGCGACGAGCGGATGCGCTCCCAGGCGACGTCCACCGGGGTGTCCAGGAAGACGAGCATGTCCGGAGGCGGCGCGAACGAGTTCAGCGTCTCGACCCACGCCCGCGGCGCGTCCATGCCCTGGTAGGCGACCGAGGACAGCACGTAGCGGTCCGACACGACCACCCAGCCGGCGGCGACGAGCGGCTCGATCTCGCACGCGACGTGGTCGAGCCGGTCGGCGGCGAACAGCAGCGCCAGCGCGCGCCGGTCGAAGGACGCGCGCTCGCCGAGGGCGGTCGTCCCGACGACCCGCTCGCGGAGCACGTGCCGGATCATGGCGCCGACCGGGCCGCCCGACGGCTCCGCGGTCACCGCGACCCGGCGGTCGGGCCGCTCGCGCCGCAGCCTGTCGGACAGGAGCCGGCACTGCGTGGTGGTGCCCGCGCCGTCGATCCCCTCGAACACGATGAACGGTCCGCGCGCGTCCTCTCTCATGGCGCCTCGCAGGGGAGCTGCTTGACCGGGAGGCCCTTCGGGCACTCGAGCCGCCACTCGTCGGCGGGCGTGTCCGCCGCGTCGATGGCCTTGAACCGGAAGGTCACGTCCCGGCGATTCGCGCCGTCCACGAACCGGATCCGCCACGGCCTCCGCCCGGGGCCGGCGCCCTTGAACTCGGAGCATTCCATCCGGTACGCGCGCCCGGCGGCGTCGGCGTATTCGGCCCGGACCGGCAGGCCGTCGTCCTCGACCCAGATGGCCTGGCTGCCACCGCCCGCGACCGCGGAATCCAGGCGGTACGCGCCGACGCGGCGGTCGAACGACACGCGCCAGGGCGAGGCGGGCGGGCGAACCGGCGGCACGCCCCGGAGCGCGCCGCACGCGTCGAGGAGGTCGAGCCCGATCGGCAGGAAGCGGTCCACGTTCGCGCGGCACGATCCTCCGGCCAGGCATTCCGGCGCGCCCCGCTCGAAGTAGGTGAACGACGAGGTGTCCGCGTACAGGGCCGCGAGCAGGTCGTCGGAGGGGGACCACGCGTCCACGCGCAGCCGGCCCGCGACGTCGGCGAGCACGGTGACGCGGCCCTTCGCCACGCCCTCCTTCGAGTAGTTCTCGACGCGGGCGGTCGCGGATGCCGGGGGCAGCGCGGCGCGGCGCGCGGACATGCGGGCCAGCAGCACCGCGGGGTCGTCGATCGGGTCGGCGGGCGCGGGGTGCAGCCCGTGGCCGCAGGCCGAGGCCGCGACCAGGACGACCACCAGCGCCGGGCGGCTCATGTCAGCTTGGGGAGCTTCAGGAGGTCGCGCACGTCGCGCCGGAACCCGACCCGCCCGTCCGCGATCTCGCGCAGGGCGGTGACGGTCTCCTTGTTTCCCGAGTCGAGCAGGGGCTTCGCGTCGTCCAGGAGCTGGCGCGCACGCTTCGCCGCCAGGAGCGCGAGCGCGAAGCGGTTGTCGACCTTGTCCAGGCAGTCCTCGATGGTCACGCGGGCCATGCGGCACCTCCGGGCGCGGAGTCTAGGGGCTCCGCCGCTCGTTGTCAATGAAAGCCGTTCGTTCCACGCACCGGACGCCGGTTTGACAGGCCCCGCGCGTCGCGATACCTTGTGTCCCGACGCGTTCGAACGAGGTGGGGCGTGGCGGTTCGAGTCCTCGCGGTCGTGGGGGTGGCGGTGCTGCTCGGGGCGGCGGCCGCATGCGCGGGCGGAACGAGGTCCGCGGCCGGCGACCAGGTGGTCGCGGAAGGCGGGACGCTGTCGGTATCGACCGAGGGCGACGGCCTCGTCCTGGAGAAGGCGGACCTCGACGCGAACGGGCGCCCGGACGTCTGGACCCACGTCCGCGACGTCGTGGCAAAGGACGGCTCGAAGACCCGGACGCTCGTGAAGCGTACCGTGGACCTGAACGGCGACGGGAAGCCCGACCTCACCGAGCACTACGACGGCGACGGCGTCCTCGCGAAGACCCAGGCGGACGCGGACTTCGACGGCCGCGTGGACATCGTCCGCACGTTCAAGAAGGGCAAGGTCGAGTCCGAGGAGATATCGAGCCGGTTCGACGGGGTGTTCGACGTGCGCAAGTACTACGAGGACGGCCAGCTCGTCCTGAAGCAGGTGGACACCCGCCACGCGGGCCGGTTCGACGAGTTCCAGTACTTCGTGGGGAGCAAGCTGTACCGGGTCGGTTGGGACCGCGACGGGGACGGCAAGCCCGAGGTGTTCGAAGAGAACCCCGCCATGGAGTGACCCCGCGGCGCACGACCCCGTACGGCCACGTTCCGCGCTTCTCTCAGGGGAGGTCGGGGATGGTGGTCGATCGTTACTCGCGCTTCGTGCTCACGGTCATCGCGGTCGCGCTGTCGGTGCTCGCGGCAACGCAGGTCGTCGCGATCTTCACGCCGGCTTCGGCGACCGCGAAGGGCGGCGGCGCGCTCCCGCAGAAGGTCACGATCTGCAGCGAGAAGGGCGAGTACTGCGCCAGCGTGGACGAGACGACCCGGCTGCTCGTCAAGTAGCGCCCCGGCGGACTGAAGCCGCCGGGGCGCCGCGCGGATGGACCGGCCTGGCGCCGGTCATCCGCGCGCGGCTGCGATCCGTGATGGTCGAGGGCGAACTGCTCGTCCGAGCGGCATGAAGCCGGTCATCGGCACGCCGCCACGCGCCGTCGGCGGAGCAGGAAGGCCAGCGGCGCGAGCATCCAGGGGAACGCGCCCGCGGCGCCCGCCCCGCAGCCCGCCTTCTCCCCGGCGTTGTCGCCGGCGCCCGAAGCGGACTCGCCGGCCGGGGCCGGGTTCGGGGCGGAGGGCGCCTGGGTGCCGTCGCCGCCGGTACCGGCCGGGCCTTCGCCGCCCTTCGGCGTGCCGGTCCCGCCGCCGTTCCCGCCGGCCGCGAGGTCCGTCGCGGCGGCCGCCTCCTCGGGGGAGCGGACGCCGTAGTCGCCCCACCCGCCCGGCATGCACTGCTTCCTGCACGAGCACTCCCCGCACTTGCAGTCCGGCACGCCTTCCATGCAGTCGCACGCGGGGCACATGCACCCGCCGTCCGTGCACTCCCAGTCCGCGGGACAGTCGGCCGCGTCGTCGCACTCGACGGCCTTGACCTGGCAGTAGTGGCCGAGAACCTCGCACTTCGTCTCGGGCGGCGGGCAGTCGCAAGGCGGCAGCTCCTCGCAGTCGCACGGCGGACACTCCGCCCCGGGCTCGCACGGCGGGCAGGCGCAGGACGGGCACGCGCAGCCGGTGCCCCAGCACATCTCGACGGGGGCGCACTCGAACCCAGCGGCACAGTCCGCGTCGGCCGCGCACTCCTTCGGCGAGTACTCGCAGACCCTGATCGGCTGCGCGGCGCACGGCACGTCGGTCTCCGGGTCCGGATCGACGGGCTCGGTCTCGCACTCGCAGGGGGGGCACTCCTGGCCCTCGGCGCAGGCGCACGTGCAGGGGGTGGGAACGCCGCCGCTCCCGGAGGACCCTCCGCCGGAATCCGGCGCACCGCCGGGGACCGACGCGCCGCCGCAGCCGGCGTCGTACGACTTGCACGAGAAGCCGGACGGGCAGTCCGCGTCCGTCTGGCACTGGTCCGCGGGCTCCGCCTCGATGACGCACTCCCCCCCGCCGTCGCACGGCGGACACTCCGCGCCCGCGGGACACGACGGGCACGGGATCGGCACGCACCGTTCGTCCTTGCCGCAATCCGCGTCGGTCTTGCAGTCGCCCGCGAGCGCGACCGCGGGCGCGGCCGCCAGGACCAGAACCGCGATGAGAGTCCTCATGACCCGGCTCCCGAAGCAGACGGGATCATTATACAGGAACGAAACGGGCGGGTACGGGCTCGGGCTCGGGTTCGGGTACCGGGGGAATCACGGCGGCCAGGCCGCACCTCGTCCAGCGGGCCGGGGAGGCCGCGGCGGCGCTGCTCGAGTCCGTGACGCGGCTCGCGGAGCCGCTATCCGGGTCGCGCCGGCTGATCCAGTTCCACGAACCCGCGCACCATGTTGATCACCATGCCGACGGCCGCCGTGTTGAAGTCGCGCCACGGCAGGATGATGTCCGCGCGCCGCTTGCTCTTCTCGACGAACTCGAGGTGCATCGGGCGGACGGTGTCGAGGTACTGGTCGATCACGGAATCGACGGTCCGGCCGCGCTCGTGGATGTCGCGCTTCAGCCGGCGGATGAACCGGATGTCGTCGTCCGTGTCGATGTAGATCTTCACGTCGAGCAGGCTCCTGACCTCGTCCAGCGCGAGGATCAGGATGCCCTCCACGATCAGGACGTCGCGCGGCTCCAGGTGCCGCATCTCCGGCCGGCGGTTGTGGGTGGCGAAGTCGTAGATCGGGATGTCGACCGTCTCGCCGTCGCGGAGTCGCCGGACGTGGTCGGCCATCAGGTCCGAGTCGATCGAGTCGGGGTGGTCGAAGTTCACCCGTGCGCGGGTCCCCAGGGGGAGGTGCCCCAACTCCTTGTAGTAGCTGTCCTGGCTGATCAGGACGACCCGGTCCTCCCGGAAGTCGGAGGCGATCAGCTCGGCCACGGTGGTCTTGCCGGAGCCCGACCCCCCCGCGATCCCGATGACGAGGCTCCGCGACACGGCTCAGCCCTCCGTTGCGGGGGGGCGCGACTTGACCACGCCCACGACCTTGCAGACCAGCACGTACAGGACGTTGGACAGGCGGTTCAGCCCGTGCAGGAGGGCGTCGCGCGTCTCGGGCGACAGGTGCCCGCCCTGGCCGAACGCGTCAAACGCCGCGATCTCGACGTCGCGGCATGTCGCGCGCAGCAGGTTCAGGCGGACCGCGGTCGCGCCCATGGACGCATCCGGCACGACCCAGCCGACGCCCAGGTACTTCACGGTGTCGTGCGACACCCGGTGCAGGTCCTCCGCGGTCAGGCCGGACACGGCCAGCTCGGGCATGGGCCGGCCGACCACCTCGGACGCCATGGCGCCGCGCAGCCACCGGAGCACGTCGTCGAGGTCGCGCGCCACGCCGGAGTGGCCCTCCTGCGTCGCGGCGAGCTGGGCCTCCAGCACCTGCGCCTGGAGGAGGTCGAGCCGCCCGCGGAACCGGATCGCGGGGTGCGTCTTCGGGACGAGCGAGCGGTCGTCGAACAGGTGCGTGTACCCGGCCGGCTTCTCGTCCACGTCGAGGCCGCTGCCCCACAGGCGGTAGCGCTTCGGGGCCACGGCCGCGGCGCCGCGCCGGTGAGCGACCTTGCCGAACGACTCGGCGAGGCATTCCAGCTCCGGGAGCGGCGTCAGCAGGCGGGGACGCGCGGCGAGGTCCAGCACGGTCGCCTGGAAGGCGCGCGCCGCGGCCTCGACCTCGGGCAGGTCGCCCACGAGCAGGCCGCCGGAGAAGTTGGTCTCGGACGGCGGCGGGTAGTGGACCTTCAGCTCGACCCTCGCGGCCTTGAGCGCGGCGTCGAGCCCTAGCGTCGCCTCGATCGGCGGGGCGATCAGGTAGGCCATCGGCGTGCCGGGTTCCACGCCCGCCTGCCTCGACAGGTAGCGCCCGAGCGACGGCAGGACGTGCGGGAAGAACGCGAGGCGGCCCGCGTCGTCGGCCGCGAAGAACCATGCCTTCGCCTCGAGGTAGCGGAGCGTCGCCTGGACCGCGGACGACACCGTCTCCTCGTCGGGACCCGCGAACATCCCGATGATCTCGCCCGAGAACGGGCCCGAGGCGTGCGCGGAGCCGGCGTAGAAGCTCTTCGCATAGACCACGTCAGCGTCCGCCGCCTTGGTGCCCTCGTCGAGCGCGGCGTAGAGCGCGTCGTCGCTGGAGCACGTGATCATGCCGAGCGATCGGTGGCGCACCGGGTCCAGAGACAGCCGCGCCGCGAGCTGCGGGTCCACGTTGGGGATCATCCGGACCGCGAGCACCTCGGGCTTGATCGGTTCGAGGACCATGGTTCCCGTCAAGGCGTGATGTCCACGCCGGTGCGGCGCTCCTTCAGCGCCCGAACGACCAGGGCGGCGGCCTGGCGCGCGCCTTCCTCGGGGACGAGCCCGCCCCGGTGGATGTTCGAGATCACGTTGCGGAGCGCCTCGGTGAACCGCTTCACCTTCATGTACGTCACGTAGGCGCCCATGGACTCGGCCGTCTTCAGGCCGGGCCGCTCGCCGACGAGCAGGCAGAGCACGTCCGCGTCCGTGATGCGCGCGACCTCGTCCGCCGACGCGACGCGGCCGAGCGAGATCACGAAGGGCGTGCCGAGCCTGACGCCCGCGCGCTGCAACTCCGCGGTCAGCGCCGGCAGCACCGGCGGGAGGTTCACGTTCAGCGCGGTCGCGGACAGGCCGTCCGCCGCGACGATCTGGACCTGCGGCGAGCGGATCCCCTGCTTCCGGACGACCTCGGCGGACTCCTCCGACAGCCGGCGTCCCAGGTCGGGGCGCCGGAGGAACTCCGACCGGTCCTTCGCGGCGGAGCGGAGCCGGACCATGCCGAGCCGCTTCGCGATCTCGGGATCAACCTCCGATGCGACGGCGTCCCGGGCCGCCGCGTGGTCGGTCAGGAACGCGGACAGGGTCGCGGTCCGGTAGCGCGTGCCGGCCGCGCCGACGCCGAGCCGCGCGGGCGTGCGGGACATGTAGAACGCGCGGTCGCCGGCCGGCTTCCAGCCCGCGATGGCGGGGGGCACCGGAAGCGGCGCCCCGGTCCACTCCGCGACGCGCTTCGCGAGCCTGGTCCGTTCCCCCTCCCCCGGGCCGCCCGTCCCCTTCGACTTCGGGCGGGCGGCGGCGGCCTGGACGCCGCCGCCCGAGGGCGGCCTGGGGGATGGGGACGCGGGAGCGGACTCCATCGCCTTCACCACCACCGCCCTGACCAGCTCCCTCAGCTCCCGCTCGTCCATCACCGAGGCCCCTTCGTGTCCGTGTCCGTGCCCGTGCCCGCTCGTCCCCGTCCCTGCTCTAGAGGAACAACCTCATGTCCCCCGCCAACCCCGTCAGCCTCCCGTCCTTCATCAACCCCATCCTCTCCATCCACCGCTCGAACTCGGGCGCGGGCCGGAGGCCGAGCAGCTCCCGGATCGTCGCGTCGTCGTGGAAGCTGGTGGACTGGTAGTTCAGCATCACGTCGTCGCCCATCGGGAGGGCCATGAAGAAGTTGCAGCCGGCGGTCGCCAGCAGGACCGCGAGGTTCTCCAGGTCGTTCTGGTCCGACTCCATGTGGTTCGTGTAGCAGACGTCGCAGCCCATGGGCAGGCCGTGCAGCTTGCCCATGAAGTGGTCCTCGAGCCCGGCGCGCGCGACCTGCTTGCCGTCGTAGAGGTACTCGGGGCCGATGAAGCCGACGACCGTGTTGACCATGTACGGTTCGAAATGGCGTGCGAGGCCGTAGTTGCGCGCCTCGAGCGTGAGCTGGTCCGCGCCCCAGTTTCCCCCGGACGACAGCGCGGAGCCCTGGCCGGTCTCGAAGTACATCTGGTTCGGGCCGGTCGAGGTCCCGCGCTCGCGGATCATCGCGCGCGCCTCCTCCAGCATGGCGATCGTGATGCCGAACGCCTTGCAGGATATCTCGCTGCCCGCGAGGCTCTGGAACAGCACGTCCATCGGGCAGCCGCGCTTCAGCGCCTCCATCTGCGTGGTCACGTGGGCGAGGCAGCAGTGCTGCGTCGGGACGCCCCAGGAGCGCGTGAAGTCGTGCAGCAGCTCGAGCACCGCGACGGTCGCCTCGACCGTGTCGGTGACGGGGTTCACGCCGATGAGCGCGTCGCCTGCCCCCCACGAGAGGCCCTCCATCGTCGTGGCGAGGATGCCGTGCGGGTCGTCGGTGGTGTGGTTCGGCTGGAGCCGCGTGCCGAAGCGGCCGCGCAGCCCGAGCGTGGTGTTCGCGTGCGTGACCACGCGGATGCGCGACGCGGCCGAGACCAGGTCCAGGTTCGACATCAGCTTCGCGAGCCCCGCGACGCACTCGCTCGTCAGCCCCCGGCCGAGCTTGAGCAGGTCGTCGCCCGTGGTCCCGGGAGCGAGCACGTGCTCGCGGAGCTGCGCGAACGTCCAGCCCTGGACGCGGGCGAAGACCTTCGCGTCCAGGTCGTCCTGGATGAGCCGGGTGACCTCGTCCTTCTCGTACGGGGCGACCGGGTTCTCGCGGACGTCGCGGATGGTGAGCGACGCCAGCACCCGCCGGGCCGCGACCCTCTCGGTGTCGTTCGCAGCGGCGACCCCCGCCAGTTCGTCGCCGCTCTTGCGCTCGTTCGCCTTCGCGAGCACGTCCTTGACGTCGCGGAAGGTGAAGCTGCGGCCCCGGACCTGGGTGGTCAGGTTCATGGTCGGGGAGCCTATTTCATCGCGGGTGAGGCGTCAACGCGAACCCCGGCCGGGCGCTCGGGGGAGGGCAGCAGTTGCCTTCGTCCCCCGGCCTGGACTACGCTCGTCGCGAGGAATCGCGCATGGCGGACGACCCGGTCCCGGACATCGAGGCGAACGACCCGCTCGCCGGGACCCTGGTCGCCGGCAAGTACCGCGTCCGCCGCGTGATCGGCCGGGGGGGAATGGCGCGGGTCTACCTCGCGAGCCAGGAGCCGCTCGGCCGCCCCGTCGCGCTGAAGGTGCTCACCCCGCACCCCCACCCGGACGTGCCCGCCGGCGTGCAGGAGAAGCGCTTCTTCCGCGAGGCCGCGGTCTCGTCGCGGCTCGTCCACCCGAACACGGTCGTGATCCACGACTACGGGCGCGCGGGCGACGGCGAGCAGTTCTACATCGCGATGGAGTACCTCGAGGGCCGGACCCTGCGCGAGGCGATCATCGCGGACGGTCCGTTCCCGTGGCGCCGCATGGTGCACGTGGCGCAGCAGGCCTGCGGCGCGCTCGCAGAGGCGCACGCGGCGGGCGTGGTGCACCGGGACCTGAAGCCGACGAACATCATGCTCGTGCGACGCGGCGACGACCGCGACTTCGTGAAGGTGCTCGACTTCGGGCTCGTGAAGGCGGTGGGCGAGGGCGCGCGCGATCGCGACACGGGCGAGAGCCTGACCATCGACGGGACGTTCGTCGGGTCGCCCGGCTACCTCCCCCCCGAGCAGATCCTGGGCGAGGCCATGGACCAGCGGGGCGACATCTACTCGGTGGGCGTGCTGCTGTTCGAGATGCTCACGGGACGCACGCCGTTCCGGTACGCCGCGGACGGGCCGCGCCACCTCGCGGTCGTGGTCGCGCAGCTGGAGTCGGACCCGATCCCGCTCCGCGAGGCCCTCCCGTCGCTGTCCGCGCCCGCCATGCTCCAGGACGCCGTGATGCGCTGCATGCGGCGGATGCCCGCGGACCGGTTCCAGACGATCGGCGCGCTCGTGGAGGCGCTGAAGGAGGCCGCGAGCGGCGCCGGCAGGCTCGGCACCGGATCCGCCAGACCCGCCCCCGCGGCGACGGCGGGGGACGACGGCGCCCGCGACGCGCCGACGAGGCTCGACGTGCCGGCGGCGACCGACACTGGGTCGCTGCGGGACGCGCCCCTCCTGACGCCCGCAACGAACGTCGCCACGCCGCGCGGGCAGGTGGCGGCCACGCCGCGCGGGCAGGTGGCGGCCGCGTCGCGCGGGCAGGTGGCGGCCACGCCGCGCGGGCAGGTGGCGGCCGCGTCGCGCGGGCAGGTGGTGGCCGCGTCGCGTCGCGTCGCGCCGTCCTCGCGACTCGCGCCGCCCGCGAAGGGTGGAGGGCTCCGGTGGGCCGCGGCCGCGGCGGCCGGGATCGGCGCGGGGCTGATCCTGGGGCTCGCGTGGCTGCTGCTGTGGCGCGATGCGCCTTCTCCTGCGGCACCGATCCCCGTTCCGGCCGCGGCCCCGGTGCCCGTCCCCGCCGCGGCTCCGGCAGCCGTCGTGACGCCGCCGCCTGTCGTCGAGACCGCCCCTGCGACGCCGATGGCTGCACCCGTCGCTCCTGTTCCGAAGCCGTCCGCGGCCCCGCGTGCCCCGAAGCCCGCGCCCCGGCCCCCGAAGAGCGACATCAAGATGGAGCGTTGATGACCCGTTCCAGCATCCTCGCCATCGCGGCGGCGCTCGCGGCCGTCTCGACCCCCCCCGCGGCGCGCGCCGACGAGCAGCCGGGCACCGGGGTCGCCGACGAGGCGAACGTCCTGTTCCAACTGGGGAACGACGCCTACCAGCGGCGCGAGTGGCGGCAGGCGCTGGCGCACTACTTCGCGTCCGACCGGCTCGCGCCGAACCGCAACGTGCGGCACAACATCGCGCGCTGCTTCGAGCAGCTCCAGCAGTACGTCGAGGCCTACCGGTACTACCAGGCCTCGCTCGTGGAGGGGACGACGCAGGAGGCGCGGGCCGAGACCGAGCGCGCGCTGGTGCGCATCCGCTCGCACGTCGCGCTGCTGCGGGTGGTCAGCGACCCGCCCGGGGCCACGGTCTTCGTGGACCGGAAGGACCTGGGCTCGTGGGGCGTGACGCCGGCCACGCTGGCGCTGGCGCCGGGCCGGTACCGGATCGTGCTGGCCAAGGCGGGGCACCACGACCGGATCGAGGACGAGGTCGCCGTGACCGCGGGCCGCGAGGCGACGCTGGAGACGGGGCTCGTGCTGGCCGGCGGGTGGATCGACGTGCGCGGCGAGCCCGAGGGCGCGACCGTGCGGGTGGAGGACGTGACCGGGCCGGTGGTCGGGACCGTGCCGTCGCGGCTGCTGGTGTCCGCGGGCTCGCGCCACGTCGTGGTCACGCGCGACGGCTACCTGCCGATGGAGCGGACCGTCCGGGTCGAGACGGACCGGACGGTCGCGCTCCAGGTGGCGCTGGAGGTCGCGGGTGGCACGATCGTGGTGCAGTCCGACGAGCGGGAGGCGCTCGTGCTCGTGGACGGGCGCGCGGTCGGGTTCACGCCCGCGGTCGTCGACGGCGTCGCCGCGGGGCGCCACCGGCTGGAGGTCCAGGGGCAGGGCTTCCACCCGTTCGCGCGCGACGTCGAGGTGCGGGCTGGCGAGCGCGTGACGGTCGACGCGGTCCTGCTGCCGGACGAGGACGTGGAGGCGGCGTCGCGGCAGGTCGAGTCGTGGCGCGACGCGCCGGCGTCGGTCACCCTGATCCCGCGGGCCGAGATCCAGGCGTTCGGATACCCGCACGTGGCCGAGGCGCTGCGCGGCGTGCGCGGCGTCTACCTGACGGACGACGGCGTCTACCCGGCTCTGGGCGTGCGCGGCGTCACGCCGTTCGGGCCGTACAACAACCGCGTGCTGGTCCAGCTCGACGGGCACACGCTGAACGACGACTGGATCGGGGCCTCGTACGTGCAGCACGACCTGCTGACCGACCTCGGGATGATCGACCGCATCGAGGTGGTCCGGGGGCCCGGGTCGGTGCTCCACGGGACCGGCGCGTTCTTCGGCGTGGTGAACCTGGTCACGCCGTCGCGGGTGCCGGACGGGCGGGGCATGGCGCC
>Ga0194127_10005824_pt1 | contig 14298 bp, 9 predicted proteins | sample TA2KigC100mmetaG_FD_148624 | JGI IMG/M metagenome (GOLD analysis project Ga0194127, IMG submission 148624) | Freshwater microbial communities from Lake Tanganyika, Tanzania - TA2015036 Kigoma Deep Cast 100m | ecosystem: Environmental > Aquatic > Freshwater > Lake | place: Tanzania: Lake...
TTTTGTAAAACAGTTGGGTCTCTATTGGCTACTGCTAAACGAGCCGCCCACATTAGGCAATTAGTTGTAATAAAAAAAATTCTGCTTAGCAAAGGAGGTCGCAGATGAACGAGCCTCTACGCTTGTTGATTGTTGAAGATTACCCCGATGACGCGGAACTGATGGTCATGCGCCTGGAAGAAGAAGGTTTTAAACCTGACTGGAAAAGGGTGGAGACCGAAACAGAATTTATTAAAGCGCTGGAAGAAAAGCCTGATTTTATCCTGGCCGATTGGGCATTGCCCCAGTTCAGCGGCCTGCGGGCCCTGGAGTTGGTTAATGAGCGTGGCCTGGATATACCATTTATCCTGGTATCAGGTTCAATTGGCGAAGAAGCAGCGATTAGTGCCCTTCATCTTGGCGCCAGCGACTATATTTTAAAAGATCGCTCAAAACGACTTGGCCAGGCGGTGCGCCGCACCCTTGATTCCAGACGCTACCAGCATGAAAAGGAAGTGGCCGAAGGAGAGCTAAAAGGGCGACTGGCTGAGCTGGAAGTACTTTATAGCATATCCTCTTCCCTGCGTTACTTAGAAAGCCTTGATGCCTTGTTGAAATCACTATTAGGTCAAACCCTTGCTGCCCTTAATGCTGATACGGGGTCGATCTGGCTAAAAGACTTAAACAGTAGCAAACTGCGTATGCTATCAGCCAGCGGCTGGTTTACTGAACTCGATGCTTGGGAAGTAGAGCCGGGGGAAGGTTTAGTCGGCAGTACTTATCTGCTCAACAAATCAATTATGATCCCCGAGTTTGTCAGTGATCCCCGGCTGAATACAAAGGTTCTGCCCCAGACTCCCGCCGGTTGGGGAGGAGTTTTGTTACCCATCCACAGTAACGAAGAAAATATCGGAATTATCGTGGTTGCCGTTTCTCAGCCGCGGCAGATCACTGAAAAAGAACTTAAGCTGCTGGGTTCGGTTGCCGAGACGGCCGGCATCGCTGTCCACCGGATTAGGCTCTTTGAAGAACTGCAGGCAGCAGGCGATGCTCTGGTCGCAGCCTATCATGAAACTATTAAAGGGTGGGCCGGTGCGCTTGAACTGCGCGATCAGGAAACAGAAGGCCACAGCGAACGAGTAACGGACTTGACTCTGGAATTAGCTAAAAAACTGGGTATTGCCGATGACCAGCTGATCCATATTTATCGCGGCTCGTTGTTACATGATATTGGCAAGATGGGCGTTTCTGATACGATTCTTCTAAAACCCGGCTCTTTAGACGACCGCGAGTGGGAAATTATGTGCCACCATCCACAATATGCCTACGACCTGTTAGCCCGCATCGATTACCTGAAGCCGGCTCTGAATATCCCCTATTGTCATCATGAGAAATATAACGGTACCGGTTACCCACGCGGTCTGAAAGGTGAGGAAATTCCTTTAGAGGCGCGAATCTTTGCCGTAGTCGATGTTTACGATGCGCTAATTAGCGACCGTCCTTATCGGATGGCCTGGAGCGAAAAAGATGCCCTGGAGCACATTAAAAAAGAAAGCGGATCCCATTTTGATCCCCAGGTGGTGCAAGCATTTTTAATGCAGGTAGACAAAACAGATTGATCTGGTGCTCTTTCGTTGATTTTAAGAACTAGGAAGCTGTATTTTTTATTTGAAGGAGTGCTCCGATGAATGATCACCACAGTAGTGGTTTTCCAGACCTTAAGCTTCAGAAAAGACGCACCAGGCGCCTGCTGTTCATCTTGTTTACCCTGGTTCAGCGAAGATGGCCAGCACTCGACCTTTTACTTTACCCTGCCGGTCTAATCATTAGCTCTATTTTTTAACGGGGAGGGATATTCAGTGCAAAAAGAGCAGAAGCAACATAATTACTTAGTTCAAAATATGCCAGATGGCTTTGCCTACTTTCAGGTTGTCTTCAGCGGTGATGATGAAACTATAGACTACATTTGCCTGCAGATAAACCCCGCCTTTTCCAAAATCACCGGTTTTACTGAAGATATGATTGTCGGCAAGAAGGTTTCTGCTATCTATCCTGAAATCGATAACCTTGGCATTGACAGGCACGGTCTCTATACTCAATTGGTGAATACCGAAAAACCAATTGAGCTGGAGTTCAACTATAGGCTCCTTGAAAAATGGTTTGCGGTAACGGCCTATTTAGACCAGCCCCAGCATATTGCAATTATCGTAAAAGATATTGATGAACGCAAAAAGGCTGAAGAAGCTCTACTGGCGATGCAGAGGGAGAAGGAGATTATCCTTAACAATCTGGCTGAGCAGGTCGCTTATCTGGATCCCGAACTGCGGATCATTTGGGTTAATGCAGATGTTATTAAGCGCCATAATTTAGAGGCTGCCGAGTATCAGGGGAAAAAATGTTACGAGCTCTATCACGGCCTCGAGCAGCCCTGCCCTGATTGTTACGCATTGGTTGCTATGGAAACAGGCGAAACCGCAACCGGTATCCATCGGTCTCCCGATAACAGTTACTGGAAGATGACTTGTGTACCAATTCGTAATCAAAGCGGGGCAATTATTGGTGTTATGGATACTGCGCTTGAAATTACCGATCTGATAACCTCCAGGCAGCAGCTGCAAGATAGTTATTCCTTGCTGCGCCTGGCGGGCGAAACGGCCAGGTTCGGCGGCTGGAGTGTTGATTTGGAAGCAAATAAATGCACCTGGTCTGATCAAGTAGCCATCATTCATGAGATGCCAATCGGTTATTCTCCTCCGGTTGAAGAAGGGATACGCTTCTACGCCCCGGAATGGCGGGAGAAGATTACTGCCGTTTTTACTGCCTGTGCTGAAGCAGGAATGCCTTACGATGAAGAGATGGAGATCATCACGACTAAAGGTCGCCGGATTTGGGTTAGAACAGTCGGTGAAGCGGTTAAAGATGATCAAGGTAATATTGTCAGGGTTCAAGGTTCTTTTCAGGATATCAGTGATCGTAAACAGGCTGAAGTGGCCCTAAAACTGAGTGAAGAACGCTATGATCAGGCAATGTCGGTCAAAAATGAGGGTACCTGGGATTGGGACCTGATCACAAACGACACCTATTTTGATAAACGCTATTACACCATGGCTGGTTATCAACCCGGTGAATTCCCAAGTAATTTTGTTGCCTGGGCAGAGCGGGTACACGAAGATGATCTGCCAGCCGCCCGTAAGGCGATTGATGATTACCTCAAAGGTGATTCCAATAGATTTAATATCGAGTTCAGGTTTAGAAAGAAAGATAATCAGTGGATGTGGATAAACGGTAAGGGCAAGATATCTCAAAGAGATGAAAATGGCAAACCTCTGCGCATGATAGGCACACATACAGATATAACTGATAGAAAGCTAGCAGAAGATGAGGTTTTCAAACTCAATGCAGAGCTCGAACAGCGGGTCAAAGAGCGCACTGCTGAGCTAGAAGTGACCAACAAAGAACTGGCATCCTTCGCCTACTCCATTTCGCACGATTTTCGCGCCCCTCTAAGAGCCCTTAATGCCTTTAGTGCAAATCTAACCGACAAGTATAGCGATCAGCTGGACGAGCAAGGCTTACATTACCTGAACCGGATCCGCTACAATGCCCTTTACATGAGCGATTTAGTCGACGACCTGCTCAAACTTTCTCGCATTACCCGCGCAGAGGTAAAAGAGCAGGAAGTAGATTTAAGCAGGGTCGCTGAAGAAATAATTAAAGATCTACAGGATGCTGAACCGGAGCGCCAGGTTACAGTAACAGTAGAGCCTGGCTTATCAGCAAAGGGTGACTTTGCATTACTGAAGGCTTTGCTGGAAAACCTACTTGAAAATGCCTGGAAGTATAGTTCCAAAGAAGTGCAGGCTACCATTGAGGTTGGCCGCTCTACTGTAGATGGTGAAGCAGCCTTCTTCGTCCGCGACAACGGTGTTGGCTTTGACATGGCTTACGCCGACAAGCTTTTCGGCACCTTTCAGCGTCTGCACGGGGCAGACGAATTCCCCGGCACCGGTATCGGCCTGGCCTCGGTGCAGCGGATTATCAGCCGCCATGGCGGTAAGGTTTGGGCCGATAGCGAAGAGGGCAAGGGTGCGACCTTTTACTTTACATTGCCGGGGTAAAATAGCTGGGAAGGATCGTTTGGCTTGAGATCGAAGTTTTTACTAACCCGAATTACTGGTAGGCTGAAACTTAATTTTGCCGGAGTTGATCGTAATGGAATTCGATAACAACATATACCGGGAGCTGTTCGCTAAAATGCCCGATGCTTTTGCCTATCACCAGGTTATCTACGATCAGGAAGGTAACCCGGTGGATTACCGGTTTCTTGAAATCAATAAGGCATTTGAACAGCTTACCGGGTTAAGGCGGGAAGCGGTGATCGGCAAAAAGGTAACTGAGGTGCACCCGGATATTGGCGACTTAGCTTTTGATTGGATTGGCTTATACGGTCAGGTTGCCGGTGAGGGTAAAAGCATCCGTTTCGAACAGTATTTTGAACCGGCAGATCGCTGGTATGATGTGAGCGCTTTTAGCGATGCCCCTGGTTTTTTTGCCGTTTCTTTCAGGGAAGTAACTACCCAGAAAAACGAGAATAAAGCCTTTGCCAGGCTGATTGAACGAGTTCAGGAGATTATGCATTTTCCGGCCGGGCAATTAGATTACCAGGTCATTGCAGACGGTTTGCTTGAGCTTTCTGAAGCTAAATATACGGCTGTAAATCTATATGATCTGGATCGTCAGAAGTCAGTAACCAAGGCATTATCCGGCATTAGTAAAGTTGTCAGCAAAGTTAGCGGTATACTTGGGTTTGAACTGTTGGGCAATGAATGGGATATCATACCTGAGCGGGTTAATGCTATTCAAAAGGGACAAATCCTCCATTTTAAAAATCTGCATGATTCGGCATCCGGCGCATTTTCTCCCGCCATATCTTCGATTTTGGAAAGCCTGGCCGGAACAGGCAGCGTTTATGTTGTCGAAATAAAACATGAAGAAAATACGATAGGCGACATGATCATGTTTATGCCCCGCCACAAAACCCTGATCAACCCCCAGATTATAGAAATCTTTTCAGCGTTGGTTGCCTCGGCGCTGGTGCGCTTCCAGGCTGGAGAAGCGCTACGCGAAGCGATCGAGCAATACCGCTCACTGGTTGATAACCTACCCGGGACAAGCTACCGCTGTCTGTACGACGAGCACTGGACCATGATTTACATGGGTAGCGATGTGGATAATATTACCGGTTATCCGTCGAGCGATTTTATCAACAATAGTGTCAGGTCGTACGCCAGTGTAATCTGCAAGGATGACAACAATAATGATGAAATTATTGCCCGGGCCATTGAAGCAGGTGAAATATGGGATATTGAGTACCGGGTGATTCGTAAAGATGACAGTGTTTGCTGGGTGCATGAAAGAGGCCGGGGCGTCAGAGATAAGGCAGGAAATGTGATCTTTATTGACGGGCTGATTCTTGATATTACCAATCGCAAAATAGTTGAAGAACAACTGAAAAAAAGTGAACTGCGTCACCGCGCCCTCGTCGGAGCGATCCCTGATCTGCTGTTTCGCTACAGCAGCGACGGGGTTTACCTTGATGCTGTTATCAAGGATGCAAAGCTGCTGCATCACAAAGCTCGCCAACTACATAATAGTAAAGCACTGGTCGGTAAAAGCATCGCTGAAGTGTTGCCTGCAGAGATAGCAGAAAAACTGATGAACGGCATCATTAAGGCTTTATCGAGTGGCGAAGTACAGCTTATTGAATACAGTTACGCGGTTGATGGTAAGGAATATTACTTTGAATCCCGTCTGGCTCCAATCGGCAAAGTGGAAGTGGTGTCGATTGTCCGCGATGTAACCGAAAGAGAAAGATATCTGGCCGAGTTAGAGCGGATCAGTCTGCATGACCAGCTGACTGGCCTTTACAACCGCCACTATTTTGAAAATGAGCTGAAAAGGCTCAGCCTTTCGCGTGATTTCCCCATTACTTTGATTTCTGCTGATCTCGATGGTTTAAAGCTGGTCAATGACACCTTGGGCCATACAGAAGGCGATCGTTATTTAAAGGCCGGAGCAGAACTGCTAAAGAGTGCTCTGCGTGCCTCAGATGTTTTGGCCCGGATTGGCGGGGATGAGTTTGCCATTATTTTGCCGCACACTGATCGCGAGGCTGCTGAAGAACTGGTCGCCCGCCTGCGAGCCCGTATTGATCAGAAAAACAGTCAGCAGCAGGAGATTCCGATCAGCATTTCAATTGGCCTGGCGGCCAGTATGTCAAAGGAGGAGCGGATTGAAGAAACCTTTAAAGAAGCAGACAATGCTATGTACAAAGATAAACTTAAACGCAGCCAACTGGCCCGCGCCCGGATTGTTGAAACCCTGGTGCAGACACTCTCATCCAAAAAGAGCTTAGGTGAAGGAAATAGCGACCAGGTTAAAGAGCTGGCCAACCGCTTCGGGCGGCATTTGCAACTTGGCGAAACAGAGTTTGATAATTTGCAGCTGTTGGCTAAAGTTTATGATCTTGGCAAAGTCAATATGCCCGACCAGCTGGTGCACAGCAATCTGAAAGATAAAGAAGGAAAGCTTACAGATGCAGAGCGGGAGGTGATCCGCCGCCATCCAGAAGTTGGCTATCGCATTGCTAATTCTTCACCGGAGCTTTCCGAGGTGGCAGATCTGATTTTGCGCCATCACGAAAGCTACGACGGCAGTGGTTACCCGTTTGGTTTGAAGGGTGACGAAATTGATCTTGAATGCCGGATCCTGGCGATTATTATTGCCTTTAGCGCTATGACCAACCACCGAACTTACGCGAAAAAACTAAAACCTGAGGTGGCCTTGCAGGAGCTGAAACGCTGCGCCGGCACTCAGTTCGACCCGCTGCTGGTGGAAGAATTTGTGGCCTTATTAGCCTCAAACCCGAAATAACTTGATGACTATTAGCTTAATAATCATAACCGGAGAGCATTAAGGGGTTTTTAGGGTTTTGTTGTGTTCACCGCAGTTGCGGAGGATGAGCAGATCATTTCTCAATTGAAAAGTTATGCGCAGTCCCATGATTGGTGAAGCTTCCCAAATGTCGCTGGTGCCCTGATTTCTTTTTACTCTCAGCGAAGGGTGAGAAAATGAAGTTGCCATCTTGCTGATGGCTACTTTAATCTGTTTCTGTTGCTCAGGAGCGGAGCATTTTGTCGGCTTTATCACCCAAAACACTTAAAGCTAAGGCGGTTTCAAATTGCAGGCCGGCATCAAGTGTGTTATTTATCGCGGCATTAATGCAGCGCTTGGAGGCTTGAACAGCCTGAACAGAATGTGAGGCGATCTCGGCAGCCATTTTTTTAGCTTCTTCAAACAGCTTTTCAGCGGGGTAAAGGTGATTGACCAAACCGATGCGCAGCGCTTCACCGGCATCGATGCGCCTTCCGGTCAGGATCAGCTCCTTGGCCATCGCCGGACCAACGAGGCGCGGTAGGCGCTGGGTGCCTCCGCAATCAGGCACCAGGCCAAAGACTACTTCGGGGATAGAAAAAACAGCGGTATCGGCGGCCAGCCTGATGTCACAGACCAGGGCCAGCTCCATACCGAGACCGATACAGCCACCGTTGATAACAGCGATCACCGGCACCGGCAACCGTTCATAGAGAGTAAAAACTTTGCTGACATATTGCAGAGTGTCGAAACCGCCCCTGGCCGCTTCCGGGCCCAGGGCTACCCCTTCGGTAGCAGCCTGGTTAAGGTCAAGGCCGCCGCAAAATGCTTTGCCTTCCCCGGTAAGGATAACTACCCTTGCTTCTCTGTTTAGCCTGATCTCTTCAGCCACTTTTTCTAAGGCCAGCCACATTTCACCATCAAAAGCATTGGCTTTTTCCGGGCGGTTCAGCTTGATGGTGGCTAAACCATCTGCTATGGCTAAAGCTACATAGTTGCTGTTGGTCATCAGTTCAACCCCTTGTTTTAATAACATTATAGCGAATATGGTTCTATTGCGTGAACTGTTTTTTGTGATCCGGACGGTAGCGGCTTTTTTTACTGCCACCGCTGCGGTAACCGCCACGCCCTTTGCGGCTTTCCTGCTTGGGTCGGAACGAACTGCGCTGCTGCCCGGCCGGTTGTCCTTTTCTTTTAGGATACCAGGTTTGATCAGCTGTGATCACAATCGGAGTTTGATCCGGTTCCCTGGTAAGAAGTTTCAGTGCTGCAGCCAACAAGGTGGAGGCGCTCTCACGCTCCAGCAGCTCACGGGCTACATCTTTATAAGCCCGGTATTCCCCTGCTTCAATCACTTCCAACAGTCTTTCAATGGTAATTTTTTGCTGACCCCTGATGGCCTCATCAGCGCTGGGCACCTGTTGGCGAATGATCTTGCGCCTGATGGAGCGCTCAATTAGTTCTAGGTGATCCAGTTCACGGGGCAGGACCATGGTGGCGGCAAGGCCGGCGCGGCCGATTCTGCCGGTGCGCCCGATACGGTGTACATAGCTTTCCGGATCCTGCGGAATGTCAAAATTATAGATATGGGTGACCGAGCCGATATCGAGACCGCGGGCAGCTACATCGGTGGCAACCAGCAGCTCAGTATTGCCGTTCTTAAAATTGCGCATTACGGTATCCCGTCTGGCTTGAGTTAAATCGCCGTGGATCGCTTCGGCAGAGTAACCGCGTTTGACCAGGCCCTCTAATAGTTCATCAACCCGGCGCTTGGTACGGGCAAAGATGATTGATGCTTCCGGTGAGTGAAGGTCGAGCAGGCGGCAGAGGGCATCGAATTTTTCGTTTTCGTGAACCTGGTAGTAGTATTGTTCCGTATTGGGAACTGTAATCTCTGCAGTCTTGATCTGAATAAATTCCGGCTTAAGCATGAACTTTTGCGCCAGGTCCAAAATCGGTCCGGGCATGGTAGCGGAAAAAAGCATTGTTTGCCGCTGAATTGGTACTTCTGCCAGGATTGTTTCAATATCTTCCCGGAAACCCATATTCAGCATTTCATCTGCTTCATCAAGCACCACGATGAGCAATTCCTGCAACCGAATCAGTTTGCGCCGCATATGATCCATCAGGCGGCCGGGGGTGGCGACGATTACCTGGGGTTTGCTTTTTAGGGCCCTGATTTGTCGTTCAATGTCTTGCCCTCCATAGATCGGCAGAGCACGAATGTTTTTATACTTACCGAGCGTATTAAGTTCTTCAGCCACCTGAACAGCCAGTTCCCGGGTAGGCGTAATCACCAGGCCCTGGATGGTGCCGCTTGCCGGTTGAATCTTTTCCAGCATCGGGAGACCGAAAGCGGCTGTTTTTCCGGTACCGGTCTGGGCCTGCCCGATAATATCCTTACCGCTTAAGGCAATCGGGATGGCCAACTCCTGTATTTTGGTAGCTTCTTCGAAACCCATTGTTACTGTTGCCCTGATTAAATCATGGCTGATAGCAAATTCATTAAATGTTGTCATCTAAGGTCAAACCCTTTCAAAATTAAAAATAAAGAGCATCTCCAAAACGAAAGGAAATGCTCCTGCTTCCATCGTCTTTCAGTATCGCCTTTATTTTGAAGACCTTGTTAATCCTACCCTAGTCTGTAGGAAATAGCAAGCTATCAGGAAATATATGGAATTGGCAGGGGTTACAGTGAAATCGTTGGTTGGGGCATAAACTTGGTCGGTATATAAAGGGAAATGTAAACTGGCAGCGAATCAGTAAAGAGAAAACCGATACGGGAGGGATTGTAATGGGATTGGTGATGCAAAACTGGTCCGAAGTCGGACCGCTGAAAAAAGTTTTATTGCACCGGCCGGGACTGGAGTTGAAAAACCTAACTCCCCAGTATTTGGAAGATCTGCTCTTTGACGAAATCCCCTGGTTGGCCAAGGCTCAGGTGGAGCACGATGGTTTTGCCCAGCAACTTAAGGATTATGGCGTTGAGGTCTATTATGTCGGTCGGATGCTTTATGATATTGTCCAGGACCCCGGGGTAAAGAGTGAGCTGATCAAACGCCATTTAAAAGCCAGTCCGCTGATTGAGCCTGAAGTTCTCGATACAATTTACAATTACTTAAACGAGTTGCCGCCTGAGGAACTGGTTTCTTCAATTATCGCCGGGTTATCCAAACAGGAAGTTCAGCACCTTAAAAAATTTAAAACACTGAGCGATCTGACCCTTGACAGCTACCCTTTTTACTTAGCCCCATTTCCAAACATGTACTTTACCCGCGATCACGCAGCAATGATCGGCAATCGCCTGCAAATTAGCAGTATGTTTTTGCAGGCCCGTCGTTTGGAGACAATATTTATCCGCATGATCCAGAAATACCATCCTCTATTCAAAAATGTTGATCTGGCCTATCATGAAGAAATTCCTTACGGTATTGAAGGTGGAGATGTTTTTGTCCTTAATCAGGAATCGCTGATGATTGGCCTAAGCGAAAGGACCACGGAAGAAGCCATTGAGTGGATTGCCGCTAAATATTTAGTTGAAAAAGAGTTGGTTAAACAGATCGTGGTTGTGCAGATTCCTTCCCGCAGGGCGTACATGCACTTGGATACAGTGCTGACCATGGTGGATAGGAATAAATTCCTGATGTACCCCGGTATCAAGGATCAGATTAATGTCTATTGGCTGGGAAAAAGCCTTGATGGCCGCGTTGAGGCCAGTAGCGGTTACAGCCTGGTTGGGGCACTGAAGAAGGCGCTTAAGGTCAAAGATGTTGAAATTATCTATTCGGGCGCCAACGAGGAGATTACTGCCGCCAGGGAGCAGTGGGGCGACAGCACCAATACTTTGGCAATCAGACCGGGAACGGTTATCGCTTACGATCGTAACGAAGCCACGAATGACACTTTGCGTAACAGCGGGGTAGAGGTAATCGAAATCAATGGCTCCGAGCTGGTACGAGGCCGTGGCGGACCCCGGTGTATGAGTATGCCGCTGGAGCGTGAAGCGATCAGCTGGTAGCTGCTGCAGTTCATAATAAAAGGTTAAGAGGAGTGTGCGAGATGGAACGGGAACTATCCCTCGAATTTGTCAGGGTTACAGAGGCAGCAGCCCTGGCCTGTGGCCGCCTGATGGGTCTGGGTGATAAAGAGGCGGCCGATCAGGCAGCGGTAGACGCTATGCGTTCGGTTTTTGATACTGTTCATATTGATGGCACCGTGGTGATTGGCGAAGGTGAAAAAGATGAAGCTCCGATGCTCTACATTGGCGAACAGGTGGGTATTGGCAAAGAGCCGAAGGTTGATGTAGCAGTTGACCCCCTTGAAGGGACCAACCTGGTAGCCCGGGGATTGCCGAACGCTCTTTCTGTTGTGGCTGTGGCACCGCGGGGTTGCCTGCTGCAGGCTCCGGATGTCTTTTACATGGATAAAATTGCGGTCGGGCCAAAAGCCTGTGGCTGCATTAATATTGACGCTTCGGTGGGTGATAATCTAAAAGCAGTGGCCGATGCGCTTAGCCGGGATGTTCGTGATTTAACGGTAATCATTCTTGACCGTCCCCGCCACAAGAAGATCATTGCTGAAGTTCGCAAGGCCGGGGCCAGGATCAAGTTGATTAGTGATGGGGATGTGTCGGCAGCGATCGCTACGGCGCTAGACAACACGGGGGTTGATATCTTATTTGGTATCGGCGGAGCCCCCGAAGGGGTACTCGCTGCTGTGGCTTTAAAGATTTTAGGCGGCGAAATGCAGGGTCGCCTGATCCCGAAGAGCGAAGATATGGAACACTTCTATGAAAAGAACACGGCCGATTTGGAAAAAGTTTTAACGCTGGAAGACCTGGTAAAAAGCGAGGATATTTTCTTTGCTGCTACCGGCATCACCGATGGCGATATGCTGGATGGGGTGCGCTACCATGGAGGCACCGCAGAGACACAATCCCTGGTCATGCGCGGAATCACCAGGACGATTCGTAAAATTCACGCGGTCCATACCCTCGAGAGAAAACCGCGCTTCGTAGCGACTGAATCGCTGGGCCGCAAATAACAATAGAATAATCACGCCGGCAGAGATTTTTCTTCAGGAAATATCTGCCGGTCTTATTGTACGCTAGATGAAAACTCTGGGATGGTGCATGAAATGTTGCCGGAAAATGCTACTCAAGCCAAGAGGATTAATAAACCGGAGCCCCCCAAAAGCCACTTACGACCCCCTCTGAAATGGGCCGGCGGAAAACGCTGGATCGTCAGGCACCTGGAACCGCTGTGGCGGAAAAGTGGCAGCAACAGGCTCATTGAGCCGCTGTGCGGAGGTCTTGCCGTTGCGCTGGGTCTGAATCCCCACTCTGCTCTTTTGAACGATATTAATTGCCACCTGATAAACTTTTATCGCTGGTTGAAAAAAGGGTTTGTGATTCAGCTTGAGATGGAGAACAACCCGGATCTTTATTATGCTTACCGGGAGCGTTTTAATCAGCTAATCACCAGTGGCAACTCGGAAAGCGCCGAAGCGGCCTCCCTCTTCTACTACCTAAACCGCACCGGTTATAATGGTCTCTGCCGTTTTAATAAAAAAGGGTTTTTTAACGTACCATATGGCCGCTATAAAAAGATTAATTATCGCTATGATTTTGCTGATTACCGGGATCTTTTTTTGAACTGGGAGTTCAGGACCCTTGACTTTGAAAAACTGACGCCTACGCTCAACGACTTTACTTATGCAGATCCGCCCTATGATGTGCAGTTTACCAGTTATACCGCTCAAGGTTTTAGCTGGGAAGATCAAATTCGTTTTGCCCGCTGGCTCGCTCAGCTTAAAGGGCCGGTGGTGGTTTCCAACCAGGCGACGGCCAGAATAATTGAGCTCTACGGGGAGCTTGGATTCAATTTGCGATTGTTTAAGGGACCGCGGATGATTAGCCGTGATGGCAACAGGACTCCGGCCTTGGAGATGTTTGCCACATTAAATATATGAGGTTCAGACGAGGGAAATAGCCTGCAGCGGACAGGCTGCAACGCATTTGGCGCAGCCTTTGCATGGGGCCGGGTTAGCCATTGGCCGATCAAATTGCTCTTCCTGTGCAATCAGCTTCAGAGGGCAGGCTGTTACAGCAGTACAAAGTCCATTATTGCAAAGCAAAGGGTTACATTTTTTATAGTTTAAACTGACCATCGTATTTGGCATTATTTTTTCGAATTCTATCTCCCTATATCTTAATATCTCAATAATACGATATAAATACATCTCCGTCAACTTTTGCGCCTGATCAAGTTATGAACTGTGTTCCCGCTGCCCCGCTTCAGGCGGGGGAGTTGTTTATGGTATACTGCAGATTGGAAATAAACTTCACTGTTAGATAAGGTGAATGGTAAAAATGATGAAAAAAATCTTTTTTATTACCCTCTTAGTGGTGGTAGTCCTGACGATATCTGGTTGCAACATACTGGGCGGAACCGGTTATAAAAGCTATTCAGATTCATTTTTTGATACTTTCAACACCCTCGTTCAGTTTTCGGCCTATACGGAAAGCGAAGATGAATTCAGGCTCTATTTTGATCATGTCCAGTCACGAATGCAGGAGCTACACCGCTTCTACGACATCTATAACTCCTATGAAGGGATCAATAATGTCAAAACGATCAACGACCAGGCTGGTATTGCCCCGGTCAAGGTCGAGCAGGAGATTATTGACCTGATTCTTTTTGCCAAAGAGTGGTCGGATAAGAGCAGTGGTTCAACCAATATCGCCTTCGGTCCGGTTTTAAAAATCTGGCATCGTTACCGAGAAGATGGCTTATCCGATCCGGCTTCCGCCACGCTGCCTGCTATGGAAGAACTGCGCGAAGCGGCCCGCTATACTGATCTGGATCAGGTGCTAGTCGATCCCGACGAAAGCACGGTTTTTTTACCCGATCGGCGGATGAGCCTTGATGTCGGTGCTGTAGCCAAGGGTTATGCTGTTGAGCTTGTTGCCAATGAACTGAGGGTCATGGGCCTGGAGTCGGCAATTATCAGCGCCGGCGGCAATGTTTCTTTAATTGGGAGACCGCTTGACGGTAAACGTGATCTCTGGGGTGTCGGGATTCAGAATCCTGATCAGTCTATTGTTGGCAGCAGTGATAATTTGCTTGATGTCTTATATTTATCTGATGCAGCGGTGGTCAGCAGTGGTGATTACCAGCGTTTTTACGTGGTGCAAGATCAGGTAATCCACCACATTATCGATCCAGTGACCCTGATGCCGGCTACTTACTACCGGGTTGTTACCGTTGTGGCTAAAGATTCAGGAGTGGCAGACTTTCTGTCGACAGAACTTTTTTTGCAGCCGCTGGAAAGAAGCCTTAAGTTGGCGGAGAGTTTAGATGGTGTGGAAGCGCTTTGGGTCATGGT
>Ga0194127_10005825_pt1 | contig 14292 bp, 17 predicted proteins | sample TA2KigC100mmetaG_FD_148624 | JGI IMG/M metagenome (GOLD analysis project Ga0194127, IMG submission 148624) | Freshwater microbial communities from Lake Tanganyika, Tanzania - TA2015036 Kigoma Deep Cast 100m | ecosystem: Environmental > Aquatic > Freshwater > Lake | place: Tanzania: Lake...
TCGCGAAAGCGTTCGTACTCACGACGCAATTCATCGACCGCCGGAATCAGCGTTTCGGCCATGTAGATGCCGCCGTAGGGGCCAAAATGGCCCGTTACATCGGGCTGGTTATATGCCTGCATTCCTGACTTCCTTGATGAAGGCCGCAATCTTGTCCGCGTCCTTGATACCTTTCTTGTCTGTCTCAACCCCACTCGACACATCCACTGCCCACGGCCGCACCTGACGAATTGCGGCGGCGACATTGGTGGCATTCAGTCCACCCGCCAACACACAGCGTGAGGCCATCTCAGCGGGGATCAGCGACCAGTCAAAACTCTTACCGCAGCCCCCAAAGGCCTCCGTCGGGGTGTCCAGCAACAGGCCAGCCGCGTCGAGATACGGGGCCGCTGATTGTACCAAACCCTCCCCGGCCCTGACCGGCAACGCCTTCAGATAACGCACCCCAAACTGACGACAAAAATCGGCCGTCTCATGACCGTGAAATTGCAGCAGATCCGGGCGCACGGTTTGCAAGACGGTCTCAACCTCAGCAATCTCCGGGTTCACAAACAGGGCCACCGTGGTCACAAAGGGCGGCAAGGCCGTAACGATGGCCTGCGCCGCCGCCACGCTCACGGCACGCGGGCTTGGCGGATAGAACACCAGACCAATGGCATCCGCGCCCAGATGGGCACACGCCAGACCATCTTCGACACGGGTGATGCCGCAAATCTTGATGCGCGTCATGGAATCAGGGGGCTTTCAGGCAAGACATGGCGCGGATCATAGCGCACTGCCGTCAGATAAAGCCCGTCCGGCGCAAAGGTTGCCGCCGCGCGGCAACGATCACGGCCCGCCAGCGTCTCGGCCATCCACTCGGGCGGGCGGCGGCCCTGCCCCACCCAGACCAGCGCACCGACCAGGTTACGAATCTGGTGCTGCAAAAAGGCGTTGGCACAAAAGGTGAATTCCAGCATGGCGCCCTCCTGCGTCATTTCCACCCTGCGCATCTCGCGCACCGGTGACTTGGCCTGACACTCGGCGGCACGGAAGGCGGAAAAATCATGGGTCCCAATCAGGCAACGGCTGGCCGCCTGCATCGCTGCGACATCGAGGGCGTCATGCACCCAACCCACTCGCCCCGCCAAGATCGCCGGAGGCACCGAGCGCATCAGCAAGCGGTAGCGATACTCCCGCTCCAAGGCCCCAAAGCGCGCATGAAAATCGCTTTCCACCTGCCGCGCCCAGAGCACCACCACGCCCGGCGGCAGATGGGCGTTCACCCCACGCACCCAGGCGCTTTCCGGACGGGCGTTCAGCGCATCAAAATGCACGACCTGACCCGTAGCATGAACGCCGGCATCGGTACGCCCGGCCACGAAGGTGGCGAGCGGCCCACCATGAATCTGCGCCAACGCCGCCTCCAGGACATCCTGCACCCCGCACCCCCCGGGCTGAGTCTGCCATCCGCAAAAGGCGCGGCCGTTGTATTCCAACCCCAGGGCAATGCGGCGTAGATCTGACATCGGACTCAACGGTTGATCCATACGCCCCCCAACAGGGTCGCCACCGCAGCAATAACGGCCCAGTCACGGCGATTCAACGCACGCCGGGCAAGTTTGATGGTCTCAGGGGGCGACAACGGCGGACGGGACTGCGACAGGATCGCCATCGCCTCCCGGAGGCCCGGCGGATTTTCCATGGCGCGCAAGGTCAGGGCCAGACGCACGGCAATGCGCTCCGCATCGACCCCGAGACGGCGCAAGGGATAAATCAGGCTCAACAAGCCTGTCAACAGAGCCGGCGTATCCAGGGCCAAGACCCAAAGATCCAGCAGGCTCAATAACAGCAGTAAACGCGTGGCCTGCAACAGCCCGGCCGCAACCCCCTCAACGGTTGGGGTCCACGCACCCAACGCCAACCAGAGGGGCTCACCCGGCAAGACCCAGGCATAACTCACGAACAACATCAGGAACAGCCAGCGGGTACGGCGCAGGAGCTGTAACAGGGATCGGCGCCGCGGCCAATGCAGGGCCAAAACCACAAGCGTCAGCCATGGGATCAGGATGGCAGGAAGAAGCGGTACCAATACAGCCAGAAAAACATAAACCGTGATCCGCGCAGCGGGGTGAATCACCTCCCGTGCCCCTTAGCGATCCAAGGCATCAAGCATCCGGCGAGCCTCGGCCTGATCCATCGTATGGCCCCGGGCGAGGACCTCGTTCAGTACGGAACGCGCCGCCTCACGCTCGCCCAATACCAAATGCGCCCGGGCCAGGCTAAGACCGTTCTCCGGCCCCATTCCGCTAGCGGGGGCTGCCAGATCCAGATTCAGGCCCGCCAATCCGGGCAAGACAACCTCCGGGCCCTTTGGCCGCGCCCTGAGTCCAGATCCCAGGCGATAACCGCCCCAGAACAAGGCCGGCAGCAAAATCAAGGCCAACAAACCCAAGACCTGCGGCGAGCTGATCGCCCATGTCTTCTCTTCCACCGGCAGATCGAGCAGGGCCTTGTTCGCCTGCCGAGCCGCCAGCAAGCGCTGCAGGTCCTGTATCGATTTTTCCAACACCGCAATACGGGCCTCGGCCTCCTCAAGGGCATGGGCGCGCGCCGTCACCTCTTCTTCAATGGACTGAAGGGCGGGCTGCCCAGCCTGGCCGTGTTTCGCCTTCCCCGCGTCGCCCCGCGAGATTCGGACCGTATCGCGCGGCAGTCCCGCCTTCGGGGCCTCCGCGAGCGCGGCCGTTACCTTGCCGCTCACCACGGTAGCGCCCGACATGAGCTCGCCCAGACGCTGCACCGCCACGCCTTCCGGGATGGCGGCAAGAACGCCTGGATCGGGAATTTGCAGGTCTACCGATTGGCGCAGACGATGGATGTCCTGCTGCACGAAGGCCTTCGGATTGGCCTCATAGAGTCCGTATGCACGCTGGCTGAAACTGGTTCCCGGGAGAGGTAATTGCTGCGCAATGCGCGACAGCGAATCGCCGGGGCGTACCGGCCAGACGGCAGCGGGCTTGGCGTGGGGACTCCCCGGTGCATCAATCACTGGGTCCGCCTTCGGTTGCGCTGTGGCGATTTCCGGTAGTGCATCCGGTAATGCAATAGGCGTGGGCGCCGCCACCCGACGCGGCTCGATCAGCAAGACATACTCGCGCAGCACCCGGCCGGCCGACCAACGGACCTCCAACAACAAATCCAGATGCGGATCCGTTACCGCCGCTGGAGTCGCCACCCGCAACACCGGCAAGGCACCGCCCCGATCGACCTCCAGGGTCAGTGTCTCGATGATCGGGCGGCGTACCAGGCGCAGAAGCTGATAGGCCTCGGCCGAGGCATTGGCCGGGCGAAGCTGCTCCAGTTCGGCATCGGTATAGGCCGTAATCGGGATCAGCGCGCGTAACGGCTCACCCAGCGCCGAGTCAATCTGAATACGCCCCAGTTCCAGGGCCCGCGCCGGCCATGCCCACGCCGCCGCCAGAAAGGCCAGGACCAGAAAGAGGGCGCGGGGTGTGCGCACAGCGAATTCAGGCTTCGAGCAGAATGCGCAACATACGCCGCAACGGCTCGGCTGCGCCCCACAGCAACTGGTCGCCCACCGTGAAGGCGCTCAAATACTGCGGCCCCATGGTCAGTTTGCGCATGCGCCCCACCGGCACCGTCAGCGTCCCGGTCACGGCCGCGGGAGTCAGTTGCTCCATGGTGATCTGGCGGTCGTTGGGAACCACCTTCACCCAGTCGTTATGCGCCGCAATGATGCCGTGAATCTCATCCAGCGGCACATCCTGGGTCAGCTTGATGGTCAACGCCTGCGAGTGGCAGCGCATGGCGCCCACGCGCACGCAGAGGCCGTCGATCGGAATCTGCTGATCGGAACGACCAAGGATCTTGTTGGCCTCAACCTGGGCCTTCCATTCTTCCTTGGATTGGCCCGATTCCAGCTGCACATCAATCCACGGGATCAGGCTGGCGGCCAGCGGCACCGGCCAGGCATCGAGCGGATAACGGTCAGAACGCAGGAAGTCGGTGACCTTCCGGTCGATCTCCAAAATCGCGGAGGCCGGATCGTCGAGCAGTGGCTTGACCTCGGCGTTCACCGCGCCCATCTGTTGCAGCAACTCGCGCATGTTGCGCGCCCCGGCGCCCGAGGCCGCCTGATAGGTTTGCGGCGCAACCCACTCAATCAGACCTTTCTCAAACAGGCCGCCAATGGCCATGAGCATCAGTGACACCGTGCAGTTACCACCGACGAAGGTCTTCACCCCCTTGGCAATGCCGTCCTGAATGACCTTCTTGTTGACCGGATCAAGGATGATGATGGCGTCATCTTTCATGCGCAGCGTCGATGCAGCATCAATCCAGTAGCCCTTCCAGCCAGAGGCCATCAGCTGCGGATAGACCTCTTTGGTGTAATCACCGCCCTGGCAGGTAATGATGATATCCATCGCCGAAAGCTCGGCGATGCTGTTGGCATCCTTCAGCGGCGGCACCTCTTTGCCAATATTCGGGCCCTTGCCGCCAACATTTGAGGTGGTAAAGAACACCGGCTCGATGTGCGCAAAATCATTCTCTGCCTGCATGCGGCCCATGAGCACCGAGCCCACCATACCGCGCCAACCAATCAGACCTACTTTTTTCATCTCTCAATTTCCTTTGAATTACAGCGCCGAAACCACGGCATCACCCATCGCCGAGCAGGATGTCTTTTGCGTGCCCTCGGTCCAGATATCAGCGGTACGATAGCCCGCAGCGATGACCTTCTTCACCGCGTTATCAATGCGGTTAAAGCTGGCCTCATCGTTGAAAGTGTATTTGAACATCATCGCCACCGACAAAATGGTGGCCAGCGGATTGGCCACATCCTTGCCCGCAATATCCGGTGCCGAGCCGTGGCTGGGCTCGTACATGCCCTTGTTATTCGCGTCCAGCGAGGCCGACGGCAGCATCCCGATCGAGCCGGTCAGCATCGATGCCTCGTCGGACAAAATATCACCGAAGATGTTGCCGGTGACCATGACATCAAACTGCTTCGGTGCGCGCACCAGTTGCATGGCCGCGTTGTCCACATACATATGACTCAGTTCGACCTCCGGGTATTCCTTGGCCAACTCGATCATCACCTGCCGCCACAACTCGGTCGTCTCCAGCACATTGGCCTTGTCGACCGAGCAGACCTTTTTGTTCCGCTTCATGGCGATATCGAAGGCCACGCGACCGATGCGGCGAATCTCGGATTCGTTGTAACGCATGGTGTTGATGCCCTCGCGCTCGCCATTCTCCAGGGTCGAGATGCCGCGCGGCTGACCAAAATAGATGTCGCCGGTCAGCTCGCGCACGATCATCAGGTCCAGACCCGACACCACCTCGGGCTTCAGGGTCGAGGCGGAGGCGAGTTCCGGATAAAGCAGCGCCGGACGCAGGTTGGCGAACAGATTCAGCCCCTTGCGGATGCGCAGCAGGCCGCGCTCCGGACGCTGGTCACGCGGCAAGGTGTCGTATTTCCAGTCGCCGACCGCACCCAGCAACACCGCGTCAGCCTCCTGCGACAGCTTCAGCGTCGCCTCCGGCAACGGATCGCCCGCCGCCTCATAGCCCGCACCGCCGATGGGCGCATATTCCATCTCGATCTTCAGGCCGTCGGCCTTCAAGCGATCCAATACCTTGACCGCCTGAGCGACGATCTCCGGACCAATGCCGTCACCCGGCAAGACTGCGATTTTCATTCTAACTTCCTTATACAAATAACCAGGGGGTCACCTGACGACGCGCATTCTCATACTCACAAATCGCATCGGTAAATTGCAGGGTAATGCCAATGTCATCCAGACCGTTGAGCAAACGGTGCCGCCGCTCGGCATCCACATCGAAGGAAAACACCTCGCCGCTCGGCGTGGTCACGGTTTGTGCAGCGAGATCAATCTGTAACTTGTAGCCCTCAGTCGCTACCGTTTCAGCAAATAGCTTATCAACAACTTCCGCATCAAGAACAATGGGTAACAATCCATTCTTAAAGCAGTTGTTGTAGAAAATGTCCGCAAAGGATGGGGCGATGATGGCGCGAAAACCGTAGTCTTCCAGGGCCCAGGGCGCGTGCTCGCGACTGGAACCGCAACCGAAATTTTCCCGCGCCAGGAGCACGGCCGCACCCTGGTAACGCGGCTGATTCAACACAAAATCAGGATTCAGCGGACGCTGGCTACAGTCCTGTCCCGGCTCACCATGATCGAGGTAACGCCACTCGTCAAAGGCATTGGGACCAAAGCCTGAACGCTTGATTGATTTCAAGAACTGCTTGGGGATGATGGCATCGGTATCCACATTGGCGCGATCCAGGGGAGAAACCAATCCATCAATAGAAACAAAAGGTTGCATAGCGTTATTTGAGAATAAACTGCAGCGCCACCGCGCCCACGATAACAATGACGATCACCTTGACGACGACCAGAATGGCGAGCTTTTTAGCATCCATCACGACATCTCACGAATATCAACAAAATGCCCACGAATACCGGCGGCGGCGGCCATCGCCGGCGACACCAAATGGGTGCGACCGCCCTGCCCCTGGCGACCCTCGAAGTTGCGATTCGAGGTCGAGGCGCAACGCTCACCCGGATCCAGACGATCCGCATTCATCGCCAGACACATCGAACAGCCCGGCTCACGCCATTCAAACCCGGCCGCGACAAAAATCTTGTCCAGCCCCTCGGCCTCGGCCTGGGCCTTGACCAGACCCGAACCCGGCACCACCAACGCCTGTTTCACGCTGGCCGCCTTCTGACGCCCCCGCACCACCGAGGCCGCCTCACGCAGGTCTTCGATGCGCGAATTGGTACAGGAGCCGATGAACACCTTGTCCACGGCGATCTCATCAATCGGTGTACCGGCGCTCAGACCCATGTAGGCCAGCGCCCGTTCCCAGTCGCCCTTTTGCACCGGACTGGCGGCATCGGCCGGATTGGGCACACGGCCATTAATCGCCACCACCATCTCTGGCGAGGTACCCCAAGTCACCTGCGGGGCAATCTCGGCGGCGTTGAGTTGCACCTCGGCATCGAACACCGCGCCGGCATCAGACACCAGGGTGCGCCAGTACGCCACGGCGCGATCCCATTCCGAGCTTGAAGGGGCATAGGTACGGCCGCGCATATAGTCGATGGTCTTGTCATCCGCCGCCACCAGGCCCGCGCGGGCGCCGGCCTCAATCGCCATATTGCACAGCGTCATGCGTCCTTCCATTGACAAGGCACGAATGGTGCTGCCGGCAAACTCAATGGCATACCCCGTGCCGCCCGCCGTACCGATTCGACCAATAATGGCCAGCGCGATGTCCTTGGCGGTCACGCCGACAGGCAAATCCCCGTCCACAGACACCCGCATCGCCTTTGATTTCTTCTGCCACAGGCACTGCGTGGCCATCACATGCTCGACCTCGGAGGTACCGACACCAAAGGCCAGCGCCGCAAACGCGCCGTGCGTAGAGGTGTGCGAATCGCCGCACACCAGGGTCACGCCCGGCTGGGTAAAGCCTTGTTCGGGGCCGATGACATGCACGATGCCCTGACGGCGATCATTCATCTGAAACTCCGTCAGGCCAAAGGTCTTGCAATTGGCATCCAAAGTTTCTACCTGCAAGCGCGACACGGCATCGACAATGCCAGCGGCGCGATCCGTGGTCGGCACATTATGGTCCGGGGTCGCCAGAATACTGCCCACATGGCGCGGCGAACGCCCCGCCAGCGCCAAACCCTCAAAGGCCTGCGGGCTCGTCACCTCGTGCACCAATTGGCGGTCGATATACAACAGAGTCATACCGTTGGGCTCGACATGCACCACATGGGCATTCCAGAGCTTGTCGTAGAGGCTTAATGCAGACATTGTGCAGAGAGTGTAATAAAAACAGAGGCGCGATTATCGCATGACCCTGTCCCGATCGCCCACGACAAAAATACCCGCCGCCACGAAAGCGCAGCCGGCGGCGACGCTAAAGGTGACTCCCGCGCCCCACGCATCCCAGACCGCACCGGAATACAGGCTGCCGAGGCTACCGCCGATCCCGAAGGCAATGCTGTTGTAGAGCGCTTGTCCGCGCGCCTGCACCCGACCGCGAAACCAGCGGTGAATGAGGGCCATCGCGGCCGCGTGATAAGCGCCAAAAGTCAGGGCATGCAGCACCTGAGCGAACAACAGCAGACCCGTCACATCCACCCACCAGCCAATCAGGACAAAACGCAGCGTCGCCGCCAGCAGGGTCAGCAGCAGGACTGTCTCCACCTTAATGCGGGCAAAAACCCTCGGCATGATCAGGAAAATGCCAATCTCGAGAATCACCCCAAGCGCCCACAACCAGCCCGCAGCCGACTTGCTGTAACCGGTGTTGACCAAATGAACGGTGAAAAATGTGTAATAAGGGCCATGGGCCGCCGCCATCAGGATCGCCGCCGCAAACAGGGCCAACACCTTTGGACGCCGCAGAAGTTGACCCAGCGGCACCCCCTCGGCATCGCTGTGCTGCACCACCGCCTCCGGCATGAAACGCGCGGCAAGGACCGTCCCGGCCAGCAGCGCGAGGATGATCCACGGCAACACACTCACCGACTGATGGTCAAGCAAGTCACCCACGCCAATCACCATCAGGATAAAGCCGATCGAACCCCACAGCCGGATGCGGCCATAACGCTCGCTGCGTTCGCCCAGATGCGTCAGGGTATTGGCCTCAACCAGCGGCAAGGCCCCGCTCCAGAAAAAACTCACCAGGGCCATCATCAAGAACATGCCCCAAAAGTCCTGCAGCCAGAAAACCAGACAAAAGCCCAGCAAGGTGGCAAGGATGCCCATCTGCACCCAGATCATGCGCCGCCCGCTCCGGTCGGCCAGATGGCCCCACAGGTTGGGCGCAAAGATACGCATCACATGCAAGAGCGACATCAGCACGCCGATCTCGAAGGCCCCAAAACCGCGCGACTGCAAAAACAGCGGCCAATACGGGGCCATCACGCCAATAAAGGCGAAATAGAACAGATAGAAACTGGAAAGACGCCAGTACGGGAGCATGGGTTACCCGCAGGCGTCACCCGGACGCCCAAGGCACGGTTCAGCGGTTCAGAGAACCAACATCTTGTACAACTGGTCCTTCAGTCGCACCCGCAGATACTTGAGTTCTTCGGCATAAAAATCCGTAGCCGGATCAACGCGCTGCTCGATGCGCTGAATCTTGTGATCGCAGTCGTCGTAGTCCCTCATCAGGCGCACAAAGGCATCTGAAGACAGCATCATGGCGCGAATCTTGTCCTGATACTCCGGAAACTCATGAAACAGATCGTGGCTTTCAATCATGGCAATCCTCCGTAGTAGGCAAATCAGAATCCATTCATCCGCTGATCACGGGCGTCGGGCAATGCACATCGCCGTTCTGTGCGCGCTGGCGCAAGGCGTGATCCATCAACACGATCGCCACCATCGCCTCGACGATCGGCGTGGCGCGGATGCCCACGCAAGGATCGTGACGGCCCTCGGTCACCACCTCGCAAGGGGCGCCGTCGATGTCAATGCTGCGACAGGGGATGCGCAATGACGAGGTCGGCTTGATTGCCACCGAGGCAGTAATCGCCTGACCGGTGGAAATACCGCCCAGAACGCCGCCGGCATGGTTCGACAAAAAGCCGTGCGGCGTCAGTTCGTCACGGTGTTCCGTGCCTTTTTGCGCCACACAGGCAAAACCTGCGCCAATCTCAACGCCCTTGACTGCGTTGATGCCCATCAGGGCATGGGCAAGGTCAGCGTCCAGCCGGTCGAACACCGGCTCGCCCAAGCCCACCGGCACGCCTTCTGCCACCACATTCACGCGGGCACCCACCGAATTTCCTTCGCGGCGCAAATCGTCCATGTAGGCCTCAAGCTCTGGCACGATGGCCGCGTTGGGTGCGAAGAATGGGTTTTCGGTCACCGCTGACCAGTCCTGAAACGGCACCGCAATCGGCCCCAGCTGCGCCAGATAGCCACGAATCACCGTACCGTATTTCTCGTGCAGCCACTTCTTTGCGATGGCGCCCGCCGCCACCCGCGCAGCCGTCTCCCGCGCCGAGGAACGCCCGCCGCCGCGGTAATCGCGAATGCCATATTTCTGCCAGTAGGTGTAATCGGCATGTCCCGGGCGGAAGCTGCGGGCAATGGAACCATAGTCCTTGCTACGCTGATCCTCGTTGCGAATCAACAGCGCGATCGGCGTGCCGGTGGTTTTACCCTCGAACACGCCGGACAGAATCTCCACCGTATCCGACTCGCGCCGTTGCGTCACATGGCGCGAGGTCCCCGGCTTACGGCGGTCGAGGTCAATCTGGATATCGGCCTCACACAGCGACATCCCAGGCGGGCAACCATCAACGATGCAACCAATGGCAGGGCCGTGTGATTCGCCAAACGAGGTGACGGTAAAGAGGAGTCCTAAGCTGCTTCCGGGCATGAATATTGCGGCCAGAGGCCATAAATTTCGGTGTCGACAAGTGTACTCCAAGCGAATGGCAATTACCGTAACAAAGCCAGAGGAACCCTCCATTCGTGGACCTCGGTTTGCACGGCGCGCCCTGCATGAAGCGGGAGATTCAATTTATTTTAAAAAAAAGCCCTAAAAGTCGCAGCCATATTAGGTTTCGCTTGTTGACATATAGGAAATTGCCGCTAGGATTCGCCACTCAGTAGCTCTGAGTTGTTGCATCGAGTGCAGAGCTCGGTTGGGCGCGAGCCTATTCCCAGTTTCCCTGGAGGAGAAGAGAAGCATGAAAAAAACATTTGCCCTGTCACTTTTGGCGCTCGGGCTATCTGCTGGTCTGGTTAGTTCTGCCTTTGCGGCCACTCCTGACGCGCGCTTGCGTCAAATGGCGTCTAACTGTAACTACTGCCATGGTACTGATGGCCACAGCCGTGGCGGTATTCCGGATATCAAAAACCTGCCGCGCGACTACTTCGTCAACCAGATGAAGGCCTTCAAGGACGGTTCCCGTCCCGCCACCGTGATGCATCAGCACGCAGCCGGCTATACCGACTCCGAGTTCGAGGCCTTTGCCCGTTACTTCGCGACCCGCTGATTAGAAGAGGAGCCACAAATGAGTTTGAATCGTCGTCAGTTTCTGCAATCCTCCGCCGGTGTCGCGGGCGTTGCTACCGTAGGCAGCCTGACCGGTTGCGCCACCACCCAGGCCCCGGCCGTTGCCGCCAAGAAGGGGCGCCCCAAGGTCGTCGTGGTCGGTGCCGGTTTCGGTGGCGGCACCTGCGCCCGTTACATCAAGATGTGGGAACCGTACATTGAGGTGACCGTGATCGAACCGAACGAGAAGTTCGTCTCCTGCCCGGTCTCCAACGATGTGCTGGCCGGCTATCGCAAGATGGAAGACATCACCTTCGGTTACGGCAACCTGCAAGGCATCGTGGATTCCTGGGTCAAGGATTCGATGAGCGGCATTGATACCGAGAAGAAGATCATCACCACCGCCGGTGGCAAAAAGATCCCCTATGACCGCGTCGTGCTGGCCGGCGGTGTGGAACTGCTGTTCAATACCGTCAAGGGCTATGATGCAGAGGCGCAGAAGACCGTGATGCACGCATGGAAGGCCGGTCCGCAGACCGCCACCCTGCGCGCCCAACTGGAAGCCATGCCCGATGGCGGTGTGTTTGTGATGTCGGTGCCGATGGCCCCGTATCGCTGCCCGCCTGGCCCGTACGAGCGTGCTTCGCTGGTCGCTTCCTACTTCCAGAAGGCCAAGCCGAAATCAAAGATCATCATCCTTGACGGCAACCAGGACATCGCCTCCAAGAAGGGCCTGTTCCTCGCCGCCTGGAAGAAGCACTACGGCCACGGCACTCCCGCCGCCATGATCGACTACCGTCCCAACAACATGCCGAGCTCGGTCAATGCCAAGACTCGCACCGTTGGCACCGAGTTCGACGATGTGAAGGGCGATGTCATCAATGTGGTGCCGAAGATGCGCGCTGCCGAGATCTGCGGCATGGCCAATGTACGGCGCGGCGCCGATGGCAAGGAAGGTCCGTGGTGTCCGGTTGACTTCCGCACCTACGAGTCCAAGTTCGTGCCGGGCGTCCACATCATCGGTGACTCCACCCTGTCCAACTATCCGAAGTCCGGTTCCATGGCCAACAACATGGCCAAGGTCTGCGCCGCCTCCATCGTCGAGATGTGCAACGGCCGTGACCCGGTGGAAGTGCCGGTGGTTGCCAACACCTGCTACTCCGCAACGACCGCCACCACCGCGATCCACGTGGCCGCTGTGTTCCGTTACAACGACAAGGACAAGGACGGCAAGTTGATCCCGGGCGGCGAGATGAAGGCACAAACCCTGCCGAAGGGCGGCCTGTCCACCGAAGAAACCGAGATCGAGCACGCCTACATGGACGGCTGGGCGAAGAACGTCTGGGCCGATACCCTGGCGCTGTAAATCAGGCTGTAATCGCGCTCCGGCCTCGCGTCGGAGGGCCTCAAGGGAGAGGGAAACCTCTCCCTTTTTTATTGCCCCCTCCACGCAACCCTGCGTCAGGCCGACCCGGCATCGGTTAGAATAGCCACATCACCGTCACTGCCTCGCGCTCACAACAGCCCATGGAATCCGTGATCCAGTTTTTGTCGCAACCCTGGCCCTGGTATGTCTCCGGCCCCCTCATCGGCCTCATGGTCCCGCTGATGCTCTTCATCGGCAACCGCTCCTTCGGTATTTCCAACAACCTGCGCCACCTCTGCGCCATAACCCAGCCGCCCGAGGTCAATGTCGATTTCTTCAAGTACGACTGGAAGGAACACTACTGGAGCCTCGTTTTCGTCATCGGCACCGCCTTGGGCGGCATGATTGCGGCCGGCCTGTTGGCTGACCCGAACCCGGTTGATCTCTCCATCGAGGCCATGGCCATGATTCGCGCCTGGGGTTTTGAACTTCCCCCCGCCGGCGTCCTGGTCCCGCCCGAACTCTTTGGCACCTCGCTGCAAAACATCGCCCTCCTCTTCGCGGGGGGCGTGCTGGTCGGCTTCGGGACGCGCTACGCCTCGGGCTGCACCTCGGGGCACGCCATCACCGGACTCTCCACCTTGCAGATCGAGAGCGTCTATGCCCTCGTCGGCATCTTCGCTGGCGGGTTGATGGCCTCCTGGTTCCTCGTCCCTCTTCTGGCGCCCTAGACCCTCATGAGCCGTTATCTGCCCTACCTCCTCTCCGGCATCCTGTTTGGTCTGGTGCTGGTCAAATCCGAGGCGGCCTCCTGGTATCGCATTCAGGAGATGTTCCATTTTCAGAGCTTCCACATGTATGGCATCCTGTTCTCGGCCATCGCCACAGGCGTCCTGAGTGTTCAGGTGCTACGCCACATCGAGCGCAAGCGCACCCTTGACGGTCAGACCATCGAGATCCCCACCAAGGAACGCGGCCGGATCAACTACATTATCGGCGGCTTTGTGTTTGGTCTCGGCTGGGGCATCATCGGACTGTGTCCCGGCCCGATCTTCGCCCTCATTGGCACCGGTTCGGCCGGCGCGATTGTGGTATTGGCCGGGGCCCTGCACGGTACCTGGCTCTATGGCGCATACAAAACCCGCCTGCCACACTAAGCCTCTGATCGACCGGCCCCCTTCCTATCCATCATTTCCGCATTAAAGCGGTTTACACGCCAGCCAAACCCGGCTAGGCTACGCCCTGCAACACTGCAAACACCTTAACGGAGAAGACACATGCATAAAATTCTGACCGGAATCCTGGCTGTCGCAGGCATCCTCGCCGCAGGTACCACTCAGGCAGCGCCCTTGATGTCAGCCGAGTGGGCCGCCAAGGCCTGCGAGAGCTTTAACAGCAACCCGATTCTGACCAACGAACTCGGAGAAAAATGGATCAAGAATAATGGTGGCCGCGGATTCAAGATCATCCATATGTACCGCACCGACTGCGGCGACAAGGTCAAGGTTGAGATGAAGATCGTCCCGCAGGGTGGAAAGGCCATCTGCGCCTACGGTGGCAAGGTCATGAACACCCACCTGAATGATGACATGGACTATGTCATGCACGCCGACACCAAGCGTTGGCATGAAATGGGCGCCGGCGAATACGGCCCCATGCGTGCCATGATGTTCGGTCGCCTGAAATTTGAAGGCCCCAAGGGCGAGGCCATGAGTGTCATGGGCCCGTTCGAGCAGTTCCTGCTCCTGCCTGGAAAGGTCCCTGGCGAGGCCGCCTGCCCGAGCAACTAAGCGTTTGTTTTCCGCTCGAAAAAACCCGCCTTGTGCGGGTTTTTTTGTGCCCTCCCCGCTCCTGATCCATCCCC
>Ga0194127_10005826_pt1 | contig 14290 bp, 6 predicted proteins | sample TA2KigC100mmetaG_FD_148624 | JGI IMG/M metagenome (GOLD analysis project Ga0194127, IMG submission 148624) | Freshwater microbial communities from Lake Tanganyika, Tanzania - TA2015036 Kigoma Deep Cast 100m | ecosystem: Environmental > Aquatic > Freshwater > Lake | place: Tanzania: Lake...
CCGGGATCACGGTCGCGGGCATCCGCTGCGACGGCCGGATCGGCGCCTGCCCCGAGCTGTCCGAGGCGTTCGACCAGGGCCACGTCCGGACGGACCGGCTGAAGACGGTCTGGGAGCAGGGCTACGGCACCCTTCGCGACCGATCCTGGGCCCGCGCGGGCCAGTGTGCCGACTGCCGCTTCTGGGACACATGCCAGGGCGGCGCACTGCACCTGTACGAGGCGCCGGGCAGGCCGTTCCTGAGGTGCCTGTACCTCCAGTGCCTCGAGGCGGAGCGCGGCCACGCCGGTCTTGAACCGCAACCCCTCATTCGCCAAGGTTTCCAGGCGTTCGGGAAGCGAGAGCGGCGGAACGGGTAGACGCGCCGGATCCGGATTCCGGCGGCTCTTGCAGGCTGCCGTGGGTGCGACTGCTTCGACACCCTCGACAGCGACGGCCGCGGCGCGCCCGACTGCGCCGAGCCCGCCTGCTTCGGGCGCCTGTGCGTGTGACCTCCACTTCGCGCCGGCCGTGCAGGTGGCCCAGGGTGCTCCGTCAGAAGACCCGGTCGCCGTGCACCGCATCGAGGAACTCGCGGACCGGCAGCACCTTCACGTCGTCGAACCGGTACGACGATTCGCCAAGGTACACTCCATACATCCCCGCCACTTCGACCTTGCCGCTCGCGGCCACGTGCCGCATGGCGGACTCCCACGAGCGGTCCCAGCGTTTCGCGAGCTTCGTCTCGACGAGCACCACCTGCGGCTTGCGGTCGCCCGTGCCGCGGCGACTCTCGATGACGAAGTCCACCTCGGCGCCGGCCCGCGTGCGGTAGTAGGCGATCCGGCACTCCCTCGCGGCGACGTGGTTGTGGACGCGGAGTTCGTGGAACACCAGGGTCTCGAGGCTGAAGCCCAGCCATGACGGGTCTGCGGCCTCGAACGCCATGCCGGCGGCCGCCCGCGCCACCCCGGGATCGAACCAGTAGAACTTCGGGTGCGCGACCTCGCGGACGGCGATCCGCGGCTGCCAGGCCGGCAGTCGGTGGCCCATCAGGGTGCCCTCCAGGATCTCGAAGTACGAAACGACGCTTCGCCGCGGAACCTGGGCGTCGCGCGCCACGTTCTCCGCGTTCAGCACCCGTCCGTTCATCATCCCGGCGACCTCCAGGAAGCGCAGGAACGGCTCGATCTTCCGGACGAGTCCCTCCTCGCGAACCTCCTCCCGGATGTAGGTGTGGACGTAGGACGTGAGGATGTCCCGCGCGTTCGACGGATCCCCCACCACGAGCGGAAGGCAACCCCATTCCAGCGACGCACGAACGTCGAAGGCGTCCGCGAGCTCCCGCGAGCACAGCGGCTCCATCCTGCGCGTGATTGCCCTGCCGGCGAGCAGGTCGGCACCCTGGCGGAGGAGCTTGCGGGCGGAGGAGCCGGACAGGGCGAAACGGAGCCCTCGTGTCTCCATGAGCCGGTGCACCTCGTCGAGGAGCGCCGGGACCTTCTGCACCTCGTCCAGCCAGATCCACGCACCCGGCTCGACCTCCCCGATTCTGGCCTCGAGCAGGTAGGGCGCGCGTGCGAACTCGAGCTGCAAGCGCGTGTCCAGCAGGTCGAACACCCGCCGGCTTTCCAGCGCACGGCGCAGCCAGAAGCTCTTCCCGACGCCGCGTGGGCCGAACAGGAAGAAGGAGCGTCCGGGGACTTCGACAAGGCGACGGAACTCACGCATTCCGATACCATCCTGCCGTTTTGGCCGCCATTCCGGCAGGATGATATCACGAAAGGCGGCCACCGGCTCGTGCGTGGCTGCCTGCTCGATCGCGGCGAGCGGCCCAGGCGACGCGGGAGGCACGGGCGGACCGGGTAGACGCGCCGGATCCGGATTCCGACGGCTGTTGCAGGCTGCCGTGGGTGCGAGTTCGACTGGTTCCGCACGGAAGCCCCAAATCGTCGGGCCTCCTTGCCGTTGGGCGGCGGCGTGGCCGGCTTGTTTCGTGGATCTGGCGCGCTGCGCGCCGTCCGATAGCGCTGCTATCGGCCGGTGCTCACGTCCGCCGCCTTCGGCGGCCGCCCTGGGCCCCCTTTGCGGCCCGGGGGCCGCAAAGGGGATCCGCGAAACCGCTCGGCCATCCGCTCGCCCCCGGCTGCGTCGGACCGACGATTTGGGGAAGCCGAGCCCCCTTGTGCCACCGCGGTGTCCCTGGCAGGATCGGCGCCGGTTCGCAATCCCGGAGGCCGGACGTGACGGAGCCGGAGAAGCGCCGGATGCCCCCTCGGGGACTGCCCGCGGACGATGTGCTCGCGGCCATGCGTGACGCGGCGTCGGACGACGCGGACTGGCGGGGCGGGCGGACGTTCAGCCTCGTCTACCACGCGGGGGACGACCACTCGGCCCTGCTGCGCGACGCGTACGCGATGTTCATGGCCGAGAACGGGCTCTCGCCCGGGGCGTTCCCGAGCCTGAGGCGCTTCGAGGCGGACGTGGTGCGCTGGACCGCCACGATGCTCGGGGGGGACGAGAACGCCGCGGGGACCATGACGTCGGGGGGGACGGAGTCGATCCTGATGGCGGTCAAGACCGCCCGGGACTGGGCCCGCGCCGAGAAGCCCGACGTCGCGGAGCCGGAGATGGTCCTGCCCGTCACGGCGCACCCGGCGTTCGACAAGGCCGCGCACTACCTGTGCGTCAAGCCGGTCAAGGTGCCCGTCCGCGACGACTTCCGCGCGGACGTGGACGCGGTGCGGGCGGCGGTCGGGCGCGCGACCGTGCTGGTCGTCGGATCCGCGCCCGCGTACCCGCACGGCGTCGTGGACCCGATCGCCGAGATGGCCGCGATCGCGGCGGAGCGGGGCAGCCTGTTCCACACGGACGCGTGCCTCGGCGGGTTCCTGCTGCCCTGGCTGCGGCGGCTCGGCCACCCGATCCCGGCCTTCGGGCTCGACGTGCCCGGCGTGACGTCCGTGTCGGCCGACGTCCACAAGTACGGGTTCGCGGCCAAGGGCGCCTCGACCGTGATCTACCGCGACGCGGCCCTGCGGAAGCACCAGTTCTTCGCGACCGTGGACTGGCCGGGGGGGCTGTACGGCTCGCCGTCGATGACCGGGACGCGCCCGGGCGGGGGGATCGCGGCGGCCTGGGCCGCCATGGTCCGCCTCGGCGAGGAGGGCTACCTCGACCTCGCGCGCCGGATCGCGGCCACGGCGCAGCGCCTGAAGGACGGCGTCGCCGCGGTGCCGGGGCTGAAGGTGCTCGGCACCCCCCCCGCGAGCGTGTTCGCCTTCGGGTCCGACACGTTCGACGTCCAGGTCGTCGGCGACGTCATGGCGGATCGGGGCTGGCATCTCGACCGGCAGCAGCTCCCGTCGAGCCTGCACTGCATGGTGACGCCCGCGCACGAGCCGGTCGCGGACGCGTTCCTGGCCGACTTGCGCGCCGCCGCCGAGGTCGCAGCGGCGGGGCCGCCCCCGGACGGCGTGTCGGGCATGGCCGCGATCTACGGGATGCTCGGGACCGTGCCCGACCGCGGGTTCGCGAAGGACATCGTGATCGACTTCCTCGGCCAGATGCTGGAGGTTGAGCGATCGTGACCGGCGTCGCGGAGGTCGCGCAGCGCTGGATCCCGGCCGTCGCGCTCTTCCTGTCCTTCCCCGCGGCGGCCGCGTGGGCCGGGGCGCGGTGGCGGTGGGCGCGCGCGGTCGGCCCCGTCACGATCTGCTACGTCGCGGGCATGCTGGTCGCGAACCAGCCGCTGTGGAAGCCGGACCCCGGCGTGACCGACACGGTCGCGTCGGTCGGCATCGCGCTCGCGATCCCGCTCGTGGTCTTCTCGATGGACATCGTCGCGTGGCTGCGCATGGCCGGGGCCACGGTGCGGGCCTTCGCCGCGGCGGTCGCGGGCGTGGTGGTCGCGGGCGCGGTGACCGTTGTCGCATACGGTCAGGCCGCGCCGCGCGGTCCCGACATGGCGGGGATGCTCGCGGGCGTATATGCCGGCGGGACCGCGAACATGGCCGCGATCGGGGTCGCGCTCGGCGTGCCGTCCGAGACGTTCGTCGCGCTGAACGCCGCGGACCTGCTGTGGTCGGCGCTCTACGTGCTGCTGGTGTTCTCGGTCGGGCCGCGGCTCGTGGCGCGGTTCCTCGCGCCCTTCCCGGGCGACCGCACGCTCGGCGCCGCGGGAGGGGAGGGCGGTCCGGTGCGCCTCCGCCACCGCGTCGCGGGCCTCGCGCTCGCCGCGGTGGTGTCGGCCGCAGGCCTCGCCGCGCGCGCGCTCGCCCCGCCGGGCTTCGAGATGTCGGTCGCAATGCTCGCGCTGACCACGCTCGCGGTCGCGGCCTCGCTCGTGCCCGCGGTCCGGCGCCTGCCGGGCACCTGGGGGACCGGCCACTACGTGCTGCTCGTGTTCTGCTTCTCGACCGGCGCCATGGCCGACTTCGCGCGGGTCTTCGAGGGCAGCCTCGACCTCGTCGCGTTCTGCGCGCTCCAGATCTGGGTCACGGTCGCGCTCCAGTTCGCGTTCGGCGCGCTGTTCCGGGTGGACCGTGACACCATGCTGGTCGCGAGCGCGGCCACGATCATGAACCCCGCGTTCGTCACGCCGGTCGCGGAGTCGATCGGGAACCGCGCGGTCGTGCTGCCCGGGATCGCGAGCGGGATCGTGGGGTTCGCGCTCGCGAACTACGTGGGGATCTTCCTGGCGTGGGTGCTCGCATGACGCGGCGCGCCGGCATCGTCCTCGCGGCGATCTGCGCGGTCGCCTGCGGCGCGGCGGAGCCTCCGTCCACCTTCGACGTGGTCGTGCTGACCGGGACCCCCTACGAGCGCGGCGTGCAGCACGGGCGGCTGTTCGCGTCGAAGATCCGGTCGCTCTACACGCGGCTGCTGGAGACCAGCCTGCTCCCCTACCTGAACCGCGAGCAGCCGGACATCGCGAGCGTGCTCCCGGAGTACCGCAAGCCCGAGTACGGGGACGGGCGCTTCTCGTACGAGCTGCTCGTGCGGAGCGGCCGGAGCCTCGCCGGGTCCATTCCCGAGCCGTACCTCGACGAGATGCGCGGGATCGCGGACGGATCGGGGGTCCCGTACGACCGGATCCTGCTGCTGAACACGTTCATGGACTCCCTGTTCAACATGCGGGCGATCACGTTCTTCATCCGGCAGATGCAGGCGCCGCGGCTCGTGTCGGTCGATTTCGGGGACCTGGCGGGGGACGGGGCGGACAACGACGGAGACGGCGAGACCGACGAGGCGGGCGAGGGCCGGGCGGACCCGTACGAGCCTTCGCCGCACGCGACCATGGTCGAGGTCCCCCCGGCTGCACGCGTCACCTTCCTGCTGCGCGACCTGCCCGCGGTCTCGGACCCCACGAAGCCCGACCGACCGCCGCCCGAAGGCGTCGATCCCGCGTCCGTCCGGCTCCAGTGGGACCTCACGGTGATCTCGGCGTCGTCCGGCGACCCGCGCCTCGCCGTCCGCACCGTCGCGACCCCGGACGGCGACCGGACCGAGGTGACGTTCGCGCCGGACGGCGGGTTCGCGGAGGGCGCGGTCGTGTCGCTGCTGCTCCAGGCGGGCGACCTGTCGGCGGTCTCCGATCCCCCCCCGACCCATGCGCGCTGGATGCGCGACGAGCGCGTGGTCTTCACGACCCGCGGCCACGGCAAGGCGGCGCGCGACGTGCCGAACCGCGGCGAGCGGGACGGACGCACGCAGCCCCCCTCCGTCGCGGCGGCGGTGCGCGGCGCCGAGACCCCCGACGGAAAGCCGCGCCTGGCGCACAACTTCGCCATGCTCGACGCGAACACCTCGCACAAGCACTCGGTCGTCTTCGTGCACCGCCCCGCGGAGGGCCGTCCGTTCGCGGTGGTGGGCTGGACCGGCGTGGTCTGGGGGTTCTCGGGGATGAACGCGGACGGCCTCGCGTACGCGGTCAACCTGTCGGATTCGCTCGACAACGGCATGGTCGAGCAGATCCTGGACCACCTCCTCTCGCTCGGGGACGCGAAGCTGCTCGCGCGCGGCACGCCGGTCGGGATCATGGGGCGCGAGGCGCTCGCGCGGGCGACCCGAGCGGACGAGGCCGCCGAGGCGCTGCGCGGCATGGAAAGCTCGTTCGGGTGGAACTTCGTGCTCGCGGACGCGGACGGCGGCATGGTCGCGGTCGAGCGCGACACCGACATCCTGGACTCGCCGGACGGGGGGTACTGCGCGTGGGGGCCCGCGCCGGGCGAGGACAAGCTGCTGCTCGCGTCGCACGCGGTCGAGCGGACCGAGGACATCTCGGTCGACGTGCTCGGGCTGATCGAGATCCGGCCGCAGCGCTACTGGACGAGCTTCTACTTCCGGTCGCTGCGCGCCGCCGCGGTGCTGGCCGAGCGGGTGGCGGCCGCGCGCGGGACGCTCGACGCGCCGGCGCTCCAGGCGATCCTGTCCGTGCCGGACCTCGTGGACGTCCGGGACAGCATGAACGCGGTCGTGTTCGAGCCCGCGGACCGCCGCCTCCACGTCGCCGCCGGCCAGGTCCCCGCCACCGACGGCCCGTTCGTGCAGATCGACCTCGGGGCCCTTGCGGCGGGGGCTGCGCCATGACCGTCCCCCGGCATTTCCCGTCCCCATGCCCGAGCCCGAGCCCGCTGCTCCTGCTCCTCCTCCTGTTCCCTTCCCTCGCCCACGCAGGGTTCACCGAAACCCCCCCCGCGGGCACCTTCGTGCTCGACGAGGTCTTCCACCTCGCGGACCTGTCTCGCGCCTACGACGACTCGGGCCGCGCGGGCCCGCTGATCGACCCGGTCTGGCGCTACGAGCCGGGGGGCGGGCTCCAGGGCGTGATCGTGCCGGACGCACGCGTGCGGTTCGGCATCCTCGTGACGCAGCTCACCTACGGCGTGACGGACTGGCTGTCGGTCGCGGTCGCGGTGCCGGTCGTGGTCCTGAACACCGTGTCGCCGGACCTGTCGTGGCGTGCCGGCGACTTCCAGCAGGCGCTCGGCCGCGCCTACTCCGAGGACGACTTCTGGCAGTGGGCGGCCAGCATGGGCCAGCCGCGGCCCGGGCACTGGTCGGGAAACCGGGGGGTGCTGTCCGACATCGTCATCGGCGCGCGCTGGCGCTTCTCGGACCACGCGCCCTGGTTCAGGCGCAACGGCCTGCACCTCGCGCTGACCGTCATGGGCGCGATCCCGACGGGCACCCCCGCGGACCCGGAGGAGATCGTCGCGGCCGGGACCACCGCGTGGGACCTGCACTCGCAAGGCGAGTTCGGCGTCCACCTGTCCGCGGACAAGACCTTCGTGCGGGAGCTGGACGGGCGGCTGACCATCGGGGTGGACGTGTTCTACGAGGCGTTCTTCCGGCACGAGTACCGGACCCCGCGCGGCACGAAGCACCCGCTGCTGCTCGGGTACGAGCCGTACGTCGGGCCGACCTACACGCTCGACCCCGGCGACTTCTCGGGCGCGTCCCTCCAGCTCGACGTGGTCCCGTGGAAGGGGCCCGCGCGCGCGACCTGGATCGTGAAGGGGGATCCGTCACGAGCGGAGCAGCTTCCCCCCCTGGTCACCGTGTCCCTGCGCTACACTCACGTCCACGTCGGGCAGTCGGACTGGGAGTCGGACTCGCCCCTGTGGGACTGGGACCGCGAGAAGGTCTGGCGCCCGGGGTACAAGAACGTGCTCGCGGGCGAGCTGCGCGTGAGCCTCCTGCGCGTGGGCGCCCCGATCGAGCTGATGGCGGGCTACCGCAACCAGACGTGGATCGGGGGGAAGAACACGCGCGGGTCCAACGTGGTCACGACCGGGATCCGCGTACCGATGAAGTTCTGGTAGGGGAGTGCATGGGTCGCAAGTCGTTGATCCTGCTGCCGGCACTGGTCGCGATGTGGTCGTGCGCCGCCTCGGAGCTGGTCGAGTACAAGCTCTGGAAGGAGTGGCCTCGCGACGACGACGCGGAGGTGAGGGTCGCCGGGCTCGCGGCGCCTGCCGCGATCGTGCTCGACGAGGCGGGCGTGCCGCACGTCCGCGCCGCGAGCGTCCCCGACCTCGCGCGCGCCGCGGGGTTCGCGCAGGGCCGCGCCCGGTTCTTCCAGATGGACATGCTGCGCCGGATCGCGCGCGGCCGCGTGTCCGAGCTTGTCGGGGACCAGCCGTTCATGTCCGGCACGACCGTCGACTTCGACCTGTCCATGCGCGCCTGGGGCCTCGACCGGGCCGCGGCGCGCGACGCGGCGGCCGTGGACGCGGAAACCCGGGCGCTCCTGGATGCCTACGCGGCGGGGGTCAACGCGGCGGCGAGGCTGTACGTCCCGTTCGAGCACCGGCTGCTCGACGTGGACCCGGACCCCTGGACGCCCGAGGACTCGTTCGCGGTCGGCCGGCTGGTCGCGTGGTCGCTGACGCACAACTGGCACCAGGAGGCGTCGCGCCTGCTGCTCGCGCTCCACGCGGGGTGGGAGCGCGCCGAGGCGATCTACCCCCCCGAGGTCTGCCCGGGCGAGCCTTCCATTCGCGCCGGTGCCGCCGGTTCGGTGTTGCCCCCTTCGGTGTTGCCCGAACTGCGTTCGATGTTCCTGGCCCCCCCCCCTTCCGCGGCCGTCCCGTTCAGTCCTGGGCGGGCCGCGGCGGCCCCCACGCCGCGGCCCGAGGCCGCGGAAGGGGGGTGGGGCCTGGGGCTGACCGGCGGCGCCTCGAACGCGTGGGTGGTCGCCGGGGACCGCTCCGCGTCCGGCAAGCCCATCCTCGCGAACGACCCGCACCTCGCCCACCTGGTCCCGTCGTTCTTCTTCCAGCAGCACCTGGCGTGCCCGGGGATCGACGTGATCGGCGTGACGGTCCCGGGCATCCCGTGGGTGCTCGCGGGCCATAACGAGCGCGTCGCGTGGGGGAACACCTCGACGGTCGCGGACTCGGCGGACCTGTGCGTGGAGAAGGCGGACGAGGCGGTCACGACCGAGGAGGTCGGGATCGGCGTGCGGGTGAAGCGCACGATCGAGCCGCGGCGCTTCAAGATCCGGCGGACGCGCAACGGGCCGGCGCTCGCGGACGCGATCCCGGGCCTGCTGCCGTCCTGGGCGCCGCTCGTGACCATCCGGTGGGACACGGGCGACCTCGGCGGGTCCATGGCCGCGATCCTGCGCGCCGCGACCGCGCGGGACGTCCACGAGCTGCGCGCCGCGCTCTCCGCGGTCGCCGCCCCGGTCGGCACCTTCACGGCCGCGGACGTGGACGGAAACGTGGCGCTGTTCGTGGTCGGCCGCGTGCCGATCCGGGAGGCGCACCGCGGCACCTTCCCGATCCCCGGTTGGGACGCGCGGTACGACTGGAAGGCCTTCGTCCCGGCGGACGCGATGCCGCACGCCGCGGGCAGCGGCGCGACCGTGCTCGCGCACGCGAACAACCTCGTGGAGCCGCCGGGCGCGGTCGGCCCGCCGATCCAGGTGGACAGCGCGCCCTCGTGGCGCGTGGACCGGATCCGCGAGCGCATCGCCGCGACCGGGAAGCACACGACCGTCACGCTCGGCGCGATCCAGCGCGACGTGAAGCTGCTGCGGGGGCGCGCGCTCGCGCCGGTGATCGTGGCCGAGGTGAGCGCGCTCGACGCGGTCCGCGGCGACCTGTCCCCGCTGGAGCGGCAGGCGCTGGAGGTGCTCGCGACGTGGGACTTCGACGCCTCGGCAGGGTCCGCGGGCGCGGCCGTGTTCCAGGCCACGTTCCGCGAGGCCGCGGTGGAGGCCCTGGCGGACGAGGTGGACGCCCCCGCGCTCGAGTTCATCCTGTCCCAGCGCTACTCGACGAACGCGGTGGACGGCTGGGTGCTCGACGCGGCGAACCCGGTGTGGGACGTCCGCGGCACGGAGGCGGTGGAGACCCGCGCGGAGGGCCTGCGCCGCGCGTTCGGCCGCGCGGTCGGGCTGCTGGCGAAGTCGCAGGGGACCGACCCCGCGCTCTGGCGGTGGGGCCGACTGCACGACATCGCGATCCGGCACCCGTTCGGGGGGAAGAAGGCGCTCGCGAAGATGGTCAACCTGCCCGCCGCGGAGGTCGGGGGCGGCCTCGATTCGGTCTGGAAGTCGCACTTCGACCTCGGGAACCGGGCCCACCCGTTCCGCGCCGTGGCCGGCCCCGCGTGGCGCATGGTCGTGGACCTCGCGGACATCCGCCACGGCCGCTGGATCGTCGATACGGGATCGTCAGGCTGGCCGGGCGCCCCGCACTACCGGGACCAGCACGCGAAGTGGCTGCGCGGCGAGTACGAGCCCATGATCAGCGACTGGGACGAGATCGTCGCGGACGCGGCCGGGACGCTCACCCTTCTGCCGGCGGCGCCGGCGCAGTCCGGTCCAGCGCCAGCACGATGACCGACCCGCAGCACGTAGCCCCCCACCGCGCGGGCCGTGATCGGCTCGCCCCAGGCGAGCGCGGCGACGAGCCCGATCGCCAGGAAGATCCAGGCTTTGCGTGGTGCGGACAGGAGGCCCTCGCGTGACTCGACGGGTGCGGTCGGCGGCGGCTACGGGAGCCCGCACGAGACGTTGGCGGCCTTCGGCGTGCCGAAGCAGTCGGTCGGCGCATCCGGCGTCTGGTACCGGCTGCAGCTCCCTGCCGTCCCGAACGTGGTCGAGGACGCGCACCAGTTGCCGACCGTGTCGTTCAGGATGGCGTCGTATTTCGTCGGGTCGAGCTGGAACGACCTGCCGAGCGGCGCGGCCACGTTGCTGGTGTAGACGAACTTGTCCACGTCCACGCCGGCGCAGTTCAGGATGATGGCGTCGCCGGTGTTGGACAGCGTGAAGTTCGAGTAGACCGCGTTGACCCCCACGAGCGCGTGGTTCTCGGCCGCGTTGCCGCTCTGCGCGAAAAGGAGGTACGCGCCCGCGTCCACGAGCATTGGTGACGGAATCGTGTACGAATTCGAGCCGTTGTCCTTCAGCAGGCAGCCGCCGAGGTTCAGGCGCTTCCCCGAGATGTTGTACAGCTCGACCCACTCGCCCTTGTCGCCCTGGCCGCTGTCCGAGCGGGCCATGAACTCGGTGATCACCATCTCGTTCTTGAACGGCATCGGGATCGGCACGCACGCGCCCGCGTCGCAGATGCCGACCGTCGAGCAGTCCTGGGTCATGGTCGTCCAGTTGCACTGCGCGTTCCCGCCCACGATCGAGCACGTGACCGGCGGCACCTTCGAGATCAGCGTCTTGCCGTCCGCGTCGCACACGGGGGAGGGGGGGATCAGGCACGGGTTGGGCGTGCAGGGGTCGGACACGCTCATCGCGCCGGAGTTCGCCGCCTGGTATCCGTCCGCGGATCCGTCCGCGCCGCCGCTGCCGCGCATGTCCTTGTCGCAGTAGGTCCATCTGTGCCCGCCGTCCAGCGCGAACCTGTAGGCGACCGCCCACGTGCCCGCCGCCGCAGGGGCGAGCCGGCCCATGTACTCGTCGTTGTCGGCCTCGCCGCCCGAGGCGGTCCAGCCGGCGTTCGGCGCGGCGGCGACCCACGTCCACCCGGCCCCGGAAGGCTCGCTCGCGACCGGGCCGAAGCCCACCTGGGCGACCAGCGGCGGCACCGGGTCGTTCCTGTTGCTGCGGTCCGTGACGCCCTGCACCCAGACGCGGCCGAAGACGTCCTCGGACTCGGCGCCGACCGCCACGGAGAACGCCGGGGGGTGCTGGTACCGGCACCAGCCGACCGTCCACGTGCACGCGGGGTTGGCGGCGCCCGGCGTGCCGAACCTGTTGTCGGTGCCGTAGGTGGTCAGGGAGAAGCACCAGTTCGCCACGTCGTCGTTCGCGACCGCGTCGTGCTTGTCGGGCGCGAGCTGGGCCGACCCGCCGAGGACCGTGACCCCCTCCCCCCACGCCACGCGGTCGATGACGATGTTGCCGCACTTCAGCGCGATCTCGTCGCCGTCGTTCGCGAGCGTGACGTTCGAATAGACGTAGTCGAACGGCACGCCGTGGTTCTTCGCGGGATCGGAGCTGCGTGCGAGCACGAGCCGATCGCCCGGCCCGAACACGAGCGTCCCCGCGATGACGTGGGAATCGGTCCCGTCGTCCAGGATCGTGCAGCCCTCCAGCTCCAGATCCTTGCCGCTCGCGTTGTAGACCTCGAACCACTCGCCGTCGTGCACGTCGCCGAAGTCGGCCCTCGCCATGACCTCGCTCACGATGACCTGCCCGGCCGTGTCGGGCTTCGGGATCACGACCCCGAAGCACGCGCCGTCCTTGCAGGTGCGGCCGGTCTCGGAGCAGTCGGTCACGATCGGGACGTACGCGCACTTCGGGAGCAGTCCGTCCAGCGTGCACGTGCCGGTCGCCGGGAACGTGTTCAGGCGGATGCCGTCCGCGTCGCAGACCGGCGGGGGCGCCTCGGTGCACGGGTTCGGGTCGCACGGGTCGTCGCACGCCCCGTTCGCGCACACCTGCCCCTGCGGGCAGGCGGTCACCTTCGGCGCGTAGGCGCACGAGAACTGGAGCCCGTTCGGCGTGCAGGTGCCGGGCGTCACGCTCCCGACCACCTTCAGGCCGGTCTCGTCGCACGTGGCCGGATCCGGGGTGGTGCAGGGGTTCGGGGCGCACGGGTCGTCCACGACAAGCGACGCCGCGTTCGCCGCCGCGTACCCGTCCTCCGACCCGTCCTTGCCGGCGCCGGCGTCCATGTCGCAGTACGTCCACGTCGCTCCGCCGTCCAGCGAGAAGCGGAACGCCAGGTCGTACGCGCCGACCGGGGCCTTCAGGGTCGCGCCGTACTCGTCACGGCCGGGGTCGTTCGCGACGACCGCGTCCCAGCCCGCGGTCGGCGTGGCGTCGGCCCACGTCCAGCCCGTCGGGGGCGCGGAACCGTCGGGGCCGCGGCCCGCCTGCGCGCGGATCGGCAGGTACGCGTCGATCCCGTCGGTCAGGTCGGTGATGCCCGCGATCGCCACGCGTCCGGTCACCGCGACCTCGCCGTCCGGCGGGAGGGTCGTGGACGCGGGGCCCTGGAACCGGCACCAGTCCACGGCCTTGCGGCACTTCGGGCTCTCCGCGCCGGGGGTGCCGTGCTTGCCGGCCGTCCCGTAGATCGGGATGGACCAGCACCAGTTCGCCGGGTCATCGTTCTCGGCCGCGCTCTTCCCGGGCTCGAGCTGCGACGAGATGCCGTTGATCCACGAAGGCACGGCCGGGATCTCGATCGAGTCCACACGGTCCCCGCCGCACTCGATCACGATCTCGTCCTGGCTGTTCGACAGGTTGAAGCCCGAGTACGCGTAGTCGAACGGCAGGCCGTGGTTCTCGATCGGGTCCGCGCTCTTCGCGAGCACCAGGAAATCGCCCGGCTCGATCGGAAGGGACGAGGCGAAGGTGTGCGAGTCGACCGCCGGGGCCTTCATGTCGGTGAGCTTGCAGCCGCGCAGGTCGAAGCCCTTCGCGGGCGCCGGCGCCCTCAGCTCGACCCACTCGCCGGGGTCGGCATTCGCCTGGGACTTCGCCATGTATTCGGTGATGACGAGGTCGCCCGGGCCCGGCGCCGGGTACAGGCATGCCGCGTCCTTGCAGAGCTTGCCGGAGTCCGCGCAGTCCACCGGGACCGGCGGGTAGTCGCACTGCGCGGTCACGTAGTCCGGCGTGCAGTTGCCGAGCGGCGCGTAGGTGGTGAGCGTGTCGCCGTCGCAGGCGGGCTCCGGCGGCGTCGTGCAGGGGTTCGGGTCGCACGGGTCGGGGGGCTCGACGCAGGCGCCCGCGTCGCACACCTCGCCGGAGTCCTTGCAGTCGGAAATCGCGGCCTGGTACGTGCACTTCACCTCGCCCGCCGCGAGCGCGCACACGCCGGTGGCGGCCCAGCCGTTCAAGGTGTGCCCGTCACCGGCGCACGTCGCGTCCGGCGGCAAGGTGCACGGGTTCGGGTCGCACGGGTCGTCGCACGCGCCGGACACGCAGACCTTCTGCTCGTCCGCGCACTCCACGTCCACGGGGGGGTAGTCGCACTTCGGCAGGCCGCCCTTGACCGTGCAGGCGCCCGGCGACTCGAAGGTCTTGAGCGTCGGGCCGCCCTCCTGGATGCACTCGGGGGGGGGCGGGTCGTCGCACGGGTTCGGGTCGCACGGGTCGGTCACGGTCATCGCGCCCGCGTCCGCCGCGTGGTAGCCGTCCTGCGAGCCGTCCTTGCCCTCGCCCGCGTCGCGGTCGCAGTACGTCCACGTCGCGCCGCCGTCCGCGGTGAAGCGGAACGCGAAGTCGAACTGCCCGCCCGCGCCTGCGACGAAGTCCGCCTCGTACTCGTCCTGGCCGTCCGCGCCCGCCGCAGCGGCGTCCCAGTCGGGGTTCGCCGCCGCCGCGGGG
>Ga0194127_10005827_pt1 | contig 14288 bp, 10 predicted proteins | sample TA2KigC100mmetaG_FD_148624 | JGI IMG/M metagenome (GOLD analysis project Ga0194127, IMG submission 148624) | Freshwater microbial communities from Lake Tanganyika, Tanzania - TA2015036 Kigoma Deep Cast 100m | ecosystem: Environmental > Aquatic > Freshwater > Lake | place: Tanzania: Lake...
GGGGGAAGTTGCCCGTGGCCTGCTGGAAGAAGTCGTACTGCTTGTGCTGGAAGTGGAGGTCGACGAGGGCGCTCAGACCCCAGCCGAGCGCGAACTGCTCGTTCGCGTAGACCGACCAGACCGACTTGTCGCCCGTGTACTCGTGGTAGGGGGGCAGGAAGACCGCCGCGTCGCTGGCGAAGCCCTCGACGAACTGGAGGTCGCCCCAGTGCCGCGACTGGAAGTCGTAGGCGTCGCCGCCCAGGATCAGCCGGCTCGGCCCCTTGGTCCAGGTGACGCGGCGGAGGAGCCCGCGCTGATCCTTGTCCACCCACTTGCGGCGGACGAGATCGCGCGGCACGGAATCGGGCACGCCCAGCGCCGTGTCGAGCCCGAAGGCGACCGGGTCGGCGTCGGCCTTGAAGTTCTCGTAGAAGCCCTCGCCATGGATCCAGTAGAGGCTGCTCGCCCACTCGAGGTTCTCGCGCAGGGTCCAGCGGTGGTGCAGTTCGTAGTGCGGCTGGCGGAAGTCGTCCACCGCGTTGGCGTAGGTCTCGGGGTTGCCGCGGCGGTTCTCGATCAGCGCGCGCTCGCTGAGCCCATACCAGGCCTGGTGGGTCCGCTCGCGACCCGAGTAGATGTTCACCTGCGTCGAGCTGGCCGGCGTCAGGTAGCGCCCACTCCAGAAGACGCCCCACTGATCGCTGCCCGAGCGCTCGCGGTAGCCGTCGCTGGCGAGGTGGCTGATGCGCGCGCCCATCGCGAAGCGCCCGCCGAGCAGGCCGCTCTGCCAGGCGAGGCTCTGGCGCGCGGTGCCGAAGCTGCCGCCGGCGAGCTGCAGGCGGCCGCCGCGCTCGTCCCCGAGCACTTCGGTCACCAGGTTCACGGAGCCGGCGATGGCGCTCATGCCGCCTAGCGAGTTGGTGACGCCGCGCTGGATCTGCACGTCCGCCAGGGAAGCCGCGAGGTCCGGCATGTCCACCCAGTAGACCTGGTGGTCCTCGGGGTCGTTGAGGGGAATGCCGTTGATCATCACGCCGATGCGCTTCTGGTCGAAGCCGCGCAGCTTGAGGGCGGTGTAGCCGACGCCGTTGCCCGCGTCGCTCGTGGCGTAGACGCCCGGCGTCGACTCGAGCAACAGCGGCAGGTCCTTCTCGGCGGCGCGCGCGGCGATCTGCTCGCCGGTCAGGTTCGTCTGCGTCAGGTGCAGCTCGGGGCCGTAGCGCGAGGCGCTGACCACCACCTTCTCGCCGCGGTAGTAGATCGGCCGCAGCCTGAGGACGAGCGGGGTCTCGCCCTGGGCGGCGGGATCGACGACGAGGACCCGCGCCTCGTAGCCGAGATGGCTGACGACCAGCGTGAAGGGCTCCGCGGGCAGCGCGGCAAAGGCGAAGGCGCCCTCGGTGTCGCTGCTCGCGCGCTGCCCGAGATCGGGCAGGGAGAGCTCGGCCGCCTGCACCGGCGCGCCGGTCTCGGCGTCGATCAGACGGCCGCTGAGCGCGGCCGTGCCGGCCGGCACCGCGCCCGCGGCGAGGGCGACGAACACGAAGGCGCCGGCGACGACGAGGGCCGCCAGGCGGTGGGCGACTGCGGACATCGAAAGCCTCCAGTGGCTGGCAGCGGCGCCGTCGCAAGATCGCGCACAGAAAACGGGGCACCCGAGCGAGTGCCCCGCACATGCGATCAGCGCCCGTTTCCCTACGCCGGTGTGACCCGGATCAGGTTCGAGGGGTTTGATCTCAGGCCGGTGGCCACCCCCAACGGATCTTGCGCGACCATCCTAGGCGCGCGCCCCGCCCCTGTCAAGGGAGCCGCCCCCTTGTCGCCACCCGGCCGGCAGGCTAGAGTGCCCGCGGTGCCGTCAACCACCGCCGGGAGGTGCGCAATGCCAGGGCGCCCAGCGCTCCGTCTTCTCGCCCTCGTCCTCGGCCTCGGCCTCGCCGCTGCGAGCGGTCCCGCCCGCGGCGCGGAGCCCGCCCTCACCGAGTGGTCCGAGCTGCAGGCGGGGCTCGCGCTGGACGCCCGCGCCTGGGAAGGCCGCCGACTCACCCTCGAGGGCGTGCTCGTCGGCGACTTCTGGCGCGATCTCTACCTCGCCGATCCCGAGGGTCGCCCGCTGCCCGGCCTGCGCGTGACGAGCGGCGAGCACACGGCCGAGCTGGGCGATCTCCTGCGGGTGACCGGCACGCTGCGCGTGGAGCCGGCCGGCGCGGCGCTCGCGGTGGCCGACCCGCTGCGCGACCTGCTGCCCCTGCGCGAAGCGGGAGTCCGCCACCAGAAGAGCTGGGCCGTGCGCCTCGGCGAGCTGATCGTCGAGCCCGGCCTCTGGGCCGATCGCCTGGTCGAGCTCGGCGAGTGCGAGGTGGCGCGGATCCGCCGCGACGACAACGGCGTGCCCTGGCTGGCCCTCATCGCCCAGGGTGGCGACAGTCTGGGCGTCGAGCTGAACGACGGCCAGCACCCCGCCCTGCGCGAGGGCGATCGCCTGCCGGGCCTGCGCGGCATCTTCGCTCGCCGCGGCGAGCACTGGAATCTCCGCCCGCGCTCCCGCGAGGACTGGCTGCGCATCGAGGGCGCCGCCCGCGGCGAGCGGCCCCCGGCGCGCGAGCAGGCGTTTCGGGGCCGCACGAGCGAGCCCAAGGTCGGCGGCCTCTGGGGAAAGCAGCCGCGCGCGAGCCTCCTGCTCGACGAGGTATGCTACGACCCTGCCGGCCCGGGCGAGGGCGAGGGCGGCGAGTCCTTCGCGGTGGTCAACGCGGGGAGCCGCAAGCAGCGTCTCGACGGCTGGACGATCACCGACAACGAGGGCGTCTGGCGCTTCCCGGCAGGCCTGAGCCTGGAGCCGGGTGCCGGCTTCCACATCGCCCGCAGCGCCGAGCGCTTCACCTGGGAGTTCGGCTTCCCGCCGGATCTCGCGCTGGATCGCCAGCCGACGCCGGGCGACAGCCTGCTCGTCCTGGACAACGGCGGCGACGAGCTGCTGCTCCTGGACGAGCGCGGCCGGGTCGTCGACGCCCTGGTCTGGGAGGCCGGCTGGGCCGAGGCGCAGGCGGGCTGGACGGGGCGGGCCGCCGAACCCTTCCGCTTCAACGAGTACGTCGCCGCCGAGGGCCAGGTGCTCTGGCGCAAGCGCAGCCTGGAGAGCGGCCGCCGCCTGGACACGAACAGCGCCGCCGACTGGATCGGCGACCCCTTCGACGCCGAGCTCGGCATGAGCCTGGCCTATCCGGGCTGGGACCGCGCGCGCTTCCTCGACACCGCCCGCTGCGAGGAGACGGCCGAGGTGACGGCCCTCGTCTCGCCGGACAACAGCTTCGCCGGCGTGCGCGACTTCCTGCGCGCGGCCAGGCAGAGCCTGGAGATCGAGACCTACCTGTTCACGCACGCGGCGCTGGCCGACGAGTTGGTGGCTGCCATGGAGCGCGGCGTGCGGGTGACGATGCTGCTGGACGGCGAGGTCTTCGGCGCGCGGGGCGGCACCTACGATGTCGTGCGCGCCATCGCGCGGCGCATCGACGAGCACCCCGCGGGGCGAGGAGCCGTCTTCCTCTGGCGCAACGGCGACGACCCGCGGCACACCGGCATGGATGCGGACCTGCCCGACCGCTACAACCACTGCCACCAGAAGTTCATCATCGCCGATCGCCGGCGCCTGCTCGTCGGCAGCGACAACTTCACCCAGAGCAGCCTGCCCGACGATGACAAGAGCGAGGGCACGAGCGGCGCGCGCGGAGCCTTCCTGATCACCGACGCGCCCTGCGTCGTCGAGCGCGCGATCGCCATCTGGGAAGCCGACTGCGACCCGAACCGCCAGCGCGACGTGCAGCGCTTCGTCTCCCGGGCGGGGCTCGAAGAGCGCGCGCCGCGGCCGGGCGGCGAGCGCACGGGCTACCAGCCATTGCACCCGGCGCCCTACAGCGCGCGCGAAGCGGCGCGTTTCGAGCTCTCGCAGTCGCCGGACAACGCGCTGCGTCCGGATCGCGGCACCCTCGGCCACCTGCGCGAGGCCGGGCGCGGCGATCTCGTGCTCGTGCAGCAGCAGTACGAGCGCGCCTGGTGGGGCTACGGCGAGGAGCGGGCGCCCAATCCGCGCCTGGAGGCCTATCTCGCCGCGGCGCGACGGGGCGCGCGGGTGCGCGTGCTGCTCAGCGGCGCGGGCGACGACGAAGACGGCGCCAAGAACCGCCTCACGCGGGACCGCATCAACGCGCTCGCCCAGGAGGAGGGCCTCGACCTGCGGATCGCGCTCGGCACCCTGCCCGGCGACCGGCCGGGGCGCGAGGCGCCGATCCACAACAAGCTGCTGCTCGTCAAGGCGGGGGGCGCCTACTGGTCTCACGTCGGCAGCGCGAACGGGAGCGAAACGGCCAGCCGCCTCAACCGCGAGCTGGGGTTGTCGATCGACTCGCAGCCTCTCTTCGCCTACCTCGCCGAGCTCTTCACTTCCGACTGGCTGCGGGCCGTGGGGGCCGGCGAGGACTTCGCGCCCTGAGTCGAGGCCTAGGGCGCGAGCGTGGCCTCCTCGATCATCACGGGGTAGCTGTAGCCTGAGCCGAAGTCGCGGTTGGTGGCGACGAGGCCGGTCACCGTGACGATGTCGCCGAGATTGGCGCTGCCGCTCGTGGTGATCGTGATGTCGTCCGCGCCGGCCGCCGCGCCGGCGGGCGCGCTGCCGTCGCGCAGGTGCAGCCAGTTCTTGCCCAGGATGTTCGCGTTGAACTTGACCACCTTGCCGCGCACGGTGACGCGCTTGCCGGCGAAGTCGGCCGGCTTCGCGACGAGGGTGGCGATGGCCAGGCCGCCGGCGGGCGGAGCGATGCGCTCGAGCGGCGCCGCCGACGGCGCGGGAGCGCCGGGGGCCTTGGCGGCCGGCGCAGCGGCGTGCGGGCTCGGCGCCGCCGCCGCGCCGCCGAGCTTGCGAATCTCGCCCGTGAAGTAGACGACGTCGAAGCTGCGCTTGAGGGTCTCGCTCTCGAAGTCCCGCATCGGCATCGCCATCGAGAAGGCGACCTCCTCGCCGACGGCCACCGCGAAGCGCGGCGCGGCGGCCCAGACCTCCTGCTTCCCGTCGCTGACGAGGATGTAGGTGTAGGAGTCGGTGCTCATGGTCTCCACGACCTTGCCGTGGAACTCGTCGCCATCGGCGCGGGCCGGGCCGGCCGTCAGGGGCAGCAGGGCGAGGAGGCCGAGAGCGGCGCCGAGGCGCAAGGGGCGGGGGAGCATTGTAGGTCTCCTTCTTGCAATGCGATACGGATGGCGGCCGTCCCGCGGCCTGGTGGCGGGCAGGGCGACCGAGCTAAAGTAGCAGGCCGGAGCCTGCGGGGCCAGGGCTTCCGAGCGCCGAGCCGGGAATCCCCATCCCCGTCCCCTGGCGGAAATCGCCCGTCCTTCGTATCGTAGACCCGTATCCTGACAACTCGGTCTCTTTATCACTCCGTCCCGCGCACCCCGCTGCCGCCAGGGCGGCCGTGGGTGGGACCGCCAACCCCCGATCCAGGAGGAGCGCAGCCGTGGCAGATATGATCCTCGAGAAGTTGTATCCCGTCCCCGCCGCCGTGCGCGCGAAGGCGCACGTCAACAAGGCGCAGTACGAGGCGATGTACAAGCGCTCCCTCGCGGATCCCGAGGGCTTCTGGGCGGAGATGGCCACGCGCATCACCTGGCACAGGAAGTGGGACAAGGTCCAGCAGTGGGAATTCGACACGCCGGACATCAAGTGGTTCATCGGCGGCCAGCTCAACGTCAGCTACAACTGCCTGGACCGCCACGTCGAGGCCGGCAACGGGAACAAGACCTCGATCATCTGGGAGGGCGAGAACGGCGACGCCCGCAAGTACACCTACGCCAGCCTGCTCGCCGAGGTGAAGAAGTTCGCCAACGTGCTGAAGGCCAAGGGCGTCGTGAAGGGGGATCGCGTCTGCATCTACATGCCGATGGTGCCCGAGCTGGCGATCGCGATGCTCGCCTGCACGCGCATCGGCGCCATCCACAGCATCGTCTTCGGCGGCTTCAGCGCGGACAGCCTGAAGGATCGCATCAACGACAGCGCCTGCAAGGTGCTGGTGACCACGGACGCCAGCTACCGCGGCGCCAAGGTCGTCCCGCTCAAGGCCAACGCCGACGAGGCGCTGCGCAACACGCCGAGCATCCAGACCTGCGTCGTCTACAATCGCGCGAACCACCCGGTGGACATGAAGGCCGGCCGCGACGTCTGGTGGCACGAGGAGATGGCCAAGGCGGAGGCCGAGTGCCCGCCGGTCTGGATGGACGCCGAGGACCCGCTCTTCATCCTCTACACCAGCGGCTCGACGGGCAAGCCCAAGGGCGTGCTGCACACGACGGGCGGCTACCTGGTCTACGCCGCGCTCACCCACGAGCTGGTCTTCGACTACCAGGACGGCGACGTCTACTGGTGCACGGCGGACATCGGCTGGGTGACGGGGCACAGCTACATCGTCTACGGGCCGCTGGCCAACGGCGCCAACACGATCATGTTCGAGGGCATCCCGAGCTACCCCGACTTCGGCCGCTTCTGGCAGGTGGTCGAGAAGTACAAGGTGACGATCTTCTACACCGCGCCGACGGCGATCCGCGCCTGCATGCGCGAGGGCGACGAGTGGCCGCGCAAGTACGATCGCAGCAGCCTGCGCATCCTCGGCACGGTGGGCGAGCCGATCAACCCCGAGGCCTGGCGCTGGTACTACGATGTCATCGGTGAAAGACGCTGTCCTATCGTCGACACTTGGTGGCAGACCGAGACCGGCGGCATCCTGATCACCCCGCTGCCCGGCGCGATCGATCTCAAGCCCGGCAGCGCGACGCTGCCCTTCTTCGGGGTCGTGCCCGTGCTGATGGACGCCGAGGGCAAGGTGATCGAGGGCCCCGGCAGCGGCAACCTCTGCATCAAGCAGCCCTGGCCGGGCATCATGCGCACGGTCTACGGCGACCACAAGCGCTTCTTCGAGACCTACTTCTCGGCCTACAAGGGCATGTACATGACCGGCGACGGCTGCCGCCGCGACGAGGACGGCTATTACTGGATCACCGGCCGCGTGGACGACGTCATCAACGTCAGCGGCCACCGCATGGGCACGGCCGAGGTCGAGAGCGCGCTGGTCAGCCACCCGAAGGTGGCCGAGGCTGCCGTGGTTGGCTACCCGCACGAGATCAAGGGCCAGGGCATCTACGCCTACGTGACCTTGAACCAGGGCGAGCAGTACACGGACGCGCTGAAGAGGGAGCTGGTCGGCCACGTGCGCAAGGAGATCGGCCCCATCGCGGCGCCGGACGTGATCCACTGGGCGCCCGGTCTGCCCAAGACCCGCTCGGGCAAGATCATGCGCCGTATCCTGCGCAAGATCGCCGAGGGCACGCCCGACCAGATCGGCGACACCTCGACGCTGGCCGATCCGAGCGTCGTGGACAACCTGCTGGCGGAGATGAAGCGTTAGGGCGCTCGCTCGCGGCCTCTCGCGCGCGAAACAACGCGCGCGACCCGGCCGCGAGCTCGCTTGCGCGGCAACGAAGAGCCCCCGTCACATCCCGGCGGGGGCTCTTCGTTGCCATGGACGTGTGCCGGGCCGGGTAAGAAAAGCTAGACATGATGTATGAAATCCTTTACATTCGGATCGCGAGCTGCTAGCGTCAAGCCTCCCCTTCCAGAGGAGACCTCCCATGTCCACCCAGCAGAAGTCCGCCCTCTACCAGCTTTTCTTCGGGCTCGCGAGCGTTGCGCTCTACGCCGGCTTGCGGATCGCCGTGAGCGCGAAGGTGGCGCCGGCCGCCTTCGCCATCCTCGCACCCATCGGCCTGGTGCCCTTCCTCTTCCGGCACGAAGTGGCGGACGAGCGGGAGCGCTACCTGGCCCGTAACGCGTTGGTCGTCGGCTACACCGCTTCGTACCTCTTCGTGTTCGCGATGTGCATGGGCGCGTGGTTCTCGGGCTTCCTCCGTGGCGAGACCCAGGTGGACATCGATCTGCTGCCGCTGATCGCCGTGGGCACCTGCGCCACCTTTCTCATCGTCCGCGCGGCGGTCCTGCTCCTCATCGCCCCGCGGGCCGTGGATCTCTCGCGATGACGCCGCCGCCCATCGGCAATCGCATCCGCCGCTTGCGCTTCGAACATGGCGAGATGACCCAGCAGGAGCTGGCTGCGCGCTGCGGCGTTTCGCGGCAGACGATCCTGGCCCTCGAGGCCGGTCGCTACGGGCCGAGCCTGGCGCTAGCCTTTCGCATCGCCCGGATCTTCGCCACGACCGTCGAAGCTGTCTTCACCTGGGCGGGCGAGGAGGACACCCGCCAACCGCCGCGCTAGAGATCCGGACGCTGGCGACCCTGACCGCTGGTTGCGACCTGCGGCCATCGGCTCAGGACGCGCCGCGGCCGAATTGCGCCTTCTCCTGTTCGAGATTGAGTGCCCGCACGGGGTAGGGGATGACGATTCCCTCGGCGGCGTAAGCGCGCAGCAGCCCCCTGATGAACTCGTGCTTGAGCAGGAAGCTGTCCGCGTAGGCGTCCCCGCGCAGGACGACATTGAAGTGGATGCCCGATTCGCCGAGGCCGGTGTAGCGCAGCGCCGGCTCGAAATCGGCGACGCCGCCGGGCGCCGTGCGCAGCACCGCGTGCGCGACGGCGAGCGTCACCGCCTCGACACGCTCCAGATCGCTGGCGTAGTGGACGCTGACCGGCACGATGACGGACAGGTCCGGCGTCGGCCGCGAGTAGTTCGTCACCACGCTCTGCGCGAGCCGGTTGTTCGGGATGAGGACGAAGTTGTTCGGCAGCGTCTGGATGCGCGTCACCCGCCAGTGGATGTCCTCGACGACGCCCTCTTCGCTCGACTCCAGCTTGATCATGTCGCCGACGCGGATGTTGCCGGCCAGGGTCAGCTGCATGCCGGCGAAGAGGTTGGAGAGCGTGTCCTGGAGGGCGAGCGCCACGGCGAGGCCGCCGATACCCAGCGTCGTCAGCACCGGCGTGATCGAGATGCCGAGATTGCTGAGCAGCACCAGCCCGCCGACCGTGAAGGCCACGATGCGGACGGCGTAGCGCACCACGCCCGTGGCGGGGGCGGCGCTCGTCGCGCCCCCCGGTCCCTTCAGGAACTCCGTGCCCAGGTTGGCGGCCCAGACGGTGATCGCGACGATGAGCGCCGAGACGAGCAGCTTGGTGGCGATCGCGGCCAGGGCCGGCGGCAGCTGCAGGATGCGCGCGGCGATGAAGAGCCCGCCGAGCAGCAGCCAGATCGGGAGGGCACGGGCGAGCGAGGCGACGATGACGTCGTCCAGGTGGGAGGAAGTCGCCTGCGCGAGGCGCGCCAGCCGCGCCAGCAGCCAGCGGCGCAGGCCGAGCCCGAGCAGGAGCATCAGCACGACGACGGCGCCTGCGCTGATCAGTGCGGCGGCAGTCTGATTCCAGTCCATGCAGCGTCCCCCTGGCTAACGGCGCGTCGGGGCGCTCCGCGCCGCCACGCGCCTTCTTAGCACATTGTCGCGCCGGGGGGAACCCGCGGCCGCCCGCGGCAGCGGTCTCAACCCGCCAGCTTCAGCTGGGCGGCGGGTCCCTGCGGATCGGCGGCGAAGCCGGCCGTGTCCGCGAGGACGGCCGCGAGATCCAGGCCAAGGGTCGCCTCGCCCGCGGCGGCGGCATGGCGACGGGCCCGGCGCAGCAGGCTCTGGGCGCCGCGGCGGTGACTGAGCTCGACCTGCAAATGGACCGCCGCGCACTGGATCAGGGCCTGCAGGCAGTGTCCCACCGGCGTCCGCCGGCCAGAAGCATGCCAGAGCCCCTCGAAGACCTCGTGGGCTTCCCACCAGAAGCGGTGGTTGAAGAGGTCCACGGCGTAGAGGAAGTCGGCATTGGATCGCCAGTCCGCCGCACTCAGAGTGGCCGGCGCCGGCGGCGGCAGCCCGTAGGAATGGCCGGCCGGGTCGCGCGTGGGGTGGATGCCCCGGCCGGGGAGGAACCGGTAGGGGGGCAGGGGGCGATCCGTGTGGCGTTCCGGTTCCGACATGGAGTCGATCCTGGCCATTGCAGGCAAGGAGCCGGATCCCGCGACCCGGCTCCTGCGACTGCCTGCGGCGAGAGCGGCTAGCGCTGCTTGCCGGCGCTGCGGAGGCTCTCCTCGAAGATGGTGACGCCTGCGGTCCACCAGGGTCCCTCGCCGCTATCGACCACCACTCGGTTGCGGGAGACGACGCTGAGCTCGCCCTGCGCGCTGACGACGAGATCGAAGACGTGCCAGTAGTCCTCGTAGTAGGAGCCCTCGTCATCATAGCCGCCACCGTCGTGGAAGGTGCCGGAGGCGGTGTTGGCGTTCCAGGTGCGATAGATGCCGCTCGCCTGCAAGGTGACGCGGGTCGGCGAGGCGGCGATCGTGGTCAGACCGCCGTAGTGGTGCACGTAATAAGAGTAGGTGCCGGGGTAGAGCTTCGTGCCCGAGACGATTTCGGGGCCGAAGCCGTCCGTGGCGTCGGTGTTGAGATTGGTGTAGGGATCCGCGGCCAGGCTGCCCTCGCTGAAGTAGCAGATGTGGTAGAAGTCGTAGGTCGGGTTCCAGGTCATGGGAATGAGCAGGTGGGAGTCCAGATCCTCCGGTTCCGCCCCCCAGCTCAAGGTGATCGAGAAGGCCGGCGAATCGAGTACGAGCGGGTTGGGCAGGGCCTGGGTGTTCTCGCTTCCGACGGCGAGGGTTTCCGACTGGCTGGCGATGCTCCCCCGGATCGCCTGCAGCGCCGCCGAGCACTCCTTGATCGCGCGGACGCTGAAGCTGCCATCCGCGCCGGAGTAGACCTGATCGGCGAAGGCGCAGTCGATGCCCTGCGAGTAGACCCGCGCCCCGACCACCGGCTGGCCGGCATCGTTCTGAACCTGTCCAGTGACCTGGCAGATGTCCGTCGTCGGCAGGTCCCAGTTCCAGATGCCGACCTGCTGGACCTGGCCGACGTAGGTGTCGCCGACGAGGGTCGCTTCGCCCTCCTCCACCCAGACGCCTCGCTCCTGGTCGAAGTACCACATTGGAATCGTGGCCTGCGCGAAACGCAGCGCACCCGATGGCATCCGCAGGCTGAGTTCGGCCTGGGCGCCGTTGGCCAGGAAGAGCGCCTCGCCGGCCGCGCCGCGCAGCGCGACGCCCATGAACCCGTAGGAAACGAAGGGAACGGTGCCGCCGCCCGCCGCTTCGCCCTCGAAGTCGCCCGGGAAGGCATTGTAGAAGTAGTCGTCCTCGGGCAAGGCGGCAGCCAGCTGCACGGAGGCCGTGCCCGCGTAGGGAGCACCGGCGGCGGTCACGAGGGCGTTGGCCGGGAAGCTGGCCGTGCCGTCGCCGTCGGCGGTGCTCGCGGAGCCGCCGGCTGCGGCATCGATGTTCTGCTCGGCCACGGGCAGGAGTTCCACGCTGGGCAGATGGGTCGTATCGCCAGCGAGGATGTCCACCCGGCGGTAGGCGCTGAAGTAGCCCTCCATGGCCAGGCCGAGCACGGCGTTGGCGGCGGCCGGCACGTCGGTGAAGACGAACCAGCCATCCTCGTTCGTCGGGGCCGTGCGCCCGCCGAGGGTGACGGTCACACCCTCGAGGGCGTAGCCCTGCGCCTCCGTCACCACTCCGCTGACGGAACCAACGGCTGACTCGTCGTTGGGAGCCATCGGCTTGTCGTCGTCGGAACAGGCAATCCCCAGCAGCATGAGCGTGACCAGCATCGATCGCGTAAACGCTATCGCCTTCATTCCTGTCTCCGTCCTTTCTGGGTTCCACGCGCGCAGCCCGCGGAGAGAAACGCCAAGCCGGAACGAGCATGGACCCCCTGGCGGCCGGGGTCAATAGTTCCGCCGGGGACGCAGGGCAGGATCGCGTCCCTGTGATCGGGTAGGAGCGCTCGCGCCGACGCCCGGGGGCTAGCGCAGCCGGCTCGGCGTCATGCCGCCCTCGTGGCAGTCGTGGCAGACGGGCGTCGCCGCGTAGTCCTTGCCCGGATGGCAATCGTCGCAGTCGAGTCCCAGGTGGAACTCGCGCAGATCGACACCCACCGTGCCAGCGTGGTCGAAGCTTGCCGCGTTGAAGTCGTCGGCGCCCCAGTCACCGTGGCAGCCGTGGCACTCGCGCGGCATGTGCCCGTGGGTTCGGCGCTCATCGTGGCAGCGGTCGCAGGCGAGCTCCTGATGGTAGCTCTTCAGGGGCATGCCCGTGAGCGCGTGATCGAAGACCCGGTCCTCCGTCTGGGAATGGCAGGTGCTGCAGCGGCCGACGTTGTGGCATTTCGTGCAGGTGTTGACGTTGCTGAAGTTGTGCAGTCGCGGCGAGAACTTGCTGGTGTTGCTGTGGTGGCAGGCGGAGCACTGGTCGCTGTGGTGGCATTCGAAGCAGCTGAGCCCGTACTTCTGCGTGTGCGTCCGGTGGTCGAAGACCACGTAGGGGCCCGGCTCGTAGCTGGTCTTGAAGTTGATCACCTTCGGTTCCTCGCGGTGCTCGAAACCGCTCGTCTGCTCCTTCTTCTTGGGCGGCATCGCCGTCGGCGTGGCGGTGCCGCGGGGCGCATGGCAGATCTCGCAGCTGGTCTCCTCGCTCCACTCCTTGTGGCAGAACATGCACTGCCGGTGGTAGGCCGTCTTGAGGTCCGGCACGCCGACGTGGCGCCCCGACAGATGCGCCGGATGGCAGCCGTAGCAGTTCCCCACCCAGCCCTGCTGGTTGGCGTGGTGGCAGAGGCGGCAACTCGAGCCGCCCATGCCGGACATCTTCGCGTGCTGCGCGTGGTTGAAGATGACCGGCTCGTAGCGGTCCACGAGCTGGTCGAGCACGCAGGTCTCGGGCAGGTCCATGGCCGCGAAGTCCGACCAGGTCGGCTGATTGCCCGTGCGCGGGCAGTCGCTGAGGCAGGGCTGCTCTGGCGTTGGCTGGTCGCAGTTGTGGCACTTGATGCAGTCCGCGCCGAAGGCGGCGGCGGGCAGCGCCAGGAGCGCCAGCGCGAGGAGCGCGCGGAAGGCGTTCATGCGTGACCTCCCTCTTCGCCTGCCGGCAGCACCGGCAGGTAGGTGACGGCGAGGCGGTAGACGAGGACGAAGGTCGCCACCAGGCCCGCGGAGACCGCCCACTCGCCGAGCGAGGGGAGATAGGGGCCGTCCGCATAGGGCGGGCGGTAGGCGACGATGAAGACGTTGATGCGGTTGACGGCCACGCCGAGCACCATGCCGGCGGCGCCGGCGAAGAGCCAGCCGGGCCGGCGGCGCAGGGCCGGCAGCGTGAAGACGAGGAGCGGGAGCAGGAGCCCGACGAGCAACTCGCCCCAGAACGCATAGGCGACCGGCCGCGCCGTGAAGGCGCCGGCCCAGGCCTCGCGCAGGATGAGATCGCCGATCTTGAAGATGGCGTAGAGGGCGACGAGCGGGGCGGCGATGCGCGCGAGCGGTGCGAGCAGGTGCATCTCCAGGGACCGCCCGAAGCCGCGCGAGGCCAGCATCGACTCGAAGATCACCATCGGCAGGCCGACGGCGAAGGCCGAGAGCAGGAAGAGCAGGGGCAGCAGGGGCGTCCACCAGAGCGGGTCCATCTTGCTGGGTGCGATGACCATCAGGTTGCCCAGCGAGGACTGGTGCAGGCAGGAGAGCACGATGCCCGCGATGATGAAGAGGAAGAGCACCCGGTCCAGGAAGCGCTTGAGCCCGCCGGCCAAGCGGCGCGCGCGACTGCCCGGGCGGAGCACCTGCTCGAGGCGCTCGAGGGCGATCGGCGCGAACTCCACGTAGAGCACAGACAGATAGAGCATCACGCAGATGCCGACCTCGAAGAGCACCGAGTTGCCGTTCCACATCGAGGGCAGGATGGGATGCCAGACCGCCCAGTAGCGGCCGAGGTCGGCGAGCAGGCCCAGCACGACGAAGGTGTAGCCGAGCGCGGCCGTCAGCAGGGCCGGTCGGATCGCCGCGTGGAAGCGCTCCTTGCCGAAAACGTAGACGAGCGCGGCGCTCGTGAAGCCGCCCGCGGCGAGGGCGACGCCCGTGGCGACGTCGAAGCCGATCCAGAGGCCCCAGGCGTACCGGTCATCGAGGTTCGTCGTGCTGCCGATGCCGTAGAGGAAACGGCGGGCGCCGAAATAGGCGCCGAAGGCCATCACGGCCAGGGTGAGCAGCATGCCCCGCGTGCGCAGGGGATGGAAGATCGGCCGGGCGGCGTGGCTGGTCATTCCTCACCGGCGCCGCGCCGATTGAGCCACATGATGCCGCCGAGCAGGGAGTAGAGCGCGACGGGCGGGAAGAAGTGCTTGAAGACCGCGTGCTGCACGCGTTCGGTGTAGTGGCCCGGCGCCTGCGCCCC
>Ga0194127_10005829_pt1 | contig 14281 bp, 12 predicted proteins | sample TA2KigC100mmetaG_FD_148624 | JGI IMG/M metagenome (GOLD analysis project Ga0194127, IMG submission 148624) | Freshwater microbial communities from Lake Tanganyika, Tanzania - TA2015036 Kigoma Deep Cast 100m | ecosystem: Environmental > Aquatic > Freshwater > Lake | place: Tanzania: Lake...
CGAAAAGCTGGGCGCGCGCCTGCTGCACCGCGGGGCCTTGCTCGACGATGTCGTACAGCTGCGACTCCGTGAGCGACAGCGCGGGGACCTCGGACGTGTCGCCCGGCTCGGCGGTCACGACCTGCGCCGAGCCGATCAGGCGCGACAGGCTCGCGTTGGCCGTGGCCAGCGCGTTCTCCGCGGTGAGGGCGGCGAGTTGCGCGTTGCCGACCTGGATGATCGAGCGAAGCGAGTCCGAGCGGGTGGCGGCACCGGCAGCCATCCGGCCGACGGCGGCGCGAAGCTGCTGCTGCGCCTGCTCGAGCTGGATGCGCGCGGCGCCCTGCTGCTCGCGCGCGGCCAGCACGGCGAAGTACTGCTGCTTCACGTCGCGGGCGATGGCAAACGACTGTGACACCTCGCTGGCCTCGGCGGCGTCCACGTTGGCACGGGCGGTCTGCAGGTCGAACCACCGACGGCCGCCCGAGAAGATGTCATAGTTTGAGCTGAAGCTGTGGTTGGCGCGCCACGGGGCGTCCTGCCGGATGATCGAGTCGAGATCCACGGAGTAGCGCTGCCCCTGCTGCGTCTGCGCGCCGCCGCCAAACGAGAGCGAGGGAATGAAGGCCCCATAGCGCGTGCGCACGGCGGCCGCCGCCGAGCGGATCGCGTTGCGCGCTTGCACGACCGCGGGGGCGTTGAGCCGGGCGAGCCGCACCGCCTCATCGAGCCCGATGGGGCGAGCGCCATCGCCGCCCGGCTGCTGGGCGGCGATGGTAAGCGGTGCGGCGAGGATGAGCGAGAAAAGCCGATTCATGTCCTATTTCTTCTCCTGCGTGCGGGCTTTCTGGTCCCGCTGCATCTGTTCATACACGCGCACCTGCTCCGGCGTGAGGAGCGCCGAGATGCGCCCCCGCGCCTCGGCCCGGATGGAGTCGAGCTGCGGCCGGATGGGGGCCACCAGCAGCGACTCCGCGTGTGCCCGCGCGTCGAGGATGCTGTCCACCGCGACCCGCTGTGCGCTGTCCAGCTTGAGTTCACCGGCAAACCACTCCCGCATCTGCGGCCCTGACATCCGGGTAACCGGTGAGGGGCGCAGCCAGCGGTCAGCGGCGATGCCAATGGCCACGCCGGCCACGGCCGCACCGAGATAGAACGCCAAGGCCAGTCCTTTGGTTCGCGTCATGGGAATGCCGGAGGCGGCGCCGGACGGCTACCGACCGTTTATATAGTTGAGGGAAGCCTGCTCCTTGGACTGCGCGTCGCGAATGGCGATTGTGGGACCGCCGTTGCTCGGCCCGAGCACCGATTCGTACGCCATCTGCCGCTGCTCGGCGCGCGAGCGCAGCAGGAGCGACCCGGCGACGATGAGCGCGAAGCCCGCCGCGATGAGCCCGATCCGCGCCCACTGCGCGGGGACGGTCCACCAGGTGTCGAGCGCGTCGCCGTTGGCGATGCGACCCAGGATGCGCCGCTCGAGGGCGCTCCAGTACGCGGCGTCGTCCGGCGCCGCATAGAGGCGGCGCAGGGCCGCCGTGAGTTCTGAATCCCCGTCATCGGGGACGAGACGCAGGTTGTGGTCGTTGGTCATTGGGAACTCCGCAGCTGATCGAGAAGGCGGCGCAGCGCCGACCGGGCATAGTGCAGGTCGGAGCGGGCCGTCCCTTCCGGGATGCCGAGCAGCTTGCCGATCTCGGAATGTTTGAAGCCCTCAACATCGTGCAGCACGATGACAGCGCGTTGCCGCTCAGGCAGGCGCGCAAGCGCGTCGCGCAGTCGTTCGCGCAGTTCATCGCTCTCCGCGGGGTCGCGGAACGGCGAGGCCACGGTTTCGGGGAGGTCGTCGGCGTCGCGCACCTTGCGGCGGCGCGTGATGTCGAGCGAGGCGTTGGCCACGATGCGATGCAGCCAGGCGCCGAAAGCCTGATCTGGAAGAAAACGGTGAAGCGCGCGATAGGCGTGCAGAAAGGCATCCTGCACGGCGTCTTCCGCGTCTTCGTGCGTCGTCACGATGGCGCGCGCCACGGCGTAGGCACGCCGCTGGTGGCGGCGGACCAACTCGGAAAACGCCTCGAGCTCACCGCGCTGGGCGGAGAGCACGAGCGCCTTCTCGTCGTCGGGGCGGTCAGGCGTCGTCACGCGGCGAATACGGCCAGGCAGCGCAAGGAACGCCGGACGCAGGGCAATGGAAGTCATCGCGTCTCGTCACGGGGGACACTCTATAGACGGATGACGGGGGAGGAACGTTGAGGGGGGCGGGGTGCGGGGTGCGGCGGTTTGGTGCGGGGGGAGGAGTGGAGGCACGCGAAGGAGGCACGAGGCCTCCGCACGCCTTCTCCTCTCTCCACTCCTCCCTCCGCACCAACCCCCCGCACTCCGCCCTCATACTCCTTTCAGTCCCAGGTTTTCCGCGTTCTCCTTCAGCGCCTCGACGACAAACGCGACGTGCGGATCAAGTTCGACACCCAGTTCCTGCGCTCCGCGCAAAATGTCCTCGCGCGACACGCCACGGGCGAAGGCCTTGTCCTTCATCTTCTTTCGCACCGACGAGGGCTCGAGGTCGAGGATGCTCTTGCTCGGGCGCACGTACGTGGCCGCCGTGATCAGTCCGCACAGCTCGTCCACGGCGAACAACGCCTTGGCCATCGGGGTCTCGCGCGGCGTGTTGGTGTACTCTGCATGGCCCATGATGGCCGCGCAGATCTCCTCCGACACGCCGAGCGAACGCAGGTGGCGCACGCCCGCGGACGGATGCTCCTCCGTGGGCGAGTGCGCGTCGTTCGGCAAGCGCTCGTAGTCGAAGTCGTGCAGCAGGCCGGCGAGCGCCCACGCCTCCTCATCGCCGCCGAGGGTGCGCGCGTACGCGCGCATCGCCGTCTCCACGGCGAGCATGTGCTTGCGCAGGGATTCACTCTGCGTCCATTCGCAGACGAGGGACCAGGCCTCAGGGCGATTCATGATTGGGTGCAGAGAACAGGGAACAGGGTGGGGTGCGGGGGGCAGGGTGCGGGGTGGAGTGCAGGGGACCGGGGGAATTGTAGGACAATTGCCGAGCGGCGAGAACGCTGCGTCGCTTCCTACCTCGGCGGGATGCGGCGGCCGCCGCCAGCTCCACTGGTCCCGGAGCCCGCGCCGCTTGGGGTGGGGCCGGCGGCTCCGCTGGCCCCGTCGGGGCGCCGTCCGCCCGCGCCTGGACCGGGGCGCAGCGTCGGGTTCTTGACGGACTCGGGCACGTCCGCCCACTGCTCCGGGGTCAGCACCTTCTGGATGGACTTGGTGGCGTCCACATAGTTGTTGCGCGCTTCCTGCAGCAGCGGCTGCAACTTGGGGAAGAGCGTCTGCACATCCCCGCCGCTCTTGGCTTCCTTCTGCATCTGCGCCTCGAGCCGCTTCGACACGTCCGACGTCTTCGCGTCGAGCGAATCGCCAATCGCCTTGAGCGCCGCGGTCTGGGCGGCGGTGAGCTTCATTTGCGCGCGGAGGTCGAGGATGGGACGGATGGGATTGGGGGCGAGGCGTCGCACGATGTTGCGCACGTCGAGCCCGGGCCGGTTGGATGCCCCCGCGGCCAGCATCCCCTCGAGCAGCTGGCGCTGGCGGTCCACTCCCACCTGCAGGCGCGCGGTGAGCGCGATCTGGAACGGATTGCGCAGCGCCGAGCGCGAGAGCGCGTTGCTGCCGAATCGTTCGTTGACCACGTAGCGGAACGCCCTGGCCGACGGATCGAAGCCGCGCACGTAGAGCAGCGTGTTGTCGGCGAAGACGGGCTGGCCCCACCCGCGCAGGCCGTCCTGACCGTGCAGGAGCTGATCAAGGCCGGCCAGCGGATTCACGAGTCCCACCTGCAACTGCAGGCGGCGGCCGAGCGTCGGACCGAGCTGTGGGCGCAGGTTGAGCTGCACATCGAGCGAGGTGAACCAGCGGGTGCGGCAGCTGTTGCGATCGGCCACTTGGCCGGCCTGCGAGCGCAGGCACTCACGGGCGGACGCCGGCGCGGTGGCGAGGAGGCGCTGCATCCCGGCGGCGAGCGCGGTGTCGCTCTCGACGGCAGGGTCGAAGACGAAGGCGCGGTCATTGCGCGATCCGTCGCCGTTGATGTCGCCGCCCACGCGCGGCGTGTACGGTTGTCCCGACTGGACGCGCAGCACGCCGGTGACATCCAGCCAGGGACGAGCGAGCCAAGTGACCGAGCCATTGATGCCGTGTCGGCGCTCGAGATCACTCGTCGTGACGCGCAGCACATTGGGATCGCCCGCGGTCGTGGCCGACGAGAATCCGCCGCTGGCGTTGCCGCCGGAGAAGCTCGACTGGTCGGTGGAGCGCGTGAAGGTGTACGACACGTTCCACACGAGCTGGCGGAAGGAGTTTCCGTTGAGCGACGCCGTCACCTGCGCCGTGTGCGACGCGAGCGGCGACGCCACGCGGAAGACAAAGCCATACTCGGGGTGGATGCGCGACGCGGCGAGCGTGGTGACCCCCGACCCAGGCACGATGGTCGTCGCCGGCACGAAGACGGGGCGATCTCCCTCGCGCGGCAGCGTGAACCGCGGGGCTGCGGCGAGGTTGAGATCGGTGACGCCGTAGAGACTCGTCCCCAGCGAATACGACGCGTCGACACTGGCGTTGTAGCGCTGCAGGAATCGCTTGGACACGCCGAGCGAACCGCGGATGGAGCGCGGCGTGGCGAACCCGTCATCGAAGGCCGTCACGTTGGGACGCGAGCGGCTGAGCGGCACCGACGGGCCGGAGCCATCGGCGCAGGTGGTCGGAATGCTCGAGAAATCGTTCAGGTAATTCGTCCAGTCGGGCGTGGGCACGGCGCCGCCCACGCAGACGAGCTGCGTCTCGCCGCCAGGAAGGCCGGTCGCGTCGAGGGCCGACGAGAAGAGCTGCGTCGGGGCGCGGCCGCGGAACTCGCCGATGCCGCCGCGCAGGATCCACGGTTGCGGGATCTGTGGCAATGGGGCGCTGCCGCCCATTGCACTCCCGAGCAAGGCGCCCAGCCCGCCCATTCCACCTCCCATCGCGCCGCCGCCCGCGCCGGCGCCCGCGCCGCGGCCCGGCATGCCGCCACCGCCACGTTGGCCGCCGGCGTCCGCGCCCGGCGCGCCGGGGCGATTGCCACGCCGCCCGGTGTCCGGAGGCAACCCGAGCGTGAGCGTGAAGCCAATGCGTGGACTGACACGGACGTCCGCCGGGATGCGGTCGGTGCGCAGACCGAACTTGGTCTCCACGTCCGCGTTGTACTGCGGTTGCCCGTCGATCGCGCTTCCCTCGCCGCGCAAGCCGTAGGTGAGCTGAAACGCGCGATTCGGTCGCCAGATGTCGCCGAGGTAAACCGCGGCCGTCACGGCGCCCCCGGTGCGCTGCGCCGGGGCGAACGACCGGGTGAACTGGCTGGGCCGGTTGGCGTCGAGGTCGGCGAGGGAGAGGAACTGGAACGTGCCGGAGCGATTGGAGCCGGCGGTGGTGCGGAATCCGGAGCGATTGACCAGCGAGCCGAGCTTCCAGCGGTGCTTGCCGCCGCCGGAGAGCCACGACAGCTCGTTGGTGAGTTCGAGCTGGCTCGACGCATTGTCGTTCGGAAGCGCGCCGTTGCCGCCGAAGTTCAGGGCGGTGAGGCCCACCTGTCCGCTGGAGAGCGTGCTGGCCACCAGCACCCGCCCGTCGGGGAGTCGCAGGTACGGGTTGGCGCCACGCGTCTCCAGCGCGTACGACCCCTTGAACTCGTTGAGGAACTGACCGAGCACCGACGAGAGCGAGACAAGGGCGCCGGTGCCGCTTCCTTTCTGCTCGCCGGCGTGCGTCGGCACGCTTTGCACTGCGCTGCGGAACCCGTCGAGCAGGGTACCGGACGCGTTGCCGCGCACCGACAGCGAATGCGCCTCACTGAGCTGCTGGTCCACACGGAAGATGGCGGTGAGGTTGTCGCTGATGCGGTCGTCGGGGACGAGTTCGTTGCGCAGCGGGAGTCCGTACCGCGTCAGGAGCGACAGGAAACGCGCGGCGGAATCGGGCTGCACGTTGATGGCTTCCAGCGTCTGCGCGCCGGCGCCGAGCAGGGACTGGAGCGCGTCGAGGCGACGCCGCATCTGAAAGCTCGCGAACCAGAACGTGCGGTCGCGCGCGATGGGCCCGCCGACGCCGCCGCTGACCTGATGCTGGGTATACGCGCCGCTGAACGTGGTGCCGGAGTTGTCGCCCGTGGCGAACTCGAGCTCGGGGTCGCGGAGCGCGTACGCGAACGAGCCCGAGAGGTCGTTCGTTCCCCCCCGCGTCGTGGTCGCCACTTGGCCGCCCGTGAACTGGCCGCGCGCTATGTCATAGGTGCTGGTAATCACGCGCGTCGAGCGGACGGCCTCGGCCGGCACCGTGCCGCCGAACGACAGGCCATCAAGCGTGACGAGGTTCTGGTCGGCGCGCTGTCCGGCCACGGAGAAGCCCGCGGCAGTGGTGTCGGAGCCGGCGATGCCGACGACGCCCGGCGAGAGCGCCGCGATGTTATTGGGATCGGACGCATCGATGGGGAGGCGCAGCAGCTGTTCGCCGCTGAGCGCACGCTCCGTGCTCCCGGGCGTCGGCTGGTTCTCGTTGGAGCGCGGCGTCTGACGCGCGCTCACCGTGACCGTGCTGAGCTGCGTGGGCGAAAGCCGGAATTCGGCGACGAGCCGGTCCTCATCCGCGAGTCGCACGAGATCGACGCTGGCGGGCTGCAGCCCGATGGCGCGCGCGGTCACCCAATACTGGCCGCCGCCGTCGGGAAAGAGCAGGGTGTACTGTCCTTTCTCGTTGGTGGTGCGAACCCGCGTCGTCCCCGTCTCCACCGAGGTGACTTCGATGCGCGCGTTCGCCACTGGCCGGTTCTCGGCGTTGCGCACCGTGCCGGTGATGATATCGGTGGTGCTCCCGACCTGGGCCAGCGCGCCCGGCGCGCTGGCGATCATTGCCAGCAGCCACAGCCCCCACCGGACGCGCATCACTGCGGACGCGGTTCGAGGGACCGCCGCCGGTCACCGCCGCCGCGCGGTGGGCCGCCGTCGGGGTAACGGCGACGGAAGTCGGCCTCGCGCCTGGTGCGCACCGAATCCATCAGGGCGCGCTGGGCCGGCGAGAGGACGCTGTCCATCGCGCGCCTGGTCTGGGCCATCAGCGAATCGATCGCCGGCTGTGTGGATCGCCGAACCTCGCGGAACCCCTGCATCTGCCGCTCCACGATCGTGTCAATGCGCGCGGCCTGCACTTCCGAGAGCTTGAGTTCCGCGGGGAGCATGGCGCTGGGGCGTCGCGGTGGGCGACGCTCACCGCGCGGGGGCATGCTGGCGCGGGCCGCGGCCCACCGCTGCGGGCGGAGCACCGCGCGTTCGAGCGCGACGCCGCCGATAATGCCGGCCAGCGCGACGATCAGCAGCACGGCGACAGCGGCAAACCGCGGGGCGCGCGTGGCAGGGGCGAGCGGCGCATCATCCGTCGCGTCGAAGGTCGTCTTCTCTGTCATCGGTCTACCGCCATGGCGATCAGGAACTCCGTGGAATCGGGGCCGACGAGGGCGTCGGTCACATCGGTGCGCGAGCCACTGGCCACGGCACCCTGCAGGTCGGTCGCCGCCTGCGCGGCGAACTCGGCGTCAGCACGCGGCGACCGGTTGAGGATGACGGCCGCAATGAGCGCCGCGGCGATGCCGATGGGCACGGCGGCGCGGCCGTATCGCGCCACCCACCCGTACCACGGTGTATCGACGCGCCGCAGGCGGCGCCGCCGCGCGGCCACGACGATCCGTTCGCGAAGCCGGTCTTCGCGCAACAGCGCGCCGAGCGCCGGGTCGCGATCGGGGTCCTTCGCCAGGAACTCGTCGGTGGGGTCGAACAGCTCGTCGGTCATGCGTCTCCCTCATCCCGTAGCGGCGCCAGCGCGGCGCGAAGACCCTTCTTCGCCTGGTGCAGGTGCCACCGCACGTTTTCGGGCGTGAGACCGAGGTGCTTGGCGATCTCGGCGCCCTTCCATCCCTCGACTTCGAATAGCATCACGATTTCCCGCTGCCGCGGTGTCAACGCGGCGAGAGCCGCGTCAAACCGTTCGCGCACTTCGGTGCGCACGAGGGCCTCGTCGGGCAGCGCATCCGGCGACACGGCGTCGAGCGTTTCCGGCTCGGTATGCCGCACCTTGCGGGCGCGCAGCTGATTGATGCCCAGGTTGCGCAACAGCGTATAGAACCACGGGCCAAACGGCCGTCCGGGGTCGAGCAGCGGGAGGCGGTCGAGCGCGCGCAGGAATGCCTCCTGCACGAGATCCTCCGCGTCGCTTCGCTCGCCGAGCAGCCGTTCAGCGGCGGCGAGAGCGCCCGGGAGATGGCGACGGACGAGCGCGTCGAACGCCGCCGGGTCGCCGCGCTGCGCGCGACCGACCAACGCCGTTTCGTCTGCGTCGGAAGCCGGCTCGCGGGTGGGCTCTCGCATCCATTAACTAAAACACGCAACCGGGCGCGGCCGTTAGCCGTGCCCGGCGACGTTAGGAATCGCGAGGCCGATCACACGCCGGGGGGCCGCCCGCCCGGTGGACCGGCTCCCCGGAATCCCCCGCCCGGCATGGTGCGGCCAAACTCCTCTGCATCCTCCGCCCAGAACTCCTGCGCCTTGGCAGTCTGCTCCGGCGTGAGGAGCTTGAGCGTCTCCTGACGGGACCATTCGTGGTTCTGTGCGATCGCGCGGATCAGGCCCATCAGGCGCGTGCGCGCCGTTCCCATTTCCTCACGGTCCATCTCGGACGCGCCTCCCATGCCGGCCGTGCCGCGCCCGCCGCCGCCCCCGCCGAACGCGCCGCCGCTCGCCGAGCGCATTACTACGCGCACCGAGTCCCAACTGCGGTAGAACTCCGCGTTCTTCTGCTTGAGCTCCTTGGCGACGGCCTTCAGCGCTGTTTCCTGGCTGTCGGTGAGGGCGAGCTTCTTGCGCTTGTCCAGCACGACCCCCACGGGGCTATGGTCATCAACGGCGGACGACTTGGGCACGGCGAAGCCGCGGCCGCCGACGTCGCCGGCGCGCTCGCCGCGGACGTTCACGCTGCGCTGGGCGGACGCCGCGACGGGGAGCAGGAGGAGCAGGGAGAGGGCGACGGGTCGGAAGGGGTGCACGGAGCCTCCGGGGCGGTGCAGGGCAATCGGATGTCTTACGATGCGCTCTGGCAAACAAACGCGCGAGTGGCGTGCGGTGCTGAGCGCGGATCGTCTGGTGCCGGACGCTGCTTCGCGGACTATTCCCTGTCTTGGGCAGGGCATACATTCTCTCGCCACGTTACTCCGGCGTCGGCGCCTGCTCACTCCTAAGGACTGCGATGCGCGTCAGGGCAACAGCACTCATCGGGCTCTGCGCGCTGCTCGGCTCCTGCGCACCCGCGTCCACCACGGCGGAGCTTGCAGGCACGTACGTGCTCTCCATCAGAATCGACACCCTCCACCTGGATGCTTCCGGCCAGTACCGGCGCGTTTCCGTGGACATTGGAGCTGGGCGTGTGGCCGTCGACACCGGTCGTTGGCGATTGTCCAACGACCGGCGCCTGGTGGCCCTGGCCGCGTTGCCGCACCGCTGGCCTGACCACGGCCGGTATGACCCAGCCTCCGGAACGTGGCACGAACCAGATACCGCGGTGCGCCGCATGGAAGCGCTGACGATCCGTTCCACGTGGACGGGCTCGACGACGCTCGACCTGAAACCAGAGCTTGGCTGGCGGTATCGGCGACTGCAGCAGAAGTAGCTGCGCCCTATCCACGGCGTCGGTCGGGTCGCACATTCGGGAGTACCCATCGTCCGGGGAGTCCCATGACCACTCGTTCACTCACCGTTGCGGCGGCGCGTCTTGCCGTCGCCGTGCTGGCCTTCGCGGCCGCTGCTGTCACCGCCGGGGCACCAGGGAACCGTCGTCCCGCCGCGTCCGCGCCCGCCGTCGCCGCTCCGACGGCCGACGCCTGGAGCGCGCTCCACTGGCGAAACATCGGCCCTGAGGGGAACCGCTTCTCTGCCGCGGCAGGGATTCCCGGCGATCCGCTCACGTACTACGTGGGCGCCGCGTCCGGCGGCGTCTGGAAGACGACGGACGGCGGCACCAACTGGCGGCCGCTCTTCGACAAGGAGATCGTGCAGTCCATCGGTGCCATCGCCGTGTCGCGCTCCGACCCGAACGTGGTCTGGGTGGGAACTGGCGAGGGGAAGATCCGCAGTCACATCTCCGTCGGTCAGGGCGTCTACAAGTCCACCGACGCCGGAGAGACCTGGCAGTTGATGGGCTTGGAGAAGACGGCCCGCATCCCGCGGATCGTCGTGCACCCGACCGACCCGAACACGGTGCTCGCCTGCGCGCTCGGCCACGCCTACGGACCGCAGCAGGAGCGCGGCGTGTATCGCACGACGGACGGCGGCGTCACGTGGACGCGCGTCCTGTTCACGGACGAGAACTCCGGGTGCTCGGACATCGCGATGGACCCGTCGAACCCGCGCATCCTCTTCGCGGGGATGTGGCAGTTGGAGATCCGCACGTACGGGCGCACGAGCGGCGGCCCGGGGAGCGGGCTGTTCGTCTCGCGCGACGGCGGCACGACGTGGACGCGGCTCAAGGGCAACGGCCTGCCCACGAAGCCGGTGGGCAAGGTGGCGGTGGCGATCGCAAACTCGAACCCACGGCGTGTCTACGCGCTCATAGAGACGGGCGACGGCATCCCCTGGAATGGGGAAGAGACGGAGAGCGGCCAACTGTGGCGCTCCGAGGACGGCGGCCGGCAGTGGGCATTGATCAGCCGCGATCGCAACGCGATGGGGCGCGCGCATTACTACTCTCGGATGGCGGTCGCGACTGACGACGAGGACGAGACGTACTACCTGACGGCGTCCTTCGCGAAGTCCATTGACGGTGGGCGCACGATCGAGGTGGTGCGACGCGGTCAGGCGCCCGGCGGCGACCATCACGACATGTGGATTGACCCGACGAACGCCAACCGGATGATCGTGGCGCACGATCAGGGGTTGTCCATCTCGCAGAATCGCGGGCGCACCTGGTATCGCCAGCGGCTCACGAACGCGCAGATGTACCACGTGACCGTGGACAACATGATCCCGTACAACGTCTTCGGAAACAAGCAGGACGAACCCACCTATCGCGGGCCAAGCAACAGCCGCCTGAACGGCGGGCGCATCGTGCGCGGGCAGTGGCACGCCGTGGGCGGCGGCGAGAGCGGCTGGGCGACGCCGGACCCTGTGGACCCGAACATCATATGGAGCACGGCGTCGGGCTCAGGGATGGTGGGCGGCATCGTCGTGCGCTTCGAGGAGAGCCGGCGTCAGTTCCGCTCGGTGGAAGTCTGGCCCAAGCAGTCGAACGGGCCCGCCGAGGGGGTGAAGTACCGGTTCGTCTGGGATTCGCCGCTGCAGATCTCGCCGTGGGACCGCCATACCATATATGTGGGAAGCCAGCACATCCATCGTACGCGCGACGGCGGGCAGAGCTGGCAGATCATCAGCCCCGACCTGACGCTGAACGATCGCAGCCGAATGAAGAGCTCGGGCGGTCTCACGGGCGACAACATCGGCGTGGAATACGCGGGCGTTGTGTATTCGATCGCCGAGTCGGCGAAGGAGCGCGGGCTCATCTGGGCGGGGACGAACGACGGGCTCGTGCACGTGTCGCGTGACACGGGCGCGACGTGGACGAATGTGACGGCGAACATCCCCAACCTCCCCGTGTGGGGCTCGGTGCGGAGCATCGCGCCCTCCAAGTACGATGCGGCCACGGCGCATCTCACCGTGGACTTCCACCAGATGAACAACCGCGACCCGTTCGTCTACAAGACGACGGACTACGGCAAGACGTGGAAGAGCATCGTGAACGGCCTTCCGCGCGACAATCTCAGCTACGCGAAGGTGATCCTTGAGGATCCCGTGCGACGCGGCCTGCTCTACGTCGGCACCGAGAACGGCATCTACGTGTCGTTTGACGCGGGCGAGCAGTGGCTGCCGCTGCACAGCGATTTGCCGCGCGCCCCGGTGTCGGGGATCGTGGTGCAGGAGCACTTCAACGACCTCGTGATCTCGACGTATGGGCGCGGGTTCTTCATCCTCGACGACATCGGGCCGCTGCAGCAGCTCACGCCGGACGTGATGAACGCGTCGGCGCACCTGTTTACGCCACGCGCCGCGTATCGCTTCCGCACGATCACCAATCCCTCGACGTCGTACGACGACCCGACGACGGGCGAGGATCCGCAGTATGGCGCGAGCCTGAACTACTGGCTCAAGACGCCAGCGGCGCAGGCGCCGGTGATCACCATACTCGATGCGCAGGGGCGCACGGTGCGGACGCTGCGCGGTACGAACACCGCGGGCATCAATCGCGTGACGTGGGACCTGCGCGACGAACCCAGCGTGGAGACGCGGCTGTTCACCAGCCCGCGGTACGCGCCGCACATCACGGTGGGGCCGGAGGGGCGGGTGGCGCCGGGGACGTCCACGCTGTCATTCCTGGTGGCGCCGGGGACGTATACGGTGAAGTTCTCGGCAGGTGGTGTGGAGCAGACACGCACGCTCGAGGTGCGCAAGGATCCCAATACGGCGGGGAGCGAGGCGGAGATCTCGGAGCAGCTGCGAATGCTCGAGGCGATCCGCGCGGACTTGAATAGCGGATCGGCGGCGGTGATGCGCTCCGAGCGGGTGCGGGCGCAGCTCGCGTCGCTGCGACGCGTGGCGAACGACGCGGAAGTACGACGGGCGTCCGACGCGCTCGACACGAAGCTGGCCGACGCGGAAATGCCGCTGGTGGATCTGCGGCTTACCGGCAACGGGCAGGACGGTGTGCGGTTCGCGGCGGCGCTGTTGTCGAACCTGTCGTATCTGGCTGGCGGCCTTCACAACGGCGATTTCCGGCCGACGAACCAGCAGGTGGAGGTGCAGGCGCTGCTGCGGGAACTCGTGCGTACGAATGTCGCGGCGATTGATGCGCTGCTCGCGGGCGATCTCAACGCGTTGAACGCGATGTTGAAGGCGAAGAACGTGCCGAACGTGATTGGGGGGCCGGGGGTGGTGCCGTAAGGGGGCGCCGCGTAGCGGTGGTTCGGCTGGCAATGATCTGGTGACGGTTTCGGCGCGCGGAGGGTGCAGTGTGGACCCTCCGCAGTGCTATCCGGGGAGGGTACCAGATATGTCAGCAGATCAGCCCAGATTGCTCGACCAGGTGAAAGGCCGCATGCGCGCGCGCCACATGAGCCCGCGTACCGAGCAGGCATATCTGGCGTGGATCGTCCGCTACATCAGATATCACGGCACTCGGCACCCGAGGGAGCTTGGGGAGCGGGAGATCGTGGCGTATCTCACGTACCTTGCGGATGCGCGGCGGGTGTCGCGGTCGACGCAGATGCAGGCGTTGAGCGCTCTCATGTTGTTGTATCGCGAGGTCTTGGAGTTGCCGGTGGGGGACCTGCGGCGGGTGTTGCGCAGCACAACGCAGGCGCGGCTGCCTGCCGTGTTGACCCGGGGGGAGGTGCGTGCGCTGCTGGGTCAGTTACACGGAGCGAGTCGGTTGATTGCGCTGCTGTTGTATGGGGCCGGGTTGCGGTTGATGGAGTGCCTGACGCTGCGACTCAAGGACTTGGATCTCGAGCGCGGGGAGATACGGGTGCGGCGGGGGAAGGGTGGGAAGGACCGTGTGACCATGCTGCCGGCGATGGCGCGGCCGGCGTTGGAGCGGCATCTCGAGCGGGTGCGGGCATTGCACGCGCGGGATGTGGCGCAGGGGGCGGGTCGGGTGGTGTTGCCGACGGCGCTGGCGCGGAAGGCGCCGAGTTGGGCGACGGATCTGGCGTGGCAGTGGGTGTTCCCGGCGTCGCGCCGGTATCGAGACGCGGCGAGCGGGGAGGAGCGCCGGCATCACGTGCACGAGAGTGCGGTGCAGCGCGCGATGCAGAGGGCGGTGCGCAGGGCGGGGATCGCGAAGCGGGCGACGTGCCATACGCTGCGGCATTCGTTTGCGACGCACCTCCTGGAGGACGGCTACGACATCCGGACGTTGCAGGAGTTGTTGGGGCACACGGACGTGAGCACGACGATGGTGTACACGCACGTGTTGAATCGTGGCGGGTTGGGGGTGCGGAGCCCGGCGGACCGGTTGGGGGACGGCTAGCGGCTATTGGATATCACCGCGTTGCTTGCGGTAATAGCGGACTGGAGTTGACCCGGTTCGGTGGAGCCTTACTCTCTGTGTGAGAGGAGGAGCCCCCGATGCCCCGTCGTCCCGCCGCCTATCCCGCGGCCTATCGTGAACAGATCAT
>Ga0194127_10005832_pt1 | contig 14278 bp, 17 predicted proteins | sample TA2KigC100mmetaG_FD_148624 | JGI IMG/M metagenome (GOLD analysis project Ga0194127, IMG submission 148624) | Freshwater microbial communities from Lake Tanganyika, Tanzania - TA2015036 Kigoma Deep Cast 100m | ecosystem: Environmental > Aquatic > Freshwater > Lake | place: Tanzania: Lake...
GATTATGAAAACGCATCGACGTCTCCATGATCCATGTCTCCTTGTGAGGGCCATCTTGCGCAGGGTCGCTCGCTGAAGATAATTCTCAATCAATTCCAACGGCCCCTAAATTTAGGAGAAGCCATGGTTCTTTCCTTGCTCGATCACGAAAGCTTCTTTCATGCTGTCATGGCGACAATCCCCTTGGTCGGCCCCCATCGGGTGATCCAGTTCGAATGTTAGTTTAAGAGCGGCATTTGGACCAGCGGCTGAGCGCCCGGCGGAGCTGGCTGGGGTTGCGCAGCCGGGCGCTTGGGGAGCAGAACCGCCGGGGCTGGCGGCCGATATCCCAACGACGAATGTGGCCGCACTTCATTGTAGAACGGGGCTTGAGAACGCCCACAGGACCGCCTGCGGGGAGGTTCTCTATCGGCTTCATCCGTGGTTCGGGCGCAAAGTTTTCATCCATGACGCGATCGACAAGATTGATGGCGTCGTGTTCCGGTGCTCGGTCGACGGCTCAAACGTCGAGCGGCTGCTCGAGGTCCCCGCGTGGATGTTCGATCGCGCTGCATGCGCGTCAGAAGTCAGCTTTACTTCCGTCCCCGCCGTCAGTCTGCAAGCGCTCAACGCATTATCCTCCCTGCTCGATCAGGTGTTGAAGGATACGGCGCCATCATCGAAAGCCCCGGTTCCGAGCGCATCCAGAGTCTCTCACGACCAGAATCAGGGAGAGACCCATGGCGCGGAAGACGACGGCATCGGTGAGCGTGGATCGGCGCAAGCGCCTCGCTGCACAGCAGATGGATTTGTTCGCGCGCCGGTCGGCCGCCGGCGCGCCCAGTTGGCTCGACCTGCCAAAGGATGCGCGCCAATCGCTAGTCGGCCTGATGACGCGGCTGATCCTGGAGCATGTGCGGACAAAGACAATGGGAGACGGCCATGATCGCTGAGAAGATCGGCCGTCACCATCTGGAACGGAAGGCGATTCTCTATGTGCGCCAATCATCAGCCCACCAGGTCCTGCACAACCGCGAGAGCGGCGCGCTGCAATACGCGATGCGCGATCGGCTCACGGCGCTGGGCTTCTCCAACATCGAAGTGATCGACGAGGATCTCGGCCGCTCGGCTGCCGGTAGCGTGCAACGCGCCGGTTTCGAACGGATGGTCGCCGAGGTTTGCCTCGGCAAGGTCGGCGCCGTCTGCGCCCGAGAGGTCTCGCGCTTCGCCCGCAATAGCCGCTGTCAGGATACATCCTTTGGTTAGAAAATCCGTCCTTCGTCCTTCGTGAACCGCCACACCGGAATTCCCATTTTCCGCGCCTTGTCTGCGAGATTCTCAACGATCCCCGATCCAGGAAAGACGATGACCCCGATGGGAAGCGCTTCGAGCATCGCGTCATTGCGCTTAAACGGCGCCGCGTTCTTGTGACGCGTCCACTCGGGCTTGAAGGCGACCTGAGGAATTTTGCGGTTATCGGCCCAGCACGCCGCGATGCGCTCGGCGCCTTTCGGCCCGGCTCCGTGAAGCAAGATCATATCGGCATGCTTCGCGCGCACCTTGTCGAGCGTCTCCCAGATCCGACGATGATCGTTGCAGTCCGCGCCGCCGGCGAAGGCGATGCGAGGCCCAGGAGGCAAGAGCACCTGCGTCTCGATGAGCTTCTTAGCGTTCAGGAAATCCCGGCTGTCGATCATCGCCGCCGTGAGAGCGCGGTGATTGACCTGCGATCCCGAGCGCGGACGCCAGGAAGAGCCCGTCTCGGTCGCGTAAAGCTCTGCGAGATGGTCGCGGAAGAATTCGAAGGCGTTGCGACGTTCAACCAACGTAAGCCCCTGCGCGATCAGCCGCTCCAGTTCGACCGAGCGGATTTCGGAACCGTCCTGTTCGGTCTGCGAGCGCCGTTGCGTGGTTTCATTGTCGTCGAGTTCCCGGCCGATGCGTTCCGCCTTGCGATGGAAGAGATTAACGAAGGACCAAAGAAGGTCGGGAAGGTCTGCCTCCAGGCGAGTGTCGAGAAAGAGGCCCGACAGAGCATCGACAGCGGATTCGAGCGCACGGGATGCGGCGTCTGAAGCGGGCAGGGGACGCGGATCCGGCTCGTCGTCCAGGGGGCGATAGCCGTGCAAAGCGAGTTCATCGAGGAGTTGCGAGGAGGGGGCATTCTCGCCGAGACCGACTTCAGCTTGATCGTCATGGGCGGAAGACGTGTTTCGCATGGCGGCTGTTCCTTCGCTTGAGGCCGCGCCGTTCGCGGCCTGACAGCGATCCCGAGCCACGGGCGGGCTGCGCCGCACCCGAAGGGCCGCAGCGAAGCGGAGGACGCGCGGCGGCGGCTTTTTTGCTCCGCGCGGAATGCCCGCCGCAAAGCCGGCGGGCAGGGAAAAAAGCCGCCGCCGCGCGTTGCGGATCAGCAGGCCGTTTGTGGCGACATCGCTGCTCTTTCAGGCCCGCGCGCGGCCCACTGGGGAAGAGTCCGCCGATCGAAAAACAAACAAGCCCGCGACGATGGCGAGCTGTCTCGGGATGACGCGACGACCAGCCGATCGCTGCTACCGACCAGCGAGGCCGGCGCCTTTGACACGCTGCGACCACTCCAGCCTCCGGAGCGGCTGCGGCTGGGCGCTCCTTAAGCGGAGCCTGATCGCCGAAGCTAGACCGTTACCAATTGAGAGACCGGACGAGCGTGGCATATTGACCGTAATTCGAAATCGTGATTTACGATTTACGGCATGATTATCCCTCGCCCCCGTGCCGAAACTGCCGTCCGCCAGAGCTTGGCGCGAGCGCCTGCGGTCGTTCTGCTCGGCCCGCGCCAGATCGGAAAAACAACTCTCGCCAGAAAAATTGCCGAAAGCGAAAAGGCCGCGCTTTATCTCGACCTCGAAAAGGCCGCCGATCTGCGTCGCCTCGAGGATCCCGGCGCCTTTTTGCGAAGCCAGGCCGGGCGGCTGGTCATTGTCGACGAAGTTCATCGCCTCCCGAGCCTTTTCGCCGAGCTGCGCGGGATCATCGACGAGCGTCGGGAAGGGGGTATGCGAACGGGTCAGTTTCTGCTGCTCGGCTCCGCCTCGCTCGACCTGGTGCAGCACGCCTCGGAAACTCTCGCCGGCAGGGTCGTGTATCTCGAACTTGCGCCGATTACGATCGACGAGGCGCGTGGAGCCGCCGTGAGCGCCGATGCGCTCTGGTTGCGCGGCGGATTTCCTGAAAGTCTCATCGCTCTCGACGACGCGGAAAGTCTCGAGTGGCGTAGAAACTTCATCCGCAGCTATTTGGAGCGCGACGTGCCGATGTTCGCGCCGCGCATGCCGTCGAACACGATCGGACGCCTTTGGACGATGCTCGCCAACGCCCAAGGCTCTTTGGTCAATAGCGCTCGGTTCGCGCAGGGGCTGGGCGTTTCCGCTCCAATGATCAATCGCTATATCGATTTGCTCGCCGACCTGATGCTCGTGCGGCGGCTCCCGCCCTGGAGCGGCAATCTGAATAAGCGGCTGGTGCGCTCGCCCAAGGTTTATGTTCGCGACAGCGGCGTCGTTCACGCGCTGCTCGAACTCGAAACCCTCGATCAACTGCTCGGTCACCCCGTCGTCGGCCCGAGTTGGGAGGGATTCGTGATCGAAACATTGATTGACGCGGCGAGCCCCAAGCGTGTCCCTATGTTCTATCGCACGCAAGACGGCGCCGAAATTGATCTTCTGTTCGAACGCGCCGGAAAAATCGAAATGGCCTTCGAGGTGAAACGCTCGACCGCGCCTAGGATCGAACGGGGCTTTTTTCTCGCCTGCGACGATTTGCAGATCGAACGGCGATTTGTCGTTTATTCCGGACAAGACAGCTATCCGGCGACACATGGCGCCACAGTCATGTCGTTGGAGGAAGCCGTGGCGCTCCTGCGCTAAGAATCCGGGTGAGCTGCAGTCGTCGACTGTCGAGTTTGCGCTCCTCCTACCCTCACCATTGGTGAGGGTCGAATTCGTGAACAACGAGGTCGAGATCGCCGTCATATTCCGCGGCGAGCATAATGCCGAAATCGTCATCGCCCGCACGGAACACGACGACATAATCCATCAGCGTCGTGGCTAGGTTCCATCCGCGAGCATAAGCGGCGTTGAGGGCTTGCGACATTGTTCGGCTCCCGTCTTTGGGCGGGGACCGTCCCCGCGCGACAGGCGCCCGTCAGTCCGGCCAAGGGCCGCGATCACCGCAAAGACGAAGACGAAGCGGCCGCACGCTGGCGTAGCGGACCCTTCATGGGTTGGTGGCGTCAGGCCAATGGCTGGACAAAGGATCAGCGCTAAACAGGAGCTGTCGATTGGCAGTTCAATCCGGGACTCGGGATGAGTGGTCCGATTTGCGGCATTTCATGTGAGACTATTTTGGACCGAGTCTCAATTGAAATGCCTTTTTTGGCTTGGGCGTCAAGCGAACATGGTTTCCTTCTCAAAGGCAGGTTTCCATGACTCGATGTCCTCATCGGTGATGCGCTCCGTGCCAGCTCGGATCGCTTCGATTGCCAATTCGTTGAGTATGGCGAAAACGCGCGCAGTGACCCCGTCACTGATACGCGCGAGATGACGCAAGCCTTGGCTCGATAGGGCTGACGGTTGTTTGATCGGCAAACTCCGCAGAACTGCGCTGACGAGCTCGTGAAATTCTTCGTCTACTTTCCATCGCGGCAGCACGATTTGATCGAGACGCCGCGAGAGTTGAGTATCGCCTGCGATAGCGTCGCGGGCATCCATCACGCCGAGGCAAACGAGCGACGCTTTGAGTTCGTTGCTGAGATATCTCAACAGTTGGAGGATTACACGTTGCTCTCTGGGATTGCCTGCGAGCAAATTATGGACCTCATCAAAGACCAAGATACGAACGTTGCAGTTCTTCAGCAGAAGCATGGTCCTGATTTCCAGGTCCATGAGGGTGGCGCGCTCATTGACGCTGGCGCCAAGAGCCATGAGCAGCTGACCATAAATCCGACGCTCGGTCGGGCGCGAGCTCAGTGTAATAGCCAGAACCGGCACGGCCTCGCAGCCGGTGTTGCGGTCGACGACCGGCGGGTGATCACGTCGAAACTTTTCGACGAGCATCGTCTTGCCCATCCCACTGTGACCATAAATTGCAAGTCCCGGTGGCCGTGTTGATGGCGGATGATCACACAGTGCATCAAGATATTGCAAAACACGTCGGGCGCGACCGAATCCAACCCAGCGGTCGGATCGGATGGCGCGAATACGCACATGGTCTGGCGCGTTGATGAGGGCGGCCGCGCCGGGTGCCAAATGGGAGGGCTCGATCATTGGTCCCAAAATTCCATATCATCATTAGAATAACCCGGTTTCGCTAAATCGATGCCGGTGACTTTCCCTCCTTGTTGGTCTCTCGGCTGGTTAGGTCGGCGCGTCACATTCCGGCGCGCTGTTGCGCTCGCCTGCGCGGCGGAATCTTCGATTTGTCGTTGCTGCGCAATAGAGGCAAAAATGGTTTCCTCGTTCAATTCTCGTTTCCCCTGTTCACGCAACGTCTTCTTGGCGTGCTTCCACTCCCACCATGAAACGGGAGGGTAGGCGAGATTGCGATAACGAGCCTCGACGAAATGACCGTCCGGTTGGCGAACGAAGATGCGCGATAGATCGCGCGGATCATATTTGATTTTCACTTCAGCGCCACGGCCGACATCGCGGGATAAGGCGTCAGACCAATATCGTATTTTTTCCAGATGGATGCCGTCCTTCAGGAGGCGCCGTCGTTCCTCTGGCAAGAAACTCGTCCAGAAAGCCATTCTGTCGGGCGGAAGGTCGAAATCAACATCACCCTGAAGATCGCGCCAAACCGCTACTGGGGGGCGTAGGAGCGCGGAATGGATGCGGTGATGATATTTGCCAGCGATCTCTATGGCGATCCACTTTTCCAGTTCGCGCAATGTGAAAGTCGCTCGGCCTTCAGCGTCGTAACCGCCTTTGATTTTGACGTTGCTGAACGTTGTGCCTGGCAGCAGATGCACCGCGCCCATCATCGTCCCGATGAGACGTTCAATATGCCCTCCGAAACGCGGAGTCGCTGGCGGTCGAAACTGGAGTTTGATTCCGTATTCACGACAAGCGCTCGCAAGAGCGCGCGATCGAAGCTCCGCGCCATTGTCGCAATGAAGCACCTCGGGCAATCCTGCGACGGGCCAAGAAACATCTATCTCGCGCTCATTGAGCCATACGGTCTTGTCATAGACGGCGTGAAGCAAGCAAAGTCCAACGGACACGCTGGAGGGCGCCTCAAGAGACAAATGAAAGCCCGCCACCATCCGCGTGCACACATCAATGGCGATTGTCAGCACTGGCCGCCCAATGGGACGGCGAAGCTGTTCGTCGACGACGATGACGTCAACAAGGGTGTGATCAATCTGCCAAATAGCGTTGGGTCGACTGGCGACGAATTGTCCAGGGCTTGGAGTCGCGACAGTTTCGATGTCCCGCTCCCCGCGCTTGCGGGCGGCGGATATCGGGGTCAAATCCATCACCCGTCGCCGTACCGTTCTGTAGTGTGGCGGGTGTAAGCCTTCGGCAAGGCAGGTTCCGCGGATGCGCTCCATTAAGGCGCTGAATTTTGGCTTCTCCTTCCTGAGCCAGAAGCGCTCGATCTGCTCGGCGATAACACGATCAATCTCGGGCGCGAGCCGAAATACGCCATCCGGCGTTCCACGCTGTTGTTGTGCGAGGCTCGAAGTAAGTCGTGTGCTCCGAAAACGTGACGCCATCCGAAAAAGGGTTGACCTTGGAATACCAAGTTGCGTACGCGCGACGCTTACGACTTCAGCTGTCACTTTCCAATTGAATCGACGAAGAAGCTGACGGAGAAAATCCTCTCGCGCTTCCGGGTCTTCCTGTTGCGCGTCATTTGGTTCAATGCGGTCTGAATCCATCCTCCAACGCTACGGTCGATCGACCGGTCGATCAATCCCATTTTGACTGCCAGAATTTCTTGCGTCAGTCTCAGTTGGAGTGCCGTTCACGGCAGTTCAGTCTCGGCCATCTCATTGAAATCGTTCAAAGGGAGAATCCCGCCTTGAAATGCAAATCGACAGTCAGTCGCCCTCAATGCCGGCGCGGAGCGGTGATAACGGTGCGGGCAATGCTGCAACCGTGGATGCGACGGCAGACGTATGAGCGGCTGAAATCCCGGGATTACTGGCACGCACTGGCGCGATCGCTGTTTGAAACTGCTTTCCGGCAGTGTTAGCCTGAATAGAGAAGCGTCAAGGGACGAACGCCATGAGCTTCTTTAACGGTGGGTCGAAGCGACCGAAATTCGAAGGCGAACGACGCGACTACCGACCCAAAAGGCCGCGCTTCACGACGGCGATCATACTGATCGTCATACTGCTCATCGCCATCCTCGTTCGAGTTTTGCAGTTCCAGGGCTACTTCTGAACTTCACTTATTGCGCCTCTACGCATAGTGCGAAGGAAAGTAGGCGCATGAACTGGCGGGGCCTCACTTCGCCGGCAGGACGGTCATGAATGGGTCGGCGTCTGGCGACCTGATGCGCCAGTGGTATTCGCCGCAATGGTCGAGGGTCGAGAGCTTGTTCTCCGCATTGTGATTTAGGACAGTAGCGCCGCGCTCAAGGGTCACGATGAGCCGGCCGTCGATCTCTGCTTCCGTACCCGCTAATTGGCAGGGGGCGGTTGCATCGGGGCGCGAGCCGGCGATCATGATGGCGCCGTTTGACTGCGGGCGTATGCTGAACACCGGCATCTCGCGTGAAGGGAAATATGAGGGTTCGCCGCCAGCCCGAGAACGCTGCAAGACCACCGCGTAACGCCCTCGGCCGAGATAGTCGGCCTTTTCGAAGCCTTCCTGGCGCAATTGTGCGGTAGGGTCCTTGAGGCGTGCGTCCAGTTCAAGGTCCAAGAAGCCAGCGCGGCTGGCCTGTATCAGCGCAGGCACGAAGATCAGGGTGCCGTGATAGGAATAGCTGTAGCTCCCGTTTGCGCGGATCGAGACGCTCGCAACGAATTGCTCTGGCGCAAGCGTTCGGAAGAAGTTGCGCATCTCGCCCCCGTGATCACAATCACTATGTAGGTCAGTGATCTTGGGAAACGGCGATTGACCCCGCATCTTACGAAGCGGATGGAAGAACTCCGAAATCAGAGGCATCGAGAATAAATGGCCAGGGAGCCTCGACCGAGGCTTATTCCCGGATGCCATCGCGGGGGCAAGGATGTCTAAGAATTTCGACGATGCTGAGCGCGGGCACGCGGCTGCTGATGTGAGCACGCCGCAAGCACGGGTGCGGAGCCATTACCGAGGCCGGCTGCCGTCTCAAATCGAGCGCGAGCACGAGGACATTGATCAAGAAGATCCGATGCTCTTCGAGGAAAAAGGTCTTCATCCCTTCGCGATAGCCCTGGGCCTCGCGGCCGCTGTCTTTATTATCGTGGGATTGGTGTGGTTGTTCACGCCTCAAGTTCCGTCGAGCCTTACCACAGGCTCTACTTCGAACGATAGTGACCTTGAGTCTCTGTCCGCCCAGGGAGAGAAGTCCTCCGAGAAAGTGCCAGCGTCGCTGCCCCCAGGCGAGGCTGCTGCCAATGCAGAGCCAGAGAGTGTTGCGGCGCCAGATTTCGAGACCAAACTACGTTCGTTCCTAGAACATGGGCCTGGGAAGGAAGCCCCGTTCGATTTCGGTTGGGTTGCTTTCGATCTGGGCGCTGCGACGCTTACAGCGACGGCGCACGAAGAGCTGCAACGACTTGCAGGGATATTGAGGGAACATCCAGGGACGCACGCTGTGATAGGCGTGCACAACGATGCTGGTGGCGGCGCCAACCAAATCGCGCGGCTGTCCGCGCAGCGCGCCAAGACCGTCCGGAGAGAGTTGATGCGCCTCGGTATCGGACATTCATTCGTTACAGTGGCGGGCGAGGGGAGAGACTCCCTGCGCGCATCGACCACTGCACGGCCAGGCTGTATCTGGATCTATGTTAGGAAGAAATGATCGCCCTTAGGCTTAGCGTTCGATGAACCGCACACTTTGATTTGGAAGGGGCGCACAAAATGGCGGACAAGAACAAAGTCGGCCTCGTAGGCGCGGCGCTTCTCGGCGGATGGCATCTCGTGTGGTCGATCCTTGTTGCGACCGGGGTCGGTCAGACGCTGTATGATTTCATCCTCTGGGCGCATATGATCCATCTCAACATCACGATCGGTCCCTTCAGGCTCGCCGCGTCGACGACGCTCATCGTGATGACCACGGTCTTCGGTTATGTGATCGGCTATGCCGGCGCGTGGCTATGGAATCGCGTGCTGTCGATTTACAGTCCAATGTGAGATCGAAGGCTATTCGGCCTAATGCTTACGTTTCATTTGAGACTCTGCTGCGATCCCAGTCTCAAATGAAACCGAAATGTTGACGAAGTCAGACGTTGAGGACCTTTCACAAAGGCTCGGAGTTCCCTCGCTGTTTGTCGGCCGCCTGACGTAATTGAGCCGTCAGTCACGTTGGCATGGTATGGTCGATCGACCGGTAGATGAATCTCGGTTGAAGCCGAAAAAATCCTAGCGCCAGTTTCAAATCAAACCGAAATCGTGCTGAGACCGAATTCGCCTAACTTTTTGATTCAAAAAGGAGCACCAGTCTCATCTTGAAACCGAAATCGACGTCTGCAACGGACGGCGACCGAGTCGGATCTCGATGAGCAGCTGGCGGCGCCGACGCGATCCCGCTCTCCCTAAACTCCTTGGGTTTTCCGCTTATGCACCGAACGCCCTGTCATTGGTTTTGTTCAGGCGTTATCGCTTCGAGCGCGAGCGAGCGCCGCTTCCCGTCGACGGGGGCGTCACCTCGCCGTCTCGCTTCGGCCCGCAGCATAGGCGTCGCTCCATCGTGATGGGGCGGGTCTGAACGCGCGACCTTATATGCGTTCCGCGTCGTCCAGATGATTTCGTTCCCTCAGAGGGGCTGTCGTTCTCTTCGCCCGACGGTCTCGGGACAGCGCCTCCGCTGACATCGAAGCACTGGCTCGCCGACCTTCAGAGGGCCTGCCATTCCGAAGATCCGAATTCGCTACGTCTTTTGGCATTGCTCTCCGTTACCTACGCCCGCCTCCGGTTGCATGGCGTTTCGTCCTATGGCCGCAGTCGCCGCCCAAAACCCTGCGTCCGCAACAATTTTCCCCTTGGCGCTCAAGCGCCAATTCCGCGCGGAACAAAATCGCCGCGGCCTTCGGGTCCTCCGCTTTGCTTCGGCCTCGCGCCGCTTAAGCGCTTCGGTTATGGCGTCGCCTTCGCGGCCATTACGGACAGCCATCGCAACCGGGGCAATCGCCTCAAAGATGGAGAGCAAGATGAAGACTTTCGCGGAATTCCAGATCCTCGGCCGCATCGGCAAGGTTCGTGAAGTCGGGCAGACGACGCGCGTTTCGGTCTGCGCCAACTACGCCTTCAAGGACCGCAATGGCGAGACCAAGGACCGGCCATATTGGAATGAGGTCACGATCTGGAGCGAGAGCGCCCGCAAATATATCCGCGACTATGCGAAGCCCGGCGACCTCGTGTCAGCGCGTGGCACGCTGAAGCAAGGCAGCTTCGATAAGGACGGCGAGAAAGTTTACACTGTCGATCTGAACTGCGACGACTTCTCGATCCTCGCCTCCGCCAAGACGGACCAGTCCGACACCGACGAGGCCGACGCCGCGCCCGAGACGGCGAAGAAATCCGCGAAGCGCAAGTGACGCGAAGAGCGGGGCGGCCGCGCGCCGCCCCGCCGACGCGAGCTTTCTTGGATTTGCGACGGGCCAGCGGATGACTGGCCCGATTTCTTCGCTTCGATCGCGCTCGACCCAGAGCACGGCGGGTTGTGACTGGTCCTCGTGTGCCGCGACGCACGCGCTTGCTCCTGTTTCACGAGACGGTTGCTCAGAAGTTTGCCTGGCAAACTTCTGAGCAGGAAACTCCGCGACTTTGGTTGCTGTGCATCCTGCGTGCGTTGATCGCTCATCCAAGTTTGTCGGACAAACCTGCTCGGGCTGAAAACGCTCGGCTCCTCTTCGCGTTGCGGCGGGCGCCGTCAAATTTCGCACGCGCGAGACGTTATTCCTTCGCTCACGATGTCTCGCCGACGCGCGCAGCAACTCCCATCGGGCGCGATAAGCCCCGCCTGGCACGCCATTTCTGCTCGTCCTCTTTGAAGCATGTGCAGAAGTTTGTCTGGTAAACCTTCGAGGTGAGACCTTCCTTTCGCTCTGCAGCTCAGCGCGCAACCGACAATCCTTGCCCTGAAGTTTGTCAGGCAAACCTAATCCTACTCCTGTGAAATCTCACAGTCGCGCGAGGCCGGTCGAATTTGCTTTTTGTTCGCCGCAGTGATTGGGCGACTGATTCGTCGAACATCAAATACCTTGAATTGGAGAGGGGCTCAGCATGCGTCCCATTACCTCGACTGGAGCCGTCTCGTGAAAGTGATCGTCGTGAACAACGAAAAGGGCGGTGTCGGCAAGAGCACGATCGCCGTTCACCTCGCCTGGTATTTCGCCGAACATCGCAAGCGCGTCCTCTTTCTCGATCTGGACCCGCAAAGCAATGCCACGACGACGCTCTCGGCTCAGATCGGCGAGCCCGAGGCCGCCGCCTTTTTTGCCCGGCCGGTCGCTGTTCCGCCGCTGTCGGCGCCCGGCATCCGCGTCGCGGCCGCCACTCCGGCCTTGCGCGGTATTCTCACGGTCGACAGAAAGCTCATTCAGCAGTTTCGTTCGAATCTCATGGATGCGTCGCGGGTCTTCGACATGGCGATCATCGATACGCCGCCGACTTTCGGCGCGCGCAATCTTGCCGCGCTGATCGCCGGCCATTTCGTGTTGGCGCCGATCGACCTCGACGATTACGCGATCGACGGCATTGAGACGCTCTTGAAGCATATCGTCGGCGTCAAGGAGAAGTACAATCCCGATCTTACTTTTCTTGGGTTGATCCCGAACCGCCTGCAGACGACCTCGCCGCGCCAGCGCGACAATCTGAAGGGCCTCGTTCGGAAATTCGGCACGAAATATCTCTTCAACGGCGTGATCCCGCAGCGCTCGTCGATCGGTGAGGCTCTGGCAGAGAAGAAGCCGGTCTGGAGCCTGCCCAAGACGGCCGCTCGGGAGGCTGGTCGGGAAATGCGGACCGTCTTCGACAAACTCGCGGCCAAAATGGAGCTTACATGAGCTACGCACAAAAGCTCGACGACGTCGCAGCGCTCCTTGATCATCTCGAGGGCCTTGAGCCGCCCATGGGCTCCGGTGGCGCGCCTCTCGAGATCGCCCTGAGTCTGATTGAGGAAGACCCTGGACAGCCGCGGCGCAGTTTCGACCAGGCTGCTCTGGAGGAGTTGGCCGGTTCGATCCGCGAGCGAGGCCTGCTGCAGCCGATCGGCGTCAGCGACAAGCAAAAAAACGGCAAGCATCGTATCGTCTTCGGGGCGCGCCGATTTCGTGCGGCGAATATAGCGGGTCTGACGACCATCAAGGCGATCATTCAGCCAGGGCAGGCCGGCGATGATCCATACGATCAGATGGTCGAAAACATTCAGCGTGCCGATCTTTCAGCAACCGAGATTGCCGCCTTCATCGAAATGCAGCTGAAGACTGGGGAGAAGCAAAAGGATATCGCCAGACGCCTCGCCAAGAGTAAGGGCTTCGTCGCGATGCATGCATCGGTCGGGCAGATGCCGAAGGTTCTCCCAGACAAGCTTTCAACATCGCCGCTTCGGGCGGTCTATGAACTCTATCAGCTGTGGAAGCGAGACGCGGCAAGAGTCGAGAAATTTTGCGCGCGGCATGAATCCTTTACGCGCCCACAAGCCGAAGCATTCATCGAGGAAGCATCTGCGAAGTCAAACGACAGTGACAAAGCAGATTTGTCGACAGATTGGGGTTCCCGCCCGGAGCATCTTGCACCTCAGCCGGTAGAGGAGGCCTCGAACAAGAACGCACGAGGGCTGCATACGGGCGAGATCGCTCCAACGGCGCCACGAAAATCTTCATCTGAGGTCGTCGTACGAGTTCGCCATGAGCAAAGAGGCGGCGGTCGCTTAGTTCTTGGGCGGGTTTCGAAAAGAGGGTCGCACTTTGCGCTCGTCGTATTCGACGAGCGTGACGACGAAGCCGATGTGTTGCTCTCCGAACTCGCCCTTATCGAGATGCGAATGGAGGCATCTCTCCCGTAAGGATTTGGCGAGCCCCGAGTCAAAAGAGCGGCTTTTCCATCCCGCAGGGACGAAGCGAAGCGGAGCGCCCGGAGGCCGAACGCGCTCATCAAATAGCGCCGTAGCGAGGCCGGAGGGTGTGGGAAAGGCGCGCGGAAAAGGGAAGGGGGCTGCGGCCGTCGTCTCAATCTTCACCCGCCGCGAACGATCCGAGTCAGCTGAAGGACCCGCCGTGAGGCGAAAGCACCAATCGGAATCGAGCCCTGAAACTTGAAAATCCAGCGCATCGTGTTTTTCGAAGGCTAGTGCAGGATAGGCTTGCCGCCAGCCGTTTTTAAACGCGTCATCATTTGAGAGGACGAAGCGAACGCATGGCGTTTCTGGGATTTCAGCTCGACGACGCGCTCGCCGAAAAATTCGCAGCGATGGCGGCGAGTGAAGGCGGCAAATCCGCCTTGATGCGGCGTCTCGTCGAGCGAGCGGTCGGCGACGGAAGAACACCGGCGCGTGCGACGATAGCGACAAGCGCGTCGCGCAAGGTGACGATCAGACTGAGCGACAGCGAGCTGCAATTGCTCGCGACCATCGCCGCACGGCGCGGCATGAACCGCACGCAATGGATCGCATCGCTGGTGCGGGCGCGGCTCGGTTTTCCGGTGCAGCAGACACATGACGAACGTCAGGCGCTACGAGCCGTGGCGCGCGAGCTGAACCGCATTGGCGGCAACATCAACCAGATTGCCCATGCCGCCAATCTGAATCGGCTGATTGGGCAATCGGTGAAGATCGAGGCGGAAGCGATCCGAGAGGCTTCGGCGCGAATCGAGGCCGCTCTCGACGAACTACGCGTCGCGCTCAGGCGAAACGCCGATTATTGGCAGGGCCGTTGATGAGCGGCGACCGCGACCTTGAACTACCGCCGATCTCCTATGTCTGGAGAACGCCGGTCCGAAGGCCGAAGCGCGCGAAATGGGAAATTCCTGATCCTGTCGAGGCAGAGACATGGCGCCGGATTTCTGGCGAGTGAAGAGACTATTCACTATGCCTTCCATCCTTTAGCGGGGAAAACCGTGGCGTCGACGGGCCGGCGGGTAATGCACGGCAGCGTCGAACTCCT
>Ga0194127_10005833_pt1 | contig 14278 bp, 9 predicted proteins | sample TA2KigC100mmetaG_FD_148624 | JGI IMG/M metagenome (GOLD analysis project Ga0194127, IMG submission 148624) | Freshwater microbial communities from Lake Tanganyika, Tanzania - TA2015036 Kigoma Deep Cast 100m | ecosystem: Environmental > Aquatic > Freshwater > Lake | place: Tanzania: Lake...
CAAAAGACAGCATTCGCTTCAAAGGATACAAAGCCGTTTATCCGATTCATCCGATCACAGGGCTAGCACAACTCGAATACGACCGCGCTCAACCATACGAGAAATACATTCCCTACTACAATCATTACACGCCGCAAGATTCAGTCAAGGTACCTGCATGCTATATTGTCGGAGGACAAGAAAGCCAAATTATTGACTTTTTGAAAATGAACGGCGTGCAGTTTGAAGTCGTTACTGATTTTGTTAAGAAAACGGTTTATTGCCAAATTGTAAAAAATTATAAAGCACCAAGTCGACCCTATGAAGGTCATTTTAAATTGTCGCAAATCCAAATTGAAACCGTTGAAAAAGAAATCGAGTTGAAACCAGGTGATATCATTATTTCCACCAAACAAGATAGAGCTTTATTTATTCATGCTGTGCTCCAAGGCGAAGCTGAGGACAGTTACTTAAGTTGGAACTTTTTTGACAGTTACCTCCAACAAAAAGAATACTTTTCTAGCTATGTGTTCAAAGAAAACGTAGCCCGCATCTTAGAAGAAAATCCAATTTTAAAAAGCAAATATGAAGAACGCAAAACGTTGGATGTGCAATTTGCCAAAAGCGAATGGGATCAGCTTTTTTTCATTTATCAAAATAGTTCGTATTTCGAGCAAACCTTTATGCGCTTACCCATTTATTTGATCTATTGATCCATCGAATGCATAAAAAAAGCCCCGAGCGGATGCTCAGGGCTTTTGCGTTGGCCATGTGGCCTAAGCTTAGTTTTTGACGATGCGAATCGCTTCGGCTGCTTCGGCTACTTGGCTTTTTTATTGGCCATTTGGCCTTTAATTAGTTTTTGACGATTCGGATCGCTTCGGCTGCTTCGCCTACTTTCAGGAAGTAAATACCGCGAGCAACTTGGTCGATGTTGATTGTTGTTGAAGTACCAGTAAGATTACCAGTAGCTACAACTTTACCTTGTGCATCTTGGATCACGTAGTTACTGTACAACGCTTCTGAAAACTTGTGCATCTTGGATCACGTAGTTACTGTACAACGCTTCTGAGGCGACCAAAGTAAAGATAGCGTCAGTTGGATTTGGTTGCACAGAGAAAGTCAAGACATTACTTTCATCTAAACCTACTGTTAAGGTGAGGTTCAGGGTGATTGTAGAGTCACAACCGGCGGCGTTCGTTGTAGTTTGAACGTAGGTGCCAGATTGAGGGGGTTGAAACCGAACAGCCTGCCGGACTCGTTAACTGCGCGCTGTAGGTCCCAGCGGTACTCACCTCAATAGAAGTACTTGTATTTGAATTAGACCAAAGCACCGTATTGCCTGCTTGTGCACTCAAGGTAACTGAGCCACCTTGACAGAAAGTAAGCGGGCCACTAGCAACAATAAAGTTGGCTGGTAATGGATTGACAGTGACCACTATGTTCTCTGTATCCTGACAACCGTTAGCAGCTGTTGCTGTAACTGTATAGTTACCCGATGTTGTTGGGGTCAACTGCGCGCCGGTTTGATTGTTAGACCAAACATAAGTAGCACCTCCAGTGGCAGTTAGCGTCACTGAACCACCCGCACAGAATGTAGTTGGACCATTGGCACTAATTGCAGCCGTTGGCGCAGTCAAGACTGTGATCGCAATTGGTGCAACGGATGTCTGACAACCATTGGACCCTGTTACGGTTACCCCATAAGAACCAGTTGTGGTCGGAGAAATAGACTGCGTAGTTAGGCCATTGGTCCAGAGGTAGTTACCTGTACCTGAAACCGCTAAGCTCACGGACTGATTCGAACAAATTGTGGTATTACCACTTACGGTAATGGCGGCAGCAGGTGCTGGCAAGACATTGAGCGTAATGGCATTCGAAGTTGCTGTACAACCACTTGGACTGGTAATGGTTACCGCATAGGTACCACTCGTATTGACAGTAACCGAAGGTGTTGTAGCCCCATTCGACCACAGATAAGTTCCACCTGTATAGTTATTCGCGTTTAATTGTACACTAGATCCTTTTAACAGAAACTTGTTGGACCGGCTGCTGCAATTGTAGCAGTTGGAGTAATACCCGTTGCGAGGTTATAAACCGTGCTTCCGGTACACCCATTGGCATCTTGTATAGTCAGTACATAAGTTCCTGGCTGACTAACTGTGATGGCATTGGTTTGTGCGCCGTTGCTCCAGAGATAAGTATTTGCCGCAAGCGATGACGCAAGGGTCACAGATTGACCAGAACACAATGATGGATTGCTTGCCTCTACAGCAACAGCAGGTGCCGCATTCACGACAACTTGAACCGGCGACACTTGATAACTACATCCTGCTGCATTGGTAATGGTTGCACCATAGCTTCCACTTGTATTGACAAGAATAGAAGAACCAGTAGCATTGTTTGTCCAGTTGTAAGCATAACCAGTTGGAAGATTCAATTGAACACTAGAACCTGCACAGAAACTAAGCGGTCCGTTGGCGCTGATTGAGACAGGCGCTATGTTATTGACCACAAATGGTACACTTGTTGAAACCGAACAGCCATTCGGATATATGAAGGAATACTGAACAGTTGTTGCACCTTGGCTGAGTCCAGTAACAACGCCGTTGTTATCTACAGATGCAATTCCAGCTGCAAACGACGTCCAGTTACCACCGCTTGTTGCATTGCTCAAGGTAGTTGTTGACCCAACACATGCGTTTGAAACACCTGCAATTGGAGCCAACGCCGGAGCAGCAAGCACGGTAATACTAATTGGAGCGCTAGTAGCACTACACACACCATTTGAGGAGGTGAGCGTCAAGGCAGCTGTCTGGTTGACGGTGATGCTTTGAGTCGTCTGACCGTTTGACCATGCGTATGTCGATGCAGGATCGGCAGTCAAGGTGACGGATCCTCCTTCACAGAAAGTCAAGGCACCAGAAGGCGTCACATTGATAGAAGGCAGCGCTTGAACAGCAATACTGACCGGTGTTGCACTTGAAGTACAGCCATTGGAAGTAATACTTACGCCATATTGTCCATCATTGGTAACCGTAATTTGTTCTGTTGTTGCACCATTGCTCCAGAGATATGTTGCCGCATTAGGTGCGCTCAAGACCACAGAACCTCCTTGACAGAATGTGGTTGGACCACTCGGTGTAATGGAAGCAAGCGGCAGCGCATTGACCACAACGGTGGTTGGTGCGGAAGTTGCTGAACAGCCATTTTCGGTTAATTGTACGGTATAGTTACCCGCATTTTGTACCGTTATGGATTGCGTTGTAGCACCGTTTGACCACAAATAACTATTTGCTGGTGCAGCACTTAACACCACAGATCCTCCTTGACAGAAGGTTGTAGGGCCTGCTGCCGTAATTGCCGCCGTTGGCGCCGCAAGAGATGAAACTGTAATTGGCGCTGCCGCAGCTGTACAACCAGCGGCATTCGCAACGGTCAAGCCGTAGTTACCTGCGTTAGAAACAGTAATAGTTTGGGTGCTTGCACCATTAGACCAAGCATAGCTTGCGGCAGTTGGTGCACTGAGTGTTACAATTGCACCTGGGCAAAGTGCCAAAGATCCGTTGGCCACAATTTGTGGTGTTGCAGGTAAACTTTGAACACTAACAACTACAGGAGTTGCCTGCGCTGAACAGCCAAGTGCATTGGTTTGCTGTACACCATAAGTACCAGAGGTATTGACTGTAATACTTTGGGTAGTTGCGCCGTTAGACCACAAGTAGCTAGAAGCTACTGCTGCAGTTAATGTAACGGTGCCACCTTGACAGAAAGTAGTTGGGCCTGCAGCAGTTATAAGCGCAGTTGGCAAGGCATTGACTGCAACTGGGACGGCAGTGGATGTAGCACTACAACCATTGGCACTCACCTGTACGGTATAGTTGCCAGCTGTTGTAGCCACAATTGTTTGTGTTGTAGCGCCATTTGACCATAAATAACTACTTGCCGGTGAAGCTGTAAGGGTTACTGACCCTCCAAGACAGAATGTCGTATTGCCAATTACTGAAATACCAGCTACTGGCAAGGCCTGTACGTTGATCGTTGTTGGATTCGAGCTCGCTGAACAACCATTGGTTGTGTTGGTTACTGAATAGTTTCCAGCAGCACTAACTGTAATACTTGGTGTTGTTGCACCATTAGACCAAAGATAAGTCGTTGCCGGACTTGCGGTTAAGGTGACGGTGCTGCCTTGACATAAGTTGGTTGCACCCGAAGCACTGATGGTTGCAACTGGCAAGGCATTGACAACAACATTCGTAGCTGCTGAGGTCGCTGTACATCCATTGGCATTAACCGTTACGGTGTAAGCACCGGCGGTTGTAGCAGCAATAGACTGGGTTGTGGCACCATTGGACCAAACATAGGCTGCTCCGGCAGGTGCATTCAGTGTTACGCTAGAACCTGCACAAATGGTGGTGCTACCTGTCGCAGTAATGGTAGCTGTAGGAAGCACATTGACCACAACTGTCGTGTTGGCTGAAGTTGCTGTACATCCTTGGTTATTGGTAACCACTAGTGAATAAGTACCTGCTGCATTTGCTGTGTAGGTTTGAGCAGTGGCTCCGGCAATTGGGTTTCCATTCAGACGCCAAACATAAGTAAACGTAGAGCCTGTAGGTGCTGCTGGTGCATTGAGTACTACTGAACCACCAGCACAGAAGGTCGTAGAACCCGTATTGGTAATGACGGCGGTTGGGGTCGGTAGAAGGCTTACAACCGTTGGTGTTGATGTTGCCGCGCAACCATTTGTTGCAACGTTGACGGTGTAAGAACCTGCCGTTCCAACTGTGATGCTTTGTGTATTGGCACCATTAGACCATAAATAACTACCTGCACTTGCCGCGGTAAGCGTTACTGAACCTCCTTGGCAGAAACTCGTACTTCCACTTGTTGTAACAAAAGCCGCACTTGGTGTAGCCTGAAGTGTTACTAATGTAGGAGCTGAAGTTGCCGAACAGCCGTTGGCGGTTGAGGTCACTGAATAAGACCCAGCTGCTGAAACGGTTATAGAAGCCGTTGTGGCACCGTTAGACCAAAGGTAAGTTGTAGCAGGTGCTGCAGTCAGGGTTACGCTTCCGCCCGAACAAAGTGCTGTTAAGCCATTTGCACTAATACTAGCTACCGGTGGATTAACGACAGTAACCGTTGTTGTTGAAGAAACGGCTGTACAACCGTTATTGACTGTAGTGACACTATACGGACCACTCTGAGCGACCGTAATGGACTGCGTAGTGGCACCTGTACTCCATTGGTAACTAGAAGCTGTTGAAGCTGTTAATGTAACTGATGCTCCTTGACAAATAGTGGTCGATCCAGAGGTACTCACAGTTGCCGCTGTTGGCGTAATAACCGTCATTGGCTTGCTGCTCACCGCACTACAACCACTTGAATTGGTCAGGGTATAATTGATATTGAGCGCTCCGGCTGCCACCCCAGTTACCAAACCTGTAGAAGGGTTTACTGTGGCAAGTGTAGTATTTGAGCTACTCCAAACACCACCACCCGTCGCATTGCTGAGAAGTGTTGTTCCATTCGAACAAACGGTTGAAGAACCAGAAGTAGTGGCAACTGTCGGCAATGGATTGACTGTAAGGGTCATGATTTGAGATTGGGCCGCACAACCGTTGGCTGCTGTTACGGTTACAAAATAGCTACCGCCCGCAGTGGTTGTGATACTCGAGGTAGTGGCACCTGTATTCCATGAATAACTAGCACCAGAAGATGCATTCAACGTAAGTGACCCACCCTGACAAATAGAGGTGGTGCCATTTGCATCGATAGTAGGTGTTGGTGCAGGAACAACGGTGATTGGGTAGTAAACGGTATTGCTACAACCGTTGATATCGGTATAGAGGTAAGAAATAGTTGTTGTACCCACACCCAAACCACTTACCAAACCAGAGGTGTTGCCGATGCTCGCTACGTTGAGGTTAAATGACGTGTAAATACCACCCGTCATAACATTGGTAAGTTGCGTCTGTCCGTTAGAACAAAGCGTGGCCGCACCCGTAATTGGCGTTACTGTTGGCAATGGGTTCACTGCAACGGCCTGTACAGCTGAGGTCGAACTACAACCATAGGCATTCGTAACAGTTACACTAAAGGTTCCTGGATTGGCTGTTGAAACTCCTTGGGTAGTGGCACCGTTTGACCAAAGGTAAGTGTAGCCATTACCAGATGGTCCATTGAGGGTAACTTGACCTCCCTGACAGAAGGTCGTTGGTCCACTTGGTGTAATATTGGCCTGTGGAACAGGGTTGTAAGATACAAATACAGGAGAAGAAGTGGCACTACAAGCACCTGTACCTACGTTGACGAAATAGGAGCCAACGGTAGAAACCGATATTGATTGCGTGGTTGCACCATTGTTCCATAAGTAACTCGTAGCAGGTGCTGCGGTAAGTGTAACGCTAGCACCTTGACAAATAGATGTTGGGCCATTTGCAGAGATGCTCGCCACAGGAACAGGCGTAACGGTTACGGCTGTTACTTGGGAAGTTGATGTACAACCGTTTGAACCCGTTAAGAGTACAGAATAAGATCCTACAGTATTCACTGTAATGGTTGGAGCGGTTGAACCGTTGCTCCAGAGATAAGCAGCCGCGGTACCTGTACTGAGTGTAACCGAAGATCCGGAACAAATATTCACAGCAGTTCCTGGGTAAATAGTGGCATTTGGAGCAGGGTTAACATTCACATTGATGGCATTCGAGGTTGCTGTACAACCAAATGCATTGCTCACGACAACGGTATAAGCACCAGAGGTTGTCGCAGAAATAGTTGGTGTCGTAGCACCATTACTCCAGAGGTATGAACTAGCACCAGTGCTGGCCCAGTGCTGGCTTGAATATCTACCGACCCACCTTGACAGAAGGTTGTGGCGCCAAGCGGAGAAATCGATGCGGTTGGCGACGGATTAACCGAGAAAGTTTGCGTTACAGCGTTGCTACAACCAAAGGCATTAGAATAGGTATAAGTCACAAGTGTTGAACCCGGAGCGACTGGCGTAATTGCACCAGAAGCTTGTCCGACAGCGACAACCGCTGTATTGGCAACACTATAAATACCGCCTGAAACAGCGTGTGTGAAATTACCGCTATTGCCCATACAGATCGTACTTGGACCAGAAATAGCAGAAATGGCAGGCAATGGGTTGACAGTCACGGCAACAACAGAAGAAGTTGACGAACAACCAAATGAATTGCTCACTGTTACGCTAAATGAACCAGAAACGGCAGAGGTAATATTTTGGGCAATTGAACCATTACTCCAAGCATACGTAAAGCCGTTTCCACTAGGGGCACTTAGGGTAACTGAACCGCCATCACAGAAAGTGAGCGGGCCGCTTGCAGTGATGCTTGCAGAAGGTGTAGGGATTACGTTAACTGAAGTAGCAGCTGAAGTAGCCGAACAACCATTGTTGGTTACCGTTACTGAATAAGCACCCGAAGCGGTTGGGCTTATTGTTTGGGTGGCAGCACCTGTTGACCACAAGTACGTATATCCAGTGCCAGCAGTAGCGCTTAAGCTCACACTTGAGCCCTGACAAATTGAAGTAGAACCTGAGCTTGTAATATTTGCGGTTGGTAAAGATGGGGACACTTGAGCCCTGACAAATTGAAGTAGAACCTGAGCTTGTAATATTTGCGGTTGGTAAAGATGTCACCGCAACTGTAGTTGATGCAGAAGTAGCAGTACAACCGTTAGATCCGGTGAGCGTTACTGCGTAAGTCCCGGCTGTGTTCACTGAAATTGTTGGCGTTGTAGCACCGTTACTCCAGGCGTAAGCAGCTGCGGTTCCTGTACTCAGCGTTACTGATGAACCTGCACAAACATTGACGCTTGTTCCAGGGAAAATACTCGCGTTCGGCGCTGGGTTCACAGTGACTGGTACTGCAATTGAAGTTGTCGAACAACCGTTGGCATTGGTAACCGTCACGGTGTACGAACCTGAGGAAGTAGCAGAAATAGATTGGGTGGTGGCGCCATTGCTCCAGAGATAACTAGCACCGGTATTGGCCGTGAGTGTAACGGAACCGCCCTGACAGAACGTAGTTGCCCCTCCTACTGTAATTTGGGCCACTGGAGGCGTATTAACGGGGGCCTGGGTTGGTATTCAAACAACCCGGAACGTTGGCTACATTATAAGTTAATGTGGCTGTTCCCGCAGCTGAAGCTGTCACCAAACCGCTGTTTGGATTGACGTTTACCACTGAAGGGTTACTTGAAGTCCAAAGACCATTGGCGGTGGCGCTCGTAAAGTTGTAGCTGCTGCCCACACACAAGTTAGAAGATCCGGAGATTGGTGCCACACTCGGTGCAGGAATCACGGAAATCACCAACGGTGCAGAAGTTGCCGTACAACCGTTGTTACCGGTTGCCGTTACGGTGTAGCTGCCGCTGGTGGTAACTGTTGTAGTTTGCGTTGTAGCACCATTAGACCACAAATAAGCAAATGCATTAGAGGCCTGAAGGTTCATGCTCTCCCCTATACAGAATTGGGTCGCTGAAGGAGGTAAAATAACTGCAGTTGGGAGTGCTTTAACCTGAACAACTTTTGAAGAAGTACTTACACAACCAAAAGAATTAGTTACACTGTAAATAATTGTAGCATTTGCGGCAGCAACCCCTGTTACAACACCTGTAGCCGCATTGACCGTTGCTATAGACAGGTTGTTCGAAGTCCAAGCACCACCACTTACATTATTGGTTAAGGTCGTTGTAGCACCAACACATACACCGTTTGAACCGCCAGAAATAATACCGGGTGAAGGTAGCGGATTGATTGTTACAAGCGCAATATTTGAGGTTTGGGTACCGCAAACACCAGTTACAACTACTGTATAGTTTCCTGAATTCGAAGTTTGCGGGTTTGCCAATGAGTAAGACGCACTTGTTGCATTCGTAATCGCGGTTGTTCCAACAGACCACGCATAAGTGAGATTGGTACCGACTGCACCCACAGTTAAACTTGTCGGTGTAAATGCACAACCTGTGTAAGACTGCGGCTGAGTGTTAATAGCAGTCACGGTATTGACTACTACAGTTGCTGCCGAAGAAGTCAAGGAAGAACAGCCACCAGCAACCACAACCGTGTATGAACCTGATTGTGAAACCAAAGATGATTGAATAGGATAAAGTGCAGAAGTAGCACCTGAAACTGCAGTTCCGTTTTGCATCCATTGGTAAGTTAAGTTACCAGTACCTGCAGCTGTAACAGAAAGGTTAACAGGTGAACCCGCACAAACCGTAGAACCAACTGGCTGTACGCTAATGGTTGTGAGTGGTGTAACAGTTAACTGCGCATTGGCAGAGGTGACAGATCCACAAGTGGCGGTGACCACCACAGAATAAGCACCTGCATCGCCTAATGCCAAAGAAGGAATGTTGTAAGACGAAGCCGTAGCGCCTGAAATTGGCGCACCATTGTAACGCCATTGGTAAGTAAGTGTTCCTGTACCAATTGCGCCCACACTAAACGTAACTGGCGAACCCTGACAAACCGTCTGCGTTTGAGGCTGGGTATTGATTACGGTAGCTTGATTGATTGAAATTGTAGCAACATTCGAAGTAGCAGTACCACAAGAACTATTAGCCACTAACTGATAACTTAATTGACCAGCAACAGAAGGAACGCTTAAAGTGGCAGATTGTGAACTTGAATTGGAAGCAAATGATATATTGCTAAATGTACCTGTTGGCGACGTACTGGACTGCCATTGGTAAGTAATGGTTCCTGTTCCTACTGCAGTTACACTCAAAGATTGTGAACCACCTAAACAAACGGAAGCGTTTGCCGGTTGTGCGGTAATGGCAGTAGCCGGAGTAACCGTCATGGTAATTGCGTTGGAATTGGCGGTTGCCGGCGAACTCAAGCAAGACGACGGCAAGCTGGAGGTCATGGAAAGCGTAACAACATCGTTGTTCGTTAGACTTGTAGTGGTATAAGTTGCACTTGTACCAACTGTCACACCATTTAACTTCCAAGCGTAAGTTGGAGTAGAACCCATGTTGAGGCCTGAAAGCACAGAGAATGTAACACTTGTACCTACACATATTGTGGTGTTGGTAGATTGCGTAATGCTCACACTTGGAGCAACCGGAGCAACCGTCATGACAATAGGCGTACTTGTTGCAGTTGGCGTAAACAAACAATTTGCATAGTTACTGGTCATGGTAACCCCAATTTGTGCTCCGGAAGCTAGCGTTTTACGGAGGTGATTGAAATAGAGGTTGCGTTGGCTAGCGCCATTGTTCTGATCTCCAATATAGAAATCTACTCCATCAATATTGGCAGCATTATTAATGGTTGTAGTGTAAGTTGCTCCCCCACTTCTCGAGGTCATGGAGAAATTGTACTGAGTAGAACTGGTACGGGTCAGCGTTACTAACATTGGCGTTGTACCGTAGTTGGTATTCGCAGTGCCGTTTGTAGTCGTGATAGTTGATGAACCTGTGTTATTCACATTAAACACAGTTGTTGTGCCTGACTTTAGATCAAATCCTTTGTTTCCGGATCCGGCATCCCAGTTAAAGATCCAATAGAAGCTCAACTCCTCACCTACCATCATTCCATTTACAATTGGTCTGCGGGCATTTAAATAGGCTGAACCTGTTGCATAAATACCAAATGCAGTAGTGCCAATACCAGAAGTACCTGAACCGTCATTGGCTGGGTTTCCAATGAATGCACCCGTGTTGGTTTCGATATTGATTGCCCAAGGGCTAAATCCTGTTCCTAAATTGGAACCATTTGTCCAAGAACTACCGTAGTTGCTCGCCTGATCGTATGCATCAGTGTAAGTAAACGTTGAACTATTCGTCCCAACGCTTGCCGAACCTAGTGCCCAAGCATAAGTTGGCGCTGTACCACCATAAGTTGGCGTAGCTGTAAACACATAAGGACTACCCGCACAAGTCGATGCACTTGTAGTTGAAATCGAAACAAGAGGAGTTACGGATGGGTTGATGACCACATTAACTGGGGTACGTGGTCCCTCACATCCTGTTGATGTATTCTTGCGACTAACATAATAAGTTATGGTGCCAGCACTTGCGGATGAAGGAGTTGGCGAAGTACTTGTCTGACCAGCTGTACCAGTTGGCGCAGAGTAATACCAATATTGTTGAGTGGTAGGAGGGTTATTCAGCAAATTAGCCGCACCAGCATTAATCCAAATTGGATAAGTTGTTACACCTTGACAATAAGTAATTGTCCCTACTGGTGAAATTGTAAACCCTGAACCATTGACTGTTGCCGAATATACAGGTGCAGCAGGTGTATTATTCACAGTAACAGTGAAAGTTGTTGGGTTACTTTCACATCCGTTTGAACCTGAAACCTGAGTTGCATAATATAAGAATGGAGATCCGGTATTTGTTGCCGTACTAGGCGTAGGTGCTGTAGTAGATGCCGAACTAGATAATGAACCTGTATACCAATTGAGGGTGTTTCCAGCTAGTGCGGTTGCACCCAATTGAACTGGAGTTGATCCTTCGCAATAAGAAGGATTCACCGAAGTTGTAGCTAATGGCACATCTGGTGAAGCAACTACGGTAAGAATGATTGCCGCACCTGATGAGGAAATACATCCTGTTGTACTATTTCTTGAAAATGCATAGTAGGTATAAGTATTTGGCGTTGCCGGAGGCGTGAAACTATAAGTACTTGAACCAGAAGCTAGAGGCGTTCCTGTTCCCTGTGCATTGGCATACCAATCAACAACACATCCAGTTGGTGCCGTTGCACTCAAGGTTGTACTTGTGGCGGGTTATTACAAGCGGTTACGTTACCACCAGAGTTTGGCGCAACTGGCAAAGCATTCACCGTAATGGCCAATGTTTGAGAAGAAGGACAATTCGTATTCGTGTTTGTAGCAGAAACAGTATATGTCACCTGCCCCGGCGAACCTGCTTGACTCGCTTGCGTGGCATAATTATAGGTAGAAGCAGGGGCATTGGCTACATAAGGGTAGTTTGCCAAAAGTGTCGCTTGCTGACCTTGACCTAAATACCACTTGATATCATACGTTGCAGGTGGTGAAAAACGCCATGCTTCAGGAGTTGTTAATGTGGTCGTACGAGAGTTCCAACCTGGAGCTAACGCACCTGTTGGGGTTGCAACTGGCACTGGAATAGCGCTTTGCAGACCAACTGATCTCGCGATTGTGGCGGCACTACTCGTAATATGAACCTCTGCAATACCGGAGGTTTCATAGAGTTTCAGTTGCACAGTGGTTAAAGCACCTCCATTGTACTGTGGATAAACTCCAGAACCAATACAAAACGACGCGTAGGCGCAAACCCTTCAGTCCAGTACTTTAGTACACCATTCCCGCCATTATTCGTGGTGAATCGCATATCTGAGAGCATGAGACCAATAACATTCCCTGGATTCCCTGAATTTGGAAAAGTTGGCGTTGCAAATTGCCATTGTCCTAGCTGACCCGCACTTGTGCCATAACCTGGAATCGTACCAAACATGACAAGTCCGTTCGTACCAACACCTAAAGTAGTAAATGGCGAACCAAAATAATTATAGGTGAAACCAATTGGGATATTTCCCCAACCTCCATCATCGAGATCACCTCCGGACAACGGGACTGTTGCTTGACCAGAAATAGATAGCGTTGTTACGCCACTGGCAGGCTCAGTGGATGGTTGAAATGTGATTGGGCTTACGGAAAAGTTCCCACTCGGTGTGTTCGGAATCAGAGAAGTTGTTCCACCCAAACAAACCTGACTTGGATTCGCAGTAGGTGTAAAATCCAATGAAGGATACACTAAAATATTTTGTTGCGTGCTAAGTGCAGTTGTTGTAAATGTGGAATTTGTACAACCATTCGGCATTAATGAGGCTGTATTCAACTGATACATCGTTGAAATACTTGGGTTGACCGTTAGCAATTGAGAAGTTCCTGCGTTCGTAAATGACGCATTTGCAGTTGTGGCAGAAGTCCAAAATGAATGCTCGAACCAGTGGATTCCTGTATGACATTCGCAGACAAGGTTATCGTTGCACCGGATTGGCAAATCAAGTTATTGACACTATTACTAGTCACTAAAGGATTAGTCAAAACAACAACTTCTGTTCGTGTACTCGGACAAGTACCGTCATATTGCTGCACATAATATTTATAAGTTGATGAAGCGGCTGTGGTATAATTAGGAATACAAAATGCCACATTAGATACTGTTGGAGTAGATAAAATACTCGCTTGGTATGAATTAAATACCGAATCCACAGTGGATGCACCATCAGGATCAATTTCAGTACCTGCAGAAGCTGCTGTCCACCATGTCAAAGGGTTATTTGTACCTGCGGTTCTAGACGCGGTAAAAGTGGCTTGTGCACCTACGTTAACCGTTTGCGTTCCTGAAACAACAGTAGGAGCAGCTGGCGAATTCAAAATATTCAATACAACACTGTTGTTGGAAGAGAAATTCGCACAGTTGATAGAAGTAATAGTCAAAGCCTGACCATTATTAGCAAAAGTAACCGGAATTGAAAGCGTTGCCGTTCCTGTGGCACTTGACGTAAATGATATCGTTTGAGCTGATCCGCTTCCGATTGTATAGGTTGCCGTTTGCGCTGTCGAATTCAAAAGACCTGATAACGTAATGGTTGCATTTGAATTATTAATTGGATTGTAACAAAATGGTGTAGTTTGAGCAACACCACCTATTGTTGGGGTTAGAGTCAATGTTAAACTAACCGCCTGTGGTCCTAAACAACCATTTGCATTCGTCATATTCAAAGTACCCGAATAAACACCAGCAGCAACGTTGGCAGCAACCGGGATATTAATTGTCCCTCCAGTACTTACGAAACTAAATGGAGTTAGCGTACCATCCACCAAACCAGCAGTATTTGCTGCCGCATTCCAATCTAATTGATAACTAGAGGGACTACTGGTCGTTGCGGTGTAAGCAAGCGTTGTTGTTTGGGATGAAGTTGAAGAACAAACTGCATTGATTACACCTGATGAAGTTATTGAAGGTAAAGGGTTGACTGTAATGGAACCAGAACTTGAACTACCACCGGCATTCGTGATAGTAACGGCTCCTGATGTTTGCGAAAAATAATTGTTGTTGAATTTACTACATTGAAGGAACTTACCGAAGTTCCGTTTACCGTAACACCAGTAACACCTGAAAAATTAGTTCCAGAAATGGTTATTGTACCACCAGCACACAAAGATGCAGGAGAAAAAGAATTCATTGATGGTGGGGCAACCGTAACCGAAATATCATCAAGTGATATATACCAAGGCGTTCCATTCATAAATCCTTTTATTCA
>Ga0194127_10005838_pt1 | contig 14270 bp, 8 predicted proteins | sample TA2KigC100mmetaG_FD_148624 | JGI IMG/M metagenome (GOLD analysis project Ga0194127, IMG submission 148624) | Freshwater microbial communities from Lake Tanganyika, Tanzania - TA2015036 Kigoma Deep Cast 100m | ecosystem: Environmental > Aquatic > Freshwater > Lake | place: Tanzania: Lake...
GGGGGTATGCGGCAAGTGTGCACCCGGCATGGACTGCTCCGAGGAGTTTCAGTGCGAGCTGTCCGGCAGCAGCCCGGAGGACGTGGTGGCGGAGGGGGGGGACGAGGTGCTGTCGGGCGGGGGCGGCGGCAGATCGAACGGCTGCGCTGCAGGGGGAACAGGGCTCGCCGGGTGGTGGCTCCTGTTGTTGCTGTTGGGGGTGTTGCGGGCCGGGAGAGGCGGCTCGGCGCTGGTGCCGGGCGGCCATTGCAGATAGGGAATTGCAGATAGGGAATCGCAGATTGCGAATCGCAGGTCGAAAGACACGGCTCTGCGTTGGGCCCGGACTGTCGAAAGCTCCCCCCCCAACTCCAGCCCCGGGCCTACCTGTCGTACCAACGGGGCTTGACGAGGGGAACGAGGGGGCCCGTGCCGGGGAAGAGCACGGAGCGGGCCAGGTCGAGAGACATGCGTGCGGATACCTTGAGGAACCAGAGGTACATGGCCCGCTTGTAGCGGCTCGGTGAGGCGAGTCCCCTCAGCAGCCACGGCATGGTGACGTACTTCTTCTCGATCTCGATGAGCGTCTCCTCGATCTGTCGCCGGGTCATGTGACGGGAGGGGACGACCGGGGTTGCCCAGTCGAACTGGTCGAAGCGATCGGCCTCCAGCGTGCCGCCCTCCAGCGCCTGGTCCCAGAGGGGGGTTCCCGGAACGGGTGTCATGGGATGGAATCCGGGGTAGTCGAGGTCGAGCTCGCGTGCGAACTCGAGCTGGCGGAGCATGGATTCCCTCGTCTCGTCCGGCACGCCGACGATGAACGTGGCCTGCCGGAACACGGACGGGTGATGCTGCTTGAGAATCGAGAATGCCCTGCGCGTGGTATCCGCCGAGTAGTGGCGCTTGCGGAACGCGGCCAGTTCGGAATCCTCGACACGCTCGGCGCCGATGCTGACGTGGGAGAGGCCGGCCCGGACCAGCTCGGCCAGCACGCCCGACTCGTGGTCGCGTACGAGGTAGTCGGCCCGCATGAACGCGAACCAGTTGACCTGGAGGCGGCTGTCGAGGAGCACTCTGGCGAAGCGTTCGTTCCAGCGAGAATCGAGGTTGAAGCAGTCATCGACGAACACGAGCCCCTTCTTGCCGTAACGTCGGGCCAGAAGCTCCACCTCTTCCACGGTGCGTTCCGGGCTGCGCGTGCGCCAGCAGGGGGAGAGGCGTTCGGCGCCGGTCTCGGGATCGACGGACCTGCGGGCCATCTGGGTCCACCAGACGCAGAAGGAGCAGGAATGTGCGCAGCCGCGTGAATGACTGATGGTGGTACCGCCGGGGGAGAAGAGAAGGCTGGCTCGGCCGTAGCGGTCCATGTCGAGCAGGTCATAGGCCGGGAGAGGGAGGGAATCGAGGTCCTCGATGAGGGGTCGCACGGCAGTGTGGACGGCCTGCCCGTCGCGGGAGAAAGCGATGCCCGCGATCGCATCGGGGTCCCTGCCGCCGCCGGCAAGGAAGCCGACGAGGTCGACGAGGGTTGCCTCCCCTTCTCCCTTGACGACATAGTCGACGAGACCGGGCTCGACCTGCATCCAGGGAGGGGGGCGGCTGCTGCGTCGAGTGGGAGGGGCGGCCAGGCAGGCATCGGCCAGGTGGGTGAAGTGGGCCCCTCCGGCGATGGTGATGACCTGGGGAAGAAGTGCCTTTGCCAGGCGGAAGGCCTTGAGCGCTTCGTCGGCGTAGAGGGCGTGGTTCTCTCCTACCGCGACCACGTCCGGCCGTTTCTCGACGAGGAGGCGGCCAAGGGTCTTCCACCCCACCCGGAGGGGCATGCAGTCGAGGATCTCGACCTTGCGGAAGCCGGCGTGGCGGAGGCATGCAGCGAGGGAGAGGTAGGACTGCTTGGTGAGGTAGTTGTCCTCGTAGTTCATGTACGGCCAGGTCCGCCGGGGCGGTTCGAGGAACAGGATTCTCATGAGCCGGCCACCACCTCCGGGACGAATGATGGACCGGGCGGGCAGAACTGTCAAAGGTGAAGAGATGAAGGTGGTGGCACAGATGTCACATCCGATGCGTCACAGCGGTCAATGAAAGTTGCGGTTGACGTTCTCGCACGATTCGGGCTAACATCCATTGACGTGGAGTTTCGAGGAGGCATACCGATGGCGGCCGACAGAACCGAGGACGGAGCACGCAAGCCTGACGGGATATCGGACCTGATCAAGGGGGCGATTTCCACCGGGGTCAAGTCGGTTCTCGTGACGGAGGAGGGGCTGCGCGGCCTGCTGGGGGACTTTGTTCCCAAGGAGATCAGCGCGACCGTCAAGGCTCACATAGACGGGCTGAAGAAGGAGATGTATGGGACGTTGTTGAACGAGTTCTCCCAGTTTCTGCAGAAGGCGGACATCGCGTTGGAGCTGCGGCGTTTTCTATCCGGGATGAAGGTGAGCATCAGTGCGGAGATCCGTTTCGACGAGATCGAGCCGGGCAAGGGGGAGTCCCGGAAGGGAAGGAAGAAGGGGGAGTAGGAGCGGGTGGGAGCGGCCGTGCGGATGAGGCCGCAAGAGGGGGTAGTCGGTGTGGCAAGTCCCCCCGGGGCGTTGGGGGGGCACTGCTTGGCTGTGAGAACCTGTCACGGAACCGGCCGAGTCGGGGGGCGGCGGTTGGATCTCCTTTGGGGGAGGTTTGCGATGTCGAGTGGGAAGCCGCAGTTCGGGACTCTCGAAGTGGCTCGGATGCTGGGCGTGTCCGCTATGACCGTGGTTCGATGGATCGACAAGGGATTGATCCCTGCGTTCAAGACGCCGGGCAACCACCGCCGGATACTCCGTGAGGACTTGCGGCATTTCGTGCGGCGGATGGGGATTCCGTTGCCGGATGAGCTGAAGCAGGATCGGTGGCGGGTCCTTGCGGTGGATGACGAGCCCGAGGTTCTCGACGTGATGGCGAGGGCGTTCGAGGCGGACGGAGCGCAGTACGAAGTGTACCGTGCTCTTGACGGCGTGACGGCTCTGATCGATGTCGGACGGATCAAGCCGGATGTGCTGTTGCTGGACATCGTGCTTCCCGGGCTGGACGGCGTGGAGGTTTGTCGGCGAATCAAGGCAAACCCGCATCTGACGACGGTGATCGTGGCCGTATCGGGCAAGGCGACGGACGAGATGCGGGATGCGGTGCTGGCGGCCGGGGCGAACCTGTTCATCGAGAAGCCGGTATCGATCCACCGGTTGCGCCGAGAGGTTTCGCAGCTCATGGAAGGGTAGTCCTGCCGGGGACGTGCGGCTCAGCCGGTCAACAGGGCCAGGCTCTCGTCGAAAAGTGCGACCATCTGCGGATCAACGTTACAGAATCGGATCTGGGCGAGGGATGAGTCGGGGTGCGCCGCGAGGAACCGGTCTGCGGCAGCGACGATCACTGCCGCTGCCAGTCTCGGGGGGTAGCCGAAGATGCCTGCCGAGATGGCCGGGAAGGAGATGGTCGTCAGGCGGCTGTTGTGCGCGATGGTCAGGGCGGCCTCGACAGCGGAAGCGAGCAGGCCTTCTTCACCGGCGTTTCCGCCACCCCAGACGGGGCCGACGGCGTGGATGACCATCTTGCAGGGAAGCCGGCCGGCTCCGGTGGCCTTGGCGGAGCCTGTTGCGACGGGGGCGACGGCGAGGCTCTCCTCCTGGATGGGGCGTCCTCCCCGGCGGACGATGGCCCCCGCTACACCGCCGCCGTGAAGCAACCGGGAGTTGGCCGCGTTGACGATGGCATCGACCTGCTCGCGGGTGATGTCCCCGTGGACCGAGACGAGCCGGCGTCCGTTGGGTCGTTCGACCGTCGTTGAGACCCGGTTCTCGATCATGTCAACCCTCCCTGCGGGCCGCTTCGAGGACGGCAGCGATCTCCTGTGCGCTTCCGTACCGTGCGTTGCGGTTCTTGGCCAGGCACTTCAGGACCATCTCGGCAATCGGGGCGTTGATGCCGGGGCGGATGCCGCGCGGGTCCGGGGCCGGGGTGTTCCGGTGGTGGGAGAGCACCTCTCCCTCCTCGAACGGCAGGCGGCCGGTGAAGAGCCGGAAAAGGAGGACGCCGAGAGAGTAGATGTCGGTCCGGTTGTCGAGCGGCTCGCCGACGATCTGCTCCGGTGACATGTAGAAGGGGGTGCCGATGATGAAGAGCGAGCGGTCGGGATTCTCGTCGAGCGCCTTGGCCAGGCCGAAGTCCATGAGCTTGACCTGCCAGAGCGAGGAGACCATGACGTTCTCCATCTTGACGTCGCGGTGGATGATGCTGTGTGTGTGCGCGTAGGCCAGGGCCTCGCAGAGCTGCATGCCGATGGAGCAGATGCGCTCGAACGGGAGGGCGCCTCCCGTGTTCTCGTAGAGCTCCATGAGGTTGAGCCCGTCGACATACTCCATGGCGATGTAGGGGCGCCCTTCAAGCTCGCCGAAGTCGTGCACCTTGACGATGTTGGGATGGTCGAGGGCGGCCGCGGTGCGGGCCTCGCGCATGAAGTACTTCCTGGCGACCTCGGAGGGGAGGGTCTCGGAGTGGAGGAGCTTGAGGACGACCTCCCTGCCGAGCTTGCGGTCCTCCACCAGGAACAGGACGCCGTGCCCGCCCCGGGCGAGCTTACGCTTGAGCGCGTAGCGGTCGGAGCGCGGGAATCCCAGGGTGGTGGAGGAGCCGCGCATCCGTCCCCTCCCGCGGAAATCCGCCGGCACGGTCTTGGCCAGATCCTCTTCGGGTTCCAGAAGGCCATGGGGTGACTGGCGCAGGAGCATGAGCTGCTCGTCGATGCGGGGATCGGACAGTCCGGAACGTTTGGCTCTCTCGAGGCTGGCGATCGCCTCGGCTGCCAGGCCGAGCTGGAGCTGCAGGTCGACGAGGCGGTAGACCAGCTCGACGTTGTCGGTGATGTAGCCTACGACCTCGAGGAGTTGCTTGAGGGTGTTGGCCGCTGCATCGAGGCGGTGGTTCTCTGCGAGGAGCGAGGTCTTGAGAAGGAGGGCGTTGCGAAAGGCGGCGGAGGACTGTGGGACCTGGTCGAGGACCTGGAGGGCGCGGTCGTGAGCGCCGACCCGCCGGAAGAGCCGCGCAACCGCGAGCGGGTCTCCATGGGCCAGGAGCTGGCCCGCCGCATCCTCGAGCCGGCCGGCCTTGAGGTAGAGCTGTGCCGCGTCCCGGTGGTTGCCCCGGGCGGCACATACGCGTGCAGCGTCCTCGAAGTAGTCCTGCTTGAGGAAGGCGTCGAGCGCCTGGTCGAAGAAGCCGAAGCGCTCGGCCAGGAGGCCGACCTCGCGCTGGTGTCCCCCCTTGACGTAGAGTCGAAGGGCGAGCTGGTGTTCTCCGCGGTCGGCCAGGCGGGCAGCGAGCCGGCCGAGCTCTGCCCGGTCCGTGACGCGGTCCATGGCCAGTGCGGCCGTCCGCTCGACGTCACCGACTTCGAGGTAGAGGTCGAGAGCGAGCTTGTGCTGTCCGGCCCGTTCCAGGAGCCTGGCAGCGGTGGAGAGGTCCCCTGTCCGTCGGAACAGGTGCATCGCCTCGTCGATGCGTCCGGCCGAGACGTAGCAACCGGCAGCGGCAGTGAGGTCACCTCCCCGCTGGAAGAGCTCGGCGGCCCTGGCGAGGTCGCCGGCATCGAGGCAGAAGCGGGCGGCCGAGACGAAATCACCGGCCTGCCGCAGGAGGTCGGCAGCGGAGGAATGGCGACCGTGGTCAGCGAGCAGCCGCGCGGCGTCGGTGGTCCGTCCGGCCTCCTGGAGGAGTACGGCCGCGTCTTCGATTCTTCCGGCATCCACAAGAGCCTGGAGCCGGCGGTCCAGCAACTGCTGGCGTGTGCGCAGCACGAGGATGACGGCAAGCCACACGAGTGCTGCCACTACCCCGATGATGGGGGGGATGTAGAGCCAGGAGATGGCCGGAGTCATCGGGTCTCCCTGTCGGTAGGAGGAAGGGCCGGGTCCGGGAACCCCCGGTCGAGCGCGGCAGCGACCAGAGCGAGAAGCCGGTCCTTCTCGAAGGGCTTCCTGAGGAAGCCGGAGGTGCGCGACTTGAGGCGGACGTCGTCATCTGCGGGGGTGGAGTATCCGCTGGTGACGATGATGGGGCCCGAGAAGCGGACGATGTCGAGCTGTCGGATGAACTCACGGCCGTCCATTCGGGGCATCATGAGGTCGAGAATGAGCAGGTCGGGCTTTTCCGTACCGGCGGAGATCGCTTCGAGCGCCTGGACGGAAGAGGTAATGTAGCGGGCATCGTAGCCGCTGCCGTTCAGGATGTCGCAGATGAGCTCGGCAACGATCTCCTGGTCGTCGACCACGAGGATAGCGGCCTCGTGCGCGTGCTGGGGGGGCTCGACGGTCGCAGGGACGAGCAGGGAGGGATCCGTGTCGAGCGGAAGCCATGCGGAGAACGTGGTTCCTTCGCCCAGCCCGCTACGGACCTCCAGGAATCCGGCGTGGTCCTTGAGGATCCCGTAGGCGGTCGGAAGGCCGAGGCCGGGATGGCTGCGGTTGTCCTTTGTCGTGAAGAAGGGCTGGAAGATGCGGCCCATGTTTTCCAGGGGAATGCCGGGGCCGTTGTCCTGGAAGTGGAGGACCAGGTAGGTCCCGGGCCCGAGCTCGGACTGGAGTCGGGCCGGAAGGGGAGAGCGCTCGATGCGGATGAGGACCTCGGGGGAGGGGCTCAGGGATGCGGCCTCGGCAGCGTTGACGAGGATGTTGAAGAAGGCCTGCTCGAGGCGGGCCGCGTCCCCTCGGACCGGGCCGCTGTCCTGGAGTCCGGCAAAGTGGATGGTGACGTCCCGGGTGACGAACGACGGGAGGACCTGGGGGAGAGCCGCTACGACGGCCCCCGGGTCGACCGACTCCATGACGTTGGTACTGCGCCTGGAGAACGCAAGGAGCGACTCGACGTGCGTGGTGGCCGAGGAGACCGCCTGGCGAATCCGCTGGAGGGAATCGACGACGTCGGGGAGGTGCTCGACCCGCGGCAGGGCGAGCTGAGCGTGCCCCGAGATGGCGGAGAGGAGGTTGTTGAACTCGTTGGCGAGGCCGCCGGCGAGGAGTGCGAGGCTGTCCATCTTCTGCGACTGGAAGATGGGGTCGAGCATCAGCCGCTCGGCGGTGATGTCGCGCAGCGAGGCGAAGATGTGGTCGGCCAGCCGGATCACGTTGGCAGAGAAGACGACGACCTTGCGATCCCCGGAGCGGTGCCGGATCAGCATTTCGTAGGTGGCGGGGATGGTGGGGTCGCCCAGGATGCGTCGGCGGCGATAGTCGGCGACCCGCTCGGTATCTTCGGGTGCGACGACATCGAGATAGGAGAGGTTGAGTGCCTCCTCCCGGGTGTAGCCGGTGATGCGGCAGAACTCGGCATTGACGCGCACGAACTTCCCGGAGGAGTTCTCGATGGAGAAGAGGCCGATGGGACAGCGTTCGAAGAGCTGCCAGAGCATGGAGCGGCGTCGGGCGAGACGCTGCGCCGCATCGGTGAGGGCGGCAAGCTTGTCATCCCCCTCACCCAGGAACTCGGACCATTCGAACCAGTCTTCCATCGGGTTGTTTGGCTCCCGGCGAACAATGCGATCGAGTCGCGCCCGCGTTCGATCGGACTTCCACCATAGCTCAGAAGGCTTGCGAATGCAAACGGCAGGGAGTACGAATCGAACATTCGGCAGTCCGTGGAGGGCTGCCGGATGACGCGTTGCGTTCGTTTCTGCATGCAATGCAAAACCTCTGCATCGCTATGCGGATTCCGGATGTCTCTCCCGAGGTATTCCGGAGGTTGTCGGCTGCGTTGAGCGGCCAGCGGCAAGGGCCTGTGCGCTTTCGTGCGCCGCGGCAATTGACTCGTGCCGGGTCGCTCATTATCATGCGTTCAAACCCCGTCGGCGGGGGAGGAGGAGGACATGGGATTCAGGCGATGTCGGGTGCTCCTCGTCGTGTTTCTGCTGCTTCAAGGCGGTACCGCCTCCGGTGGAGAAGGGGGGGGCGATCCCTGGCGGGGGTCGGTCCTCACCTGGCGGAACGTCGGGACTGCGCTGTCGCTCCGGAAGGATGCGGAGCTGACGTACAATCCCTACTACGCGATGGAGCTGGACCTGCACCCGCGGTGGTGGTTCGGGTCGATTGTCTCGGTCGATGCGGGTGCGTCGCTGTCGCGTGAGCTCACCGACTCGGACGTGACCACGCAACGGGGGGAGATCGAGTGGGGGGACGTGTCGCTGGGAGTGTCGGCGAGCCGGTTCTACGTGGTTCCGGTGGCACGGCTCGGGTTGTCGGCCGGGCTTTCGGTGCAGCTTCCGACGAGCAAGGTGAGCAAGGCCCGCACGCTGTTGGTCGCGCTCAAACCGTCTGTGCGGGTTGAGCGGCAGTTCGACGTTCTGGACGGGGCCTGGGTGGGGTACGGGTTCTCCGCTACCCGTTTCTTCAACGAGAGCACGACGAGCGAGCGGGAGGCGCCGCTGATTCCGGACTGTCTGGAAGCGGGCTCCGGCTGCGACGCGTACCTCGGGATGGGGGTCCGCAACCCGGAATGGCGGCTGGCGCACGGGGTGGACCTGGGTGTCGACTTCGCCCGCTGGCTGGGGATTTCGGCTTCTGCCAGCGTGCTGGTGGACATGCTCTACCCGATGACGATAGACGAGCAGGTCAGCTACGAGCCGCAGGAGGGGACCGAGCGCCGGTACGTGATGGCCTACGGGCTCGAAGCGCATACCCGGCCGTTGCGGTCGCTGGGGTTCGAGCTCGGGGTCAGCACCGTGAACCCGCAGCTCAGGCCGGATTCCACGCCGGAGAAGCCGTTCTTCAACCGCTACACGCTGGTGTACCTGGATGTCCAGTTCCATTTCGGAAGCCTGGTATCGCAACTGACCTCGAAGGAGGTGGAGCAATGAAAGGAAAGCTGCTTTCGATTCTCCTGCTGTCCGTGCTCGGGATGATGGCTGCCGGTTGTGCCGAGGAGCGGGAGGCGATCGACAGGGTCCAGCCGTACGCCTTGCCGAAGGCCTTCTTCGTCGGGGAGGACCTGCAGGACCCGGAGGACAACCCGGAGTTCTACGCTCAGGGGACGCTGGTGGACGTGGGGTATGGTGCTGCCCAGGACGGGCTGTTCACCTCCACGTATGCGCAGCCGTTGTCGAGGGTCAGGTTCGAGATCACGGAGGACCTGCTCATTGCGCGGCTGGCGTACGAGCGGGTCGCCGACTCGGATGGCAAGGGGGCCGGCAAGGCCGTGCTGGACGGGATCATCGTTGCTGCCTACCCGATCCAGAGCCACTTCGACATCGTGAACGCGTACAACCCGACGACCGGAGAGAAGCTGAACGTCCTGGAGGAGAACACGACCGACCGGCCGTGGCACGAGCGGGAGTATGTCCGGGTGGATTTCTCGAAGAACCTCAGCACAGACAACTACGACTTCGACACGTTGTCGCTGCTCCCCGTGTTTGGCGGGATCGAGTACGAGCCCCTCGCCTACTACGTGGATGATCCGGAAAACGGCGATGCCCCCGTGTTCGATTTCGAGAACGGGTACTTCGACATCACGAACAAGGCATTCGCCAAGCCGGGAGTGGTGGACTTGAGCGCGCTGGGCTGGGGCATCGATGCATTCCCGTCCTGCTTCCTGGACTACGACTTCTTCTCGGGGTCCGCGCCGTACGGGATGTGCGCTCCGGTGGAGCTGACGATTCGACAGTCGTTCCGGCGGGTGGAGGATCTCGACTACGAGCCGGTCCACTGGGACGGGTACCGGTTCCAGGCGCACGGCGGGTTCACCGTGGATCGGCACGGCTACGCCCGGAACTACGGGATGAGCGACGAGCAGTGGCACCGTTTCCTGACGCGCTACCAGATCTGGGAACGTGCGCACTACTACGATGACCCGGAGAGCATGACCGGGGCGATCGAGTGCTTCACCCCGCAGACGACGAAGTTCGGGGCGGACCCGCACCGGGATGACGACGGGAACGGGACCGAGGACGAGTGCGAGCTGGCCGGGGCTGGAAGCCGTTGCGACGAGTTCTCGCAGAAGTGCACGCTGCCGTATCGCGAGCGGGCGCCGACGGTGATTCCGTGGTACTACACGCAGGGGAGCCATCCGGACTACTTCGAGTCGACTGCGCTTGCCGCGCACGAGTGGGACGTGGCGTTGCGCAGTGCGGTGATGACGGCCCGCTACGTGGAGTGCGTGCGGACTTCAGGCGAGGACTGTGCGTCGAAGCACCCGGTCACCCACGGGCAGCAGGATGACAACGGCGATGCCGTGGCCCTGGCGCTCGAGGTGGACGACTGCCTCAACGGGATCGCGTACGAGAAGCTCAAGGGGAGTCGGGAGAAGTGCACTGCCCTGGCGGATTCGATCGGTGCGGAGCGCGGGTATGCGGCCGGCGTGATTGCCCTGGCGAAGATGCCGGAGATGCTGGTGCTGTGCCACAGCCCGGTGGAGGCGGGGGATCACCCGGCGTGTGGGAGTGCGCGACTGCCGTCCGGGACGACCGCGGCCAAGTGCGCCTCGGCCCGGGAGTCGGGGGACGACGAGGCCCTGGCGGTGTGCAACGCTGCGCTCAACGTGCGCAAGGGGGACCTGCGCTACCACCAGGTCAATGTGATCATGGAGCCGCAGACCCCATCGCCGTGGGGGATCTACACCGATGCCGAGGATCCGCTGACCGGGCTCACCATTTCGGCCAGCATCAACGTCTGGTCGCACATTTCCGACCTGTGGAGCCAGCAGGTGGTGGACCAGGCGCGCTACATCAAGGGGGAGCTGGTCACCGAGGACGTGACCGAGGGTACCTGGGTCCACAAGTGGGCCCAGGCTGCGGAGGCTGCCTCGTCGGGCGGGGTCCTGCCACGGATGAGCCGGGACGAGATGAACCGCAGGCTGACCGAGTTCTCTGCGGAGGAGGCGGGAGGCATGGCCGTGGACCCGGGGGCATTTGCTGCCCTGCACCCGGACGTGATGGCCGCCACGCAGAAGCTCAAGGAGGAGATGAAGGGGGTGAAGGCGGCCCTGGGAGCGGCCTCGACCCAGGCGCCGGTGTACGCGGCCCGGCGTGCGGCCGCCATGGGGAGCCAGACCGAGGCGCAGCTCATGACGGCCATGGTGCAGCAGCAGATGGGCGTCGAGGGGATGGCCATGTCGGAATCGGTGCTGGACCTGGCGTCGCCGCTGCGCGGGGGCAACCCGTCGCTGCAGCGCGACCTGTTCCACATGAAGGAAAACGCTCTGGCCGAGCGGGGAGCGTGCATGCTGCACATGGCCGAGGCGCCGCTGGGCATCGCACCGCTGGCCGACGTGCTCGAGCAGAAGTTCGGGCCGTTCAACCCGGCGGATCCCCTCGACGTGCAGCAGGCGCGGGCGGAGAAGATGCGGAAGTACGTCGCACAGCGCGCACACTACGCCGTAATCGCTCACGAGATGGGCCATTCGGTCGGATTGCGTCACAACTTCGTGAGCTCGTCCGATGCGTGGAACTTCCGGCCGCAGTACTGGCAGCTCCGCACCCAGGACGGCAAGGAGACTGACGAGTGCACGGATCTCGTGCAGGACGGCGCCAAGTGCGTGGGGCCGCGCTACTTCGATCCGATGTCGCCGAACGAGGAGGCAAACCTGGAGTGGATGTTCATGCACTCCTCGGTCATGGAGTATCCCGGGGAGACCACGCAGGATTTCCTCGGGCTCGGCGCCTGGGATTTCGCCACGGCCAGGATGTTCTACGGCGATGCCGTCGCGGTCTACCAGGATCCCTCCTACCTCATCGGCACGGAGCGTGCTGCGACCTCGGTGGCGAAGCTGGACGGCTTTGGCGGGATCCTCGGAATCCAGCACGACTTCAAGGGGGAACCGATCCACTACTCGCAGCTCCAGAAGCACTTTGACCTGATCCAGGGGTGCGCGGAGGTGGATCCGGTCAAGTTCACTCCGGCCCGGTTCGACCAGAAGAAGTCGGGGGCATGGCACCCGGTTCTGGACGGCCTGCTGGTGCATGTCGGGGGCAAGTACACGCGCTGCCGGCAGCAGCCGGTGGACTACGTGGACTGGGATGACCTGCGTGCGCCGACCTCGGAGGAGTACAACGGGTATTCACGGGCGGATCGGGCGGTGGATGACCTGGGCCGGGTGCGCTTCCCCTACGGGTTCGCCACCGATCGGTGGGCGGACCTGGGCAATCTGAGCGTGTACCGCCACGACAACGGTGCGGACCCGTACGAGATCTTCAACTTCCTCATCACGCAGCAGGAAGTGGGGCACATCTTCGACAACTACCGCCGTGGGCGGGAGACCTTCTCCGTCCGCTCCGCCGCGAACCGGGCGCTCACCCGGTTCAACGAGAAGCTGCGGGACGGGGCCAAGGGGATGGGGCTGCTGAAGAACTACTACCGCGATTTCGCCGTGGCCATGGGGTACAACTTCGACCAGCTCTGGCCATCGGTGGCACCGATGTTCTTCAAGGAGAACATGCTGGCATCCGGGCTGGTGTTTGATCACTTCACCCGCCTTGCGAGCCGCCCCGAGGCGGGACCGCACTACAAGGACTCGAAGGGGGGAACCCCGGTCCTGCGCTCCGAGGTGGATGCACAGGGGCAGACCGGGGACACGGTGCTCTACGTGCCCAACGGCGCCACCGGCGTGTTCCGGAACGTGTCGTGGGGGGGCCGGCCCGTGGAGAACAAACTGGCCGGCAACCAGGGGGAGTACAACAGCGAGATCACGGTGAACGCGGGCTCCTACTACGACAAGATGTACACGTCCATGCTGTTCACCGAGTCGGTGGACAACTTCATCTCCGATTCCCGGCAGGACTTCGTGGATGCGCGCTATCGTGCGGTGTCGCTGGCCGACCTGTTCCCGGATGGATACCGGCGGTTCCTGGCCAATGCACTGACCGGGGACGATTTCATCAAGGGGGTGCGCATCGCAGCGCACAACAACGAGAAGCCGGTGCTCGACGAGGACGGCTTCCCGGCCCAGGGGTTCGGCTGGACGACCTGGTGGGGGACCACGCCGCAGGCGTGCTTTGCCGGCGAGGGAAGCACGATCTGCAGCAGCTACGGAACCGGGACCGGGCCGTTCGAGCCCTACGTGCCGGCCAAGGTCAACGTCATCGACCCGCAGATCGGCTGGGAGCAGCAGAAGTTCCTCATCGCGTGGACCATGCTCTACCTGCCGGAGAACCAGCAGCAGAAGTGGATCGACATGCTGCGGGTGTGGGAGCTGGGCGAGGATGCGGACCCCGGGTTCGCGAACCGGATCGAGTTCCACTACCCGGCCGGCAAGGTGTACGTGGCCAAGACCTACGGGCGTGAGACCCTGTTCGGCAGGACGGTGGAGAAGGGGATCGCTGCCCGAGTGCTCGAGTACGCCAACAGCCTGCTGGCCAAGGGCTATGACTGCGACGACGGCCCCGACCTGGACGGGGACGGCAAGCCCGACTGGTACCTGCCGAAGTTCAACGAGGATACCGGCGAGCCGCTCGTGAGGTTCGACCCCACGGTCTCGGGGATCAAGGACGGCCTGGTGTATCCGAACGGCGTGGAAGGGTGCAACAACAAGGACTACTCCGGGTGCACGTGCAGTGCGAACCGCGCCTGCATGGAGCTGGAGAAGTACGTCGAGATCCCCTTCTTCATGCGCCAGACGATGAGCTCCTACGCCCTGCCATCGCCCAAGAAGAAAGGGCTGTACGATTAGCTCCGGCAGCGGTCGCGAGCGATCAGGGCAGCGCCGAGGGCTCCGATCGTGTCCGGGTCCGCGGGGACGCTCACCCGGACGCCCAGCGCCTCCTCCAGCGCCCTGACCACCCCTTCGTTGCGGGCCACCCCTCCGGACATCGCCACCGGCAGCCCATCGAGGCTGGGGGCGACCCGTCTGACCAGGCCCAGAGTGCGGGCCGCGACGGCCCGGTGCAGTCCGCGGGCGATGTCCGCTGCGGCACTCCCGTCCGCGATGAGCGACACCACCTCGCTCTCGGCAAACACGGTGCAGATGCTGCTCAGGGTGATGTCGGTCGTGGCGATTGCCGCCAGCGAGCCGAGCCGGTCGACGTCCACCTCAAGCCCACGCGCCATCGCCTCGAGGAAGCGGCCGGTACCTGCGGCGCACTTGTCGTTCATGGCGAAGTCGGCCACCCGTCCGTCCGCTGCGATGAGGATGGCCTTGCTGTCCTGTCCCCCGATGTCGATCAGCAGGCGCGTGTCCGGAAGCACGGCGAGGATGCCGCGGGCGTGACAGGTGATCTCGGTCACCGCGGTCAATGCCCCCTCCACGCCGTGACGGCCATAGCCGGTTGCGACCGTGGCCGCCCC
>Ga0194127_10005844_pt1 | contig 14261 bp, 15 predicted proteins | sample TA2KigC100mmetaG_FD_148624 | JGI IMG/M metagenome (GOLD analysis project Ga0194127, IMG submission 148624) | Freshwater microbial communities from Lake Tanganyika, Tanzania - TA2015036 Kigoma Deep Cast 100m | ecosystem: Environmental > Aquatic > Freshwater > Lake | place: Tanzania: Lake...
CCTGATAATTGATGCCAATGCGCCCGTCTTGTGGTCTCCTCTTTTCTGAAATATCGATATTGGCAAGTATCTTGATTCTGGAAATAATCGAGTCCTGTAATTGCTTCGGAAGCACGTCTGCCTCCTGGCACACGCCATCGATGCGGTACCGGACGCGCAATCTATTGGAGAGAGGTTCCACATGGATATCACTGGCGCGTGAGACGATGGCCTTATTGATAATCAATGAAACGAGTTGAATAATCGGCCCTTCGTCTTCCATTCCTTTCGCCTCGATTTGAGGCTTTTCTATTTGTTCAATCTCCGCTGCAGTTGCGGGAGACTCGCGGACCTTCAGTTCTTTCAGTAAGGTGTCTACGGTTTCCGTCGGTTCCAACTCATAATATTTATTTATAGCCTTTTTTATGTTTTCTGGCGTAGTGAGAACGCATTTAAAATCCGCGTTGAACATAAAACGCATGTTGTCTATGAACCCAAGATCCGGTGGACTACTCACTGCAATGGTGATAACACCATTATCTTTTGATACGGGCACAATGTGATGTTTTTTTACGAGTTGTACGGGTATTAGATTAATTATCTCAGGTGTAATATTGGCTTTATCAAGATCTATTATCGGTAAGTCATATTGTGAGGAGAAAAACTGGATTATATCTGAATAGGTCAGAAATCCAAGTTTAACGAGTGCATCTTCAAGCTTGATACGCAGTTTTGCCTGGACGTCTTTAGCCTTATTTAGTTGTTCCTTATCAATTAAACCATTATTTAATAAGGCATATTCAATTTTATATAATGGAGTTTTCATATTGAATTTGCTTGAATTATGCAAGTGGGATGTATAAAATTTCATCCTTCTATTTAATTTATAATATAGTAAAAGTTGTTACCTGTTTCAACATTTATAATCTGTAAAAATGAAACTATTAAAACGTACCTTAAGGCATATAGAAGAAGTTGTGCTTGATGCGCAAGGAGACATCAGGAATAAATTCAAGGCATTTGCCATACCGAGCGGTAGTTTGGGAAGGTTGGAAGAGTTAGCAATGATATATGCCTCCATAAAGGGTGATTTAAATTGTAAGATAAAGCATAAAAAGATATTTACGATGGCGGGCGATCACGGCGTGGTGGCAGAGGGTGTGAGCGTCTTTCCACAGCAAGTAACGGAACAAATGGTGCAAAATTTTATGGCAGGCAGCGCGGCTATCAACGTCCTTGCACGGCATATTGGCGCAAAGGTGATTGTAGTTGATTGCGGCGTAGCTTCCCACCTGGAAGCGAAACAATGTCTGAAAATAAAGAAGGTTGGTTTGGGCACGAGAAATATGGCAGAGGGACCGGCAATGTCCAGAGAAGAGGCGATCCGGTCCATTGAGGCTGGCATTGAGTTGATAGAAGAAGAGATGGAAGAAGGATTGGATATTATTGGCACGGGAGACATGGGGATCGGAAATACCACACCAAGCAGCGCCATTCTTGCCGTTATGGGCAGAATGGATGTCGACGTGGCGACGGGTCGTGGGACGGGATTGGATGATGAGATGCTGCAAAGAAAAATCAGTGTGATAAAAAAGGCAATTGCTGTGAGTCAGCCGAATCCCAATGACCCGATAGACGTGCTTGCAAAGATCGGTGGATACGAGATCGGAGGGATTGCCGGTTTATGCCTGGGTGCTGCACGGTATCGTGCGCCAATAATGCTGGATGGCTTTATTTCAACGGCAGGCGCCCTGATTGCAAATGCAATAGAGCCAAAGGTAAACAAATATCTCATAGCCTCCCACGTATCTGCTGAAAAGGGGCATAAGATGATGTTAAATCTGTTAAACAAAACCCCATTATTAGATTTAAACATGAGATTAGGCGAAGGCACTGGCGCTGCCCTGGGCATAGGCCTTATGGAGGCAGCGGTAAGGTTATTGAATGAAATGGCCACCTTCCACGAGGCAGGGGTGTCAGATCCGTATGCAAAATAGAGTCGGATGCTTGGATGGTAACGATAAGTCAGGGGAAAGATTCTATCTGTAATTAAATGAAATCAATCACCCCAAAATACTTTTTTCACTTCGTCTTTTTCAAGAAGTTCTTTCCCGGCGCCTTCCATGAATATTGTGCCTATTTTGAAAACGTAACCCCTGTGAGCAATCTCAAGCGCCATGCGTGCATTTTGCTCGACGAGGAGAACGCTTGTCCCTGATTTGTTTATCTCTATAAGCCTTTCAAAAATTGTATCTACATAATCAGGTGATAACCCTACTGATGGCTCGTCTGCAAGGAGCAATTTTGGCCTTTGCATCAATGCCCTTCCAAAGGCAAGCATTTGCTGTTCACCGGTGGATAATACGCCTGCCTTTTGCCTGGTTCTTTCCTTCAATGCTGGAAAAAGTCCGAAAATTCTTTCAATATCATTTTGGATATCCTTATCATTTCTCAAAAAAGCCCCCATTTCCAGATTTTCTAACACACTCATTGATGGGAATAACCTTCTTCCGTCGGGAACAAGCGATATTCCTTTGGGAACATGTTCATAGGGCCGTAACCCTGTAATATTTTCACCCTGAAAGAGGATGTCTCCACCCCGCAGCTTCACCAGTCCGAAAATCGCCTTCAGTGCGGTTGATTTTCCAGCGCCATTTGGGCCTATCATTGCCACAATCTCGCCAGAATCAACCCAAAAAGACGCATTTTCAATAGCCCTGACGCCGCCATAAAAAACACTTATCTCTTTCGCTTCAAGAAGCAACTCTTCTCCCCTTTCCCATGTAGGCTTCAAGGACAGTCTTATCCTTTTGAATATCTTCCGGTGTGCCTTCCGCTATCTTTTTGCCGTGGTTAAGGACGATAACCTTGTCCGAAATATCCATCACAACCTTCATATTGTGTTCAATGAAAAGTATCGTTTTCCCGGAAAATTTAAGTTTCCGGATAATATCGAGAAGCACGGGTATTGTATTGGGGAATACGCCCGCCGTCGGTTCGTCAAAGAGATAAAATTCGGAGTCCGTTCCCAGAGTACGTGCAATCTCAAGGAGCCTCCTTTGACCATGCGACAGATCTCCTGCAAATTCGCCTCTCTTTGATTCAAGACCTACCGTTTTGAGTAATTCCATTGCCTTATTTGTATTTTCCTTTTCTTCCCTCTGCATTTCTGAAGTCCTGAATATGGCTGCTGCAAGGCTTTCGCCCTTGTTGTATTTCATGCCGAGCAGTACATTTTCCAGAACGCTCATTTGAGGAAACAGCCTGATAGTTTGAAACGTCCGTCCGATGCCCAGATCAAAGATTTTGTGAGGGGCAATGTGTGTAATATTTTTTTTGTTGAAGAAAATATTACCAGTTGTTGGTCTCAAAAATCCGGTGATCAGGTTAAAGGTCGTTGTCTTGCCGGAACCATTTGGTCCTATAAGCGCTGTAATTGTGCCTTTTTCAATATCAAAAGAAAGGTTGTCAACGGCATGGATGCCATCAAACGTCCTGGTTAAATTTTTTACCTGAAGTATTTCCATAAATAACAAGTAATTAATCAATATTTGGCGAAAGATTGCCTTTCATCCCTTCCCTGCGAAGGCTTTTCATTATCTACATTTTTTAACCCCGATAGGGGTATAAGATAATAGGCAGGCAATTTATTGCCTGTATTTGTAATGACGTAATAAAATTCGTCCTGTAGGGACGAATGAACGAAATACACAATGCTATTATTATCCCCAAAGATATTTTTCATCAAAATTTATGTTATTTTTTCTGAGAAACCTCACAACGAAGAAGAAAGCCAGGGTTCTCGATTCTTGGTACAAAAAACGGTATGAATGAGCACATTTATATAGGTATTTGCCATAGGCTATCCTTTCTGTTCAATCGTCCCTACGGGACTTTATTTGTTTAATCTAATGAAACAGGCAATAAATTGCCTGCCTATTAGCGTTTTGCCCCTATAGGGCTATTATAATGTGAATATAAGTAGTGATAATTTTGAGAAAAGAATATTGTATACACCTAATTTTTGTAAAATATTGCATTCAAAAATCAATTCTTCATAAACTCAAAACTTGTATTTCCCAATAATCCCTTGCGGCCTTTTGATCATTAAAATAATCAAGAGCAGCCCATAGATCATTTGCCTGAGCGGCGCTGCAAATGAACTTGGCATTCCAAGAAACCTCAACATCTCAGGAAATATAACAAGTGCCGCTGCACCGAGAAAAGAGCCTTTTATACTTCCCATGCCTCCGAAAACGACCATTAAAAGCACCATAATCGATTCCATAGGTGTAAAGCTCGATGGGTCTATGAATGTGATATAGTGCGCATAGAGACTCCCTGCAATACCCGCAAAAAAAGCCCCTACAATGAAGACAATGAGTTTGTATTTGATAACGTCCTTTCCTATGGAAAGGCTCGCTAATTCATCCTCTCTGATGCTTTTCAGGATTCTTCCAAACGGGGAATGTACAATCCTGTTTATGATAAATGTCGTTATAAGGACGAATACAATCACCAATATCAAATACGCCCAGACCGGTCTAATCTCAAATCCGGGGAGGGCAAACCCTGGTATTCCTGGCAGTCCCATTGGCCCGCGAGTCAGTGCAACCCAGTTTTTCGATACAGCATATATGATAACCCCGAGTCCAAAGGTGGCAAATGCGAGGTAGTCTCCTTTCAGCCGTATGGCTGCAAATCCAACAATGAGGCCGGCTATGGATGCAATACAAGCCCCGATAACAAGGCCAATCCAGGGGGATATTCCATAATTCAGGGCGAGCAGGCTCGATGTATAAGCCCCGACGCAGGCAAATGCAATGTGCCCTAAAGAGGGAAGCCCCGTAAAGCCGACAATAAGGTTGAGGCTGAGGGTAAGTATAATGTAAATGCCTGCTATAACGAGAATGTGAAGAAAGTATTCCATTTCAAACCTCGGACTCCGGACTAAGGATCGTGGACATTAGACCCGGGACTTTGGACTTTAGACTTTAGACTTTTCGATATAGTTTATTAAGGCGCGCAATGTTTTGGCTGTTTGTTCGTGAAGTTTTGATAAATCCCCAAGTTCGGTATTATCCAGGTATCCGATACGTCCTGAAAAATAGATATAGTAACCTAATTCAGTAAGAGAACCGATAGCAGTATAAAGAAATTGGAGATATTCCTTTGTATGGTTTCTTGCCGATCCCTCTGCTATATTTGCAGGCACTGAAATTGATGCCCTTCGCATTTGTGATATAAGTCCCCATATTTCTCCTTTTGGAAAATGTTTTGTTACTTTATATACCGAAAACGCTAATTCATCCGACAATTGCCATGCCCGAATCTTTTTATAATCCCTTCCCATTTTCCCCTCCTTAAATTTATCGTTTTACGCCTGTCGTTTAAAACCAATTACCTACAGTCCATCTCTACAGTCCAACATCCATAATCCACTGTCTATAGTCCATTGTCCATAGTCTAAAATCTTTCCCTGTTTTTCTTCCCCAATACCCCCTCAGGTCTAAGAAGAAGGAAGACTATGAGTATGACAAACGATATTGTATCCTTCCATCCTGCCTGTATCTTCCATATCCCAAGGTTTTCAACAATTCCCAGGAAAAAGCCCCCAATGACAGCCCCCGGTATATTCCCCATGCCTCCGATAATAGAAGCGATGATCCCTTTTAAGATTGCGTTCAGTCCCATCGTCGGTTCTATATTTGTTTCATAAGAGATGAGCACCCCGGCCACTCCGGCAAGCGCCGAGCCGATGCCAAAGGCATAAAGAATGACCCTTTCAGCATAAATCCCAGATACACTTGCGCCCACAGGGTCATCCGCCACTGCCCGTATAGCCTTCCCCATCTTCGTCTTCTCGATAATAAACCACAGTATTCCCAACAACCAACAACTCACAACTAAAATCAGTATCTGAATATCAGTAATAACAGCCCCCAAAACCGCATGTCCTTCCTTTACTGCGCCTGTTCGTAAGGAAAGTATCTGTGCCCCATAAATAAGTTGGAGCAGGTTTTGTATGAAGATAAATATACCAAATGAAGCAATGAGAAAAACCAGGGCAGGCGCATTGCTTTTTCGTAAAGGGAGATAGACCAGCCTGTCAATGGCAATGCCAAACAAGGCGGAAAAGGCAGAGGCAATGAAAAAAGAGATGACTGAATTTATCCCAAGAGATATGGTTAGACTGTAGGCACAATAAGCGCCAGCGGTATAAACAACGCCGTGTGCAAAATGAAAGAAGCGGACGGTTTTATAGATAACGGTGAAACCGAGGGCGATAAGGGCATAGATACTGCCAGCAATAATGCCGTTTAGAAGGAGTTGGTTAAACATAACCAACCTTTTTTAATGATTCTTTTATTGTCTCTCCAATTTTTTTAGCGGCTTCTCTGGCTTCTAAAGCCTTTTCTTCTGTGTAGTTCGTTGGCCAGTAAACAGGGTAGCGAGTATCAATATATGATGTATTAAGAAACTCACATGCAGAAAGAAGGGGTGAAAGCGCAGGTTCTTTTTTACAGCAAATCTTCAGTAAGCTGATTAAGTTATGTATCTTTTCAAACTCAAGATCATGGGCAACGATAAATGCCTTAAAGTATTTCTCTGCTGCCTGGTGAAAATGGAAGCAAATTTGTGCATAAAAAGCGCTTTCTTCACGCAGGTTGGCATCAGCAAAATCAAAGTCTTCATTAGCCTTATTCAGCCATTCATTAACTACCTTGGGATCAGCCATAAAGAATTTTTCCCTTTTTAAATATGTTTTTTACAAAAGGGTCTCCAAGGGCAAGGCGTTCTTCAACCTCTTCCGGCTTGTAAACGATATAATCAACAGGGGCATCGGTATCCATCAAGCGGTATAATTCTCGTATCCTGTCTTCTCCGTAATAGGGGACTTCTCTTTTCACAATGAACAAATCGATATCATGTATTTCTTCGGTACCCCAGGCCGCTGAGCCAAAAAGTATAATCTTTTCTGGCTTATATTTTTCAATAAGCTGATTTTTAATATTGTCAATTTCTTTTAAGATGCCTTCTTTTCTCACAAAACTGCCTCTTTTTGAAGTCAACAATCCATAGTCTATCGTCCAAAGTCCATTGTCTACAGTTTATTGTGACTTTTAATTACAAATGCCCAACTGGTATGGTTTCTATCCTTTCAGGCTGCCGTCTTCCGCTGGCAATATCTTCAACTCCCAGCAAAATGGAAGAATGATAATACCGGTAACCGCACAGGTTGCATACACCAATGGGCACGTCTTCAAGCATAATAAAGCCCGTTTTATGCTTAAAAACTTCCTGTTTTACCAATCGTTCTTCAACAATACCTTCACAATATTCACATTTATAACCGTACATAATTTATCCTTCTTCCTTTAAATTCAATTAACTTTGTATACCGTAATAATCAAAAAAATCCCTGTTTCCTTGAACCTCCCTATTACTTCTATTGGTATAGATTGATCGGTACCTACTCCATTTATTATAAATTTAATACCACGCGGATCATCTTTTTCTTTTCTTATAACTTTACCGCTTAAAATAGCACTTTCAACGTCATAAATTACAAGTTTATCCTCTGCCATTTCCTCAACGGCATGATATGTTAAGTCATAGTTACCCGATCTAACTGCATTACGTATTTTATCAATTACCCGTCGACTCATTATTTTTTTCTATAATAAGCCTTCAAAACTATATAACATCTCATCACATAAAATATATTGTGAATTCATCTATTAAAAATCTCACGAGATGCCCCTTTCCAACCCAGCGCTGAAACAAATACATTAGTATCAAGCACTACCTTCTTGCCCATTTAATAGCCTCGGCCACCACATCTTCCTTTAACCCTTCCTTTTTAAATCGTTTCTCTATTTTTTCAGAGAGGCTCTTAAAACGCTCAGGGAGAGAGGGTCTCTGCACCTTTTTAATTACCAAATAATCCTTTCCGCCAAACAAGAAAAGTTCATCATCAAGTTTCAAGCTCAATGACTTTCTTATCTCTTTAAGAAGTTTTGAATCACCTTTTCTATCTAACTTTAAAAGTTTATCCATTTCTTTCTCACGGTGGGTTCAAGTTTACAACTTGAATCCCACGTTTTTTATGGTTAATTTCGCCACCCGCCATAACGTCTTACCGCCTTCAATCTCTCTGCTAGCCCTTCAGGTCAAACTCCATTTCGGAACTTCTTAACCGTATCTCATGAAGCCCCGCCATATTTAAGGTCTTTATTTTTGCGATCCTCACGAAGTTTGTCAAAACCTTTGTCTGTTTGTTTAATGCAAGGAAGCAAATCACTGAACGAAATATGTTTAAGATCTATATTATCATCATTATCATCGGGTAAGAAAGATTCGGGTTTGTAAGTTATTTCATGGTTTACGTCTGCCCATCCCTCTTCAAGAATTGTTCCTACCTGAATTTCACAGGGTATATCTTTTAGTCCGAAGTATTCAGGCAACTCTGAACGTTTATCCTGTAGTTGTATCCAGAGATGAAAGCGTGGATATTCAAAGCGACCTGGTTTGTCACTAGGTTCTTTCGGTTTATCAAAGTGAACAAAATGATATTCTTTACTGCCCTCATTTTTTTCACAGTCTTTCTTAATTAAATCCCATAAGTTCTTAGCATCTGATTTGTAGTAGCAAATAACTCTAATTCCAGCTATATCCTTAACAAATTTTCTTTTTATGAGTTCATCAAAACTAAGCTGTGGAGACCTAAATACATCGTATAATTTTGTTGAGCTATTAAAAAGTTCCTCTATAGCTTTTCGATATTTATTATCTTCTGATAAATTTAGAAGGCTATTCTTTTCTTCTTCTGACATAACCCCTTTAAAAATAAGGAGTTTTCTGTTGGAATTATAACATATTTTATCTTTCAGTTTTTTAGGAAAATCAAGTCCAGAGGGTAACGTTTCTAGTTCTTCAGAGGGATTGTTTATTTTTTCAACTATTTTGTCATAAAACTTGTCAAATTCTTTTACCCTATGTGTGATATCTTTGTACTTAATTTCCCTTTTCTCGCAAATTCCTTGAACAATAAATTTAATAGCATTGCACAGTGCTTCAAATTTTTCTTTTCTATTTTCGTATTCTTTCTTCCACATCCAGTAATAGTGAATATCTTGCGACAGCCGTCTCCAAACTTTCACCTCTATCTTTCTATAGTCTGAAAAACCGTTTACTATTAAGTCCTGCAAACTCTTTAAGTACTGCGATATTTTATTATTACCTTCCTTAATAGCTAGTGAAAAACACGTAGAAATTTCTCTCCTTTTTCTAATGGAGGGGCTGATGATATATAGGTAGTAAGGCCATCGTTTGAAAGACCAGGAATAATATTGGAAACTTGTTGCAATCATAAATACTATTTCATTATTTTTGTAGTTATTTTCTTTTTCTGAAATTTTAACACCAGCATCTTCAAATTGTTTGCATAGTTCCTTAATAAAATTTGATTTTTCTAATTCTTTATTATTTCTTATTTCATCCCAAAGTTTTTCAATTTTTTCAGCATCAATTTCCTTTTGTTTATTTTGTGAACACTTGCAAATTTGTTCCGCTAATGTGCGGGATGAAGTTTCTTGGGAAAATTTTTTTACAAAAGTTTCACCTAAAGGGAGAGCGATTGTGGGTATTCCATTCGGTTGCTGAATGGTATTGTTTGTGGCGATTCGTAAAATTGGTGGACACTTTTTTGCCAAGCATCCAAAAAAGTCTACTGGCACATAGTTTCTAAACAAAAATTTAATTTTCCGGAAATTTTTATAGAACTGCGTCCTCTTTTCTTTATCTTCCCATCTAATACCTCGTAGGTATACGTTCTCCCGGAGAAATGGTGTAGGCTCCCCCTCTTTACGATAACTTTCGGAACCGTCGCAACCCCAAAATGCAAAAACTAACTCCTCGGATGCCTTTCCCTTCTCAGGACTACGAAAATCAAGAAACTCATCCCTAAACCACCATTCCTGATCTTTACCGAAGAGTCCCCTAAGATTTTTTCTGAAAATACAATCTATTTGGCTGGTAATTTTGTGAAACTCTTTTTCGCTAATAATTTCATATCTTTTTATACGCTGTTCTAATGCATCCTTTTCTCTTTGTAAGTCTGTGATACATTTTTTAACTTTTTCTTTAAATTCTACACAAGGTAAGCTCATATTTCTCCTCATTTATTAAATTCAACAAACTTTTGTTCCTGGACTGTAAAAATCTTCATAGGAACATAAGCCGCCCCATTATTGTCAAATTCAATGTTTCCGGTAATACCTGTGAAGGAGGGTATCTTTCTAATGTGCTGGCGAATAGCGTCACTACTGTTATTTCCATGTTTAATCGCATCTATCAAAAGGCTCATTGCATCATAGTGAGAAGCGATATAGTAATTTACTTCATTCTTCTGGTACTTTTCAAAAACCTTTCTTTTCAATTCCTCAATGATAGGTTCATTAGAATTTGGATCAAAATTTGGAACAGTAAAGAAAACCCCATTAACCGCCGTGCCTCCAATTTCCAAAACTTTTGGTGAATAAAAAGGGGTATAAGAAAGAACTTGTTTTGAAACTCCCAGTTCTTTTGCCTGTCGCAAATAGAGAGCTACTTCAGGCCCAAAAGACGCCATGAACAATACATCCATTTCTTTGACAGCGGAAATTTTAGCAATGTAGGTTCTAAAATCCCTTTCATCTGGAAGATGCGGTTCATCATAAACAATTTTTCCACCCAATTTAGCAAAACTACGCGCAAAGATATTTTTAAAACTTATACCAGACTTGTCATTTCTATAAAGAATGCCCGCGTTTCTTTTATTAAGCTTTTTGAAAGCAAATTCAGCCAAATAACTTCCTTCAACTTCAGCACTTGGAATAACACTAAAACAATAATCATCAGCATCTTCAATCTCTGTGCTGACTGCAGAAGCGTTAATAAGTACAACATTCTTCTGATTAGCGATGGGTTTTATCGCTAGGATAACACCACTCGTTACAGCAATGACTGCAGAAACTTTGTTTGCATTGACTAATTTTAGGAATGCCGCAGTACCCTTTGCTGGGTCTGTTTGTCCATCTTCTACAAACAATTTAATCTTGCCCTTAGAAATGATTCCTTCATTTATTGCTGTTTCTATGGCAAGCTCAATTCCCTCCAAGTCGTATTTGCCATACATTGCGTAATCACCAGTTAACGGTAATATCGCCCCAATTTTTACCTCATTTTCATCCTTCTTCGCACATCCTATTGAAAAGGCCGTCAGAAAAACAATAATTATGGAAATCGCAATTAATACTGATGCTTTTAGGTTGAGTTTTTTCATACAATCCACTTCTTATAATCTTAATCAAAGTCGATAAGCAATGGCATTATGGAACATTGGTAATTCAAAATCAAGCGTTAATTTGTAAAAACAGACTACGAACTGCACCTTAGATTTTAGTTGTTGGATGTTAGTGTAAGGTCTGTTTGCCGAACTATCATTTCTTTCGTTTTACAATGAGGACAGACATATATCCCCTTCCGCTGCCCTTCAACGATATGATGTCGCAGGTAAGATATGCATCTTTTTGACCGATATATGAAGCAAACAGGGCATTATCCGAGAGATTCATGTCTTCGAGTAATTGGATTACTTCGTCCAGCTTTTTTGCGACTTTCATCAGAACAACCGTATCAAAAGATTCCAGAATGGGGCGCAATTCTGCAATGTCTTTCGGGACTGGAATTACAGCCAACCGCTCATCTCCCGTCAATAGGGGATAATTGGCTGCGCAAGAGGCGGCATTGTATGAAGTAATGCCGGGGATCGTGTGTATGGCTTTTTCCGGCAACATGGTATTCAGATGGCGTAGCAGATAGATATAAGTACTGAAGGTCATGGGATCCCCCAGCGTCAGATAAACCGCATCATGTCCGTTCTTGACTTCGGTATGAATTTCTTCTGCTGCTTTCAACCATGCCGTGTTCAGGGTCTGTTTGTCCTTTGTCATGGGGTAAATCTGTTCGATTACCCTTTTCCCCTTCACGTACTCCTTCACAATATCCAATGCCAGGCTGTCTTCCTTTGTGTCAGACTTCGGGACGAAGATGCAATCCGCCGTTTGAATAGTACGAAGGGCCTTTAACGTGAGGAGTTCGGGGTCGCCAGGGCCCAAACCAATACCATAAAAATTACCTGTTTTCATATGTAGTTTTCCGCCACGAATGAACGCAAATTTACACAAATTATAAAAAACATAAAGGAGAAATGGAGAAAACGGGGAAACGGAGATAAAAACATCTGAGTAGGAGCCAACTCTAGTTGACGACACGGTGTTTTGCGTACCGTTATATGCAGCCTGTCGCCGTCAGGAGACGGCTTCTACCCTATTTTACTTTTATTTTCATACCCCTTTTTATCTGTCTTGAAAGCGTGCGTGGGCTTTTTATCCATCCCCCTCACCCTAACCCTCTCCCACAAGGGGCGAGGGAACCTTTACTCTCTTGCTCCTGTATTTCCTTATTCGTGCCCATTCGTGTCAATTCGTGGCAAAACAGTCTGTTAGTCCTTCTTTATAATTACCACAATTGAACCATTTGTTTTTATATTTACTGCTGAGGCTAAATCCGTTTCCAGGATACGCTCTTCCGGAAGGGAGAGATTTTCACACACAAACATTCGTCTATCTTGAATTCCGCCTGCCAGTAATTGGCGGGCGATAAAAGCAGGTGTATTTTTATGATCTGTCAGTATTCCTACTTTAGCGAAAACTCCGGCCTTTTTCACAAGTTGTGCGTACTCAGAATCCCTTCCGTGCAGACTGATAAAGCAGGCATCATCCCAGCTTTCCCCTATGGCTGCAAAGGCAAGCTGTATGCTGCTAATTCCGGGTATAATGATGCAGGATTCACGCCCCAGCTTTTTTATTATTAACCTCGAGTAACTAAAGAAGCATGGATCGCCGCTCACCAGTACCACGACCTGCTTAGCAGAACTCCAGTCCGCAATCCTGTTTACCAGGACATTGTAATTCTTCTCCAGGATTATTTTTTCAGCATCGACGCCTGGAAAAAGTTTTAACAAACGCCGGCTTCCCACAAGGATATCGGCCTTTTTGACGTTGTACAGGGCCTTAGGAGAAATATACGCCTTTAACCCGGGTCCACAACCCACGATGATTACTTTGTTTTTGTAACGTTCAACCATTTTTGGGCGCTATTTGAAATGCCTATGATCGAGCCTTTCATATCAAATAAAATCACACCGACATCTGTAGGGGCGAACGATTGTTCGCCCTTTAAAAATTCAAGTACCTTAGTTTCAACTTTTTCGGCAACTTCATTCATTATAGATAAATATTGATACTCTTTTAATAATTCAACGATTCCTTCTACAGTTGAAACCTCTTTTAAACGATTGAGCATTGCATCCGGCAGTCTTGATTCTGTCTTCTGGCCTCTGGCCTCTGGCCTCCGACCTCTGTTTTGCACACGCTGCTCTACGATATCTATGAGGATGTCATTTGCAGGCTTTGAGACTGCGCTGTGTGTCTGAAAATCACCCCGTAACAACTTAGCCAATTTCCCTGGATGTCCTGCAAGTATAATCCTTTTAAAGTTCCTTTGCCCTGCAGCAGTAAGCATAAAGCCAACAAAATTGCTTATCTGAATAACCTGGTCTTTCGGAATATCAAACTGGTTAAGCGCTGAACGTTCGCCGAGGCTGCCCGGCACCAGCACTACTGTTTCATATCCAATTCCTTTGGCGATATCGAGTCCGCACAATAGAGAGGTCTTGAAGGCATCTTCAGACATAGGCCGGACAATGCCTGTAGTGCCAATGATGGAGATACCCCCGATGATGCCAAGTTTTGGATTAAACGTCTTTTCCCCTATTACTTTTCCGTTCGGCACAGAGATTACGACTTTTAGTCCACACCCATTGCCAATAACCTCTTTTACAGCGCCTTCGATCATGCGCCTTGGTACAGGATTGATTGCTGCATGACCCACTGGTACCTGTAATCCCGGCTTTGTTACACGGCCAACGCCTTCACCGCCGTCAATTTCTACTGTTTGTGTGAAATTTCGCTCGACCCTTGCGTGTACAAAGCAGCCATTTGTCACGTCGGGATCATCCCCTGCGTCTTTCTGTACAGCGCACTCAGATGCATCGGCAGATAATTGCTTATGGTAAATTTTGAGCCTGAGTTTTGTACCACTTGGTGTATCAATCTCTACCTCATCGGGTATATTTCCCGTGAATAACCCAATGGCCGCCGCCTTTGCTGCTGCTG
>Ga0194127_10005848_pt1 | contig 14256 bp, 25 predicted proteins | sample TA2KigC100mmetaG_FD_148624 | JGI IMG/M metagenome (GOLD analysis project Ga0194127, IMG submission 148624) | Freshwater microbial communities from Lake Tanganyika, Tanzania - TA2015036 Kigoma Deep Cast 100m | ecosystem: Environmental > Aquatic > Freshwater > Lake | place: Tanzania: Lake...
CCCCCTGAATCAGGCCACCTGATACGGTCAGAACAAGCCTCACTTCGGTCATTAAAATTACCTCCCTTCTCCGAGAATTTTTTCCATATGCTCGGTATGTTTGCACTTTCTTCCGTTGCGCTCGTGTCGCACGTTGAATATCCATGCCTTGCAATCGCATGACAATATCCAGTTGCCGGCATACTTTTTCACCGTCACTTCATGGTTATTCCCGTCGATCAAAATGATGAACGGGAACCTGTGAAGGAAGGCGAGCTTCAGATCCTGGACCGTCAGCTCCTTGTCTCCCTTGCCAAACGCCTCACAAGCATAGCGCCTTAGTTCTCTGACCCGCATAGCCTTTCGCATTCTCGTTTCGTAGAACACACCGGGCTCCGTGTAATACGGCAGATCGAAAACCTCCTGGTATTGAAATTCCATCACGTCACCTCCTAGTTAAGTTTTTCCTCCCAATCGTCACTGGTCACTCCGTCGCATTCGCAACAGACAAAATCTCCCTCGGGATAGGGACGACCCATCTCCGCCCTAACGGTTATGCTGTTTCCATCGGGGATCCGGTTGGCAAACAATCCGGAACCAGGCCTAACACTTCGGCCACATTCACAGCAGAATTCGTTTAACAACGGTGTTCCAAAGGTGATCATCGTTTTCTTTGCCATTGTTTTGACCTCCTTTTTATGTGATTCCCTTTAAATTACTTTCCGCCTGGGCCAATCTTCAGGATCCCCGACGTATGGAATCCCCATCTCTTCCGAAAGGTCCTCCATGTGGTTCCAAAACGCACCGGACTCCACGTAAACCTCTCCCATTTTTTCTGCAAGCCTTTCCATCTGTTCATCTGTCACTTGCGTAACATCGAACCCCCTATCTTCAAGGTCTGCTCGATGAATAGACGTGATCGGGAAATATCCATCCTCCCGCCTTGAAAGCTCTAACCCTTCATTACCGCCCCCAAGCAGTCTCCTTTGAAGCAGCCTCCTCGCCTCTCTCACTGCATCAAATTTGAATCCAAAAAGATTCATGTCATCACCTCCGTTTTTGATAAAAAAGGGAGAGGACCTTCTTCTATGATCACTCCCCCCTCTGAAAACGTTTTGGCTTTTCTTAAGGCTTATCCGGCTAACTTACCACCAAGGCACTGCCTTCCAATACTGTGTTCCGTATGGAACACGCCCATTTCCCCAGGCGTTTCGGAGAAATTCCAATAACTCCATCTTCGTCATCGGACTCGTCGGTCCATAAGCGTAGACCTGGCCCCTCAGGTGGTAATACCATCTTTGCTTTTTATTCATCCTCTCACCTCCGTTTTTGATAAAAAAAAGGGAAGCGATCCCTAAAGAATCTGCTCCCCCGGGTAATGGTGACACTGCTAAAATTTCAATAGCAGTGATATTGAACATACCAGTCGTCTTTGGACTTGGCCATTTTTATGTCTTCTTCAATCGCTTTCCTTGCCCACTCACTTATCTGTCCGCCGATCTCCGAAAGCATTGCCTTAAGATCATCGACTTCAACCCCCGTCAACCCGCAACAGTCTTCATTCAATGACTCGAAAAAGAATGTTTTTTTCTCAAGCCATTTAATTATCTTTTCGTCATGCCAGAGGTTGAATGATTCCCCGCTTGTCCTAATCTCTTCTACCCGATGTGCTCTTATCGACATTCTTCCTACCTCCTTTCGATTCTTAAAAGGTTTTCTTCGTACTGCTCGCTGTTGAGATTGCCTTGCCGAAAATCAAGTTCAAGAGCAAGGAGCCTTCCGATCCGCTCAGCCTCATCACTATCCAGGGGATCATCACCGGAATTGAAAATGTCCCTTGAAATCCTCTCAGCTAACTTCTCAATCCACAATTTCCAGTTGCCCATAAAAAGACCTCCTTTTCTTTAGATTTCCAACCAATAAGGGACACACTTACCCCATTGGTCTCGCAAGTATTTGAGGAACTCGCTTTGGGTCATCGAACCAACTGGCCCATACGTATGTCCCTCAAAACGGAAATACCATCTACCTCTCTTCATGTTTCACCTCCTTCCAACTTTCGTCCGGTAAAAACCACTGTCGATTAATCACTTTCGCCACTCAAAATAGCCCCAAATGTTCAGAATGATGAACGTGATCCATAGGGGAATTTGAGCTTTCATCTCCGGAACGCACAGCGCTAATGTAAGCCATCCAGCATTGGCGACACCCCAAACGAGGAAGGACAACCTTTTCTTTTTCAGATTCAAGATTGCCCCCAAAATCCCCATTCCACTAAGTATCCATCCTACGTCTGTTGTACTCATGTAGACTCCTCCTTTTCCGACTTCGGCCCGGTCTCAGCACGCAAAGCCTTCGAAAATGAAACAGCCCACAGCGTCGGAATCTCGATGAAGCAACGTCCTCTTTCCTCCTTGGTCGTCACCGGGTAAACCCTGACCACATCCCCGAGGAAACCAAGTTGTTCCTTTTGGTCACCTTTGGGGAAACGAAGCCTCTCGAACTCGAAACCCGTGCAGCCAAAATACCCATTCCGACCAAGAAACTGCGTCTTACCCTTGTCCCACGAAATCTTTCCCATACCTCACACCTCCTTTCTACGGCATCGGTGACAAGTCCCATATCTCCAAGTCCGCCCTTTTTCATCAACTTCTTCCCTGTATCCTTCGGCCTCATAATGGGCTAAAGTCTTAGGGTCGAAGCACCTATAACAGCGGTCAGGAATCAATGGAGCTTGACACCATCTACCAGTTTTAGCGTCTTTGTCCGTGTCGTAAATCCCAATCTTTCCTCCACCTAACGCCTTTATGATAAGCGGCATTTTGCACCTCCTATAAGGGAGACCTGATATTTGCGGCCACATTGTGAAGCCGCATATTCTCCTCCATGTCCGGACGGGGGCGATAAAATACATCCCGTCCAATACGATACACGTCCCAACTTTCTCTAAACGGACTTGATCAGTGGATTAAACAGGGTTCAGCATTTGGTAAAACCGCAGGAGTGGCATTTGAGGCAGCCTTCTTCGGGGATTAACTCTTTGCCACAGTCCGGACACTTCACCCCTCCGTTGACACCGAGGAACCGAAACGCCCGAACAAGCGCATAAGGAACACTCACGACAGACCCATACTTCGTGTTCGCTTTTTCAAGCTGAGAAGTGAGTTTGGGGAGTGGAACATTATTTCTTAATGCCACTGAGAAAACCCTGGCAAATGACTCATAGACTTCCTGATGCTTGGAATCAGCAGGAGTGGTGATGAATATCTCCTTCGGCTTTCCGTCCAAAAAGCTGATATTGAAATAGACCTTTCCTTCCGGGGTCTCGACGCACACCCGTTTCGCCTCAAGGACGGAAGGGATAATATCCTTTGACCCGTGGTCAGGTCTTGACGACTCAGAACTTGCAGAAGAGATCACCTGTTCGCTCCGAGAAGCGTCCCGGTAAACGGTGACTCCCTTGCAACCAAGCTCATAAGCGAGAAGAAAGGTCCTCTCGACGTTTTCCCAATTCGAACCATTGGATAAATTGACTGTCTTTGATACCGCATTGTGTGTGTGCCTCTGAAACGCCGCCTGCATCTTTATGTGACACTCAGAAGATACCTCCTTCGCGGTCATAAAGTGTGGAGGCAGGTCTTTATCGCCATTCTGGGAGACCCACTCCTCATAAAGAGGATGCACAACCTTGTGTTCACCCAATGGCCTCTTTTGAACCGTAACAAAGTCAAAGACAGGTTCTATTCCTGAAGAACAACCCGCTATTATCGATATGCTTCCTGTAGGAGCAATGGTCGTGGTGGTCGCATTCCTCACCCTGAACCCATTTCTCTGCCACAGGGAACCTTCCCAGTTCGGAAATACTCCCTTCAACTCAGCAAGCAGAGACGACTCATTCACGCTGGTCTCGGTTATAAAACCCATGACCCTCTCCGCAAGAAGAAGCGCCTCCCCTGAATTGTAGAGAATGCCAAGCTTTATCAGCACGTCACCCCAACCCATCACACCAAGACCGATCTTACGGTTGCCTTTGTGTGCTGTCTCTATTTCAGGAAGCGGGTAGCGCTGAATGTCAATAATGTTGTCGAGAAACCTAACGGCAACCCTTGTCACCCTTTCAAGACCTTTCCAATCGATAGCCCCATTTTTTACCATCTTTGAGAGATTTATGGAGCCAAGCACGCAGGCTTCATAGGGAAGAAGAGGGGTTTCGCCGCAAGGATTCGTCGCTTCAAACTCACCAAGATGGGGTGTGGGATTCAGTCTGTTTATCACATCGAGAAAGATCACCCCAGGCTCGCCATTTCGCCATGCACCGTCAACAATCGCATCCCAGATCTCTTTTGCCTTGAGGGTTTTTCTTACCTTCCCGGAAAAGCGAAGATTAAAATCCCCGTTGGCCCTAAGAGCCTTCATAAACTCATCCGTAATCCCTACAGAGAGGTTAAAATTCGGAAGCCTTCCTTCCTCTTTCTTCAAAGAAATAAACTCCAGGATGTCAGGATGATCGACGCGGAGGATACCCATGTTTGCTCCACGGCGGGTCCCTCCCTGCTTCAAAACATCCGTCGCCGTATCGAAGACCCTTATAAACGAACAGGGGCCGGATGCAATGCCCTTCGTTGAACCCACCACATCTCCGGAAGGCCGGAGCCGGGAAAAGCTAAATCCCGTTCCACCTCCAGACTTTTGGACCAGGGCCGCCTGGTTGACCGCCCCAAAGATTTCCTCCATAGAGTCACCTACCGGCAGGACAAAACAGGCAGAAAGAGACATCTCAGTCTTACCGGCATTGACCAGGGTAGGCGTGTTAGGGAGGAAAAGGCAGTCGAAAAGAACTTCAAAAAACTCCTTCTCCTCATCTTGATTGCCGGCAATAAAGCCAGCAACTCGACGGCAAAGGCCCTCCCAGTTTTCAATGGGAACACCATCTCCATCTTTTAAAAAATATCTGCTTTTCAGTAAATCTTCTCTCACTTCTTAAACACCTCCTTTGAAATTTCATGGCTTGAAACCAGGATAAAAAAATAGGCCATGAATGAGTTTAGTCGAAGATATTTCGACTTCTTGCCCCAATTCATAGCCTTTTCAGGTTGACCCAACGAAACTAACTATTTGGGTAATACTTCCCACGGGGATAAAAAGGATGGCAACCGGGTCAAAAATATTGTCGGGTAAGGGAAGGATGTCACCATCCCCCCTCCCCTCAGAACCCTGCTTGAAAGTTTCCCTTCACACGGCTCAAGCGGCACGCAACTTGTTCTTTTCCCTGTTCGAGTGCCATTGATAGTGACATGACTCATGGTAGATGATTTTGTTCGATATGTGATCACTTCCACCCTCACTAACGGGTATAATGTGATTGGTATCGACTTCTTCACCATTCATAAGCCAATTGCCACACAAGTAACACTTCCAATTCTGGTTTCTTGCTAATAAGTAGCGTGTGCTACCTCTTGCAAATTGGTCTTTACCGAGCCTTTTACCCCTGTTTTCCCAATATTCTAATAATTTTGGGTCATCAGGACTGGCATTACCTTTCACTTTGATGTGGCGGACTATAGGAATCTTATCGATTCGATATAGCTTTTTGAAGACCATCAAACTTCCTTTACCAGACCTCTCATAATAATTATTGAGAATCCAGTATTTGGATTTATTCGGATGCCTTCTTTTGGCCCATCTCCATAATATCCAATGAACTTTATGTTGGATTTTAGAAAATGTTTCCTTACTACATACAAAGTGATAGTAATTGGCCCACCCTCTGAGGATTGAATTAAGTTTCTTAATGACTGCTTCAGTTTTGACTTGTTTATTTTCATCAAGCCAAGTTCTGATTTTGTCCAAAAGTCCCTTAACCTTTTCCTTTTGAGGTTTGATGATGAGTTTTCCATTTTTATACATTCTGATATGGAATCCTAAAAAGTTGAATCCCTCTTCTCGATGTATAATTCTGGTTTTCTCATCATTCAGTTTCAGTCCACGCTCAAGGAGCCACTGTTCTACCATTGGCTTAACTTCTTCAATGGCTTGCCTGGTTTTTGCCATAATGACAAAGTCATCAGCATAACGGGCGTATCGGTATCCTTTTCCAAGATGTTTCTGAAGTCCATCTAATGCAATGTTTGCCAAAAGAGGACTTATTACTCCACCTTGAGGAGTTCCTATTGTGGTTTCATGGATTTCTCCAAATTCCACAAAGCCTGCCTTTAACCATCTGGAAATCAAGTCTTTAGCAGGGAAGTTTCCCAACTGGTTCAGAATAAATTCATGGTTGATTGTGTCAAATGCCTTTGAAATATCTGCATCCAGTATCCATTCATTTCCACCTGCAACACCATTATTTAATGCGTTGAAGGTTTCTTCGATGGCATCTTGGGCGCATCTACCAGGGCGGAAGCCAAAAGAGTTATTCTCGAATTTGGCTTCGTATTCTGGTTCAAGGGCAGTCTTTCCAATTCCTTGAATTATCCTGTCTTTGATGGTGGGGATTCCTAATGGTCTTTTGGGTTCGTTAGAAAGTTTCTTTCTTGACAACCTTCTTAGCGCCCTTTTTGACTTCTTAGGTTTCTTTAAGATATAGACTCTATTTACAGGGGGAGGATTGTAGCTATTGAGATCAATTTCCTCATTGGCTATTTTCACCCTACCTGCATGATCGTCTATAATCTTACCATCAACACCAGCGGTTTTCCGACCATTATTGATTTGTGTAGCTCGTTTTATCGCCAGCACTTTTACAGCAAAAGACCTTGAGGCAAGTTTTTGCAGGTTTGCGACCTGTTTCAAATCACCTCGTTCAGTTGCTTTGAAAATCCTCCGTTTCAGGTTTGTTACTTTCCTTTCCACTTTCTTCCAATCAATGGAAGTCCATTCAGAAAGGACACGATCACATTTTTGCATTTCTGCCTCTAATCCGTTAATCATAATTGCGTTACCTCCTTTAAGGTTAGATTTTCATGCTACCCATATAGGGGACGTCTGCACTCTTTCGAGTTAGGTCAGAAGACCTTATCCACTCCATTACAGAATGGCCTTCGCTTTTTCCCCAGTCCCATTCCTGCTGGACATTGGCAACGTTTGCACGTTGTTGAGTTTCAATGTAAATCGAAACAGTCCAACAGGGTTTCCATGTTCCCCAGAATTGAGATACGATTGGTTTAGGGCCTTCCTATCCTCCGATGGGAATATGATCTGTTGTCATGATGAACCGAGAACATCATGACCACCCATGCACCATTTTGGTTAAGGCTTATCAGCCACTTTAGCCTTTTCTCAATGACGGAGTTTATCAGAAGTTCGCTTGCGTTACCCATGCCAACCTTCCCCTTGCCCCTTTCCAGTTGTGACTACCGAAATTTGGGTACTTTTATCACCTGCTCCCGCCCAGGTCCGTTGCCAGTCCTGAACTGGTGATATGAGGAATGGTGAACAGACTCACCATAGGCTATAACCTATTAAAATCATAGGCTTATAGCCCGCTCAAATTCTGAGACTTCATGTCACAGCCCGGTCGTTGAGCCAGATACGCGTAATTTGAAATTCCGTACCGCAATCGCAGGTGTATGGATCCTCCGGATCGAAAAAGCCAGAGAATTCCATCCCTTTTCCACATCCGGGACATTCAACACTCCATTCATCACCTGCTTCATTGAGCGCCTTTCCCATTGCTTTGATTGGCATTGGTTCACCTCCTCAAAATTGAAGCTCGTTTTCATCGCAGGCTTCAAAAGCATCAGCAGGAACCAGAAAAGGCTCCATGCCTTTGTCCATCCGCATCTTGTTCGCTAACCTGACGCAGTTTCCACAGATTGCCTGTTTGACTCCGCCAGAATCTCTGATGGACGGCACTTTTACGGGATTGAATCTAAAGAGCGTGCCGCAGGTCCAGCAATTACCAGTCATAAACGCAAAACCCATTCGTATCACCTCCTTGCCGATCCTTGTTTAACTTCAAATATTCATTTAAGCGGTCGGGCAGATGTTACACGTCCGCAGCCCCGTATACGTTTTAAATCAGTCTTCATCCGTGATCCGCTGACAAAGATACTGCCGTTCTTTGTCGCTGATCGCACCTTTGCGCCATAACCTTTTGACCATTACGACGAGGCTTCCCTTATCGTAATTTTCCCGCACCTCCAAGAACATTCTCTCGACATCGCAGTAATGAGAATAGTCATTAAGGTAAACCGCTTGCATTTGTTGTCTAAACATATTCTTTTCTCCTTTCTCTCCATGACGGAGTGGTAGAAAGGGCCGAAAGCGTTAACTCCGGCCTCTCCTGGTTAGGGTTGTTGGTTGGAAATCTTCTCGTAAACATTAACTCTCTCGGTTATGAGAGTCTTTGTGCCCTGAATGGTTGCCTTCACCATGTAAAGGCAAAGAAGGAAAAAGACCAACAGGACAACTGTTGACAATCCAAGCTTCATACTTTTCTCCTTTCTCTAAAAGTGTGAGTCGAAAAAGCTCGACTAAAATGGAGCAATAAAAAAGGCCGCAAGCATTAGCCTCGGCCCCATGACGGGTAAACAACCATTAAAAAATTATCCTCCTTCTAGTGAGACGAAGAACCGTCGTCAACAGAATGATCCTGAGCCGAAGGGACAAGAAATTGAGTTTGCCGACAATCCTTCTTAAAATCCCTGGCATCATCGCCCGCCCACCTCCTTTTGGCTTGACTTTTAGGTTAATGTTCGGTAAATTTAAAATATGAGGCTTACCCCTGAAGAAAAACTTCTCATCGCCATTTACAGCAAAGAGGTCTTCGAAGGAAACTTCATCCGGCAGGAAAAACCCAGATGCTGTGGAAACGAAATTGACCTCTACAACACCCCCGTCAACTTCAAATCCATCGAGGTCGAAGAGAAAGAATTCACGCTCATCGAACCTCAATGCCCCAGATGTGGGAAGAGAATTAAGGCTTCCGCGCATATAGTCGGTTAAAGGTAAATTGTGGACATGTATCCCGCAGAAAAAACTGAATGCGTAGTTGACACTACCCAAACCTGCCCATACTGCAACCTACGGACTAGGCTGGATACCCAAAATGGCATTGAAAAGGTCGTAATCTCAAAAGGAATGCCATATATACTCTGTGACTGTAATAGGCAATACCCAATTGAAATCGACAAAAACTAACCCTTCATTCTACTCTCTCGAAGGTTAAGAAACCCTTTGAAGGATCGTCTTTAAATCTCCGAAATGAAATTCGATTACCTTCTCCAACTCCATAAATAAAATCTTTTCCTAAAAATCTCTCGACAACTGATGCATCCACTACGCCAGAAAGTCTCTCAATTCCTCCCTGCATCCGGCCTAATATCCCGGAAAAACTCCTTTTCTTGTCCTTCATTTTATTTCTCCTTTCTCCCTAAAAAAGGGTACTCTAACGGTGATTCCGGTGAATCCAGATAAAAAAGAGGAATGCAAGCCCTGAAGCGAGCATTCCCCCACCTCTGCCAAAAACCGATTTAGTCGATCTTTGCCGACTCTCCCCGAAGGGTCAAAAAACAAAAAAAGACCATTAGGGCATTAATCTTGTCTAACAGTCGAAAAGAGATCGACTGAACAGGCAGACAATGCCTCAAGATGGTCTGTTTCGGAGAAAAACCCTACCTAAAATACTTATATCTATGTATTACTTTTTTTAAGAAAAATTGGGGAAAAAGGAGGGGAGGCTCAAAAGGGGCAACATATGTATTCCCATTCTGGTTGGCATCGATATTAGTCCCTATTGTATTCTTAATAAGTACAATGGGTGTTATGCTTGGAACTATCTTAGCCGTTAAATCTCAATTATTATATATGTCAGGAAAAATATTAGGTTTCGCATTTTATGGCAATTGGGTTGCTGGAACTGCAACAGGCAAGGGAAAATCTTCACTAGAAGGTCTTATATCCCCGGGGATCCCTATGTTGGTTATTTTCACATCTGGTCTAATCTTTGATAATGGTCTCAACGGACTCCTAAACCTCTTTAGTTTAAATTACTCACCGATAGCTTAATGTGTTGAAAGAATTAGAAAACGCCTTAAAAAAACAAAAGTTTTTGGCCTTTTCTTTTAAGAAAAAACTTTGAAAGTTGAGCGAAAGGTTTTTGGCTGTTTAAGCAGCGCCTGTTAACAATTTATGGCATTTTCGGTGTAAAGGCGAGTCTATTTTCAACATTTAAGTGATCGGCTCGCCGTTTGTAATCCTACCTTGTTCTTTAATAGTGCTTCAAAGGAAGGTCTCAAACCGAAATGGTTTTTACCTCCCCTTCCTTCGTCTCCTGCAAAGTTGTTTTTACCAAATATGATATATCAACCTCAAGATCTTTTTGGGAATAAATCGGCAGGAGCAAACATTTGAGTCTCGTGAATTCCTTGTTCTCCATGAAATGTTGAAAAATCTTTTCCACTGCAGAAGAGTCGGCCTTCCTCAAATGGGTCATAACCCCTCGGAGCTCGTTACTATCCGACCGCTCTATGACATCGTGTTCTCGCAATCGGATCTGGGTTTGAAATTTATCGAGAGAGTGTGAATCCCCATTGAAAAGGAAGAGACTGAGGGTTCGCTCCCCAGTCATCTCTCGCCTTTCCTCACCTATCACTTCAGGAGTGGGCTCATAATCCAATTCCATTAAAATCCTCAGATTTTTTATAAAGCTGACCTGATTCTCCTTAGAGCTAAACCATTGGAACGATTTTCTCTGGTGATCCACCTTTGGAAGGGTTTCCCTCTCCCTTGACTTTTTAACCGCCTCTATCTGCGTCAAAGTATATTCGAATTTGGAATAGCAATATTTAGCTATGGATCCGAATTCCATGATCTCTTTGTCGCGAAGAAGGCTCCTTCGATAATACTGTCGATATTTTCCCTGAAGGATTTGCTGGATCGTCTTAATTTCGGCCAATCGGTCCTGAATCTCCTTATTGATCTTATGGATATCAATGATGATATCCCGTGGAACCTTTTTTTCAAGGGTAATGAGCCGACACAGTTTCTGAAAGTCTTCTGTCGTTTCCTTCAGGTAATGATAGTTATTCTGAATCGTCCTTTCTAAACTTTCAACAAACCTTCGGACCCGATCCTCTCCCATGGTTCATTCCCAAACATTTAATCTAATAAGGGATGGTCCCCCTTATAGAAGAATATCCTTCTTATCCAGTGTCCCTTCCATTTTACAATGGCCATCAAAGATTCCACCTTCGTTGATGGTGATTATCGGGGTAATAAGGTTTCCGTAGAACCTACCCGTAGAATGGATCTCCACTCTTCCACTGGCAAAGATCTCGCCTTCCACAAGACCATGGATGATGATCGTATTCACTTCGATCTTCCCTTTGATGGCCGACGATTCACCGATGATTAGTGTCCCACTCTCCAATATTTCCCCCTCGAATTTCCCATCTAATCGTAACTCACCCTTAAAAGTCATCTTTCCCCCAAGAACTATATTTTTCCCTAAAAAGCAAATGTTCTCCTCTGGGGGAGGCGAGTCTTTTGAGTTACCCTTTCTAAATAGGGATTTTCCACCTAACATAACAGGGAATCGGAAAAAAGGAGAATATTAAAGCATGAAAAAAACAATAACTCGCTCCGTTTCGCGATTCAAAAGAGAACTGGGACAATTAAATCATCTTCTGCAAGGGCTTTCTTTTACAGGAATCCGACCCGGAAAGGAGTTGATCACTAAGTAAGTCAACGTAGATTTTAGGAGGATATCCTCTTCGATGCAATAAGCCTGACTCACTCGTATGAATTTACTAAATGGTCCTTCATGTCCTCTGCGGCAAATTATTTTTAATGGAAATATGGCCCTGCCGTATTCTTTGACCATTGAATACTGGCTTACTTTTTCGGGACGAGGATGACGGTGCTTAGCCCAAGCCTCCACCCAAGCGACATGCCCCGATCTACTGGTCAGAGTGACATGTTTCTACCAGTTTCCATGCGTTCAAACAAGGGCTATTCAATCTTTTCAGAATGTGTCAACGTCTCCCGTTTAAGAGGAGAAGTAACATAAACCAAGTTGATTTCTATCTTCCCCAGGACCTTTTCCTTGATAGCCTTCCTCGGGATCGTGGCATCCAGACTCCCCTCAGTAACTTCTTCAGGTTTGAGAGTCCCCCAAAACCCAGAAGCCTTTGAAACTTTTCCCCCAGAACTGAAAGCGATCGGCTTTCCCGCTTCATCCAAGTATTCTCCTAAAGTGACCCCTTGAATAACCAATATATCTTTCGATATATTGGTTACCTTAATATTTCCCCTCAAACTCGGAGTCGTAGTGATCTTTGTAGATACCCACGGGCAAGCCCATGGGTATCTACAAAGTTGTAAAGCCCTTAGCCTTCCTTCTTCTCGTTTGACTTTTCTTTTCATCTCCCGATGCATTCCAAATAGCGCCTTTAAATCAGCTCATTTAATTTCCTTTTCGCATAAGTCACAAAAATACAGACTTTCTTCTGAATTCTCCGCTGTAATAGCCCTTCTAATTTTTTTCATTACTTCACTGTCTTTTTTAATGCATTCTACACAGTAAATATGTCCATCTTCGGTGTAATAACCGACTACTACTTTTTTCCCTGTCATTTCTTATCCCCTTGCAACCTGGTGAGGACTTCGTTGTTCCTCATTTCACGTAACTTCCTTTGAAGGAACGTAATGGTTCTTAAACCTTGCTTCCTCCACATCATGCCTAATAGGTATTTTAAATGCCATATACAATAAAGCAAAATAAGACCGCTAAAGCGACTAATATAATTCTTTCTAATATTTCGTTCGTTTCTCTCTTTTTCACTGCTACGCCCGAACCCTGGATAGACCTCCGAATAATGAGCGTACTGCTCGCTCAAGACCAAGATTCATAAGGCTCGTTTACCTTTTATAAAGACCCTGGAGGCTTTCGACTTTTCCTTCCAGCCCAGCTTGGGAGAGAAAGAGATCTTGAAGCTCAGTTCCCTGGATTTCATTGAGAAGAAAGAGAATCTGATCTTTCTGGGTCCGCCCGGGGTAGGCAAAACCCATTTGGCCACGGCCCTCGGAATCAAGGCTTGTTCTGCCAAATATCGGGTCCTTTTTATAACCGCTCAAAAATTGATCGAAGACCTGATGCTATCGGTCAAAGACGGGACAATTACCTCAACACTGTTAGCCTATTCGAGGCTCAACCTGTTGATTATTAACGAGCTGGGATATATGCCGATTACGAAAGAGCAGGCCAATCTCCTGTTTCAGCTCGTCTCTGTTCGAGAGAACTGGGGGCAAGTCTTCCAAGACAATGTGGTGGCAGCAGCGATCATCGATCGAATTGTTCACAACGCAAGGATCTTTTTTATTAATGGATCCAGTTACAGGCTTAAAAGCAAACTTGAGAAAAAGAAAAATTGAAGGGGGGTCAATTTTATTTGCAGATAGGGTGTCAAATCTCTTGACAAACAACATTCTTCAAGTCGGTCTTTCTCTTTGTATGGGTCAACGGATATCCCGATCCCGTTCTGCTGAGACGTAAATCTGTAGTAGTCAGCCTTCTGAGCAACGACTTTCTTCAATTCAATCGGCGTGCAAGCATTTACGGCAAACGCGACGATCGTCACCACTGAAGTCAATGCGACCTTTCGTGAACTGTATAAGACTCTCACTACGTATCCTCCCTTGGGTAATATCGGTGGTCTCCAAATGTCTGCATGCACGCTCAGTGATTCGGCATAGGCATACTATAGACCGTGACCCAGATTAGGGAATCCATACAACCGTTTAAGGCCAAAATAAGATCCAAGAATTTGGATGTCAACCTTTTATCCTGTCCTGTATTATTTGCAGTTGCGGGCATGTTCTTTTAAATGCTATCTGACCGTATTTTCCCTTATTTTCCCTTTTTACTCCTGTAGCACCCGTTTCCTCGGTTACAATAACAGCGCGATTTCCTCTTTTTTCTCTTTGTCCATCTTGAATAGCCTCCTTCCGTGGGTTTTGATCCATCCTACCCCACTCCGGATGGAAAACTCACCGCAAGCCTACGGTGGGGAGGCTCCTCAAGGGGTGTCCTCTCATAATGGGTCAGCGAATGAGTGGCCAGAAGATGTTCTGCCTCAAACAACCTGACCAAGGTAGCCAAAGCGGTCTTAGGACCAACATTTCGTTGTCTCAATGCATGCTTCTTAAACCCCCTCCACTCCCGCCTTAGGCGGGACTGTCTCTGGCGGCTGATTCCCGTAAGCCACTGGCCGATAGCGATCTTCTTGAGGAGACTCAAAAAAATCGTAAACCAGATTACCTGAAACCGCCGATCAT
>Ga0194127_10005849_pt1 | contig 14252 bp, 10 predicted proteins | sample TA2KigC100mmetaG_FD_148624 | JGI IMG/M metagenome (GOLD analysis project Ga0194127, IMG submission 148624) | Freshwater microbial communities from Lake Tanganyika, Tanzania - TA2015036 Kigoma Deep Cast 100m | ecosystem: Environmental > Aquatic > Freshwater > Lake | place: Tanzania: Lake...
CGGTCGAGCTCCACGCGGCACTGCACGCCGTCCGTCGTCTTCGCCGGCGCCATCGGCGCCAGCCCGGCCGCGATCACCGCGGCCGCCATCCATCCCATCGCGCTCGTCTTCATGGTCCCGCTCCCTTCGTGCGGGGCGCGGCCCCGGTCCGCCCGGGATCCACCGCCCCTGTCCACGCGTACTAGACGCGATCCGCGCCCGCCGCGGGTCATGGGGCCGCAACGGAGATGTAAAACGTTTGTCATGCGCCCGGGGCGCGCTCCGGCTCAGGGGCCCGGGGCGCCTTCGGGCTCGAGGACGAGGTCGACGTGGTGCCGGTGCGCGTCGAACCCCGCGACGAAGGCGTCGACGTCCCGGCCCACCGGCCGCAGCCCGCCCGCGTCGTCGGCGACCGCGATCGAGTAGCCGCGGTCGAGGATCCCGCGGAGCATCGCCGCCGGGTCGGCGCCGGAGATGTGGCGGATCGTCCCGGGCGCGAACTCGCAGAAGACGACCGGGCGCTGGCGGCCCAGGATGCCCTGCATGCCCGCGAAGACCAGCGGCTCGTGGCCCTCGACGTCGATCTTCACCAGGTCGACCCGCGCGTCGCCGACCAGGGCGTCGACGGTCACCGCCGGCACCCGCGTCGGCGCGGCGGCCCCGGGCGGTGTGCGGCCCTGCAGGACGGCCGGGTCGCGCGCGGTGAACCGCGCCCCGAGGTTCGCCCCGGCGCCGAGGGAGGAGAGGAAGACCTCGCCCGGCGCGTCGCTGGCCGCCGCGGCGCGGACCTCCACCCGGTCCTCGAACCCGTTCAGCGCCACGCTCGCCCGCAACAGGCGGAGGTTCTGCGGGTCCGGCTCGACGCTCCACACCCGGCCGCGCACGGCCCGCGCCGCGACGGCCAGCGTGAAGAAGCCGATGTTGGCGCCGACGTCGAGGAAGCGGGTGTCCTCCCGCACGCGCGACAGGAGGCGCCGGGCGAAGGCCTCCTCGTAGTCCCCGAGCGCCAGGATCGGCTTCGAGATGGCGGGATCGCGCACGTCGACCAGCATCGACACGCCGTACCGCGGCAGGTCGCGCACCGTGTAGGGCGACCGGGACAGCATGCGGAGGTAGTCGCGCGGCCCGCTCGAGACCAGGGCGCGCAGACAGGCCCTCGCGTACAGCGGCAGCCGCCGGATGTTCATGCGCTCCCCCCGCGGGGCGCCCGCCCCGCGCCCGCACGCTACCCGCCCGCCGCCGCCCCCCTCAAGCCCAAACGCGCATCTCCGGGCTTGGATTGCGGCGGAATGGCCGTATCATGGCCGGCCGTATCGAAATCCGACGGAGCCGACCATGATGACATCGCGAGAGATCCGCCAGTCGTTCCTCGACTTCTTCCGGTCGAAGGGCCACGACATCGTCCCCAGTTCGCCGGTCGTCCTGCAGGCGGACCCCACCCTGCTCTTCGCCAACGCGGGCATGAACCAGTTCAAGGAGATCTTCCTCGGCGCGCGCGCGGCCACCGCCCGGCGCGTCGCGGACACGCAGAAGTGCATCCGCGTCAGCGGCAAGCACAACGACCTCGAGGAGGTCGGGCACGACACCTACCACCACACGTTCTTCGAGATGCTGGGCAACTGGTCGTTCGGCGACTACTACAAGCGCGAGGCGATCGCGTGGGCGTGGGAGCTGCTGACCGGCGTCTGGAAGCTGCCGAAGGAGCGCCTCTGGGTCACCGTCTTCCGCGAGGACGACGAGGCGGAGCGCATCTGGCGAGAGGTGACGGACGTCAACCCGGCGCACATCCTCCGGTTCAACGAGAAGGACAACTTCTGGGAGATGGGCGAGACCGGCCCCTGCGGCCCCTGCTCCGAGATCCACTTCGACCGCACCCCGACCGGCTGCGACGCGAAACTCGTCAACGCCGGCAGCCCCGACTGCATCGAGATCTGGAACCTCGTGTTCATGCAGCACAACCGCCGGTCCGACGGCTCCCTCGAGGACCTCCCCGCGAAGCACGTCGACACCGGCATGGGCTTCGAGCGCGTGACGGCCGTGATCCAGGGCAAGCCCTCGAACTACGACACCGACGTCTTCATGCCGCTGATCGAGGCCGTCGCGGCCCGCTGCGGGAAGCCCTACGAGGGCGAGGCCGCCATCGCGATGCGCGTCATCGCCGACCATGTCCGCACCCTGGCCTTCGCGATCGCCGACGGCGTGCTGCCGTCGAACGAGGGACGCGGCTACGTCCTCCGCCGCCTGCTCCGCCGGGCGGTCCGCTACGGACGCAAGCTCGGCCTGCGCGAGCCGTTCCTCGGCGACCTCGTCCCGGTGCTCGAAACCGCGATGGGCGACGTCTTCCCCGAGCTGCCGCGCAACCGCGTGCAGGTGCTCCGCGCGCTCCGGGCCGAGGAGGAGGGCTTCGCCGCGACGCTCGACCGCGGCATCGCGCTGTTCGAGGAGGTCGCCGCCGGCGTCGCGCGCGAGGGCGGCAAGGCCTTCCCCGGCGACCAGGCCTTCAAGCTCTACGATACGTTCGGCTTCCCGATCGACCTGACCCGCCTGATGGCCGCCGAGAAGGGCCTGGCGACCGACGAGGCCGGCTTCGAGGCGCTGATGAACGCCCAGCGTGAGCGGGCGCGCGCCGCGCGCAAGGGCGGGGCCGCCGGCCGCGAGGGCGACGTGGTCGCGGACCTCGTCGCCGCGGGCCTCCGCTCCGCCTTCACCGGCTACGACGCGCTCGAGGGCGGGGCGACGGTGCTCGCGCTCTTCCGCGACGGCGCGCGCGTGGCCGAGCTGCCCGAGGGCGCCGAGGGCGACGTGCTCCTCGACGCGACCCCGTTCTACGGCGAGGCCGGCGGCCAGGTCGGCGACACGGGCCGCCTGGAGGCCGGCGGCGCCGCGTTCGAGGTGGCCGACACGCAGAAGCCGGCGGACGGCATCCTGATGCACCGCGGCCGCGTCGCGCGGGGCCGTCTCGCCGAGGGCCTGAGGGTCCGCGCCCGCGTCGACGGCGCCCGCCGCGCGGCGATCCTGCGGCACCACACCGCGACGCACCTGCTCAACGCCGCGTTGCGCGAGTTCGTCAGCCCGCAGGTCAAGCAGGCCGGCTCGATGGTCTCGCCCGACCGCCTCCGCTTCGACTTCACCTGGTTCGAGGGCATCGACCCCGCGGTCCTTGCGAAGGTCGAGGCCCGCGTCAACGGCTGGATCCTCGACAACCGGCCGGTGCGCGTCTCGTCGATGGCACTCAAGGACGTGGCCGGGTCGGGCATCATCGCGGTCTTCGACGAGAAGTACGGCGAGACCGTCCGCGTGATCGACGTCGACGGCGTGTCGAAGGAGCTGTGCGGCGGCACGCACGCCGCGCAGACGGGCCAGATCGGGCTCTTCCGCATCGCCTTCGAAAGCTCGGTCGCGGCGGGCGTCCGCCGCATCGAGGCGATGTGCGGCCTGCCGGCCTACGAGTGGACGCGCGCGGAGCACGACCTGGTCGGCGACCTCTGCCGCCGCTTCAGCTCGAACCCTGCGGAGCTGGGCGCGCGGATCGACGCGCTGGTCGAGGCCAACCGCAGGCTCGAGAAGGAGCTCAAGCAGAAGGCCGCCGCGGCGGCGCTCGGGCAGGTCGACGCGCTGCTGGCGGGCGTGCGCGACGTGTCCGGCGTCCCGCTGGTCGCCGGATTCGCCGGCGAGGTTCCGGCCGGCGCGCTGCGCGAGCTGGCGGACGCGGTCCGCGCGAAGCTCGCCTCCGGCGTCGTCGTGCTCGGCTCGGCGGGCGACGGCAAGGCCGCCTTCATCGCGACCGTCAGCGACGACCTCGTGAAGCGCGGCGTCCATGCCGGCAAGCTGATCGGCGCCGTGGCGAAGCTCGCGGGCGGCGGCGGCGGCGGGCAGCCCGCGCGCGCGCAGGCCGGCGGCAAGGATCCGGCGAAGGCGCCCGACGCCGTCGCGAAGGCGGCCGGCCTCCTCGCGGCGCAGCTGGGCGGCTGATCCCCGCCCCGCGCCGTATCGCCGGGAGCGTCCACCCCTTGGACGTCTCCCGGCGCCTCGTTTCCAGGCCTTGGACGGCCTTGCCGTCCTCCGCAACGTTGCATGAAATGTAACGATCGTTACATTTCATGCAACGTCGGGGAGGGAGACGGCGGGCGCGGACTTGACTTGCGCCGCGCCCGGGGGCTTGCTTGCCGGCATCGCAGAAACGGGAGGACGGAGATGAGCGCGACGATGAACCGGAGGCAGGTGCTGGCGGGCGGGGCGGCGGGGCTGGGCGCGATGCTGTGGGGGACGAACAAGGCGTGGGCCGGTGCGAACGACCGGGTCCGCGTGGCGGTGATCGGCATCCACGGCATGGGGCAGTCGCACATCCAGGCCTACCAGGCGCTGCCGAACGTCGAGGTGGCGGCCCTGTGCGACATCGACGAAAACCTCTTTGAGGGCGTGATCGACAAGTACTTCACGAAGAAGAACCGCCCGAAGCCGAAGACCTACACCGACCTGAGGAGGCTCTACGAGGACAAGGACATCGACGCGGTGTCCGTCGTGACCCCGAACCACTGGCACACGCTCGCGTCCATCTGGGCGATCCAGGCCGGCAAGCACGTCAGCGTCGAGAAGCCCTGCTGCCACAACATCTACGAGGGCCGAAAGCTGGTCGAGGCGTCGAAGAAGTACAAGGTGATCGTGCAGGACGGCGCGGAACAGCGCAGCAATCCGTGCTCGCAGACGATGGCGAGATTCCTCCAGGAGGGCGGCCTCGGCGAGGTCTACATGGCCAAGGGCCTCTGCTACAAGTGGCGCAAGACCATCGGCCGCGAGCCCGACGAACCGGTCCCGGCCGGCGTCCACTACGACCTCTGGCAGGGGCCGGCGCCGGCGCGTCCGTTCAACAAGAACCGGTTCCACTACAACTGGCATTGGAACTGGGACTACGGCAACGGCGACATGGGCAACCAGGGCGTGCACGAGATGGACATCGCCCGCTGGGGTCTCGGCGTGACGCTGCCGACGCGCATCCACGCCGTCGGCGGGCACATGATGTTCGACGACGACCAGACGACGCCCAACGTGCTCCTCGCGGCTTTCGAGTTCCCGAACCCGGCCGGCGGCGGCGACAAGAAGAAGATCCTGCAGTTCGAGGTCCGCGGGTGGATCGCGAACGCCGAGGACGGGATGTGGATGAAGAAGGCATCGACCGACGGGTACATGGCCACCAGCGCCGGAAACACCGTGGGCAACCTGTTCTACGGCTCGAAGGGCTACATGGCCAAGACGGTCGGCGAATGGCGGACCTTCCTGGGCGAGAAGCGCGAGCCGGGGCCGGCCGGGTCCGGGGCGGCCGACCACTACGCGGAGTTCATCGAGGCGATCCGCTCCGGCGACCCCGCGACGTACAACAAGAGCATCGAGGAGGGCTTCTACTCCTGCTCGCTGATCCACCTGGGCAACATCGCCTACCGGCTCGGCCGCACGGTCGACTTCGACCCGGCGACGATGACGTTCCCGCGCGACGCCGAGGCCAACGCGATGCTCACGCGCGAGTACCGCGCCCCGTTCGTCGTGCCGGACAAGGTCTGAGAAACGAAGAGGGCGCCCCGGTTGCCCGGGGCGCCCATCCTTCAGTCCGTCACCCCCGAGGGGTGTTGGTCGGCTCAGTACCGGCCGCCACGGCCGCCGCCGAACTCGCGCCGGCCGCCGCCGCCGAACCCGCCGCCACCGCCGCCGCCGCCGAAGTCACCACGGGGACGCTCCTCGCGGGGGCGCGCCTCGTTGACCGTGAGGGCGCGGCCGCCGAAGTTCTGGCCGTGGAACTGGGCGATCGCCTTGTTGGCATCGTCCTGGGATCCCATCTGGACGAAGCCGAAGCCGCGGGAGCGGCCGCTGAACTTGTCCATGACGATCTCGCAGCTGACGACCTGTCCGGCCTGCTTGAACATCTCGAGCAACTCGCTCTCGGTCGTGTCAAACGACAGGTTCCCGACGAACAACTTGGTGGCCATGATCCGTACTCTACTTTCTTAACCGCTGCGGCAGGAGGCCGAAGTGGATGTTCCTGAACCATTCAGGTTTCGGACTGTCACCGAGCACGAACACGGGCTGCGTTTGACAATCTACCACGCACACTGCGACTGCTTCTGACTGCAGACGCGCGGAGAGTACCACACCCCCGCGAAAACGCAAGCCCCTTGCGCGGCCCGCTGCGGGGGGGGGCATCCCCGGTCCGATGCCGCGATGACGCAGACGCTCGCACGGATCCGGTCCGTGAACCCCAGAGGCGCCCGCGGCGGCCGGTCCCGCAACTTTGTCCTGTACGACGCGCCACGCATTCTGGTACGAGGGCCGCCAACCGGCAACGGGCGGGGACCCCGGCGGATCGGTCCGCCGGTGGCCCCGGGAGATGCAATCATGAAGCGGAAGATCCTGATCCTGGTGGTGATCGCGGGACTGGCGGGGCTGTCCGTGCCGCTGATCAACCTCGCCGTCGGCGTTCCGGTGAAGCCGGCCTACACCCAACTCAAGGTCGAGACGCCCGAGGCGGCCCGCGCCAAGGACATCCTCGGCGCCAAGTGCCTGATGTGCCACTGCGAGGATCCGGCCCTTCCGTTCTACGCGAAGATGCCGGTCGCGTCCGCCGCCATCGGCAAGCACATCCTCGCCGGACAGTTGATCTTCGACGCCGAGAAGCTCGTCGCCGCCGGCGGCCGCCAGGAGGTCGCCCTGGCGAAGCTGGAGCAGTCCACCGAACTCGACACGATGCCGATCCTCCCCTACATGCTCGCCCACTGGGACGGTGCGCTCACCGCGGCCGAGAAGGCCGACCTCCTCGCGTGGGTCCGCCAGGTGCGCGCGGCGTCCTTCGCCTCGGGCCTCGCCGCCCCCGCGTTCGCGGCGCACGCCGTGCAACCGCTGCCCGCCAAGTGGCCCGCGCCGCTGTCGGAGAAGAAGATCGCGCTCGGCGACCGGCTCTACAACGACAAGCGACTCTCGGGCGACGACACCGTCTCCTGCGCCACCTGCCACGACCTCGCCAAGGGCGGCACCGACCAGCTCAAGTTCTCCGTCGGCGTGCGCAAGCAGGTCGGCGGCATCAACGCCCCCAGCGTCTTCAACGCCGCCTTCAACTTCGTCCAGTTCTGGGACGGCCGCGCCAAGGACCTCGCCGACCAGGCCGGCGGCCCGCCGCTCAACTCGATCGAGATGGACTCCAACTGGCCCCAGATCACCGGCAAGCTCGCGAAGGACGCCGACCTCACCGCCGCCTACAGGGAGGTCTACGGATCCGACACGTGGACCGCCGCCAACATCCAGGACGCCATCGCCGAGTATGAGAAGACGCTCCTCACCCCCGACAGCGCGCTCGACCTCTTCCTGAAGGGCGACAAGGCCGCGCTGTCCGCCGAGGAGACCGAGGGCTACGCGCTCTTCCAGCGCCACAGCTGCGCCACCTGCCACGCCGGCGAGTCGATGGGCGGCCAGACGTTCGAGAAGCCGGTCGACGCCGTCGCCTTCTACAAGGCCCTCGGCCGCGCGCCGGGCAAGGACGACTTCGGCCGGCTCAACGAGAGCAAGGCCGAGGTGGACCGGTTCAAGATGAAGGTGCCGAACCTGCGCAACCTCGCCGTCACCCAGCCCTACCTGCACGACGGGTCGAAGACGAACATCCAGGAGGTCGTCGTGCTGATGCGCGACCACTTCGTCCCCGCGCTGAACCGCAGGCCGCTCCCGGATGCCGACGCCGCGAAGATCGCCGCGATGCTCCGCAAGTCCACCGGCACGCTGAACGGCCGGGCGCTCTAGTCGCCGCGGCCCGCGCGACACCGCGGGCCGCCCACGGAAGGACCGACCCATGGCCGCGAAGAAGGGGCAGCCCGCCGGGAAGGCGGAGGGGGGCGCGGGCCGCTCGACGGCCGCGCGCAGGATCGTCGACGTCGCCCGCGAGGTGCGCGACGACATCGTCCGCAAGGGCCGCAAGCCGTCGATGCGGTTCCCCGTCCGCTCGCTCGCCAACGTCCGCTACGACGCGAAGAAGGGGCACTTCGAGATCCTCGGACGCCACGCGACGCGCACCCTCTCCTACAACACCGTCAAGACGTTCGCCCAGTCGATGCGGCTGCTCGCGACGACGAAGAACGACCTCCTCGACCGCGACGACATCGCCGGCAAGCGCGAGGTCTACTACAACAGCAAGAGCTGGGGCGAATGCCGGTTCGACGAGCAACCCGAGAGCGACACGCTCCTCGACGACATCGAGGCGATGCTCGGCATCAACCGCGAGGTCCTCGGCTACATCCCCGAGGAGCGCGGCGGCGAGGTCTGCGGCCCGCTGACGGTCATCGACCGCGACCCCGGCAGCGGCGAGCCGATCCGCATCGACTGCGCGCGCCTCGGCACCGGCGCCTGGAGCATCCCCTCGCGCGTGGAGCACCTCGCGTTCGAGTCCCGCGCGAAGTTCGTCCTCGTCGTCGAGACCTCCTCGCTCTTCCAGCGTCTCGTCCATCACCGGTGGTACGAGAAGGCGCGATGCGTCCTGATCTCGATGAGCGGCGTGCCGACGCGCGCCTGCCGCCGCTTCGTCCGCCGCCTCGCCGACGACGCGAAGCTGCCCGTCCTCGCCTTCACCGACGGCGACCCCTACGGCTACTGCAACATCTACCGCACCCTCAAGGTCGGCTCCGGGCAGGCCGCGCACATCAACCGCCTCTTCTGCGTGCCGCAGGCGCACTACCTCGGCGTGACGCCGCAGGACATCGTCGACTACGACCTCGAGGACGCCACCCACCCGCTCGAGGAGGCCGACGTCAAGCGCGCGAAGGACGCGCTGAAGAACGACCCCTTCGTGAAGCATCACCGCGAGTGGCAGGATGCCCTCAACCAGATGCTCAAGATGGGCGTGCGCATCGAGCAGCAGGCCTTCGCCAAGCACGGCCTCAACCACGTCATGGACGTGTACCTGCCGGACAAGCTCAAGAAGGCGAAGTTCCTGCCCTGAGCGGGCGGGGTTCACAGGTTCAAAGGTCCGGAGGTTCGCAGGTTCGGGGACCGCTCTCCGCTCTCGGCTCTCCGCCCCCGCTCCCCGCTCTCAGCTCTCCGCTCTTCGCTCTCGGCTCTCGGCTCTCGGCTCCCCGCTCCCCGCTCTCAGCTCTCCGCTCTTCGCTCTTCGCTCTCCGCTCTTCGCTCTTCGCTCTCCGCTCCCCGCTCCCCGCTCTCCGCCCTTCGCTCTCCGCTCTCAGCTCTCGTCTCGCAGGCTCGCCCGGCAGCGCCCCGCCGCGCAGGGGGGCAGTTCCACCGGCAGGGCCCGCAGCCCCGACGACGCGCCGCGGATGCGCCCCTCGAGGCCCCGCGGAACCTGGAGCGGCGTGGTGCCTTCCACGGTCAGCACCGATCGTGCCCGCCGGATGCGCAGCGTCGTGCCATCGATCCGTTCGACCGTATCCGCCGCGCCGACGATCAGCGGGACGACGAGCCGGCCGTCCCCGCCGGTCATGAACGCCTCGATCGTGACCCCGCCCGGCACGAAACAGAACTGGAGATCGCACGGACAGCGGCCGGCGGACGGGTCTCGCCCGCCGGGACCGCGAAGGCGCGTCTTGACGTCGAACCGGATCTCGTCCCCATCCGTGACCCCCGCGACGGACGCCGCCGCATCGTGGAGGTTGGAGAAGCGCTCGCCGCCGTCGATCCACTCGACGCGGGGCGTCAGCGGTTCGCCATCCTCCGCGACGCCCGAGCCGACGACGAGGCCGGACGCTTCGTGCTCCAGCCACCCGATCCAGCCGCCATCCGCCACCGCCGCCCGCCACGGCCCGGCGGCCGCCAGCCACAGCCGGCGCTTCGGGAGATGCAGCAGCCCATTCCGGGCTGCGCGCGGTCCCGCCCCGGCGATCCCTGCCATGCCGGCCGCAACGGCGAGAAGGAGGTCGCGACGGGTGATGGATTGCATGGCCGCGGTTTCCCGAGAAATCGGCTAGCCAGCCGTCGGACCGTGGACGATGCGTGGAAAGACGCCCCGGATGGATCCCTTGAGAAGGCGGAGCCGCGCGGGGCGCACGCCCTTCGCGAATTCGCCGGACGTCCCACGAACGAGCCGTCCGTCATGGTTCATCACCGCACGCCCCGTCATGTCCGCAGGCCGCGCATCGATCTCCGCCGTCCGGTTCATGGTCCCATGATACGCCGCCCGGCGGCGAAGGAAAGCGGGCCTCGGGGGACGGAGGCAAGGCTGCGTCAGGGCGCGGGGGCGGCGGCCTTCCGGGCCCATTCGCTGTCGGGGTAGCGCTGCTTCAGCTCCTCCAGCATCTGGGTCTGCTTGTCGGGCTGCTTCATCTGGCCGAAGGCCTGGGCGGCGCGGTAGAGGGACTCGGCGGAGACGACGGGGTGATCGAAGAGGATGGCGACGCTGAGGAAGTAGCGCGACGCGGGTTCCCACTGCTGGCGGGTGGCGGCGACGCAGCCGAGGCCGTAGAGGCCGCGGGCCTTCTGATCGGCGAACTTCGCATCGGCGGCCCGTTCCGCGGCGGCGCTGTAGCGGGCCTCGGCGTCGTCGGCCTTGCCGTCCTCGAGGTAGAGGCGGCCCAGTTCGAGGAGCGCCTCGAGCCGGGCGCGGGTGACGCCCTGGCCCGCGGCGCCCTTCTCGAACGCCTCGACGGCGCCGGCGCGGTCCTTGAGCCCGATCCGCGCGCGGCCGAGGAGCCACCCGCCGATCTGGAGCCAGGGCTCGTCCTTCGCGTGCGCGGTCAGCGTCTGCGCGGCCTCGGCGGCCGCGGTGAAGGCGCCCTGGTCGAGGCGCAGCGTGGCGAGCCATTCGAGGAGCGCGGGCGACATGTCGTCCTTCGACGGCGTGTTCAGGAGCGCCTGCAGGAGGTCCGCCGCCTCCGGCAGCTTGTCGAGCTTGTGCAGCACGCCGGCGAGGCGGTAGCGGATCTTGCGCGCGGTCTCGGGGGTGGTGTCGAGGGCGAAGGCCTTGCGGAGTTCGGCCTCGGCGGCCGCGGTCTCGCCGGCGTTCTCCATCAGCACGCTGCGCCAGTAGCGGGCGTCGGCCTCGAACCGGGTCTGCGGAAAGCGCTTCAGCAGGGCGCCGAACGATTCGAGCGCCTGGGGTTCGCGCTTGAGGCGCACCTCGGCGAGCCCCTTCTGGAAGAGCGCCTCCTCGGCCAGGGGCGACTGCGGGTGCTCGCGTTCGACGCGGCCCCAGTCCTGCACGGCCTCCTCGAAGTGGCCGTCGGCGGCGAGGGCGAAGCCGGAGACGAGCAGCGCGCCGGGGACGGACTCATGCTTCGGGTGGCGGGCGGCGAGGGTGCGCAGGACGCTCGACGCCTCGGCGCGGTCGCCGCGTTCGTTGAGCAGGCGCCCGAGCCGGTACATCGAATCCGGGGCCCGCTCGTCGGAGGCGGAGGTCTCGGCCACCATGCGGTAGTACTGGACCGCCTCGTTCGTCTTCCCGGCGCCGGCGAAGGACTCGGCCAGCAGCCAGTTGACGTCCGCGCGCAGGTCCGCGGGCGGCGGGGTGGCGGTCAGGCGGCGGATCACGTCGTCGTACTCGCGCTGCTTGAACCGGATCAGGGCGGACTCGTAGGCGGCGGCCCCGGCGAGGCGGCTGCGCGGAAACCGGACGGCGAGGGCGTCGTAGGCCTGCAGGGCGCCCTCGGTGTCGAGGATCTGCCGGCGGCTGTTGCCGGTGAGGTAGAGCCACTCGTCGGCGTCCTTGCCGTCCTTCGGCGCGGCGGCGGCGAGCTTGAGCGCCTCGGCGGCGAGGCCGGTGTGGTACCACGCCCACGCGGCCTGCAGCCGGGCCTCGGCGGCGCGGGGGTGGTCCGGATGCTCCCGGAGAAGGCGCCCGTAGGCCTCGGAGGCGGCCTCGTAGGTGCCGCCGGCGTAGGCGAGGTCGCCCAGGCGGAACCAGGCCTCGGCGGCGACGTTCGACGACGACGCCTTCTCCGCCGCCGTCCGGTAGAGCGCCATCGCCTCGGCGGCGGGCGCGCCGGCCTTCTGCTTCATCGCCCCGAGTTCGAGCGCCGCGAGCGACGCGTACGGGGTGTCGGCGTGGCCGGTCACGACCGCCCGCAGTTCCGCCTCGGCCTGGGCGGATCCGTTGGTCATCGCCGCGCCGATGCCGAGGTAGTAGCGCGCCCCGGCGAGGATCTCGGCGGGCGGTTTCGACGCCACGAGCTCCTCCAGCAGGCGGATGCCGTCCGCCGGCTGGCTGGCCGTGACGAACAACTCGGCCCGGCGCAGCTCCGCGCGGTACCGGTAGGGGCTTTGCGGGTGTTCGCGCAGCACGCGCTTGTAGAAGAGGTCGGCGGCGGCGACGTTGCCGGCCCCGCGGTAGGACTCGGCGATGCGGTAGAGGACCTGGTCCATCTTGCCGAACGCGGGCGTGTCGCGCAGCAGCGTCATGTACTCGCGGATCGCCAGGTCGTGGAGGCCGCGGGCGTAGAGGCCGTCGGCGAACTGCATCTGCTCGTCCGGCGTCACGGCGACGGCCGCGGCGGCGAAGGCCAGCCACGCGGCGACGGCCGCGGAGCCGGGGCGGCGCCGACGGGCGCGGGATGGCGGGGCTGCGATCGATGTCGTCATGCGGGATCCCGGGGCGGCGGGCACCCGGCGAACCGCCCGGGTGCCGCCCACGCTCACGACTCGGGCGGTGCGGTGGCGAACGAGACGTTCCAGATGTCCACCTGCCGGCAGAGGTCGAGGACGCGCATCACGTGCTCGTAGGCCGTCGCCTTGTCGGCCCGCAGGACCACCGGCTGGCCCGGGAACATCGACGTGAGCCGCTGCAGCATCGCGGAGAGCCGCGCGTCGTCGAGGCGCTGGCCGTTGACGATGACGGCGCCGTCCTTCGTCACGTTCAGCGTCACCTCGCCCGGCAGGCGCCGGGGCGTCTGGCCGCTCTTGGCGGTCGGCAGCGTGATCGGCACGTCGGTCTCCCACTGCGCGAAGAGCTGGCTCGACATGAAGAAGCACAGCAGCAGGAACACGACGTCGATCATCGGCGCCAGCTGGAACCCGACCGGCTCCGTGCGGAGCTTCGACCGGAAGTTCATCGGGTCGTCCTCGAGGCCAGGAGCACTCCGAGCAGGTCGGCGGCGGCCGTCTCGAGCTGGGCCGTGAGCTTCGCGACGCGGCCGCGGAAGAAGGCGTAGAAGGCCATCGACGGGATGCCGACGACGAGCCCCGCGATCGTCGTGATCAGGGCCATGGCGACGCCCGAGGCGAGCGTCATGGGCCGCGCGCGGGCCAGGTCCAGCGCGACCGCGTTGAAGGCCTGCAGCATGCCGACGACCGTGCCGAGCAGGCCGACCATGGGCGAGATGACCGCGATGTCGAGGAGGTACTGCGTCTGGTTCTGCAGCTGGGCCGCCTGGCGGCTCCCCTCGCCCTCCATGACCTCCTTCAGCAGCGAGGCGTCCCCGCGCTCGTTGCGCTGCAGCCAGGTGAGCCCGGTCTCGCCGACCGCGGCCAGGGCGGAACGGCTGCGGCGGCAGGCGAGGCGCGCCTCCTCGCGGCGTCCGTTGCCGAGCATCTCGCGAAGGTCGTGCAGCAGGTCCGCCGGCGCGACGGCATCCGCCCGCAGCGCGAAGATCAGGTAGAGGATGAACGCCAGCGCGGCGACCGAAAGGGCGCCGACGACGTACATCAACACGCCGCCGGCCTTCCAGATCTCCTGGATCGTCATCATCTGGGCCTGGGCCGCCGGCGCCGCGGCCGCCGCCGCATCCGGAGCCGCCTGCGACAACGCCAGCACGGGCGTCAGAAGCCCCACCGCCACCAGTCCGCCCAGAAGGCGGTACGGATTCTTCATGGTCCACTCCTCCGCCGGGCCCCTGCGCCCGGCATGGGCGCCAATCTACCGCAAAACCGCCCCGCGGCCAAGCAGAACGCAATATCCCGGATGCGGCCGGGCGCATCTCCGATTCATGGACCTGATCACGCGGGCGCCTTCGTCATCGCTGCAGGGGACCGGAGATGCGCCCCTCCAGCCATCCCCCCGCGCACGATCGGCGGTGGCCCCGCAGGGTAGTCATCACGCTCCGCGTGATGACCATCCGGATTGCGGAGATGCCCTCACGCGGAGCGTGAGGACTACGTTGTGCCCGCCCCCGGCCGTCACCCCGCGCAGGACCGGAGATGCGCCCGACGCGGCCCGCCCGGCTCCCGGCGCGGAGGCGCTCCGGCGCGGCCGTTGCGCGGAGGGTCGGGATCGGGTATCTTCTCAGCCCCGTCCGCGGACGGGATCAACCGACCGGAACAGTCAACGGTGCAACCATGAAGACGATGGCGAAGAAGGGCGATTT
>Ga0194127_10005851_pt1 | contig 14251 bp, 15 predicted proteins | sample TA2KigC100mmetaG_FD_148624 | JGI IMG/M metagenome (GOLD analysis project Ga0194127, IMG submission 148624) | Freshwater microbial communities from Lake Tanganyika, Tanzania - TA2015036 Kigoma Deep Cast 100m | ecosystem: Environmental > Aquatic > Freshwater > Lake | place: Tanzania: Lake...
AAAGCGCATGGCGAACGCCGTCCCATCGAACGAGCATCTTGCTCAAACCGCGAAAGCCGCATAGCATTCAGGCCAGCAACGCCGATTTCCGCTTTTCAACATCAAGCGGGACATCCCCCTCGCTGTAGTCCAGAAAACTGGAAAAAGCCTAGCCTTCGTCCCGTCATTCGGAGGCCGGCGGTCTGATTGGCGTTTCTCCATTACGTTTTTTTTTACCGCTAAAGCTTAGCCGCTTCGCTTACGTCGTCAAGCTGGCTTAAGGCTAAGGATTGCTAAAGTCACTATAGCTTCGCTATTCTTTCTTTAGCTTTACAGGTATTGGATCGTTGCCTATTTTTAACTGGAAAAGCTTACCCGCCGCCCGATCTGATGCTCAATGCAGTCGGTCCTGGACTGAAAGGAACGCATCATGATCGAGACTCGATGGAACGCCAACTTTGTCGCCACCATTCTCGGCGTCGCCTTCGTGGCGGTCGGTCTATTGGGCTTCATTCCCAATCCGCTCGTCTCCGACGTTGGCTACTTCCACGTGAACGCGGCGCATAATTTCGTGCATCTGATCACCGGCGCGCTGTTGCTGCTCAGCCCCCATGTGGGGCTCCCGGTTCTCGCGATTCGCGCCTTGGCCATCGTTTATGCGGCGGTCGCCGTCCTTGGATTTATCGCGCCCGACGTCGCCTCTTTCGACGGCGCGATCGCAATGAATCACGCCGACCATTGGCTGTATGCGGTCTTGGCCGTCATTCTTCTGTTCATCGGCTTTACGAAGCCCATGGAACGATCGGTGACCACGGCCCATATGTAAGCCGAAAGCGCGCGCCGCGTCCCTTTGGCCGCGGCGCTGCGGACTGAGGCCGCGATGACTGGGTTGGAGAAATTATGGATTCGCGCTGCGGTGCGCGAGGCGCTGGACAATTCCGGCGTGACGGACCCCAAGGCGATCTCGATCGACATCGAGGGCGATGAGGTCGTGCTCAAGGGCTCCGTCGCCTCCGCGGCCGAATGGATGGAGGCGGAATTTGCCGCCTCGACAGCTTGTTCCCTCATCAAAGTGAAAAATGCGCTGACGATCAGCGTCGTCTTTGAGGGGCCGAAGGACGACGTTTACGAGGCTGGGGTCGAATCCTTCCCCGCAAGCGATCCCCCCTCTTGGACGCCGGGGTGACGCGGCTCTCCGCTCTCGAACTTGCGCAAAGTCGAGAGTTTCGCCATAGGGCGATGGTGCGGAGCGCCACATGTCCGAAATCGCCTTTTATCACCTGACCCGCACGACGGTGGCGCAGACGCTGCCGGCGCTTTTGGAGCGCTCCCGCGCGCGCGGCTGGCGCGCGATCGTGCAGGCGACGAGCGACGCCCTTCTTGCCAAACTCGATGCGGAATTGTGGTCATACCGTCCGGAGAGCTTTCTCCCGCATGGGACAAAGGCGGACGGCGCGCCACAGACGCAGCCCGTCTATCTCACCTGCGGCGAGGACAATCCCAATGACGCGGACGTCAGGTTCTTCGTCGAGGGCGCGCGTCTCGCGCCTGCGCTCGCCGGCGCCGGCGCGCCGCGCCAACGCGCCGCGCTGCTGTTCGATGGGCGCGACGACGCCGAGCTTGCCGACGCGCGCGCCCAATGGAAAGAACTGCGCGATCTGGGTTATAGCCTCGTCTATCATCAGCAGAGCGAGGGCGGCGGATGGGAAGAGAAGGCGCGCGAACCGAAGTCTTAGGCGAAGATTTCGCCGAGCGCCGCGCCCGGGCGCGCGAAAAGCTCGACGCCGTCGATCCGCATAAGCTGCCAGGAGGGGTCGAGGTCGATCCCAAGCGTCGCGACTGGTTCGAGGCGGTCTACGCGCTCGCCGAGGACGATCCGGCCGCCGTGCCATGGGCGCATCTCGAGCCGCGCCCGCTGCTCGAGGATTGGCTTGCCGCGCACTCGATTGTCGGTCTTCGGGCGCTCGACGTCGGCTGCGGGCTCGGCGACAACGCCGAAGCGCTGGCGCGCGCCGGCGCGCGCGTCGTCGGCTTCGATCTCGTCGAGCGCGCGGTGCATTGGGCGCGCGAGCGCTTTCCGGAGAGCGAGGTCGACTACCGGGTCGCCGATATTTTCAATCCGCCAAAGGACTGGCGCGGCGCCTTCGATTTTGTTCACGAGCTTTATACGCTTCAGGCGCTTCCCCAGTCGCTTCTCCCCGACGCCGCACGCGCGCTCGCGTCGTTTGTCGCGCCGGGCGGCATGCTCCTCGTCATATCGCGCGCGCGCGACGATCATGAAGAAGTTGACGGGCCGCCGTGGCCGCTCTCAAGGAAGGACATCGAGGCGTTGGCCGTTGACGGTCTTCGGCTGGCATTGCTCGAAGACATTCCCGCGAGCGGCGATCTCGCGCGTCACTGGCGCGCCGAGTTTCGTCGCGATGAGGCCGGGGCGTGAACTCGCCGCTGCTGTCGATTGAGAACGTCAGCAAAAAATTCGGCGCGGTGGTCGCGCTCGAAAATGTATCGCTTCATGTCGGCGCCGGCGAATTCTTCGCGCTGCTCGGGCCTTCAGGCTGCGGTAAAACTACGCTGATGCGCTGCATCGCGGGGTTCGAGTCGCCGGATTCTGGAACGATCGCGTTGAACGGCGTCGATCTTTCCGGGGTGCCGCCCTTTCGGCGCCCGGTGAACATGATGTTCCAGTCCTATGCGCTGTTTCCTCATTTCGACGTCTTCGAGAACATCGCCTTCGGCCTGCGCCGCAAGGGCGAAACGAAAGACGCGATCGATGCGCGCGTGAATGAACTCCTCGCGATGATCCAGCTGTCGAATTATGGCCGCCGGCGAATCGAGGAGCTATCGGGCGGACAGAAGCAACGCGTCGCGCTTGCGCGGGCGCTTGCGCCACGTCCAAAAATGCTGCTGCTCGACGAGCCGCTCGGCGCGCTCGACCGCAAGCTGCGCGAGGAAACTCAATTTCAGCTTAAGGAAATCCAGCGGCTGACTCAGACGAGCTTCGTCATCGTCACCCATGATCAAGACGAGGCGCTGGCGCTCGCTGATCGAATCGCGGTGATGCGGGCGGGCAGGGTGGAGCAGGTCGCAGGGCCGATGGAGATTTACGATCGTCCGGCGACGCGTTTCGTCGCGGGCTTCGTCGGCGAAACCAATTTCATCGAGGGGCGCCTGGAGCGCAACTTGGCGCGCAACCCCGGCGCCGCGCTGATCACCGAGTTTGGAAGAATTCCCTGCGATCCCGGCGACATTGCGGAAGGCGCGCAGGCGACGCTCAGCGTGCGTCCGGAGCGCATCGGCGTCGCGCGCGAAGGCGAAGGAATCGTGGGGATCGTCGAGAATTTCGTGTTTCGTGGCGAAACCACGCTGCTCCGCGTGCGCGTCGCGGAGAACGTCGTCCTCCGGGCGGCGGCCGGGCATGGCGAACGTCACGCGATCGGCGAAGCGGTGAGGCTGAGCTTCCCTTCCAACGCCGGCGCGCTCCACGCGGAGGAGCCGTTAGGATGAGACTCAAAGAGCGCTCCCGGCGACAGAAGGATGAGGTCGCTCCGCGCGTCCCGCGCGGCGGGGGCGCCAGATGAGCGGGCGACGAAGACTCTCATTGGGCGAAAGGCTGCTGCTCGCCATCCCCTATCTGTGGATCGCCGCGTTTTTTCTTGCGCCGATGCTGCTCGTCGCCAAGATTTCGGTCTCGCAGTCGGTGCTGGCGCGTCCGCCCTATCGGCCGATTTTCGAATTTTCCGACGGTCCATCTGCAATCTGGGACAAGATGCAGGCGTTGACGCTCGACTCATACCGCGCGCTCTTCAGCGACACGCTGTATGTCGAATCCTATCTCTCATCTCTTGCGATCGCCGCGGTGTCCACCCTGATCGCGCTGATCGTCGCCTATCCTTTCGCGCTCGCCATCGCGCGCGCGCCCGAGCGCCTGCGTCCGCTTTTCATCGGCCTCGCCGTCGCGCCTTTCTGGACGAGCTTTCTCATCCGCGTCTACGCGTGGATTGCGCTCTTGAAGGACGAAGGGCTGATCAACAACGCGTTGATGGCGCTCGGGGTCATTTCCGCGCCGCTTCAAATGTATGCGACGCCCGGCGCCGTCATCGTCGGCATCGTCTACTCTTACCTGCCCTTCATGCTGCTGCCGATCTATGCGGCGCTGGAGCGTCAGGACCCGAGCTTGCGCGAGGCGGCGGCGGATCTCGGCGCTTCGCCGGCGCAGACATTTTTGCGCCTGACTTGGCCGCTGTCGCGCGAAGGCGTCGTCGCCGGGTCGCTCCTCATGTTCATTCCGGCTGTTGGCGAATTCGTTGTTCCCGATCTCCTCGGCGACTCGGAGACGCTGATGATCGGCCGAATCTTATGGAATGATTTCTTCTCCAATCACGACTGGCCGACGGCCTCCGCCGCGGCGGTCGCGCTCGTCGTCCTGTTGATGGTCCCGCTGCTGCTGTGGGAGCGCGCGCGACTCAAGGAAGAGGAGGGGGCGCGATGAGCGCGGCGGGCGCGTGGGCGCGTGGCGCGGCGCTCTCAATCGGCTTCGTATTTCTATATGCGCCGATCGTCATTCTCACCGTCATGAGCTTCAACGCCTCGCGTCTTGTGTCCGTATGGGGCGGATTTTCGACGAAATGGTACGTGGCGCTCCTCGAGAATGAGCAGCTGCTGCATTCGGCGAAAATCAGCCTCGCCGCTGCATTGGTCTCAGCGACGATCGCGACGCTGCTGGGTCTCTTTGCCGCCATCGCGCTGGCGCGTTTCGGCGGCTTCCGCACCCGCATGCTGTTTTTCGGCGCGCTGCATGCGCCGCTTGTTTTGCCGGAGGTCGTGCTGGGACTCGCGCTGCTCAGCTGTTTCGTAGCGCTCGGCGTCGGACGGGGTTTCGTCACGCTCGTCATCGGCCATGTCACGCTGACGATGTGCTTTACGACGGTTGCGATTCTGGCGGCGCTGCGCGACTTCGATCGGACGCTGGAAGAAGCTGCGATGGATCTCGGCGCGACCCCGCCCGAGGCGTTCGTGCGCGTCGCGCTGCCGCAGATCGCGCCGGCGATCGTCACCGCCTATCTCCTGGCGTTCACGCTCTCTCTCGACGATCTCGTCATCGCCAGCTTCGCGACCGGGCCCGGCGCGACGACGTTGCCGATGCGTATCTATTCTCAGGTGCGGCTGGGAGTCTCGCCGCAGATCAATGCGGTTTCGACTTTGCTTCTCGCGCTCGTCGCCGTCGCGCTCGGACTCGCCGCGGCGGTGTCCTGGTGGCGGGCGGGGCGCAATTCGAGTGTGAAAATTGCGACGCCCGCGCCAGATGAGGCATCATGAATCACAATTGGTTCGCTTCGCTTCCGAATTTCATCACCATCGGCCGTCTCGTTCTGACGCCGGCGGCGATTTCCCTGATCGTCGAGCGTCAATGGAGCGCCGCCTTCATGCTTTTCGCCATCGCCGGACTTTCGGATGCGCTCGATGGCTGGCTGGCCCGGACCTTCAATCTTCAATCGGAGCTTGGCGCGATTCTCGACCCCATCGCCGACAAGGCGCTGATCGTTTCGATGTATGTGACGCTCGCCATCGTCGAGGCGTTGCCGGCCTGGCTCGCAATCATGGTGGTGTTTCGCGATGTCATGATCACCGGCGCGGTGTCGCTTTCCTGGCTGATGGGCCGACCGATGAAGGTGCATCCGCATTTTTCTTCAAAGGCGACCACGGCGGCGCAATTGATGCTGGCGGGCGTTGTCCTGGCCGCGCAGGCATATGGCGTTCACATTCCGCTCCTAAATGTGACGCTCATCGCCCTCGTCGCCGCATTGACCGTCGCTTCCGCCTGCGTCTATCTGTGGCTCTGGGTCCAGCATATGAGGCTGTGACATGTCGCAGAGAACACCCTTGGCAGGCGCCGATCTTACGCAGCCGGCCGTCCTTCCGCCGCAGCCTCTTGAAGGGGACGCCGACGCCGAGATGCGTCAGTTGCAATGGGCGGGACTGAGCGTCGAAAGGCAGCTCGCGCTCTGGAGTCTGGCGCTTCTGACGCTGGGACTGGCGCTTTATTTTCTCAGCCCGGTTCTCGCGCCCTTCGTCGCCGGAACAGCGCTTGGCTATCTGCTCGACCCGATAGCGGACCGGCTGCAGCGGCTCGGCCTGTCGCGGCTCGGCGCGGCGGGGCTTCTGCTCGTCGTCTTTCTCATCGTCGTCGGAACCGTGGCCGTCATTCTGGTTCCGATTCTTTCGCACCAGCTTGCCGGCTTCATCATGTCGCTGCCGGCCTATCTGCAAACGCTGCATGGTCTGCTCACCCAATGGAGCGAGCGCGTCACCAGCGATACCATCAACGGCTGGCTGCAGGAATTTGGACTTGGCCGCGCCGCGGCGACCTTCGACGCGCAAAAATACATCAGCGATCTGACGAGCCAGGCCGCGACCCTGCTCGGCGATTTCGTGAAATCGCTGTTGTGGCGCGGCTACGCGCTCATTAACGTGATCTCGCTCATCGTCATCACGCCGGTGGTCGCCTTCTATATGCTTGTCGATTGGGACCATATGGTCGCGATCATCGATGATCTGATCCCGCCGCGCCATCGCGAGGACGTGCGCTCGCTCGCGCGTGACATCGACCGCGCGCTCGCGGGCTTTGTGCGCGGGCAGTCGCTCGTCTGTCTGTTCCTCGGCGTGTGGTATGCGGTGGGGCTCTCGGCGATCGGACTGAATTTCGGCTTCCTCATCGGCGTCAGCGCCGGCTTTCTGAGCTTCATCCCCTATGTCGGCTCCATCACCGCCTTCGTGTTGTCGATTATCGTCGCGATCGTTCAGGGCTGGCCGCACATCCATCTGCCGATCGAGGCGGTGGCGATCGTCACCACCGGACTCATCATGGACGGCTATGTGCTCTCGCCGCGGCTGGTCGGCGCGTCCGTCGGCCTGCATCCGGTCTGGATTATGTTCGCTTTGCTCGCCTTCGGCGCGCTGTTCGGATTCACTGGCCTCATCCTCGCCGTTCCCGTCGCGGCGGCGATGGGCGCCTTCATCCGCTTTCTCGCACGGCGCTACCGCGCAAGCGCGCTCTATCAGCATCCGATCCCGGACCGCACATGACGAAAGCCGGCGCGCCGGAGGACGGCCGGTCGGAGCGGCAGCTGCCGCTCGATCTGCCGACGACGCCGCGTTTCGGACGCGAGGAGTTTCTGCCGGCGCCTTCGAACCGCGCGGCGCTCGACATGATCGAGCGTTGGCCGGATTGGCCGGATCGCGTCTTGACGCTGATCGGCCCCAAAGGCGCGGGCAAGAGCCACCTCTGCGCCATTTGGGCGGCCCGGACCGGCGCACTCGCCATCGCGCCCGACCGCTTGCCGACTTTGGAGCGGCTTGCCGAGGAGGCGCCGCACGCGATCCTGATCGACGACGTCGACCGGGCGTCGGACGAAACCGCGTTGTTTCATCTCTTGAATTTCGTGAGCGAAAGCGACGCCTGCCTGCTGATGAGCGCGGCGCGGGCGCCTCGGGCGGAGGACGTGCGACTGCCCGACCTGCTGTCGCGCCTGCGCCGCGCGCCGGCCGTCGGGATCGGCGCGCCCGACGAGGAGCTGATCCGGGCCGTGCTGGTGAAGCTCTTTGCCGACCGCCAGCTGATCGTCGAATCGCCCGCGCTGGCCTTTGCGGCGCTGAGGCTGGAGCGGTCCCTCGACGCGGCGCGCTCTTTTGCCGCCGCTCTCGACCGCGAAGCTTTGGCCGAGGGCCGGCCTGTCACACGGGCGCTGGCGGCCAAGGTTATGGAGAAGTTCATCAAGGAATAGCGCCAAGCCTTTCGTCCTGGCGCAAGCCTGTGCCATGATGGCTAAGCGGACAATGGATATGAAACCCCACATTCAGGATCAGCTCGCGGCCGAGCGCACCGGCGCCGACATCGACGTCATGGATCGCGCCGACGAGATACTCGTCGAGGATCCCGCCAAGCTTGCGGCCTCTCCGCAGCGCTTCATCAATCGGGAACTGTCCTGGCTCGAGTTCAACCGCCGCGTGCTGGAGGAAGCCTCCAACCGCAACCATCCGCTGCTCGAGCAACTGCGTTTTCTGTCGATTTCGGCCAACAATCTCGACGAATTCTTCATGGTGCGCGTCGCCGGTCTTCGCGGTCAGGTGCGCTCCGGCGTGACCGCGCGCTCCGAAGACGGCCTCACGCCCGCCGAGCAGCTGACCAAGATCACCGAGCGCGTCACGCTCCTGACCAGCGAGCAGCTGCGGCGCTGGCGCGAACTTCGCGCCGAGATCGAAGAGGTCGGCATCGTCATCGTCGAGCCCGCCGACGTCTCCAAAGCCGACCGCGAGTGGCTCGAAGAATATTTCCTCAGCCGCGTCTTTCCGGTGCTGACGCCGCTGGCGGTCGATCCGGCGCATCCTTTTCCCTTCATCCCCAATCTGGGGTTCACCTTGGCGCTGGAGCTGGTGCGGCCGGGCGATCGCAAGACCTTGCAGGCATTGGTCAGGCTGCCGCCGAAAATCGAACGCTTCGTGCGTTTGCCGGCGACGGGCGCCGCCGGACGCGAGCGTTTCATGCTGCTCGAGACGCTGATCGCGATGAATGCGCAGCGGCTGTTCCCCGGCTATCTGCTGCGGGGGCAGGGGCTGTTCCGGGTCATCCGCGACAGCGACCTCGAAGTCGAGGAAGAAGCCGAAGATCTGGTGCTGCTGTTTGAGACGGCGCTAAAACGGCGCCGGCGCGGTTCCGTGATCCGGCTTGAGGTCGCCGCCGACATGCCGGCGACCTTGCGCGCGCTGGTCGCCGAGGAACTCGACGTCAACGAGCCCGAGACCTTCGAAATAGACGGCATGCTGGCGCTCAACGATCTTTCAGAACTCGTCGCGCTCGATCGGCCGGAACTCAAGTTCAAGCCCTATAATCCGCGTTTCCCGGAGCGCGTGCGCGATAACGGCGGCGATTGTTTCCTGGCGATCAAGCAGAAGGACCTCGCGGTTCATCACCCATACGAATCCTTCGACGTCGTGGTGCAGTTTCTGCAACAGGCGGCGCGCGACCCCAATGTCATCGCCATCAAGCAGACGCTCTATCGCACCTCCAACAACAGCCCGATCGTGCGCGCGCTCGTCGAGGCGGCGGAGGCCGGCAAATCCGTCACCGCGCTCGTCGAACTCAAGGCCCGGTTTGACGAGGAGGCGAATATTCGCTGGGCGCGCGACCTCGAACGCGCCGGCGCGCAAGTGGTCTTCGGTTTCATCGAGCTGAAGACGCACGCCAAATTGTCGCTCGTCGTGCGCCGGGAAGGCGCGGGACTCGTCACCTATTGCCATGTCGGCACAGGCAATTATCACCCGGTGACGGCGCGCATCTACACCGATATTTCGGTGTTCACCGCCGACCCGGCGATCGGAAGGGACATTTCGCGCATTTTCAATTACATCACCGGCTATGCCGAGCCTGCAGGGCTGGAGCGTATGTCGGTCTCGCCGATTTCGCTCAAGAAGAAGCTTCTCGAACACATCGAGCAGGAAATCGGCTTCGTGAAGGCCGGCAAGCCAGGCGTTATCTGGGGCAAATGCAACGCCCTCGTCGATCCGGAAATCATCGACGCGCTTTACGCGGCCTCGCGCGCTGGCGTTTCGATCGATCTCATCATTCGCGGCATCTGCTGTCTGCGGCCGGGCGTTCCCGGACTCTCCGACAATATTCGGGTGAAATCGATCGTCGGACGATTTCTTGAACATGCGCGCGTCTACGCCTTCGGCGGCGGCCATGCGCTGCCGAATCCGCGCGCGCATGTCTATATTTCTTCCGCCGATCTGATGCCGCGCAATCTCGATCGAAGGGTCGAGGCGATGATGCCGATCGTCAATCCGACGGTGCATCAGCAGGTGCTCGATCAGATCATGCTCGCCAATCTCATCGACAATGAGCAGAGCTATCGCGTCCTGCCGGACGGTTCCTCTCTGCGCATCGTTCCGCCGGAGGGCGAGGAGCGATTCAACGCGCATAAATATTTCATGACCAACCCGTCGCTTTCGGGTCGCGGCAAATCGCTCAAGGACTGGCGGCCGCGCTCGCTGTTGAAGCGTGGGCAAAATGCTTGAGACGCCGCAGCGTCACATGACGCAGCGGCCCGAATCCGAGCCACGGCCCGTCGCCATCGTCGACATCGGCTCGAACTCGGTGCGCCTCGTCGCCTATCAGGCGCTGGCGCGCGCGCTAACGCCGATCTTCAACGAAAAGGCGATGTGTGGCCTCGGTAAGGGCGTCGTCACGACAGGCCGGCTGCCCGACGACGGCATCGACAAGGCGCTGAAGGCGCTGCGCCGCTTTCGCGCGCTTTGCGAGACGATGGGCGTCGACGACATCGAGGTGATCGCCACCGCCGCGGCGCGAGAAGCCAAGAACGGCACAGTGTTTCTCGAAGCCGCGCGCGACGCCATTCAGCGCGACATTTCTCTGCTGTCCGGACGTCGCGAGGCGGAGCTTTCGGCGCTTGGCGTCATTTCTGCGATTCACGAGCCGAACGGCGTCGTCGGCGATCTCGGCGGGGGATCGCTCGAACTGATCGACGTGCATAAGGAGACGCTCGGAAAGGGCGTTACGCTGCCGCTCGGCGGATTGGCGCTCATGGACGCCGCGCAGCGCTCGATGCGCGAGGCGACGCGAATCGCCCGCAAGGCGATCGCCGACGCCAAGCCGCTCGAGCATCTCAAGGGTCGCACCTTTTACGCGGTGGGCGGCACTTGGCGCTCGCTCGCGAAACTTCACATGCGTCAGCGCAATTATCCGCTTGGCGTAATGCATCATTACCGCATTCAAACGAATGAGGCCGCCGACTTCGCGGAGCTTGTCGAACATACCGACAGCGAAGCCCTGGAAGATATCAATGTCGTCTCGGCGGCGCGTCGGCCGTTGCTCGCCTATGGCGCGATCGTGCTCGATGAAATCATCCGTCGCGCCAAGCCGCGCGAAATCGTCATTTCCGCCGCCGGCGTGCGCGAAGGCATGTTGTATGAACGACTGCCGTCGGAAGAGCGCCGCATCGACCCTTTGCTCTCAGCCACTCGCGAATTGGAGGCGACATTCGCGCGCGCGCCCGGCTATGGCGACGATCTTGTCGATTGGACCGAAGCCTTCATGGACAAAAGCGGGATCGACGAGACGGAGGAGGAGCGCCGGCTGCGCCATGCCGCCTGCCTGCTCTCCGACATCGCGTGGCGCGCCCATCCGGAATATCGCGCCCAGCGCGCGATGAACATCGTCACTCAGGGGCCGTTCGTCGCCATCGATCATCCGGGCCGCGCCTTCCTGTCGCTCGCGATTGTTTTTCGTCACGAAGGGCTCGACGGGGCGGAAGCGCTTTCGGATTTGCGCACCCTTTTGACGACGCGACTGTTCATGCGCGCGCGGATTCTCGGGGCGCTCATGCGCGTCGCCTATCTGTTGTCGGCGTCAATGCCCGGCGTGCTGCCGCGCACCCGTCTGCGGGTCTGCGACCGCGCGGCGACGCTCACCTTGCCGCAAGCTTACGCCGATCTCGCGAGCGAACGCGTGCTCAATCGCCTGAAGGGACTCGGCAAGCTCATGGGCGTCGATGCGCGGATCGACATCGGGTCGTGAAGGCGCGGGGCGGTCAAAGCCAGATCGCTTGGACGGAAAGGGATGCGGCATGAAAAAAGCGTTCGCATATTGGCTTGCGGCGGGCGTTGCGCTCGCATTGACGAACACGGGCGCCGAGGCATGCACCCGCGTGCTCTATGGGACCGCTGACAAAAACTACATTGTCGGCCGGACCATGGATTGGGACGTCGATCCGCGAACGAATCTATGGTCTTTTCCGCGCGGCATGGCGCGCGATGGCGGCGTCGGCCCTGGCTCAATCAAATGGACGTCGAAATATGGGTCGCTCGCCGCCGACTTTTATGACGCCGCCACCGCTGAGGGTATGAACGAGGCTGGCCTCGCCGTTAATCTCCTCTATCTCGCCGAGGCCGAGTACGGAGACCCGAAAGCCTCAAGAAAGCCGCTGCTCTCCGTCGGCGGCTGGGCGCAATATGTTCTCGACAATTACGCGACTGTCGCGGATGCGGTGAAGGCGCTGCAAAAGGAGCCCTTCGCGATCGTCGCGCCCGATCTTCCCGGCGGCGTCAAAGCCGCGAGCCATATGGCGCTCGCCGATGGATCGGGCGACAGCGCCATCCTCGAATATCTCGGCGGCAAGCTCGTCATTCATCATAATCCCAAATACACGGTGATGACCAATTCGCCGCCCTTCGATCAGCAGCTCGCGCTCGATAGCTATTGGGTCGAGATCGGCGGGTCGAATTTCCTTCCCGGCACGCATCGCGCGTCGGACCGCTTCGCCCGCGCCAATTGGAACCTAAACGCGACGCCGAAAGTCGACGACAGGCGCGTCGCCATCGCCAGCGTCTTTTCGATCGTCCGCAACATCTCGGTGCCGCTTGGCGTCTCCACGCCGCAGGAGCCCAATATCGCTTCAACGCGATGGCGTTCGGTGACCGACATCAAGGATCGGCTCTATTACTTCGAGCCGACCCTGAATCCGTCGATCTTTTGGGTGGATTTGACGAAGCTGAAACTCGAACCAGGCGCGAAGCCGGCGAAACTCGATCTCTCCGGCAACCCGATTCTTTCCGGCGAAGTCTCGGACAAATTCGTTCCGACCGAACCGTTCAAATTCCTGTCGCATTAGGCGCGACGATCAGCGCGCTGGCGTAAACGAGTCCGATCGGATGTTTTTCAGGCTCGCGCCGCGCATGAACAATTCGCGTTTCAGGCGCCTCACCAGATTCTCGCCGCCGCAGAGAAATATCGCAGCGTCGGAGACGCTTTGTTCGGCTTCGAGCGCGGTCGCCGCCACGTCTCCGCCATGCCGCGCCGAGGGATCGAGAGCGCAGGGGCGATAGTCGACATTGTCGCGCGCCATCGATAGCGCCTGCAGGTCTTCAGAAAGATAGAGGCCATGGCGGCTTCGCGCGCCGTGATAGAGCCGGATCGGCCCCCGATGGCCCTTGCGAAGCGCGTCGCGCAGTACACCGTACAGCGGCGCGAGACCGGTGCCGGCGCCGATCAGCAGCATCGGCTGGTCGGCGGCGACGCCCTCGTAGAAGCAGGAGCCCGATGGTCCTGCGACATGCACCTTGTCGCCGGCTTGCAAATTGTCCGCCAAATGACGGCTCATGCGTCCGTCCTGATGGAGGCGAATGTGCATTTCGAGGAAAGAATCTTCCTCTGGATGGCTGGCGAGCGAATAATGGCGCTTGAGGTTTTCTGTGATCCTGAGTTCGATAAATTGTCCGGGCCGATAGGCGAATCCTTCGGCCTCGATGCGCAGCCGGACGATATCTTCGCTTAGCCGATCAATCGCTCGAACAAACGCTTCGAGACTGGCGCCGAGATCGTCGGGCCGTAGTATCGTGAGCGGCGTCTTGGGCCGGCAAATGCAGGGCAGAAAATAGCCCATCGCCTTTTGCGCGTCGGTCAGGCCGGACTGGGATTCCGGCGGCGGCGCGCCGTCGATGGCCCGATGCATGCAGCTCTGGCAATTGCCGGCGCGGCATGAATGCGGCGCGTTCACGCCCGCGCGCAGCAACGCGTCAAGAACGGTTTCGCCAGGCGCGACGTCGACCGCGCGACCCTCGTGTGTGACGAGCGTCACGAGACTAGATCACGCTGCGTTCAGGCGGACTCGCCTGAACACAGATAACGTGATCGATTCTAATGGTTCAGAGCGCGCTTTACGCAAAAAACCGGTTCCCACTTTTTTGCGGCGCGCTCTAACGATTGAGCACGTCGTCGCGCACTGAATTGGCGAGATTGGCGACTTCTTTCACCTCCGTGTCGGGAACGCCGAGATCGCGCAGCGTGTAGTTGAGGTTCTCGATCACCGCATCGACATGCGAATCGTTCAGACCTTTCTCGACGAGGCGCTTATGCGCGTTGCGCATGTCGGCGCCCGTGTAATTATTGGGTCCGCCAAACGCCATGGTGAGAAACGCCTTCTGCTTGGCGATCTGCTGTTCCATGTCGACGTTATCGAAGAAATGCGCGATCCGGCCGTCAGCAAGCACTTTACGATAGAAAAGCTCGACGGCCGCGTTGACTGCGCCTTCGCCGCCCAGGCGCTCGTATAGGCTCGACATTGGCTCCTCCCTGGAATTGGTCTTATTCGCAACGATAGTCGCGGGGATGTCCCGCTTGATGTTGAAAAGCGGAAATCGGCGTTGCTGGCCTGAATGCTATGCGGCTTTCGCGGTTTGAGCAAGATGCTCGTTCGATGGG
>Ga0194127_10005853_pt1 | contig 14243 bp, 10 predicted proteins | sample TA2KigC100mmetaG_FD_148624 | JGI IMG/M metagenome (GOLD analysis project Ga0194127, IMG submission 148624) | Freshwater microbial communities from Lake Tanganyika, Tanzania - TA2015036 Kigoma Deep Cast 100m | ecosystem: Environmental > Aquatic > Freshwater > Lake | place: Tanzania: Lake...
AACAGCCGTACAAGGCGGATACGCCCATGGGGGTGGCGGTGAAACACATCACCGACCCGGTGCCGGAGATTCTCAAGGTGCTTCCCTCCCTGCCTGAGGATGTGGATTCGGTCATCAAAACCGCACTGGCCAAGGATCGGGAGAAGCGCTATACCAGTCCGACCGACCTTGCACGCAGTTTGAACCTGACCGCGTTTGGACATGACGGGTCGGTGGCGCCTTCTTCTGGAAGTGGTCGCCGCCGGGTGAAGGCTGCCTCGGGTGGAGGCCCGGTTCGATTGGGTTGGATCTTGGGGGGTGGAGCCCTTGTGCTCGTGCTTGTGGGCGGTCTTCTCTTCCGCGGGCAAATCATGGCATTCGTCCTGCCGCCTACGCACACCCCGACTGCCCTGCCAACCTCTACCGAGAAGCCCGCGACACCCACCACGCAGCCGACCGAAACTGCCCTGCCGACCCTCACGGAAATTCCCCTGGCGCCCTACTGCTCGCCCGATACATTGGAAGTACCCATCCCGAAAGTGCTTGAAACGAACATCACCTGCATCACAAAAATTCCGTACACCACGGTTTCCATTCCGCCGGACGCGACTTATGAATCGCTCAACAATGCGATGACCTGTGACATCGCGGAGATCCGCGATGAAGACGTCCTGGTCGCCTGCACCGGCCAGCAGCTGTACTCCTACAAGCTCAAGGTGTGCAACCCGCAGCCGGAGCTTCCCAGTTCGGAGGCGGGACGCTGCCCGCAAGACGCCGGTTATTTTGAAGCCAACCAGTGCTGTGTGAAACCCCCGGCAGCGGATGCCGGGTGTGTGGAGTTCCAGGTCGACATGAAAAGCTGCGGAGGCTGATTGGTGTCGGGCGCGGAAGCGCCCGATTTTCTTTTCGTAAAGCGGGGATGTTACAATATTTTCATGGGTACGTTGTACCTGGTCGCGACTCCGATCGGCAACCTGGAGGATATGAGCCCGCGCGCTGTGCGGATCCTGCGCGAGGCGAAGTTGATCGCGGCCGAGGATACGCGTCATACCGGCCTGCTGCTCAAACACTTTGGAATTCCCACTCCCATCACAAGTTATTTCGAGCACAATAAGCTGAACAAGCTGGACCGGATCCTGGCGGCGCTGGCGCAGGGCGATGTGGCGCTGGTTTCGGATGCCGGCACGCCCGCGGTCAACGACCCCGGACAGGAATTGGTGCGGGCTGCCCTTGCCTCGGGCTACGACGTCCGGCCGGTGCCCGGTCCCTCGGCGCCGATCGCAGCCCTGACCGTCTCCGGCCTGCCCACCGATTCCTTTCTGTATCTGGGTTATCTGCCGCATAAAGCTGCCGAGCGGCGCAAGGCCGCAGAGCGGGCCGCGGACCTGCCGTACACGCTGCTCTTCCTGGAATCCCCCTACCGAATCCTCGAATCTCTCGAAGACCTGCTCGCCGTGCTGGGGAATCGCCGGATATGCGTCGCCCGCGAGATGACCAAGATGTTCGAGGAATTCTGGCGCGGGACGATCAGCGACGCGGTTGCATATTTCAAATCCCAGTCCCCGCGCGGCGAGTTCACTTTGGTGATCGAGGGAAAGCCGAAGGATGAAAAGCTGAAGTGGGGGCGGGATGAACTGCTGAAAGCGGTCAGGAAGGAACTGGCGCGGAAAAAATCCGCGAAAGAGATTTCCTTTGCCCTGGCTTTAAAAAGCGGTTGGAATCGACGTGAAATTTATACTTTAATCAATTCAATGAAATCCTAAGTTCTAATTTGATTTTAGACATCAATGAGTATAATGAGCTGAACCGCATTTCGTTTCCGAGACTTTGTGTTTTGTTCCATATTAACTAAATATGGTTTCGTGAGATAGGAGCGAAAATTGACAAGAATTACCCCTCAAAACTATCCACGTATAGAAGATAAAGATAGTAATTTCTCTGGATGCCTTGACGAGACAACTCTTGTGCCGCATACACACAAAATACCGGTGGAAGAACTCAAAAAGTTGATATTCACTGCAATTAGCAATGCTAACAAGAAGTCTGGTCGGCAAATACTAACATTGCCAGCCGATATTACAAAAGAAGAATCCGTCAAAATCTTCAAAAGGGAAGGGCAAGAATTATTTGCATACTTCAAGAAGTATGTTAGCGACCCTGCAGCTACAGCCCACCAGCTTTTTAAAAAACACTATAGGGATGTTGGCAGGGAGCATTTTCGTATACGTACACTCCAAAAAGAGCGAATGAATTCAGGGTGGCGTTATCAATTTCTGGCGCTTGATTGTGCCCAACGGTCAAGGAGGTTCATTAGCGTCTCGGATATTGGCGCGGCGGAGGGGGATTTTAATGCAGTTATTGCTTTTCGGAAAAAAGGATTCCAGCCATTGAGCATATATGTGTCGGTGAAGAATAGAAGTAATACGATGGGTGGACAGGATTGGCCTAAAGCTATACATGCATTAGAAGCTTATGCAATTGGAGATAAAAATCGAATAGGGCCGTACTGCTGTGTTTTTGGAATTGCAATGGATAGAGGGGAGAGATACATCAAAGTAGAAAGAAAGTCAGGGAGACCGTATTCGGTCAACACTGAGATTTGGCTTTCTGATTTCTTCTGGCCGTTCTTTGCCAATTATGGTTATGAGGAAATTATGCAGGTAGTCTTGAGAGTTCTAATAGATGTATCTTCACCGGAGTTGCTTGCCTCGCAGATTGAAATACCTGACGAACTGCTTGAATCTTTTGGGGATTCTTGTAAGGCGGCCAACCTAATAGATGATGATGGAAATTTTCATGATCCTTACCGATTGGTTGAGTTCTTTTGTGAGAAATGAAAATCATGGTGCCTTCTAAGATTGTAAAATCCAATTCAAAAAGAGTACAAGAAACTCAAACGTCAATATTACGCCGGACCACCCTTTCAAAAGCCGGTACTACTTGCACTATCATTCATGGAGATAGCCGGGAAGAATTGTTAGCTTATGCAGGAAAGGTCGATTTAATTATTACTTCCCCGCCTTACGCCGATGCACGACATAAACACTACGATAGTATACACCCCGATAAGTTCGCAGAATGGTTTATGACCTTTCATGAGCCTTTTTATCGAGCTCTTAAGCCGACAGGAAGTCTAATTCTAAATATTAAGGATAAAGTTGTAGATGGTGTTCGACATCGCTATGTTTGGAAAACTATTGAATTATTGTGCCAAAATGGGTGGCACTCGATTGACGATTATTTGTGGTACAAACCGAATCCGATGCCAGGATTTTGGCCGACACGGCTACGTGATGGATGGGAATATTGTTTTCATCTGGCAAAATCTAAACGGCCCTTTTTTAATCCAGATGGAGTGAGGAAACCAATTGGTGAATGGGTCGACTCGAGGTTGAAGAATTTGGGAAAAAATGACCTAAGTCGTCACAACTCGGCAAATGCGAGTGGATTCGGTAGAGATTTGTCAAAATGGGTTGGCAAACAAACAGTGTTGCCTTCCAATGTACTCTCTTTAGCGCTTGTCGGTAAGAATAAGGGACACCCCGCAGTTTTTCCGGTGGACCTCCCGTTATTCTTTATCAAATTACTTTCCCCCGAAAACGGATTTGTTGTTGATCCCTTTTCTGGTAGTGGAACCACAGGAATTGCCGCGCTTTCCTCGGGTAGGTCTTGTATATTGATTGATAATAATCTTGTGTACTGTGAAGAGGCTGTTAGGCGAATACAGGAGGAAGTAGCGGCTACTCCTAACGAGGTTAAATTTGAGAAACATCAGGTTATGTATCAACTAAAGTTCATAAAAGAGCAGCAAAAGGCTAGGCGCTAAATTGTTGATCACTCGGAACATCAGAAGGAAACTGAAATACACGGGGGAAATAATGCAAAGATCTGGCCAAATTCGTTAGGATACGAATATCATGAATCTCGATGATCTCGATTACTTCAAGAAACTCGATACGCTGAACATGCTGGCTGAGATCGACACCCTGCCGGATCAGTTGCAGGCTGCCTGGGAATTGGGAGCCTCCCAGCCTCTGCCAGACCTGCCTCGCGTCCGATCCATCGTCATTGCCGGGGTGGGCGGCTCTGCCATTGGCGCAGACCTGGCTGCCGCCGCGGTCGCATCGGACCTGCGGGTGCCTGTGATCGTTCATCGCGACTACGGCCTGCCTGCGTTCGCGAAAGGAGGCGAGGTGCTGGTGGCGTGTTCCTCCCACTCCGGGAATACCGAAGAGACATTGGATTCATTCGAGACCGCGTTGAGGAATCAATGCAGTCTGGTGGCGATATGCACCGGCGGTGAACTGGCTCAGCGCGCAAGCGCGAAGGGCATCCCAGTCTGGCGTTTTCATCATAGCGGTCAGCCGCGCGCGGCAGTCGGGTATTCCTTTGGCCTGTTGATGGCATTGTTCGCACGGCTTGATTTGATCCCGGACCCGTCGAAGGAAATTTCGGAGGCGGTCGCCGCGATGAAGAAGTCCCAGGTTCACCTGAAGGCCGAGGTTCCGGCGGCGAAGAATCCCGCCAAACGCTATGCCGGCCAGCTCGTCGGGCGCTGGGTGACGGTGATGGGCGCGGGCCGGCTGGCTCCGGTGGCGCGCCGCTGGAAGGGACAGATCAATGAGGTGGCCAAGGCCGGCGCCAATTTCGAATTCCTCCCCGAGGCAGACCACAACACACTGGCAGGCACGCAAAATCCGCAGGAGACGCTCAACGCGCACACCATGACCATGTTCCTGCGCGCCCCATCCGATCATCCGCGCAACCGCCTGCGCTCGGATCTGACGCGTGAAGCCTTCATGCTCGAAGGATTGAACACGGACTTCGTCGAAGGGCGCGGGAAATCCCCGCTGGCTCACATGTGGACCCTGATCCTGTTCGGAGATTATGTCGCGTATTACCTCGCGATGGCGTACGGTGTCGATCCGACCCCCATTCAAGCGCTGGTGAATTTCAAGAATTCGATGGCACATACGAGGTAGAAACGTTTCTGTTTTCCCAAGAGGGGCTGAGAAGCGAAAAAGAAATGTCGTTGATTATTGATTCCCCAATTTCGGTCAGCGCAATCGGGCAGACGGTCCGCGATGGCTGGGTCTGGGAGGTTTTGTTCCCCACCGTTTCATAAACCATTCCTCCCCCGCGTCTGTGCCCCTACGGGGTGCTACGCGAGAGGAGGAATTCAGGGAGGAGATCAGTTGCACTTGATCCCGCGCAGCGGATCAAGTCTCTTCGTAGGCATGGGATTGCAGCAGCATGTGGAAGCGGTGGTCCTGGCGCAGGGGGTCGAGATCCGGGTCATGCTGCGCCCAATTGGCATAGGAGGGATTGTCCTCGATGGCGGTTCGCAGGAGTTCAAGCGCGCGTTCCGTGTTGCCGCAGATCGCCTCGAGGCAGGCCTGGTTGTATTCATTCTCCTCCGCGTACACATCCTTCAGGGCCCCCTCGATGTGCTTCTGGGCCAGGTCGGTCAATCCCATTTTGCGGTAGTGACTGCCGAGCGAGGCGTTCGCCAGGGTGTGATCCGGTTCCATCATCAGCACCTTTTGGAAGGCCTCCACAGCCTCCTGGTCGCGCTTCACCGCGGCATACATCAGTCCCAATTGATAGAAATAGGACGGCCGGGTCGAGTCGATCGCGATCGCCTGCTGGTAGCAGGTGATGGCATCCTTGAATTGCCCGAGGGTCTTGTACAATCCGCCCAGCGTATCCCAGGCAAAGGCGTTGCGGGGATTGATCTCCAGTGTACGCTTGAAGCGCGCGATGTCGATCTGGATCGAATTGACCTCCGCCGCGGAAAGTTCCACCAGAGGATACTCCACCTGCGCGTATTCCACCGACTGGGGTTCGGTCACTTCAACCGAGTCAAAGTGGCCGGCTTCGCCTGTTCCTACTTCCTCCAGCTGTGCCGTTTGATCCTGCATTTGGGTTTCCTCCGATTCCTCTTCCTCATACGACGATGAAGGATCGATGAAATCCGACTGGGTTTCGATCGTCATGAGAGGCTCGATCCCGATCGAGGGGGAATCTTCGAACGCCGGCACATCGGATTCCCCCGCGAGCGCCGCGTCTGATGGAGCTGCATCATTCCCTTCACCGGCAGCCTCATCCAACAGGAAAGGCCAGGTTGAGGTGACCGATTCGCCCATTTCATCGCGGAGGGTCCCGGCCTCTATTGGCGGAGGTTCCTGCGCAGGATTTGTTTCATCCAATTCCAGCGGAATCCATCCCTCCTCCAGGCTCAGGTTCACATCGTGTACCAGCTGTTGCTCTTCCGAGAGGACAGCCTGGGACTGGGTTGCCGGGTCGGGTGGTACGAATCCCTGATCGAACCATTGCAGGTTCAGCGGCGGATCCGCCTGTTCCAGATCGTCGTTTGGATCCGGATTGGATTCTTCCTCCACATCCACCCTTTCCTCTCCCTCCAGGATCGCCTGCAGATTGATGGCCGGCAGGGAATTGAACAGGGGATGCGTCGCCTCGCGGCTGGCCTCTTCGCGCAGGTCGTCCTGACGCGCGTCGAGTTTGTCCGCCTGTTCGAAAGCCACCAACGCGCCGTGATAATCCTTGACCTGGCGGTACAGGATTCCCAGACGGTTCCATGTGATCGCCCGTTCCTTGGCATCGGTCAACAGTTCGATGCTGCGATGATACAGATCGATGGCGTCCTCGTATTTTCCCGTCTGCACAAAGGCCAGGGCCATGTTGCTGTACGGCCGGCCGAATTTGCGGTTCAACTGAATGGAACGCGCATAGGCATGGATGGCGGGTTCGTAGGCGCCGGTCAGGTAATACAGGTTCCCGAGTTCGTTCCAGAATTCATGTTCGCTCATGGCATCCTCCGCATCACAAGACATAGTTGGATTTCTTTTCCATGTACAGGTTGCCCAGCAGGCCGTAATGCGAACGCAGGGACAGCGTGGCGTTGTCCGGATCGAGCTCATCCGCGGTTTGGTAGGCTGCGATCGCATTGGCATAATCGTTCAACCGTCGGTACACATTTCCGAGGCGGTTCCAGGTCACGGCCTTGTCCTTGTCCGATTCGAAGAGTTCGATGCTGCGTTGGTAGAGCAGGATCGCCTCGGCAAAGCGGCCTTTCTGCACGTAGGCCAGGGCCAGGTTGCTGTAAGGCCAGGCGAACTGGCGGTCCAGTTCGATCGCCCGGCCATAGGCGGCGATGGCATCCTCCAGCGAGCCCGAGTTCAGATACACGTTGCCCAGTTCGTTCCAGACGTGAGTGTTCTGCGTGTCCATGGCGATGCGCACATCGCCGCTGTCGCTGACTTTGGTGAGCGGAACGGCGGATTGCAGCCCCTCCATGTGATCCGTCAATAGACTCACCGGCTCGGCTGCGTCCTTCAGGTATTCCTCATAGGCAGCCTCGTTCGCTTGCGATTGAACCGCCTGCGGCACCGGCGATTCCTCTAGAGTAGCGGTCACGGTACCGGCCTCCGCCCGGGTTTCAGTCTCGGCAGGGGTTTCATCTGCGGGAGGTGGTTGGAGGCTTTCCTTTTTTATTGTGCGAACAGGCTGCGTATCCTCAAGTGTGGAGGGATCCACGATGGGTGTGGATGTATAAACCGTGTAGGCCTCGGCGGTTTCCAGAGTGGTAGTGGATGTATCGAGGTTGACCTCCATGGCCGCCGCGGGCACAATGGCTGACTCCTCCTCGGCCGGGGCGGCTTCCTGGGAATTTGTCATTTCAACCGCCTCGGCCGCAGACTCGCCGGAAGGTTCGGCTTCGCCAATGGCTGCAATTTCCTCGACGATCGGTTCCACATGTTCCTCGGTGGCTGGCACCTCCTCCTGCAGATCCTCATACGTGGGTTCCTGCGCGCCTTCATCCGCCAGACCTTCCTCTTGAAGCCAGGCAGGCAGGGGTTCGGATTCCTGAGGCGGGATTGCCGCCACAACAGTCTCGGCAACAGGCAATTCTGCTTCCGGATTCACCGTTACTGTGATTTCCACAGCTTTGATCTCCTCCTGTTTTTCTTCGACAGGAGAGGCATCGGGTTCTTCAGTCGGAGCCTCAGGCATTGCCGGCTCAACATGAGCTGACGCGATTGTCTCCGGCTGAAGCGGGAGCGCTGATTCTGCTTCCACCGCTGCAGGGGTCTCGGCGATCCTTACCCGGTCCATGTCCATCCCGGCCAGCACTTCCTCGGGAGCCACCACGGTGTCCGATGCCGGAGTTTCATCCAGCTTGTCTTTGAAACCGGTGTTCTCACCGTCTAGCTCATCGGCTTTTTGGAAGGCTTGGAAGGCGTTTTGATAATCGCTGAGTTTGCGGTATGCGTTGCCCAGGCGATTCCAGGAGACAGCCTTGTCCCTGGCGTCCGGGAACAGATCGATACTGGCCAGAAACAGCGGGATCGCGTCCTCGCATTTTCCCAGCGTGACCAGCGTGAGCCCGAGGTTACTCAACGGCCACCCGGCCCTGGGGTCCAGTTCAACCGCATGGGTGTAGGCAACGATGGCTTCATCGTAGGCGCCGGCCTTGAAGTGCGCGTCGCCGAGGTCAACCCAATTCTGTGCATGATCCGGATCGATCTCCGCGGCGTGCTGGTAGGCCTGCACCGCCTCCTTGAGGTGATCGTCGCGATCGAAGATGTTCCCCAGTCGAATCCATGGATTGATGAACTGGTTGTTGAAATCGACGTTCTTCTTCTGGTATTTCAGGATTGCATCGAAAATATTGCCGAGGTCCTTCCAGAATTCATAGTCAGACATATCTACCTCCATGTGGTTACGGGTTGACCGGGTTCAGCCGGCATAGATATTGCCCAGCAGGCTGAAGCGGGTGCGCGTGAGCAGCGAGGATTTTTCATTGGATAGCGCGATCGCGTTCTGGTAGGCTTGCTTGGCATTGTCGTAATCGTTTATTCTGCGATACACATTCCCGAGGCGGTTCCAGGCCACGGCCTTGTCCTTGTCCTCGGAAAACAACTCGATGCTTTTCAGGTAGAGTGGCACGGCTTCTGTGTAGCGGTTGAGGAAGACGAGCGCCATGGCCAGGTTGCTGTTCGCCCAGCCGGAGGCAGGGTCGAGCTTCACCGCCTTTTCATAGGAATCGGCCGCCTCCGCATAGGAGCCGGCTTTGAAGAACAGATTGCCCAGTTCGATCCACACCTGGGCGTTCTGTGAGTTCGGTTCGGTGTAGGCCAGGTCCATGGTGCCGCGGCGGCCGGCGTTTTCCGGGTCCAGCGCGTCGGCCTGTTGATAGGCATGCAGGGCATTCTCGTAATCGTTCAGATGACGGTAGATGTTCCCGAGGCTGTTCCAGGCGGCCGCCCGCTCGGGGACGGTCTGAAGCAGGCTGAGGCTGCGCTGGTAGAGCAGAATGGCTTCGGCGTACTTGCCGAGGGTCAAGTACGTGAGCGCCAGGTTGCTGTACGGCCAGCCGAAGGAGCGGTCGAGCTCAATCGCCTTGTTGTACGCGCGAATGGCTTCCTCGTAATCGCCTTCCTTGAAGTGGATGTTGCCCTTTTCGTTCCAGACGGCGGGATTGGTGGATTCAGTCAATTCCTCTCCGGCTGCGGCAAGTTCCTCGAGGTCCTTCTCGTCCTCGCCGTGTTCCGGTTGGAGGGGGGCCTCGGTCACCGGATTGGAATACGGTGAAGAATTCGTTCGCATGGGAACCTCCTCTGTGGATGCCGAACCGCTGGCAATTTCCAGGGATCCCGGAGAATCCGCGGAATCCTTTCGAATGACTTTGCCGAGGAACAGCCAGGCCGGTGCGGACGCGTCCGCTTCCGGCGGAGCCGGTAAAACGGTCTCTGCACTTATGCGGGGTGCAGGTTGTACGACGGACGTGTGATGCATTGGTTCGCCCTTTGCGGCCGGTTCAGGTTTTGCTTCGACGGCGACAGGAACCGGCACACTGCCCGCATGTCCGTTGATTTGATCTGCCATGCGATAAGCCTGGAGCGCGTTTTCATAATCGCTGGTGGCGCGGTAGAAATTGGCCAGTTGGTCCCACGCCATGGCCTTGTCGACATCCTCTGTAAAAAGCTCCAGGCTCTTGCGGGAAAGAGCGATGGCCTGCGTGTGATCGCCCAGCCGTGCATATGCCAGGGCGAAAATGCTGTACGAGCGGGGACAGCCTCGGTCGAGCTCGCTTGCTTTCGTAAATGCCTGGACTGCCTCGGTATAGGATTCGTTTCTGAGGTGCAACAGACCGAGATCGTTCCACGCCTGGCTGTTGCGCGGATCCACATGCAAAGCCCGTTGATAGGCCTTGGTGGCATCGCGTGTCCGTCCCTGACGGCAGTAGACATCCGCCAGCCGCAGCCAGGGCAGGATGAACTGTTTGTTTGCCTCGATGGCCTTCTGATACGCCGCGATTGCATCCACATCGCGGCCGACGCTCGCATACGCATCTCCGAGGCCGGCCCACGGCTGGGCCAGGGTTGGGGCATATTCGATGGCCTTGCGATAGGCGGTGATGGAATCGTCCAGGTAGCCGATGCGGTAGAAGACGTTTCCGAGTCCGCACCAGGCGACCGGATCTTTCTGATTGTGTTCGAGCGTCTTTTGGAAGGCGAGCATGGCCTCGTCGTTGCGCATGATCTTCATGCACAGATTACCGAGGTTGTTCCAGACGAAGATCTGTTCCGGCGCGAGGCGGATGGCTTGTTTGTAATCGTCGATCGCCTCGTCGTGCCTGCCCTGGCTGGATTTCACGAGCGCGATGGCGTTGTGGCATTCGGCTTCGAACCAGTTATCCTCCAGGCGCACAGCCGCCTTCAGCGCCTCCTGCAAAAAGCCCATGGCCTTTTCGAAGTCTCCTTTGCGCCAGTGCAGGACGCCAAGAGTGAGCAGCAGGTCGGCGCGGGTGGAGGTCGATTCGGCAGCCACAGGCAGTTCGTTGAGACAGGCCTGGCGCAGGCTGATCTTCTCTTCCGTGTCATCGAAGCGGTCGGTGAATTCTCCCGTCCCGATCCAAGAGGTTTCGATGGCGGTCTGCAGGATCTGTTCGGGCTTGGGTGCGTCCACGAATTCGATCGCGCGTTGACGGTTGAGCCATACTTCCGGGGCGCAAGAAGCGAGCTGGGCAATCTCGCCTTCGGTCAACCAAAAGACCAGGCGGATGTTCCGTCCCAGCAGGATGTCCTGATGACGCTGCAGTTCCAGGTAGAGGTTGGAGCGCTGGACGGCCGGCCTCTTCGAACTATGAAGGAAGAACACCGTTTCGCTCGTCTGCGGCAGACGAAGCAGGTACTCGATGAGCTGGGACACCGGGAGGTCGTTCAGATCCGCGCAATTGACTTTCGGCTGGCTCTCGATCAGGTGGTTCTCGACCGCCGATTCGACGTCGGCGCGGACATATTCGGACGTGTATATGACAAGCAGGATGGATGGCCGATTCCATCGAATGGCGAGATCGAGCTCAGCGGTCAGGATCTCGACCCGTTCATCGAACGATTCGGTCAGGAGGGGTTGAACCACCTGAGTTTCGTTCACAGCAGCCTCCGGAGGACCGGATGGACATCGCACCAGTTCTCCTGGTCGCGGTATTCGAGCAGGGCCAGCAGCTGAAGCAGCGGCCGCATGCGGTCGGTGTATTCAAGCTGTTTTGTCTCCTGAACCTTCTTGAGCAGCTTCAGATCCTCCTTGTCGAGGATGCGGCGGTATTCGTTGCGGATCTCCGTAGCCGCCCATTCGACGTCCTCCACCTCCACGCGGGCGGCTTTTCGGCGCCGCGTGCGGCCGATCGAGGTGCGGATGAGGCGCGCCATTTCGCGGAAGACCCCGCCGCTGTAGGTGATGGCCTGTTCCAGCGCCTTCGGATGGATCAGGCGCAGGTCCATGCGCACCGCCACGAATCGTTCAAGCAATTGATACCCCTCGCGGTTCACCCGGTTTGGTTCGGCAAATGGGTGCAGGTTGATGTTGGGCAGGAAAAGCGCCTGATCGCGGATCGAGTTGAACTCCTTGCTGTAGAACAGCGCGCTCGATACGGTGTAGACGATGGCGCAATTGGGCTGCATCATGATCTCGCGGCGGTCGTGGAAGATGCCGCGCGCCTTGTCGATATCGGGCTTGTCCATATCGTCGATCAGCACCAGCGGGATGCGGCGTTCCTGGCTGTAGATGGCCGCGGCGATGTGATTGATGATCGAGATCAGGCCGGTGATGTCGTTCTCGACGATCTGGCGGATTTCCATGCGGGTGGCCGGTTCGAGTTTCATCTTCATGCCGGCGTTGACGAAGAAGGCTTCGATGGAACCGCCCAGCTCGATCTCGGACAGACGGCCATCCAGGACCTTGGAGATCTCCTTCTCCACCCGGCCTCTCCAGCCGTTCAATTCCTTGAGCAATTGATCCGGCAGATCGCCGCCCTTTTTGCGGTATTCGCGAAACAGGCGGCTGCCGATGGCCAGCAGCACATCGCGGAAGTCGATGTCTATGATGTCGGTCTCCTCGCGGATGCTGAAGTTGATCGGCCAGTATTTCTTCTGGACCTCGGCATTGCCCAGCAGGTGCAGCAGTTCGGTGGACTTCCCACAGCCGCGATGGCCGGAGAAGAAGAACTTCGGAGGCCGGTAGAAGGGCGCCAGCAGGGCGTCGATCAGTTCGTTGATCGGGTTGAGCGGGCGGTCGATGTAGAACGGGTTGGGAGTCCCGTTCGGCCCGGGTTTGAGCGGCAGGTCCAGTTCGAAGTTGAGCCAGGCCCGGTCGAAGTCGGTAGCGGTCACATAATCGAAACTTTTCATCGTGCACCTTTTGGTTGCTTCATTATAGAAATTCTGCGCCGATTTCAAAATCCATGAAAGTTCGGAGATCCTGGAGGCACTATTGACCATTCGGCGCTGTGCCGCTGGTCATTTCTATCCATCGGTCAACCGGCCGGTGTAGCCAGGCCCTCGCGGATGGCGTACAGTGCCACCTGCGTGCGGTTTGCCAGGTGCAGCTTGTTGAGAATGCTGCTGACGTACTTGGCGATCGTCCGTTCGTGGACCACGAGCGTGGAGGCGATCTCCTGGTTGCTCAGGCCGCGGGCGATCAGGCGCAGGGTTTCCATCTCCCTCTGGGTCAGGTGCTCGATCGAGTCACAGGATCCGGAGGCGTCATCGAAGTCGTGGATCACCTTCATGGCGATCGAAGGATGGATGGAAGCCTGCCCGCGGGCCACATCGCGAATGGCCTGCAGCAACTGAGCGCGCGGGGTATCCTTCAGCATGTATCCCAGCGCGCCGGTCTTCACCGCCTGATAGACGCGGTTGCTCTCGGCGAAGCTGGAAAGGACCAGGATCTTGGCATTGGGTGTGGTATCGCGCAGCTTGGGTATGGTTTCCAGCCCGTCCTGCCTGGGCATGACCATGTCCAGCAGGATGACGTCCGGCCGGGTCTTGCGCGCCAGCTGGACGGCCTCAATACCATCCGCCGCCTCGCCCACGACCTCGATATCCGATTGCAGGGAAAGGATCGCCACCATGCCTTCCCGAACGATGCTTTGGTCTTCCACGACAAGGACTCGTATTTTGTTCATTGTCATTTTCCTGTTTGTGAATTATGGTCGGGTTGAAATTTGAAACGCCGAGAACCTCTGCGCGTTGGCCTGAACATCACGGAGCAGCTCCTTTTGTTTCTCCCACCGATCCGGAGACCAAAGCTCGAAGTAGTCGCCCTGGCCTACAAAAATGATCCCCTCCGTCAATCCCGCGAAACCGGCCAGCTCCTTCGGGAGGGTGAGCGTTCCATCCTGACCGGCTTCCAGAAATTCCGCCCCGCCAAGGAGCATTCGTGAAAGCAGGCGGGCGAGCGGGTCGGCCAGATTCAAAGAGGAAAGGTGCTGAACCAGATGATCGAATGTATTCGTCGGGAGCACCAGCAGGTTGCCATCGAATCCTTGGGTGAGGTACATCCCGTCTGTCGTTCCCCGCAGGAAGCCGGCCGGGAGCGATACCCGAAACTCCCTTTTGATCTCACCGGTGATTTGCCCAAGGAACAAAGGTCATTCTCCTGACAACTTCGATCGTCTGTGTTGTTTATCATTATATGAATCCAGGGGGGGTTCAGAAATGAAGAAAACTGGCTATTCCCGGAAAAAAAAATGACCAATCCCCCTCCGGTCATGGGGGAAAATGACCATCTCATTTTCAGGAATTGGGTGCAGGGAATGCCCCCTTAAAAACAAAAAACCCTGAACTTTGGCTGTTTGAGCAAAAGTGAAAGGTGAAGGAAGAAGCGGAATGAGCTCTTGCTCTGCTCATTCCGCTTTAGATTCTGGAGGAAAAAGAAATGGAGTTGGATAAACCCGCCAG
>Ga0194127_10005854_pt1 | contig 14241 bp, 9 predicted proteins | sample TA2KigC100mmetaG_FD_148624 | JGI IMG/M metagenome (GOLD analysis project Ga0194127, IMG submission 148624) | Freshwater microbial communities from Lake Tanganyika, Tanzania - TA2015036 Kigoma Deep Cast 100m | ecosystem: Environmental > Aquatic > Freshwater > Lake | place: Tanzania: Lake...
GGGGCTGACCATCGAGGAGATCGACGCGCTGACCGGGCCCGCGGTCGGGCGCCCGAAGACGGCCACTTTCCAGCTTGCCGATCTGGTCGGCCTGGACACGTTCCTGCACGTGGCCGACAACCTCTACCCGCTGGTGCCCCACGACGAGGCGCGCGAGATCTTCAAAGCCCCGCCGTTCCTGCGCGCGATGGTCGAGCGCGGCCTGCTCGGCCGCAAGACCGGCGGCGGCTTCTTCCGCCTGCTGAAAGAGCCGCAGAAGAAGCTGCTGTCGCTGGACCTCGCGACGATGGAGTACCGCGACCAGGCCAAGGCGCAGTTCCCCGAACTGGAGGCCGCGAAGTCGGTCGAGGACCTGCCGACGCGCCTGCGCCAGCTGGCGTTCGGGACCGGCCGGGCCGGCCAGGCCATCTGGCGCCTGCTGGCCGCGAGCTTCGCCTACAGCGCCCTGCGCGTGGGCGAGATCTGTGAGAGCGCCGCGCAGATCGATCAGGCCGTCTGCTGGGGCTTCAACTGGAAGCTGGGCCCGTTCGAGACCTGGGACGCCCTCGGCTTCCGCGCTGTCACCGAGCGGCTGCGCGCCGACGGGCTGCCCCTGCCGGCGTGGGTGGACGCGCTGTACGCCGGCGGCGCCGAGTCGCTCTACCGGGACATCGACGGCGTGCGCCACAGCCCGTCCGGCGAGCCGGGCCGCTTCCTGCCCGTGCCGGGCGACGAGCGGGCGCTGGACTTCGAGGTGTTGCGCCGCGCCGGCCGCGAGGTGCGCCGCAACCCCGGCGCCAGCCTGCTGGACCTGGGCGACGGCGTGCTGTGCCTGGAGTTCCACTCGAAGATGAACGCCATCGGCCAGGATCACCTCGGGATGATCATGACCGCCTGTGCGGAAGCGGAGAGGAACTGGCAGGCGCTCGTCGTGGCCAACCCCGCGGAGAACTTCTGCGCCGGCGCCAACCTCATGATGCTGATGATGGAGGCCGCCGAGGGCAACTGGGAGGACATCGACCTGATCGTCCGCGCCTTTCAGACCGCCTGCGGGCGGCTCGAGCACTGCGGCGTGCCGGTGGTCACCGCTCCGGCCGGGCTGGCGCTGGGCGGCGGCTGCGAGATCACGATGGCCGGCAACGCCGTGCGCGCGGCGGCCGAGTCGTACATCGGCCTGGTCGAGCTGGGCGCCGGCGTGATCCCCGCCGGCGGCGGCTGCCTGCGCCTGTACCTGCGCCACCTGGCGCTGCAGACCGATCCGCGGGACCTGCAGCCGGCGTTCCGCCGCGCGTTCGAGACGATCGGCACGGCGAAGGTCGCCACCAGCGCCGAGGAAGCCCGCGAGCTGGGCTTCCTGCGGCCCGGCGACTCCTGGTCGATGCACCGCGACCACGTGGCCGCCGACGCCAAGGACCTGGCGCTGGCCCTGGCGCGGGGCGGCTTCGAGCCGCCCGTCGAGCGCACGGCGATCCCCGTCCTGGGCACCGCCGGCATCGCGCTGGCCGAAGCGGTCCTCTACAACATGGAGCAGGCCGGCTATGCCACCGCGCACGACCGCAAACTCGGCCGCGTGCTGGCCAACGTCCTGAGCGGCGGCGCGGTGCCGCCGGGCTCCACCATCACCGAGCAGGAGATGCTCGCGCTCGAGCGCGAGGGTTTCCTGCGGCTGATCGGCGAGCCGAAGACGCTCGCGCGCATGGAGAGCCTGCTGAAGACCGGCAAGCCCTTGCGGAACTAGAAGGAGAGCGCGATGCAGGAAGTCCTCGTCATCTCCGCGCGCCGCACCGCGGTCGGCCGGGCGCTCAAGGGCACGCTGCGCCACACGCGGCCCGATGACCTGGGCGCGGCCGTCGTAGGGCGGCTGGTGGCCGACCAGCCGGCGCTCGATCCGGCGCGCCTGGGCGACGTGATCATGGGCTGCGCCATGCCCGAGGGCGAACAGGGCCTGAACGTCGGCCGCAACATCGCGCTCATGGCCGGCCTGCCGGTCACGGTGCCGGGGCTGACGGTCAATCGTTTCTGCTCGTCGGGACTGGAGACCGTCAACTACGCGGCGCTGAAGATTGCGGCCGGCCAGTGCGAGGCGGCGATCGCCGGCGGCGTCGAGACCATGACCATGGTGCCGATGGGCGGCCTGCGCTACCTGCCCAGCCCGGCCCTGGCCGGCGAGCACCCCGAGTACCTGACCAACATGGGCCTGACGGCGGAGAACCTGGCCGGGCGCGACGGCATCACCCGCGCCGAACAGGACGCCTTCGCCTGCGAGAGCCACCGCAAGGCCATAGCCGCCATCGCCGCCGGCCGGTTCGCGGCCGAGATCGTGCCCGTCCTGGCCGCGCTGCCGAGCCGCGACGCGAAGGGCCGTCCGTCGCAGCAGCTGGTCGAGTTCAAGATCGACGAGGGCCCCCGCGCCGACACCACCGTCGAGGCGCTGGCGAAGCTGAAGCCGGCCTTCAAGGTGGACGGCACCGTGACCGCCGGCAACGCCAGCCAGATGAGCGACGGCGCGGCGGCAGCCCTGCTGGGCACGCGCGCGTTCGCCGACTCCATCGGCGCGGAGCCCCTGGGCCGCTTTGTGGCCTACGCGGTGGCCGGCGTCGCGCCCGAGATCATGGGCATCGGCCCGGTCGAGGCGGTGCCGCGCGCACTGGCCCAGGCCGGCCTCAAGCTGGAGCAGATGGACGTGATCGAGCTGAACGAGGCCTTCGCCGCGCAGAGCCTGGCTGTCTGCCGGGGGCTGGGCCTGCGGCCGGACGACCCGCGCCTGAACCCCAACGGCGGCGCCATCGCGCTGGGCCATCCGCTCGGCTGCACGGGCGCCAAGCTGCTGGCCACGGCGCTGCACGAACTGCGGCGCCGCGGCGGGCGCTACGCGCTGGTGACCATGTGCATCGGCACCGGCATGGGCGCGGCGGGCATCTTCGAAGCGGTCTGAGAGCAAGCGGGAACGAACGGCGGCCCGCCCCGGCGGCGCCGCGCAAGGAGCGCACGCGATGGCGACCAGGACCTACCCCACCGGCGGCGAATACCTCCTGCGAGAGACGGCACCTTGCGACTGCTTCACGCCGGAGGACTTCGACGAGAACCAGCGCCTGATCGCCGCCACAGTGACGGACTTCGTCGAGCGCCACATCGACCCCGTGCGCGACGAACTGGAAATGAAGGGCGACACGATGATCGGCCGCGACCTGCTCAAGGCAGCCGGACCGCTGGGCCTGCTCATGGCCGACATCCCCGAGGCCTACGGCGGCCTGGGCGCCGACAAGGCCACGATCATGCTCGTCTCCGAGGGCGTGGCCTGGGGCGGCAGCTTCGCCGTCACGCATGGCGCGCAGGCCGGCATCGGCACGCTGCCGATCGTGTATTACGGCACGCCGGAGCAGAAGGCGCAGTGGCTGCCGAAGCTGGCCACCGGCGAGGTGCTCAGCTGCTACGCGCTGACCGAGACCGGAAGCGGCTCGGACGCGCTCGCCGCCGCCACCACCGCCCGGTTGACGCCCGACGGCCAGCACTACCTGCTGAACGGCGCCAAGCAGTTCATCACCAACGCCGGCTACGCGGACATCTGCATCGTGTTCGCGAAAATCGACGGCGAAAAGTTCACGGCCTTCATCGTCGATCTCAAGGCGCCCGGGGTGACCATCGGCCCCGAGGAACACAAGATGGGCATCAAGGGCTCCAGCACCTGCCCCATCGTGCTGGAGGACGTGAAGGTGCCGGTCGGCAACCTGCTGGGCGAGATCGGCAAGGGCCACCACATCGCCTTCAACATCCTGAACGTGGGCCGCTTCAAGCTGGGCGCCAGCACCATGGGCGGCGTCAAGAACGCCCCGAAGTACGCCGTGCCGTACACGAAGCAGCGCCACCAGTTCGGGCAGCCCCTGTGCAGCTTCGGGCTGATCCGCCGCAAGATCGCCGACGTCATGGCGCGCGGCTTCATGGCCGAATCGATGGTCTACCGCACGGCCGGCCTGATGGACGTCGCGCTGTCGACGCGCGACAAGGCCGCCCCCGACCACGAACTGCAGGGCGTGCGCATGGTCGAGGAGTTCTCCATCGAGTGCTCGATGATCAAGGTCTTCGCCTCCGAGGCCCTGGCCCTGGCCACCGAGGAGGGCGTGCAGATGCTGGGCGGCTACGGCTACTGCAGCGAATACCCGCTGGAGCGCTTCTACCGCGACGAACGCATCAACCGCATCTTCGAGGGCACCAACGAGATCAACCGCCTGCTGGTGCCGGGCATGATCATGAAGAAGGCGCTCAAGGGCGAACTTGGTTTCTTCGCCGCGGCCAAGGCCGTGGCCGACGAGCTGACCGGCATGCCTTCGTTCGTCGACCCCCACGAGCCGGACTTCCTGGAGGCGGAGGCGCAGCAGGTGGCCGCGATGAAGAAGGCCGTGCTGGCGACGCTCGGCCTGGCGGCGCAGAAGTTCGGGCTGGCGCTGAAGGACCAGCAGGGCGTGCTGGCGGATGTGGCCGACATCGCGATGGAGGCCTACGCCTGCGAGAGCGGCCTGCTGCGCGCGCTGAAGAAGGCCGCGCGGGACGGGCAGCCCGCCGCCGAGCCCATGGCCGACATGGTGCGCCTGTACACCCACGACGCGATGGAGCGCGTGTCGACCCTCGCGCGCAACGTGCTGGGCGCCTGCTGCGAGGGCGACGAACTGCGCGTGATGCTGGCCGGGCTGCGGCGGCTGGGCAAGCACGAGGCGCTGAACCGGGCCCGGCTGCACGACCGGATCGCCGAGCGGGTGATCGCGGCGGAGGGGTGGACGGTGGGCTAGCCGCCGACGCGCTTGACCGTCCACCCCCGCGCCTGCAGCAGCGCCACGATGCGGTCGCGGTGCTCGCCCTGGATCTCGATCACGCCGTCCTTGAGCGTGCCGCCCGAGCCGCAGGCCTTCTTGAGCGCGCCGGCCAGGTCGCGCAGCCCGTCGGCGTCCAGCGGCGCGCCGGCCACCACGGTCACCCCGGCGCCCTTGCGGCCCTTCGTCTCGCGTCCGACGCGCACCACGCCGTCGCCGCGGCCGCTTGCGCCGTCGCCGCGCCCCGCGCGGCAGCGGCAGTCGCCGACCGGGGCGCCGCACTCCGGGCAGGCGCGCCCGCCTTCGCTGGAGTAGACGAGCTTGCGGTCACGGTCCTTCGCCATCGTCGTCGTCCCTTCCTGACCGCCTCGCAGCCGGTCGCCCGGCGCCTCGCGGGCGCGGCCGCCCGGCCTGGTGTCTAGTGCCCCAGGTCCGCGCGCTCCCACCACCGCCGCCGCAGCCGATACGCCACCAACAGCGCCAGCAGCGACGCCGCGACCAGCAGCGGCACCGACTGCCGGTACGGCACCATCGTCAGCAGCCCGTGGCCCAGCACGAACAGCGGGCCGGCGACGATGCCGGTCCAGGAGGCGTGCGGCGTCGGGCGCAACGCCAGCGCCAGCCAGGCCAGCGGCGCCAGCAGCGGCACCAGCCAGGTCCCGTGCGGCCGGGCGGCGACGAACTCCAGCACCCGCCCGTCCCTGGTGATAGGCGGCAGCACGGCCGCCAGCAGGGCCAGCCCGAGCGCCGTCGCCAGCGAGGCGGCCAGCGCCAGCAGCGCCAGGCGCGCCAGCAGGCCGCACTCGGCGCGCAGGCCGGTGCGCCGCGAGACGTCGGCCGTCGCGGCGAACACGTACGCGCCCAGGCTCCACAGCGGCCAGGTCGCGGCCTGGTAGGCCAGGCCGCCGAACCAGCCGTCGAGCCGGTCGCGCTGCTGCGCGGCGTCGAAGTAGCCGCCGAAGATCGCGAACGCCAGCATCCCGGCGGCTATGATCGGCAGCACCCACACGCGCTCGCTCGTCGTGGCCAGCAGGCCCAACCCCAGCAGGCGGCGCCGTTGCGCGGCCACCACGTCGCCCGCAGCGCGGGCCCGCGCCGCCCGGCGAAGCTGCGCCCCCAGCAGGCGTCCCCGCCATGCCGCGCCGCGGGCGTGCGTGAAGCGCCGGCGGCACTCGCGCTTGTAGGCCTGCATGCGCTGCGGACGGAGCCAGTCCTCCAGGCTCAGGGCCAGGGTGCCGTGCAGGCGGCGGTGCAGGCCCGGGCGCGCCAGCGTCCGCGCCAGCAGCGCCAGCAGCAGCGCGCCGGCCGCCAGCCAGGCCCAGGCCGCAGCCTGCAGCGCCTCGAAGCGGCCGGCGGCAGCCAGGGCGTCGACCGCGCGCAGCGGCATCCAGGCGTACCAGCTCCAGAGCGGCAGCTGGTACCCCCACGACAGGCGCAGCGCCAGCAGCGCCAGCAGCGCGTGCAGGGACACGGCGGCCCCCAACTGCGACAGCGCGCGCAGGGCGCCGGCCCCCGGGACCAGCGCGACGACCAGCGCCGCCGCGACGCCCAGGCCCAGCGCCCACGTCACGTGCGCCAGGACCAGGCGCCGCCGCAATCCCGGTTGGAAGTAGGAGGGCGCCGCCGCGATCAGCTCCTTGTGCGTGAGCGTGACCGCCAGGGAGACCTGGGCCACGCCGAACAGCACGCCGAACCAGACCAGCGCGGCGCTGCCGCCGCGCGCGATGGTCACGACGACGACGACCAGCGGCATCGCCACCCCCAGGGCCAGCCGCACCGCCAGCCGACCGGGCCGCGGCATCAGCAGGCGCCGGTCCAGTCCCATCGCGCTCATACCTTCCTCCCGTCGGATGTGGCGATGAGCCGGTAGATCTCCTCGAACTCCAGGCCGCGCACCTTCGCCTCGACGCCCAACGCGCGCGCCGCGGCTTCAACCTGGTGGCGCGGCACGTGGCCGCAGACGGCCATGGCTCGCCGCCGATCGCCGGTCACCGTCAGGAGCCCGGGCAAGGGCAGCGGCGAAGGCAGGTCGGCCCCGACGGCCGTCACATCCACGCGGTGGTAGGTCTCGCGCAGCTCGTCCAGCGGCTGGTGGCAGTGCACCTGCCCGCCGTTGATCAGCAGCACGGTGTCGACAACCTTCTCGACGTCGCTCAGGACGTGCGAGGAGATGAGGATCGTGCGCTCCTCCTCCTGGATCAGTTCCATCAGCAGGCGCAGGAAGTCATGCCGTGCCACCGGGTCCAGCGAGGCGGCCGGCTCGTCGAGGATCAGCAGGTCCGGCCGCGGCGCCACCGCAATGAGGATGGCCAGGCGTTGACGCAGGCCGGGCGACAGCGCATCGACGCCGCGGCCGGGGTCCAGTCCGAAGTCGGCCAGCAGCCGTGTCGCCAGAGCCGCGTCCCAGCGGGTGCGCCCGGCGCGCACGAACTCGACGGTCTCGCCCACGGTCATCCACTCAGGCAGCCGCGGCTCCTGGCTCACGTAGCCGATGCGCGCCAGCTCCGCGTCGCCCAGCCGCGCCGCGGGCACGCCGAACGTCTCGACCGTGCCCGACGTGGGCAGCAGCAGCCCCGGCAGGTGCCCCAGCAGCGTGGTCTTGCCGCTGCCGTTGGGCCCCAGCACGCCGACGATGGTGCCGGGCGCGAACTCCAGGCTGACGTCGTCGAGCGCCCGCGTGGTTCCGTAGAGCTTGCTCACCCCGCGCAGGCGGGCGATGGGCCGGTCAGTCATGGTCGTTCCCTTCCTCGGCGCGCAGCGCGCGCATGTGGGCGCGCAGGCGCGTGGCCGCCTGCGCGTCGTCGATCCCCAGCTGGACGAGCAGCGCCGCCGCGCTGCGCAGTTCGCGATCCAGGAGCGCCTCGCGGTCGCCGCGCGTGCGCCTGGCCACGGCGGGGGCCACGAAGAGCCCGATTCCGCGGCGGCGCTCGAGCACGCCGGCCTCCACCAAGGCGCTGTAGGCCTTGCTGACGGTCATCGGGTTGACGCTCTCGCGCGCCGCCAGAGCGGCGACCGGCTCCACCTGGTCGCCGGGCGCCAGCGCGCCCGTCATGACCATCAGCTTCACCTGGTCGATGATCTGGCGGTAGATCGGTGTCCCGTCGCGCGGGTCGATGTGGATCACGTCCGCCTGTCCTCTCCGTCGGGAGGGGGCCGCCCGGCCCATTGGTATATTACTATGATAATATACGGCGGCGGCGGACGCAAGGTTGCGCCGGCGGCGGCACGGCCGGCCTGGCCGGGTCGTCGCCGGCGCTGAGGCGGCGGTGGCGGGAGATCAACGGTACAGGCTCTTGACCGCGCCCCACGGCGCGTTCTCCCGCACGTGCCAGTTCCCGAACCAGAACACGGGCCGGTCGAAGGCGCCGCTGGAGGGCATCATCCCCACCAGATCGTCGCCCGTGTCCTCGGCGTCGACGTAGGCCATCAGGCCTGGCAACGACTGCGGCACGGCGGTGGCCAGCCGGTAGCCCTCGCGGTTGTCGCCGAACGACAGCACGCGCACCGTCGCCAGCATCGCCGCGCGGGAACCGGCGACCGGCACCGCGCCGGCGAAGCCGACGATCAGGTTGCCCGTGCTGCCGACGTTCACGGCCGCCAGGGGGAAGTCGACGCCCAGCAGGAAGTCGCCGGCGGGCGGGTCGATGCCGCACTCGAAGCCCGAGACGAAGCGCACGTCGCGGGTCGATGACCCGCCATACTCCTCGTTCACCGGGTTCCGCAGGACCAGGTACAGCACGTGCTGGGTGTTGGCGCCGATCGAGATCTCGTTGATCGTGGCCTCGGCGTCGTAGTACAGGCCCAGTTCGTTCGTGCTGTCGGCGCGGCCGGGCGACGGCCACGCGGACCAGGCGGTCGCCAAGAGCAGCGGGACGAAGGCGCATAAGCGCGCGAGACGGTGGCTGGTGGCGAACATGGCGCGCTCCGGATCGGCAGGCGAGGTTGGGGACCCCGACTCCACTCCACCGTTGCGCGGGCCTGGCCCTTGGCCCGGTCAGGCGGGATGGCGCGTCCCGCCGCGTCGTCCTTCCGGGAGATGTCGTGAACCTACGGAACCGCGGTCCGGCGCACAAACGGCCGCGCGCCCGGCGCCTCGGTTGACCCTGCCGCGCCGCGCCCCCTATACTTGCCCGTGCGGCCAGCGGCGCCCGGTCCCCGTCGAGGCCCGCGCCCGGCAACCCCCTGTCCGGCAGCCCTTGTCTTGGAGCCGTTGTCCAGCAGCCCTTGCCCAGGAGCCCCGCGTCATGACAGACCGCGCCGCTGCCCCCTCGTGGCCCCCGGGCGTATCCGGGCGGCCCGCTTCCCTGCGGCGCGCCCGCCGCGGCCCGGCCGCGCGGCTGGCCGTCCTGCTGGCGGGAGTGTCTCTGCTCGTCGGCGGCTGCGGTCGCGTCGCGCCCAGCTACGAGCCCGCCACGCTCACGGTCATCTCGACGCCGCCCGGCGCCGCGGTGCACCTGGACGGTCAGGACACCGGGCAGGTGACGCCGTTCACGTTCGCCGGCGTGACCCCGTCGCGGCACGTGGTCACGGTCGCGCTGCCGGACTGGCAGACCGACCCCGGGAGCGTGACCGTCGACCTGTCGCCGCTGGAGGCGGCGACTGTCGAGTTCCAGCTCTACCAGACCGGACTGCGCGTGACGAGCGAGCCGGCCGGCGCGCGCATCCTGCTCGGCGGCGTCGACACCGGCAAGGTGACGCCGGCGGTCGTGGCCGGCCTGGCGCCCGGCGCCTACGATGTCTCGCTCGCGCTGGACACCTGGCTGTGCGTGCCGGACCGCCTGCAGGTCCAGGTCGCCGAGGGCACCGTCACCGAGTTGACGGCGGCGGACCTGCGGCTGCGCTCGCGCCGCACGGTGATGCTCGAAAGTTTCGGCAACGTGAACTGCGCAACCTGCCCTCAGGCCGCCGACAACCTGCTGGCGGTGACCCGGCGCCCCGACTTCGGGCCCGACCGTGCGCTCTTCGTCGAGTTCAGCGTCAACTGGCCCAGCCCGGTCGATCCGTTCTACCTGGCCAACCCGACCGAGAACGCGGACCGCTTCATGTACTACTGGGTGCTCGGGGCGCCGGCCGTGTACGTCAACGGCCGCCTGCAGACCTACCCGCTGGATCCCGACTCCACCGCCGCCGACGCCGCCGGCCGCTGGGCCACCGATCCCGGCTTCCTGGTCGATGTCGAGGCCGAGCTGGGCGCCGGCGCCAGCGTGCCGGTGACCGTCACCCTGACGCCGTTGGCCGACGTCGACCTGACCGGCTGCGTGCTGTACGTGGCGCTGTACGAAAACGAGGTGGTCTACGCCTCGCCGCCCGGCGCCAACGGCCAGACCGTGTTCCACCACATGTTCCGCGACCGCGTCGACGCACCGCCCGCCCTCGGCCCGCTGACCGCCGGCACTCCCCAGGTCCGCGGGCTGTCGCTCAGCCGCGGCTCGGTGGCGCCCGGCAACGGGACGGTCGTGGCGTTCGTGCAGCGGACGGCCGATCGCGTCGTGCTCCAGGCGGGCTCCACCATCTGCCCGGTGCCCGTGACCGCGGCGGCCCGGAACCGTTGATGCCGGGCCCACGAAGCAAACGCGACGAAGCTCCCCGCGACGGCCGCGCGCGCCCCGGGCGCGGCAACCCCGGAGGCCTCATGAACGATCGACGTGGACGGCGACCGGCGGTCGCCCTGGGCGCGCTGGGCGCGCTGCTCCTGCTGGCGGCCACGGCGGGGCTCGCCGCCCCCGACTGGACCCTTGAGAATCCTGCCGGCGCGCGCGTGTCGTTCGCGGACGAACTGGCGAAGGGTCCGGTGGTGGTCTCGTTCTGGGCCACCTGGTGCAAGCCCTGCCTCAAGGAGCTGCCGCACCTCGAGGCGATGGCGGCGCACTACGCCGGTCGCGTCTCGTTCCTGGCCGTCAGCACCGACGACTCGCGGAGCGTCGCCAAGGTGGAGCCCCTGGTGCGGGCCCGCGGGTGGACCAACCTGAAGGTGCTCCTGGATCCCGCCGCCGCGGTGCAGCAGCAGCTGCAGGTCGATTCGATGCCGTTCCTGCTGCTCTACGATCGTAACGGCAGTCTGGCCTACCGGCACACCGGCTACGCCGAGGGCGACGAGGAACGGCTGCGCGAGCAGATCGAGCGCGTGCTCGCCGGCGCCGCGGAGCCGGCCGTGACCGCGGACGCTCCCGCGCCCGCCTGCCACGCCGATACCGCGCCCGACGCCGGCGAGCTGTCGATCAGCGACCGTTTCGAGTACTCGTATGCCACGGGCACGCGCCGCGAGATCGTGGAGAACTGGCTGGACGCCGCCTGGGCGCGCGGGCCGGTGCGCGCAGGGCTGACGCTCAACTCGCAGGCGCCCGGCGAGGAGCGGCGCCGCCGCAACGAGGTCACCCATCGCTGGTTCGAACTCACGCGCGACGACGTCACCGTCCGCGCCGGCCACTTCCTGGGCCTGTTCGGGCGCGGGCTCGTCTTCAACGCCTGGCAGAACCGCGACCTGCGGATCGACACGCGCCTGGACGGCGTCCTGGCCACCGCCCGCCGCGGCCGCCTGGCGGCCACCGTGCTGTCGGGCGCCCCCTCGCGGCGCGAACTGGACGTGCGCGGAGCCGACGTCGAGTGGACGGCGGGGCGTGGGCTGGTCGGCGGCGCCTCGGGCCTGACCTGGCACAACTCCGCCAACGAGGGCACCGACCCGGTGGACCGCGAATGGGCGGCAGCGTTCCGCCTGCGCCAGAGCCTGCCGCACGCCGAGTGGTACGCCGAACTGGGCGGGCGCAACCGCTTCTCGCTCGACGCCTTCGACGACGCCGGCGCCGGCGATCCGCGCGACGGCTGGGCGTTGTACGGAAACCTCAACCTCTACGGCGGCCCGTTCACCGTCTCCTGGGAAGGGAGCGACTACCGCCGCTTCGAGCTGGTCTCGCAGGCCGACGGCGTCACGGCGCTGAACCGGCCGCCCGCCCTCGCGCGGGAGTACACCTGGACGCTCCTGAACCGCGCGCCGCACTCGCTCAACGCCAACGACGAGAAGGGACACAACCTGGACGTGGCCTGGCGCGGTCCCGGCGCGCTGGCGCTGCAGGCGCGCGCGGTCCGCCTGCGGCTGCACGACGGCCGCAAGGTGTACGAGGCGGCGAGCCTGTCGGCGGAGCTCGGGCACTGCCGGGGAGTCGCCCTGCAGGCGGCCTTCGGCTACCAGGACAGCGAGGGCCGACGCCGCACGCTCGCCGCCGAGGCCGGCTGGTCGGGCCCGGCCGGCACCCACTGGCACCTGCAGGCCGAGCACCAGCACGTGCGCATGGGCGGCGGCGTCGGCTTCGACCTGGGCGCCTACCACCAGCAGTGGTTCAAGCTGGAGTGCGCGCTGCGCTCGCCGTGGCTGCTGGCGGCCATGCTCGAGACCAACGACAAGTACCCCGGGCAGCGCTCGCCGCGCGAGGACGCCGGCCCCTTCCTGGCCGTGCAGGCGGCGCGCTCGCTGCCGCGCGGCGCCGCGCTGACGCTGTGGGCGGGCCGCCGGCAGGAGGGCTACCTCTGCTCCGGCGGCGTCTGCAAGTACGAGCCCGCGTTCAGCGGCCTGGAGTTCTACGGCACGCTGCGCTGGTGAACGGCGCTGATGACCGGCACATCTGACCGGCGCTGGTGAGCGCCACCGGCGGCCGCCGCGGAGCGCCGCTCAGCCGCCGCTGCGCAGCCGCGTGAAGGCCTCGTTCAGAGCGCCGACCGTGGCCGCGTCGCGCCCTTCCATGTAGTAGCGGAGCACCGCGTCGGTGCCCGAGGCGCGCAGCTCGAACCAGAGCCCGGCGAACTCGATCAGCGTGCCGTCCCCCGCGCGGTAGGCGCGCTGGACCGGCGGCAGCTCCCGACCGGCAGGCAGCGTCGGCAGCGCCGCCCGCAGCGCCGCCGCCACCTCGCCGGGGTCGCGTCCTTCCAGCGCCGCGAAGAACGCCACGGTGGCCTCCTTGCGCGCATTGCCGGCGGCCTGCGCCGCGGCGCGCTCGGCGCCCTTGAGCGACTCGTCGAACAGCGTCAGGTCGCGCCGCTCGTAGAAGCGGAACGTGGCCTCGCAGCGGTCCAGCGCCGCCAGGTACCAGCCCGCGAAGCTGTCGCCCGCGGCGTGCAGCCGCGCCGCCAGGCAGAGCGCAAGGACGCCGATCTGCATGGCGTCCTTCTCCTTCGGCGCCAGGCTGCGCCGCGCGCCGCGCCGGCTGCCGACCGGTTCGACGAAGCCCAGCGCCGCGCCCCCGCTCTCTTCCGCCATGATCAGCAGGCGTGGGCGCGGCCCGAAGGCGACCTCGCGGCCCGTGGCGTCGCGCGCCGTGGTGGTCGGCGCGCCGGCGGCCGTCTGCCGCTCGAGGCTCCCGACCAGTTCGGCGAAGTACTTGAAGCCGACCGGCACCTGGTAGACGGGCAGGTTCGCGCCGGTGCGCCGGGCCAGGTTCGCGGCCACCTCGCCGATGCTGCGGCTGGTCGGGAAGGTCGTGGCCGTGATCCAGTCATGGGCGCCGAGCGAGCCGTCGGTCTGCAGTCCTTCGAGCCTGAGCGCCGTGAGCATGAAGTTTTTCTGGTTGGGCTTGAAGAAGACCAGGCAGCGGTCCCCGTCCAGGGGGTCGACCTCCAGGCCGGCCGCCGCCGCCGGCTGCGCCAGCGCCGCCGGCGCGGTGGTCACCATGTTGAAGCGGTCGCCGTCCGGGTCCCAGATGAAGAAGACGTCGCACTGCCGCCGCTGCAGCAGTTCCTGCGCCCCGACGTGCTTGTAGACCTGCCATTTGCCAGGATCCACGCCGTGGTTGACGCCGTCCAGCTGTCCGATGCCGTGGTAGTCGCTGTGCTCCTCTTCGTGCGTGAAGAAGACGGCGCCGGCGGCGGTCGGCTCGGCCGCGCACTCGATCCCCAGCCCGGCGAACACGCGTCGCGCCGCGGCCGCCATCGAGCCGCCTTCCGTGCAGAAGGCGGCCCGGAAGCCGCTGCTCGCGGCAACCGGCACCGCCGCCAGCAGCGCCGCCGGCACCACCTGCCGCAACACGTCCACGTAGGGCTCGACGGGGTCGAAGTCGCGCCGGATCAGGGGATCGTCGGCCGCAGCCAGCTCGATCGCGACGCCGCCGGCCGCAGCCTCGGCCACCAGCGCGCGCACGCCCGCCTCGATCAGCGGCGCCAGCTCGATCAACTGGCCGCCCTCGCCGTCCATGGGTTTCCAGCCGCCCTTGTAGCTCTGGCTGTGCGAGGCCGTGAAGTTCTCGCCGCCGTCCAGTTCCTCGAAGAAGACCCCGAACGACGACAGCCAGATGGGCGTCGTGCGCATGCCCGCCGGCCGCAGGTGGACGCGCAGCCCGTGCGCGGCATAGATGCGCGCGGCCAGGTCGATCAACTCCTGCGTGTGGGGACGCACCTCGCCGCCCACGTGCAGGGCCCGCAGCCCGCGCGCCACCGCCAGCCGCGCGCGGGCCTCCAGGAAGACGGCGCAAAA
>Ga0194127_10005856_pt1 | contig 14239 bp, 20 predicted proteins | sample TA2KigC100mmetaG_FD_148624 | JGI IMG/M metagenome (GOLD analysis project Ga0194127, IMG submission 148624) | Freshwater microbial communities from Lake Tanganyika, Tanzania - TA2015036 Kigoma Deep Cast 100m | ecosystem: Environmental > Aquatic > Freshwater > Lake | place: Tanzania: Lake...
CTAACCTCCTACCTATGAAACACTATAAGCCAACAACGCCATCTCGTCGAAGCACCAAAACCGTTACCTATCGGGGTGTGCTTACTGCGAGTGAACCACACAAGAAACTTGTCTCAGGAGGCAAGCGTTCTGTCGGACGAAATAGCGCGGGACGTATTACTGTGCGCCACAAAGGAGGTGGACACAAGCGTTTGTTCCGTGATGTTGACTTTGTATACAATAAAAAAGATATCGTGGCACGTGTGGAGACGATTGAATACGATCCGAATCGTTCCGGCTTTATCGCTCTCGTATGCTATCGTGATGGCGAACGTCGCTATGTTCTTGCCCCCAAACACATGAACGTAGGAGATGAGTTTGTTGTGTCTGAAGAGGCGGATATTAAAACTGGTAATCGTTTGCCACTGCGCAAGATTCCCGCTGGTACATTCGTGTACAATGTTGAACTCAAGCCTGGTGCAGGTGCACGTTTGGCACGTTCTGCTGGCTCGTTTATTGAAGTAGTTGCCAATGACGCTGGCTATACTCAACTCAAAATGCCGTCAGGTGAAATCCGCAAAGTGTTGGACACTGCATGGGCATCAGTAGGAGCTGTCGGTAATGAAGAATACAAACTTCGTTCGTTTGGAAAAGCAGGTCGCAGTCGTTGGATGGGTATCCGTCCGACAGTCCGCGGTACCGCTATGAACCCAGTAGATCACCCGCACGGAGGTGGAGAAGGACGTCAAGGACGTGGACGCCGTCGCGCAGTCTCTCTCTGGGGTAAACCGACCGGTAAAGGACACAAGACACGCCGAGCAAAGAAATACTCAGATAAGCATATTGTTGCTCGTCGCAAGCCGAAGAAAAAGTAAGAGACGAGAAGCAAGAATCACGAAGCACGAATCAAGAATAAAGAAGCAAGCATATCAAGCGCGCCCTTCGGGCGCGCTTGAGTATGTATGTAAAAAGGAATAGAAAAAATCATGTATAAAACCAAGCAAATTGCAGATAGTTGTAAAACATGTTTCAATAGCATTAATTATTATTTTATCAAGTGGTTAATCTTATAAAATATGGCACAAGTATTCAAGACAACAGACTATACGATTGGAAGACTGATGGATGATATTGAAATCGGTGATATTGCTTTACCCGACATTCAACGTCCATTTGTTTGGTATAAAAAAATCTCAAAAGTTCGAGATTTGTTTGATTCAATATATCGTGGTTATCCAATCGGATATTTGCTTTTTTGGGAAAATGCTAATCGTAGTGATTATAAAAATATCGGTTTTGATGAGAAGAAAAGAAAAATCCCGCAATTTTTGATTATTGATGGGCAACAAAGATTAACAGCACTTTTTGCCGTTATGAAAAATCAGGAAGTTTTGACTCCTGATTATGAAAGCAAGGCTATCAAAATTGCTTTTCGTCCAATAAACGCACTTTTTAAAGTTGGCGATGCTGCGACTGATCGTGACCCTGAATATATTCCTGATCTTTCAACTCTTTGGTCTGGTGAGGGTGATTTTGCTATTATTAGTAATTTCATTTCGGCACTAAAAGAGAAAAGAGAAATTACAAAGGAAGAAGAAAAAACAATTTCTTCAAACATTCAATCGCTCATAAATATCAATAAATATCCTCTCACAGCTCTTCAAATTGCCCCGAATTTAGAAGAAGAAATTGTATCGGATATTTTCGTCCGCATAAATAGTCAAGGTGTAAGTCTGACGCAAGCCGATTTTATTTTGACATTGCTTTCCGTCTATTGGGAAGAAGGAAGAAAAGAAATTGAGCAATTTTGTATTGATTCGAGGAAAATTCCAGAAAAAGAAACTCGTTTTTCATCTTTCAATTATTTGATAAAGCCCGATCCTGATGATATGCTTCGTGTTTTGGTTGGTCTGACATTTCACCGAGCAAAAATGAAAGATGTTTACTCTATTATTCGCGGACGTGATATGGAAACAGAAGAATTTTCCGAAGAATTGCGCACGCAACAATTTGATAAATTGAAATTAAATTTGCCAACCATTCTCGATAATACGAATTGGCAAAGTTTTCTGAAAATTCTTATTGGTGGCGGATACAAAGACGAAGAACTTATATCATCAAAAAGTGCTGTTTTGTATAGCTACATTCTTTATCTTATAGGAAAACAAAATTTCAACACTCAAAATCATGAATTGCAAAGAATTATCGGGCGTTGGTTTGTGATGTCCTCTTTAACGGGCAGATATTCCTCTTCGCCAGAAACTGCTTTTGAAAAAGACCTAAACAGAATCAAAGAATTTAATCCTGACGGATTTATTAGTGGGCTTGAAAAGATAATCGGCGAGAATTTAACCAATGATTTTTGGGATATTACGCTTGTCGGTCAAATGGAAACATCGTCAGCAAGAAGCCCAGAAGCAAACGCATTTTACGCCGCGCTCAACAAACTCGGCTCGCCAGTTTTATTTTCTCGCAAACTTGTCGGCGATCTTTATGATCCGTCGCTGAAAATCAAAAAGAAACGTTTGGAAAAACATCATATCTTTCCGCGAAATTATCTTATTTCAAAATACGGATTTGATAAAAATAAAGACAAAGCAAAAATAAATCAGATTGCCAACCTGACATTTTTGGAATTTGAAGATAATATCGAAATCAGCGACGACAAACCAAGTGAATATTTTGCAATGGTGCAAAAAAGGTTCGATGGGGGTGAAATGAAAGAAATGCTAGATCAACATGCTATTCCAGAAAATTTTTATCAGCTTGAATATGAAGACTTTTTGCAAGAGAGGAGAAAACTAATGACAGGAATTATTAAAAAGGCGTTTAATAGAATATAAATCCTACGGGGCGCTTTTCCGACTCTTCGGGATTCGCCCGTACAGGATAATGTAATAGTTAGTGAGGAATGGTATATATTGAAAGTTAATTTAAAACCATTTTCTATAGTTAACGCCAGTTTCCCCTATAAGCTAACACCTAACTCCTCACCTCCTAAAATATTTGACATTATCTGCCAATCTGCTAGGATAGGGTGCACGAGCATTTTCGCTCATTTTGTTTTGTATTTACACGCATGACACGATCACTCAAAAAAGGTCCGTATGTGGACGAAAAATTGCTAAAGAAAATCGCTGGCAAAAAACCAGGCGATACTGCCGTCATCAAGACATGGGCACGCGCAAGCCAGATTTCCCCTGAAATGGTGGGATTTAAGTTTGGTGTACACAATGGCCGCCAGCATGTAGAAGTACTTGTTTCTGAGGAAATGGTCGGTCATCGTTTGGGCGAATTTTCTCCGACAAAGAAATTCTTCCGCCACGGAGGAAAGATGCAGAAAGAACTCGAGCAAAAGAAGAAAGATGCCGAGATTGCAGCCGCCAAGGCAGCAAAAGCTTCTACAACGGACACGAAAGCCGCTCCCAAGAAGAAATAACCCTTTTGTTTCCCGTTTTTTACTGTCATGCAAGCAATTCTTCAACATTACCGTCAATCCCCGCGCAAGGTCCGCCTCGTCGCCGATATGGTGCGTGGCAAGAGCGTTAATCGTGCTATCAAAGAACTCACGTTTCTTTCCAAGCGCGCGTCTGGGCAGATTGAAAAACTCATCATGTCTGCTGTTGCCAATGCCGAGCATAACGACGGGCTTAAGAAAGACGATTTGGTTGTTGCCAATATTACCGTGGACAAAGGACCAACGCTCAAGCGGAGCATGCCCCGCGCCATGGGACGTGCGTTTCCTATCAATAAGCGCACCAGTATTGTCAAAGTAACACTTGCCAAGAAACAGCCAAAGAAAGAAGTCGCTCCCGTGGAACCCGCACCAAAGAAAGAGAAGGTTTCAGCCACGAAAGAATAATTATATAGTTTCCATACTAACCTCTTAATTTTTTCGTATACTAACCTCCTAATCTCCTAATCTCCTTACTTACTATCATGTCTCACACCGTACATCCGTATTCCCACCGCATTGGTATCATCCGTGATTGGAAGTCGCGCTGGTTTGCTGTGGGTGAAGGATATAAAGACGCACTCCGTGGCGATGTACTTCTCCGCCAATACCTCACAAAGCGTTTGCGCGGCATGTATGTCTCAGGTATTGATATGGAACGTGGAAACAATTCTCTCCGTATCGTTATCCGTACATCTCGTCCGGGACTTGTCATCGGTCGCTCAGGTGATCATATGAACAAGCTTCGCGTGGATATTGATAAAGCGATGCGTCGTTTCAAGATTGCCAAGCCAGCGTCATTCAAGGTTGACGTTGAGGAAGTGCGTGTACCAGAAGCGGATGCCGCTATTGTTGCTGCTATGGTTGCCGAAGGACTTGAGCGCCGTATGCCATTTCGTCGCGTCATGAAGCAAACGATTGACAAGGTCATGACGACACGCGAGGTAAAAGGCGCGCGCATTGTCCTTTCTGGACGTCTTGGTGGTGCTGAAATGAGTCGTACTGAAGATTTGAAGCGTGGAGGTATCCCACTGCAGACATTCCGCGCGGATATTGACTTTGCTCGTGAACGTGCGCATCTCCCATATGGCGATATCGGCATCAAGGTGTGGATTTATCGTGGCGAGGTGTTTGAAAAGGATGCCGCTGTGAAGAAGGCGCCTGCACGCAATTAATGACCGACATACCATCATGTTGTTTCCGAAAAAAGTAAAATATCGCAAATGGCAAACTGGACGTAAGAATCCAGTGAAGTTGGAGCGTCCCGCTACACGTGGTACGACAATGGCATTTGGTTCTTATGGTATGAAAGCCGAGACACAAGGTCGTGTCAACTCTCAACAAATTGAGGCTGCACGCCGTGCGCTCAACCGAGCCATTGGTAAAACGGGCAAAGTATGGATTCGTATCTTTCCTGATCGTCCGTATACCGCAAAAGCTGCCGAAGTCGGCATGGGAAAGGGAAAGGGTGATTTGAAAGGATATGTCTTTGAAGTTCGCCCCGGACGCATGCTCTTTGAAGTTGATGGTGTATCCGAAGAAGCCGCACGCAAAGGTATGCATACTGCAGGTGCAAAGCTTCCCGTTAAAACTCGTTTCGTCATCCGCCCCTAATATACGACCCCTTGATTTTTCTCGTTCTGTCCGTATACTGTGGGAACATTATCACGTATGAATACATTTACCCAAAAAACAGCCGAAGACCTCAAGCGCGAACTTCTTGAAAAGCGTGCCTCACTCCGACAATTCCGTTTCGGTGTTTCTGGGAGCAAGACCAAGAATGTGAAAGAGGGTCGTATCCTCCGTACTGACATTGCCCGCATTGAAACTGAGCTTTCCCGTCGTCGCGGAGAAGAAGCGACCGCCTAACGTATTTCACAACATTTTTTATGGAACACACTACACACACGAATACGAAACGCCTTTCAGGTACCGTTGTCTCTGATGCTATGGATAAGACGGTTGTTGTCTCGGTTGATCGTTTTGTTAAACATCCTAAGTACGGTAAGTACTACACGATGTCCAAGAAGTACAAAGCGCACGATGAAGCAAATGCCTATCATATTGGCGATACCGTAACCATCGAGCCATGTCGTCCGATTTCAAAAGACAAATCGTTCCGCGTTGTTACCACCACTGAAGCGAAAGCGAAATAGTGTATCAATACATTTATACTAACCTCCTAACATACTAACTTCCTAACTTACTAACATGATTCAACCCGAAACAAAAGTAAAGATTGCTGACAACTCCGGCGCGAAAATCGGTAAGGTGTTCAAAATACCTGGAGGAAGCAAACGTCGCTACGCGCGTATCGGTGATATTGTCATTCTTTCTGTAAAAGTCGCCGAGCCACGCAAGCCGGTGAAAAAGAAAGATGTTGTGCAAGCTGTTGTGGTACGTCAAGTCCAACCGTTTCGTCGTAAAGATGGTTCGTATATTCGTTTTGATGAAAACGCTGTTGTGATTCTTGAAAAAGGTAAAAAAGAACCGAAAGGAGGTCGTGTCTTCGGTCCTATTCCGCGCGAGTTGGCAGAACTCGGTTATCAGAAAATCATCTCCCTTGCCCCGGAGGTCCTCTAATTGCTACATACCTGTATGAAGATTAAAAAAGGAGACCTTGTCATCGTTATCGCTGGCAAGGACAAAGGAAAAGAAGGAAAGATTGTTGAAGCGTTTCATGCCGATGAGCGTGTGGTTATTGATGGCGTCAATATGATGAAGCGTCACAAGAAATCCCGTACAGGTTCGGGAAAAGGTGAAATCATTTCTTACGCTGCTCCCATGCATGTGTCCAATGTTGCGCTCAAAGACCCAAAGACAGGCAAGCCCACGCGTGTTGGGTACAAGGTTGAAGGAGGTAAGAAGACACGTATCGCCAAAAAAAGTGGCGCGGTACTCTAATTTTTTCATATTATGAATATTGTAGAAACACAACTTAAAAACACCTACACATCACTCAAAGACCGCTTTGGGTATGTCAATGAACGCCAAGCACCTCGTTTGGTCAAAGTGGTTGTCTCTGTCGGTGTTGGTTCGGTAACGGACAAAGAAAAACTCGCACTCATCCCACAACGAATCATGACAATTACGGGACAAAAACCAGCTCCTTGTTCGGCGAAAAAGTCCATTGCGTCATTCAAAGTACGTCAAGGGACAGTTGTTGGCTATGCTGTAACACTTCGTGGTGCGCGCATGATTGCTTTTTTGGAGAAGTTTCTTCAAGTTTCACTTCCTCGTACGCGCGACTTCAAAGGTGTTTCCATGAGTATTGTTGATGATATGGGCAATCTTACTCTCGGTATCAAAGAGCATACTATTTTCCCTGAAACATCTGATGAAGAATTGCGAAACGTATTTGGTCTTGCAATTACCCTTGTTTCCACAGCAAAAAACAAAGAAGAAGCAATCGCATTTTACGACCACATCGGTGTACCGTTTAGAAAGGACTAAGAAAAAAGTTCGTAGTTCGTAGTTCGTAGAGACGGACAAGTTTCAAGAATTACCTCTAAACAAACACCGCGCTCCGCGCGGTGTTTGTTTATTGATATGCAAAAAGGTCGGCGCTTGCGCGCCGACCTGTACGTTTTGGGCAACTCTCACCTCCACGGGGAGAGTTTACCTTTTCCTTTCAGCCCCGCTTCAACGAAGCGAAGAGCATCCCGCTCCTCCCTCGTTTTTTTCGGAGCACCGAAGAGTTTTTCTTTCTTTGGACCAGCAGTTTTCTTTTTCTGCTGGAAAGGAAAAACTCCCTCTCCAAAGTTGCAACTTAACCATGTTTTGCCACGGATGACCAGACCGGTCTCCGTGTCAATTGCAGGGTTGCGGTATACTTCCATACCGCCCCCCATGGTTAGTCCCGGACGTCCGAGAAGGTATTCAAGGGCGTTAAAAAGGTCGCCCTTGACCCCCCGGAAATTAGGGTCAATCTCTCTTTCCCGAGAAAAAATAAACCGGTAGATGTGATACATCTTACCGTTTTTGTCCGGTCTCTGTATATATGAGAAACCGGTGAAAAAATAAAGGCATGTCTCCTTGAGGTGGACAAGGAGTGCCCGTACCGCAGCAACATCATAAGGTTGTGCATTGATGATGTTGTCACCCTTTGCCTTTTTGGGGCGAGCGGCTGCTTCCGCTGCTTGCGCACCCACCTCTTCTGCGTACTTGAAATCCTCCGGCAAGCGGGGGAGTTCAAGCGAGCGAAGGAGTCGGAACTGAAGAACAACTGCGTTGTTCTCGGGTTCGACAAAAATCAGCGGGCGGGCGGTTGAGGTCTTGGCGTTCATAATTCCTCCGAGGAATTTAATTATTGAAGAAAAAAAATGACAATATGCTCTTTTTTTATCTTATCACAATACCACATAAAAGTCAATACCTGTGGAGTTTGACTTTTGTGTGGTATCTGCTAGTATGGAACGACGCTCATATGGGCGTTTGTTTTTAGAGATAGTTACTCTTGATCCGTGTTTCTCCTTGTTTACCTCGCCGAAGGTATGCTTGAGTGGACTGAAGGCGTACAAGCACGCTTCCGCCAAGGCTCCAGTGAGGTAAAAAAGAAAAAACACGAGATATCGGGTAGCTGGTAGCTGGTAGCTGGTAACTAGTTGCTAGTTACTAGTATGCTGAGGAGTTTTTTTATCATACTAACTTCCTAATCTCCTAATCTCCTAACTTCCTAGTTTACTAACTTCCTAACTCCCTATCTATGGCAAAAACCTCTGTTATCGCGCGTTCACAGAAAACACCAAAGTTTTCAACACGCAAGACAAATCGTTGTTTCAAATGTGGCCGTAAACACGGGTATATGCGCGATTTTGGTTTGTGCCGTATTTGTTTCCGGGAGCTTGCCAACGAAGGTCATCTTCCTGGTGTGCGCAAATCTAGTTGGTAATCGTAGGAAGCGCGCGTAGCGCGCGACCTCCTAATCTCCTAACCTCCTAATTTCCTAACTTCCTAACCTTATGGATCCCATCGCAGACATGATCATCCGCATCAAGAACGCCAGTATGGCGGGTCTTCCTATTGCGAATATTCCGTATTCGCGCATGAAGCACGATATTGCTACAGTTCTTGAGCGTGAAGGATATGTTGCTTCAGTGACGAAGCGTGCCAAGAAAGCACGTAAGCATATTGAAATCGGCATCAAGTACGAAGGCACAAAGCCTCGTATCCATGATGTAGACCGTGTATCCAAACCGTCTCGTCGTGTATATGTCGGTGTCAAAGACATGCATCCTGTTCAAAATGGACATGGTTCTCTTATTCTCTCAACCCCAAAGGGCATTATGACTGACAAAGAAGCCCGCAAGCATCACACTGGTGGGGAAGCGCTTTTCATCATCTACTAATATGAGCAGAATTGGCAAACAACAAATTACTCTTCCTGCGAAAACGGAAATCATCCGCGATGGTATTGTGGTAACCGTGAAAGGTCCGCTCGGTGAATTGTCGCGCGAGTTTCCGCACAAGGAAATTGATATTGTCGTTGAGAACGGCGTAGTTTCCTTTGTGCAGAAAAAAGATAATCCATTTACACGCGCGCTCTGGGGTACATACGCCTCTCATGTGAAAAATATGATTGATGGTGTACATAAGCCCTATGAAAAAAAACTCATCGTTGAAGGTGTTGGTTTTAAAGCAGACGTAAAAGGTGAGGAGATCGTTATGGCTCTTGGTTTTTCTCATCCTGTTACGGTAAAGATTCCCAAGGGTATCACCGCTTCTTCCGAAAAAAACACCATTACTCTTTCATCCATTGATAAAGAACTCATTGGACGTTTCGCCGCCAAAGTGCGTGCGCTCAAAAAGCCAGAGCCGTATAAAGGGAAGGGCATTCGCTATGATGGTGAAGTTATCCGCCGTAAGCAGGGCAAGAAGTCCGCGAAATAATTTGTATTGATTTTTCTTTTTATGACTACTGTAACTGACAATCGCACACGTCGCCGCAAGCGCATTCGCGCCAAGGTTTCTGGTACTGCATCACGTCCTCGCTTGTCCGTGTACAAGTCGAACGTGCGTCTGTATGTGCAGCTCATTGATGACGTTACGGGTACGACGCTCGTGTCTGTTTCTGATGACACCATGAAAGGTGCCACCAAGACTGACCGTGCTCGTGAGGCAGGCAAGGCGCTCGCGCAAGCAGCTTCTCAAAAAGGTATCAGCACCGTTGTATTTGACCGCGGAGGATATATGTATATTGGACGCGTACGCGCGATTGCCGAAGGAGCTCGCGAAGGAGGTCTCCTATTCTAATTTTTCTTATCAACTTTTTCATTGTATGGAACACACACAAACATCACAACAGCGACGTCCCGCGACACGGGGTAGCCGTTCACAAGGCGGTTCTGCTCCTGCACGTCGTGGAGGACATTCTCGCGGGGAAGCATCTTCTTCTCGTGGCGGTCGTCCTGAACGTCGTACTGGTGAACGTGAGAAAGTGCGTTCCGAATACGATCAAAAAATCATTGATACACGCCGTGTTACCCGCGTTGTCTCTGGTGGTCGTCGTTTCAGCTTTAGCATCACGATTGTCATTGGTGACAAGAAAGGTTCAGTCGGTGTAGGTATTGGTAAGGCAGGAGACACCGCGCTTGCCATTGAAAAAGCAACTCGTGACGCAAAAAAGAATATGATTAAAGTGAAGCGCACGAAAGAAGATTCTATCCCTCATGCAGTTGAGTCCAAAGTAGGAAGCGCGCGTCTGACGCTCAAGCCTGCTCCGGGTCGTGGTATTGTCGCCGGTTCATCCGTCCGTACCGTTCTTGAAATGGCAGGACTTAAAGACGTTGGTGCCAAGATTTATTCTCGAAGCAAGAACAAACTTGGTATCGCACGCGCCACAGTCAAAGCGCTTGCTGAACTCTAATAGATTGTCCATTATTCGTATTATTTCCCCTTTCCATGCAGTTACATAATCTCAAACGGAATACCGCCAACAAAAAAAGCGCCCGCGTCGGACGTGGGGGGAAGCGTGGCAAAACATCTGGTCGTGGTACCAAAGGTCAAAAGGCGCGTTCCGGACACAAACTCCGTCCTGAAATTCGTGATACCATTAAGAGTATTCACAAACGTCGTGGATATGGTATCAATCGTACCCGTACAGTGAATGCATCTGTTCTCAAACCAGAAACGGTAAATGTTTCTATCCTTGAAACCGTGTGTGAAAACGGCACGACTGTGAACCCTGCGTTTCTTTTAGAAAAACGTTTGGTCCGTCGTCAAAAGGGTCGTACGCCTGAAGTAAAGATTCTCGCCAAGGGGGACATTACCAAAAAGATTATTGTTGAAGGATGTCTCATGTCTCTTGGTGCTAAAACAAAGATTGAAGCAGTAGGGGGCAGCGTGGTAGTTGGTAACTAGTAACTGGTATCTGGTTGCCCGTATATTATTTGAGAGCAATATTCTCGTGAGTCGTCCTGAGAACTAAGAACCATAAGTTTTTTCTAGAATAGTAAATATTTCCGCATTAATTCTATGCAAGACATACTTCGCAAATTGAACATGGTACTTCGTGATTCAGCACTTCGCAATCGAGTGCTCTTTGTCGCGGGTGCGCTCGTTGTCTTTCGTATCCTTGCTACGATTCCAGTTCCAGGTATTGATACGAGCAAACTCGAACAATTTTTTGCAAACAATCAGTTTCTCGGACTTCTCAATATCTTTTCTGGTGGTGGTTTGGACAATCTTTCTCTCGTCATGCTTGGCGTTGGCCCATATATTACTGCGACTATCATCATGCAACTCATGACGATTCTTTCTCCGCGTCTCAAGGCGGTATATCACGAAGAAGGTGAAGCAGGTCGTCGTAAGTTTTCTCAATGGTCAAGAATACTTGCTGTTCCTTTCTCATTCATTCAAGGCTTTGGACTTATCACACTTCTTTCTCGCCAGGGGATTATTGCAACAATGTCCGCGGGTGATTTGTGGCTTAATCTCCTCGTGATTACGGGAGGTTCTCTTCTTCTTATGTGGATTGGTGAACTTATTTCCGAATTTGGTATTGGAAATGGTGTTTCTATTATTATCTTTGCGGGTATCGTTGCATCTCTCCCGTCTGCCATCGCGCAACTCGTCTTTACCTTTGATATGGCACAGTTGCCACTCTATCTTGGTTTCGTCGTCGCAGCGCTTGCCATTGTCGCAGGTGTTGTGTATGTGAGTGAAGCGGAGCGTTCAATTCCTGTTACCTATTCCAAACAGATGCGTGGAGGAAAACTCTATGGTGGCGCCACTACATACTTGCCACTCCGCCTCAATCAGGCAGGTGTGATTCCAATTATCTTTGCACTTTCTATATTGCTCCTTCCCCAAATGGTGGCAAATTTCATGGGCGGTATCAATAATACCATTATCCAATCAATGGTTACGGCAGTGAATGGATTTATGAATAATATGTGGGCATACGGTATCGCGTATTTCTTCCTCGTGTTTTTGTTCACGTATTTTTATACTGCGATTACCTTTGAGCCGGACACGATTGCGAACAATCTTCAGAAAAATGGCGCATTTATTCCCGGTATTCGCCCAGGAAAGAATACATCTGAGTATTTGGCGAATATTATTACGCGTATTACATTTGTTGGTGCCCTTTTCCTTGCTATCATTGCAGTACTCCCTATTGCTATGCAAGGTATGACAGGTATTCAAACACTTGCCATTGGAGGTACCGGACTTCTCATTGTCGTTTCTGTTGTCCTTGACCTCATCAAAAAAGTAGATGCACAAGTCGCGGCACGAGAATACTAGACGAGTTTTTAGTTTCAAGTTTTCAGTTGCAAGAACCGTAATAAGAAGAGGCAAAAAACACAGGATTGCGCCTGTGTTTTTTGTATTTCTTATGTTAAAAAGTGTGTTACAATACCAGTATGCTTTCATTTTTTACGCGACATAACAATTCTTCAACGTCGGTTTCTCGTAACTTGCAACTCCCAATTCAACACTCAGAACTCGTTACCCCTCCGCTTGCATTCATCTTTTATGGTCGTTCTGGGTCTGGAAAGGGAACACAAGCGCGACTCTTGAAGGAGTATTTGGAAAGTCATACAGGACGTCAGGTGCTCTATGTGGAAACGGGGAATGGGTTCCGTGATTTGGCAATGAAAGACCGTTTGACGAGTCGTCTCGTAAAACAAGTTATGACTGAGGGAGGACTTATGCCAGAGTTTCTTCCCATCTGGGTATGGGCAAACGCATTGGTGAAGAAGTTTACGGGAGAAGAACATCTTATTCTTGACGGACTCGCGCGTCGTGTGGATGAAGTACCTATTCTTGATTCAGCGCTTCGGTTTTTTGGTTTTGGACAGCCATATATTGTATATTTGAATGTCCCTAGAGAGCGTGCATTTGCCATGCTCAAAGGTCGGGGCCGTCCCGATGACACAGAGGCATCTATCAATGAACGTCTTGATTGGTTTGAGCAAAATGTCCAATTTGCGTTAGAGCGTTTGTCCTCTATGCCCAATTATCGTCTCCTTGATGTTGATGGAACCAAGTCAATTGAAGAGGTGCATAAAGAAATAGTTGGGAGGATTGAGGAGTTGAATAAAAAAGGAGATTAGGAGATTAAACACTAGGAGATTAAATTAAAAATAAAAAAGAAAAGTCTGTATTGTTGGACTTGATTTAGCATCCATGTAGCAGTATCTTTTACTCTGGATTCCAGATCGAGCCGAGAATGGCAGACAGAAGAATATTGACAAATAACGGCAATTTCAATTAATTAACTAACAACTAGACAATGACTATATATACTCAAAAAGAGATAGTTTCACTTCGTGAAGGCGGTAAGCGCTTGGCGCGGATTTTGAGTTTGCTTGTTGAGCGATCGGTCCCGGGTGTTTCTACTGCCGAACTTGATGCGTATGCAGAAGAACTTATTCGTGCGGGTGGCGATATTCCGTCATTTAAGGATTACGCGCCTGTGTGGGGTGGCCCCGCATACCCAGCAGCACTTTGTGCATCAGTAAACAAAGAGGTTGTGCATGGTGTCCCTCGCGCGGATAGGATACTTGAAGAAGGTGATATCATTGGGCTTGATCTTGGGCTCACGCATGATGGACTTGTTTCTGACAGTGCTATTACTGTTGCTGTAGGAAAGATTTCTGCGGAGACACAGCGACTTATGGATGTAACGAAAGAGGCAACATATGCCGGTATCAAGGCAGCTGTTGCTGGCGCGCGTGTAGGTGATATCGGTCATGCGATAGAGCGTGTGGTAAAGGAAGCAGGTTTTCATGTTATGGAAGAACTGGGCGGACATGGCGTGGGGCACCATGTCCATGAAGCACCTGTTATTCCCAACTTCGGCACTCCAGGGAAGGGTCCACTTCTTCATGAGGGGCAAGTACTCGCTATTGAGGTCATGACTGGAGCGGGGACAGGAGATGGAAGGACGTTGAAAGACAAGTTTACTTATGTAACGAAAGACGGATCAATGTCTGCTCACTTTGAACATACGATTGTAGTAACAGATACGGGAGGGGAGATACTGACTAAATAGAGAGATGTGAATTATGAATTATGAGACTGACGGGAATCAAGAATTAAGGGTTACGAAGTACGAACTTATACGAACATACGAAACTGGACGGGATGAAGGGTTAGGAAGTATGAACTTGTACGCTTGTCCTGCACTCTACGTGGACTGCTGTGCATCCTACGTGGTGCACAGTGCCAGGGAGCATACGAATACTACTCAACATGATAGATTCTTCTCAAGAGTCCGTGTTCGTATGTTCGTACTCGTTCGTACTTCGTAACCGATCTTGCAACTTAACACTCGCAACTCACCACTCATTTGGTATACTA
>Ga0194127_10005857_pt1 | contig 14236 bp, 10 predicted proteins | sample TA2KigC100mmetaG_FD_148624 | JGI IMG/M metagenome (GOLD analysis project Ga0194127, IMG submission 148624) | Freshwater microbial communities from Lake Tanganyika, Tanzania - TA2015036 Kigoma Deep Cast 100m | ecosystem: Environmental > Aquatic > Freshwater > Lake | place: Tanzania: Lake...
GGCTTCGTCCCGGAGCAGCATCCCTCGGCCCCGATCTTCTGGCAACCGGTCTCGCCGCAGATCTCCGGACACTCCAGGCACACGTCGGGACAACAGTCGCCATACTGCATGCACGCGGCATCGCACCAGCAGTCGAACACGGACTGGCCGCCGCAGGCGTCGAAACACGACTGCTTCTTGCACACACCGCTCACGCACTCCGCGTCCTGCGGACAGGTCCCGCACTCGCCCCCGCACCCGTCCCCTCCGCACTCCTTGCCTGCGCACTTCGGCTTGCACGCCACGCACTGGCCAGCCTCACACTCGTCGGTCCCGGGGCACGTGCCGCACTGCCCCCCGCACCCGTCGCTGCCGCACACTTTCCCCGCACAACTCGGAGCGCAGCACTTCCCGTAGCTGCACACCTTCCCCTTGTCGCACTTCCCGCACTCGAGCCCGCAGAACTTGCCGCACTCGATCCCCTCGCACGACGGCTTCTCGGGACAGGGCGAGCAATCGAACCCGCAACCGACCTCACAGGCTGCGACGCAGAAGATGTCCCAGTTTTCGGTGCAGCAGTTCGGGTACTTGCCGCACACGCAGGCCTCGCAGTCGCACCCGCCGCAGCCCGGCTTGCTCTTGGGGAGGCACGGCTCGGGGAGCGACAGGCACTTCCCGAGGCCTTCCTCGCACACCTTGCCGGCCGGGCAGTTGCCGCAGGCAAACCCCATGGGATCGGTCCCGCACTCCTTGCCCGCACACGCCGGCACGTAGCACGTCCCTCCGGCCTGGCAGACGCCCCCACCCTCGCAGGCTCCACACTGGGCCGGACACTCCGGACTGCACGGCGAGCCCTCGTGGCACAGGGGGCTGCAGGCCCCGGAGCAGGAGAACGGGTTCTTGCCCATCGGGTCTTCCGCCCCTTCTTTCGCACCGCAGTCGTAGTACCCCGCGCTCTTCCACCCACAGTACTGGAACCCGTCGGTGCAGTCGATGCAGTACAGGTCCTTTCCCTTGCAGTACAGGACCCGGCCGAAGGCATCACAGCACCCGACCTCGGTCACGCTGCCACAACCGCCGGGCACGGTCGGCTTCAACGACCCCTTGCACTCGGTCACTTCTCCCGCACGAGCGTGGGAAACCACCCCAAGTAGCGACCAGCAGACCAGCAGACCGAAGAACCTCATGGCAGGGCTCCCTCCCGGATTCCGAACGAACATCGATGTGGGGAAACGGATCACAGAGGCATCTCCGAATCAGCGGGCATCCGGAAGGATCCCCCCAGGGGCCGGGAGCGAATCGACTTCGATCTCGTCCGGCATCACGACGTTCTCTCCGGCCCTCAGGGCAAAGTCCTCCAACTCGACGTCGGCTCCGGGAATCACGCCCGCGTCCGGCGCAGTCCGGTCGTAGATGACGTCCACGACATCGGGGTCGGGTACAGCCCCCTTCGTATGCCCCTCGAAGGCCTCGCAGCTCATGAGCGTCGTTGCCGAGGCCGCCAGTGCCGCGGCCAGGACTCCCTTCATGAACCGGCCCGTCGCGTGCCGTTTCAGGTCGATGCGGCCGACCATCTCCCGCAGGGTCTCGGCCGGAATCCCGGCCAGCACGTCCGCCTCGGTGGCCGACAGCTCGCCGGCAAACGGTTGCAGCGCGGTTGCCCGATCCTCGAACAGGCGCCGCCGGAACGACGCGTCCGCCGCTGCCCGCACCAGGATCTTCTCGATACCGATGGGCACACGGATGGTACGGGTCCGGCGGGCCAACGGCCGGCCGCCGACGATGGTCCGGCGTACGACTTCCTTTCCTTCCTCGACCTCGAATTCGTCCTTGCCCATCGCTTCCCCTCCGGTTCGTCGTCTTGTGCTGAACCACAGAAGCCGAGACACATGATACCACTATGCGCGCGTGGGGACAACCGCCGGATCAGGGAGCCAGCTTCTGCTGCACCGCCTTGAGTCGCTGGATCAGCACCTCCTTGGCGGGAGAGCGCTCCTTCTCGTACAGGGTGATCCAGTTGACGACCTCGCTGCGGGCCTCTTCGAGGAGCCCGGGACCGGGCTTTCCGGCGCCTGCGGAATCGGCGAGCGATTCGAACTCGGCGACCAGGGCGCTCGAGTCCCCACGGGCCCCCTGGTTCTTCACCAGGAGCAGGCGATACCCGAGCACCTTGTCCGACTTCGGGAACTGCTCCAGCAGAGTCCGACACATTGCGATCGACTCGTTCAGCTTGCCCTGCTCGTGGTAGACCAGGGCCAGTTTCGCAACCAGCCGCTCCAGTCGGGCCGAATCGACCTTCCGGAAGAACTCCAGGGCCGCTTCGGGCTTGCCGATCTCGGCGTAGAAGTAGGGCAGCGAATCCGCGGCTTCCCGGGCAAGGCTCGCCCAGTGGGGGGACTCGCCTGCAACGTTCACCACCTGCACCAGCTCCCTGAGCGCGGTCTCATACTCGGCGAGGTTGAAGTGACACCACGAGAGCTTGTACAGGGCAAACGGATAGAGCCGGTTCTTCGGATCCGCCGTGACCTTCCGGTAGGCGTCGACCGCCTTCTCGATGGCTGAGAGCTCGAAGTAGAACTCCCCGACCAGGAGCCAGCCCTCCGGTGCGAACGGGGACTGCGGGAACTTCTCGAGGAGCGTCTTCAAATGCCCCAACCCATCCTTCTTCCTCTCCACCTGGAACTCGTACCAGGCGAGGTAGAACAGCACCTCGTCATAGAGGGGAGACGAGTCCCCGCTGCCGGCAAGCTCCGAGAGGAGATCCACCGCGACCTGTCGATGAGCGGGGATGCACCGGCTGACCTCCGCCTGCCTGGACTTCAGCTCCAGCACAAGGGCCTGGTCTCCTCCGGCGTCTTCCAGCCCCTTCTCCAGGAAGCCCGAGAGCAGCTCGTTCTCGCACAGGCTCGAAAGGTCCCAGTGCTGCTGAGCCAGGTCCATGACCGCCCGGGCCTTCTTCGCCGCGTCCTTTCCAGCTGCCTCGACCCGCTTCTCCTGGAGCCCGATCCGACCGGCGGCCTTGGTCCGCACCCGGACGAAGCCGGCCAGGTCGCGGGGCACCTCTTCCTCCGCCAGCGGCGGCTTGCTCAACCCTGCGGGCTGCGCATTCGCGGGCGGAACGTCCACCGGGAATGCGAGGGCCGCAACCAGTGCCAGCACCACCTTCTTCTCCATCCGCATCCCTCCCTACCTCCGCTTGCGGAGGTTCACCCATTGTAGCCTGCTGCCGAAACGTGGCAAGCCTCGGGACCACCTCCTGCGGCAGTCATGCGGAGGTGCAGGCGGCTCGCCGGCCCGCAATTCCGACTTGCCCCCCCGCGGAGCGGGAAGTACAATGACGGGATCTCCTTGCCGGATCGCGGGGAGAGTACATTGATGGGAGCCCCCGGCAACCAGGCCGCGGCCTCCCGCTGGAGGTCCCATGGATGGGCAAGACAGTCTGCTCGAGCAGTACCTGAAGGCCGCAAAAGAGCTGGCCGGCCTTTCCGCAAAGATGGAGAAGACATCGGATGCCGCCAGGAAGCTCGGGAAGCTGGCCTCGACCGGCCGGAACCTGGCGGTCGAGGGGGCCGAGGAGCTTTCCGTCGTACGCAAGCTGCTTCCGGAGTTGCGCGAGGGTAACCTCGGCGGGCTCTTGACTGCGCTGCACGATGCGCTTCACCCGCTGCAGCAGGCTGCGGAGGCTGCGGCCCAGAAGGAGGTGTTGCACATGCTCGAGGAGCTGCACCGGCGCCTCGCAGCGGCCGGGCTCACGCTCGACGGCCGCTTCCCCGAGCTATCGTGCGGCATCTTCACCCTGCTGTTCGAAAGCACGACCAAGGGGCTCGTGGCGAGCCTGTACTATGGGCCGCGGATTGCCAGGCTGGAGCAGGTTGCGGGGGCGGAGGTGGACAAGGTGGAGAAGGCCATCCTGGAGGCCCGGCGGTCGCTCGAGGATGGGCTCCTCCCCCCGGGCCGTTTTCTCCCCGCGCTTCTGGATGCTTGGCGCATGGCCCATTTCCGGCGGGGGCGCAACCCGGAGGGGCCGGTTCCGATCCTGGCCGTGCTGGCGGAGCTCTGCTTTGCTGCCCAGGAGGAGCGGTTCCTCCGAAACCCGTCGAAGGGGACGTTCCGCGCCTACGGACAGGTGAGCTTCTCGTACCAGCTCTTCCTGTCCGAGGAGCGCGCCGCCGACGGAATGAGCCTCGGCCTCGGCATCGCCACGAGGGAGGACGTCCGTGACGGGGACAGCCTCTGGGTCCCGCGCACGGCAAGGGGGGAAGGGGTGCACTACGCCACACTGACATTCAGGAGGAGCGAATGAACGGAGAGCTGAACCAGTTCGATGCCCGCCGGATCATCCAGACTGTTGGCGAGGCCGGCCAGCCCCCCATGTGGGGGACGCTCTACTTCACCGACGGCTTCGAAGATACGCTGCGACTGCTCGACGAGGACTACTTCTCCTCCTATCTGAAGGAAGGCGGAGCCACGTTCAAGCTGCTCGTCGGCCACTACGGCGGTGGAAAGACGCATTTCCTATACCTCCTGCGCGAGCTGGCCTGGGAGCGGGACTTCGCAGTCGCGTACGTCAGCCTCACGCCTGAGGAAACTCCGTTCCACCAGCTCGACCGCGTCTACAGGGCCGTCGCTGCCTCGGTGGCCTTTCCGCCGGAAGGCAGGGACGTCAACCCGGGGCTGATGTCTCTGCTCAAGGCCGCGGTCGCCCGGTGGAGGGCACGCACCCCGGACGGCCCCGACGACCTGCTCCAGATGCAGGTGCAGGATGCGGTCCGCGACCTCGAGAACCTCAACTTCCAGCGTGCGCTCAAGGCGGCCCTCTCCGCCCTCCTTTCAGGGCGTGAAGAGGAGGCCGAGGAGATGGTTCTGTGGCTTTCGGCCCAGGGACACGATCGGACCCGGTACCGGCAGCTCGGCATCTCGGGGGGAATCGACCGCAGCAACGCGTTCTCGTCGCTGCGGTCCCTCACCCGGTTCGTCCGGCAGGCGGGATTCTCGGGCTTGACCATCCTGTTCGACGAGGCGGAGCGGACGCCAAGCCTCTCCGGCAAGCAGCGGGAGTACCTGCTCAGCAACCTTCGCGAGCTCATCGACGAGACCGCACGGGGGACCCTCCAGTCCACCTTCGTCGCCTACGCGATCCCGGACTACCGCTTCTTCGACGGGAAGACCGGCGTGTACGAGGCCGTCAAGGGACGGACCGCCTCCATGTTCGACTTCTACAACCCGAGCGGCGTGCGCATCAACCTCGATTCCAACCTGAGCGAGGAGCAGCTTGCCACCCACCTCCGCTCGGTGGGCTCCAAGCTGTGGCGGATCTACGAGATCGCGTATGCCACCCGGCTGGATCCGCTGCTGGCGGACCCTGCGCTCCGCCTGTTGGCGCGCCAGGTGTTGAAGAGCCGATTCGCGGACATTTCGTTCAGGCGCCTCTTCGTCCAGTCTGCGGTGCGAGGCCTTGCCGAGGTGCACCGCCGGAAAGGAGTTGATCTCGACGAGTCCTGGGCATCGGGGATCGTCGAGAGCTTCGTCTCGGGAGGACCTGCATGATCGCCGCGGGGGACCTGGTCCAGCATCCCAGGCTCGGTTCCGGCGTCGTGCTCGAAGTACGCAACCTGGGGTACGACGCCCGCGTCAACTTCTTCGGGCACCCGCTCTGGGTACCGTGTCGGGCCCTCACCGTCGTGGCCCGTGGAGCGGCACGACCGGGAGACGCCTCGGGCTCGGGGCAGCGACCCCGCTCCGCCGGGGCGGTCCCCACCGCGCTGGTCCGCCCCCAACGCATCGACTTCCGCTCCCGGCAGGTCCTCGAGAGCCTCCGCATCGGCATCGTGCCCGACTTCGCTCTGAAGGAGTGGACCGTCGGGCGCGAAATGGAGTTCCAGGAAGTGCGCACCTGGCTCGACGACCCGGCTGAAGGGAGCTCCATCCTGCTCGGCGCCTACGGGGCGGGCAAGACCCACATGCTCCGCTACCTCGAGCAGCAGGGGCTCGAACAGGGCTTTGCCGTGGCCATGGTCCGCGTCGACCCGGGCGAGGAGAACAGCGCCTTTCCCTACCGGTTCTACGGCCACGTGATGAAGGCCCTGCGCGTGCCCAATGGAAACGGGCTGGAGGATTCCGTATCCACGTTCCAGGATGCCGTCATGGCCGGCCGCTGTCGGAGCCTGGCCGACCACCCGTTCTACGGGCGGTTCGCCAGGGCCGTCGCTGAGGGGCTCGAGCGCCGGGGCGACTGGCAGGCCTTCCTCGGCGACCGGGCCGACTCGCAGTTCTTCCCGAACCTGCACGGCATCACGACCGCGGCCAGCGTCACGTGCAACATGCTGACCGCGTTCTCCGGCTTCCTGGCTGCGGAAGGCGGGGTCAAGGGGCTCCTGCTCCTGGTCGACGAAGTGGAGACTGCTGAAGTCCGTCGCCATCTCTACCACTGGAAGAGAACGCTGAACTTCTTGCGTGGGCTGACGCTTGCTGCCAACGACGACCCTGTGCTGGTCGAGCAGGTCATCCGGGGCAAGGCCGGCTTCCGGGTCGGTGCCACGTCCGATCTCGTCTACTGCGGCCACTACCCCGATCTCCGCTACTCCTTCGCATCTCCCAGCCATCTCAAGGTGATGCTCGCTCTGACCGACTGCCGTGTGAAGGGCCGCCTCAGGGAATGGCGGGACAGCCAGCCGATCCTGGCACTGTCCGACATCCGCAGAAGCGACCTCTACCGTCTGTTCGGGAAGATAGCGGGGACATACTGTGCTCTGCACGGAATCGGCTTCCCCTCCCACCTCGAGCAATGGGTGTTCACCCAGCTCCTGACCGAGGCCTACGCCTCCCGCTCGGTGCGCGGGTTCGCCAAGGCTACGGTCGAGGTGCTGGACTACCTCCGTCACTACCCGGGGGAACCGCTCGAGCGGTGCGCCCGCGTCCGGAACTTCTGATGCGGTCCGAGTTTGACCAGGTCCGTGAGATCCGCCGCCGCCTGGGCGACGCCTGGGGCCCGATCTTCGCCCGATTCGGCAGCCTGACGCCCATCCAGATCGAGGCGCTCCCCATCCTGCTGGGGGGGAGCAATGCCGTCGTCTGCTCTCCCACTGCGTCGGGCAAGACCGAGGCCGCTCTCGCCCCTGCGGTCCGCCTCCTCCTGCAGCAGCGGCCTGAGGAAGGACCGGCTCTGCTCTACATCGCCCCGACCCGGGCGTTGATCGCCGACCTGGAAAAGCGCTTCGCTGAGGTCTTTGCCGAGCTCTCCCTGACTGCCGCGTTCCGGACGTCCGACCACCCATACCTCCCTTCCCGCTTCCCGGATGCCCTTTTCACCACCCCCGAGTCGCTCGATTCCCTGCTCTGCAGGCGCAAGGGAATCTGGGACAGGGTCCGGTTCCTGGTGCTCGACGAGCTGCACCTCCTGGACGGCACAGCCCGCGGGGACCAGCTCTCGGTCCTTCTCAACCGCCTGCGGATCGAATCGTGGAAGAAGCTGCCGCAGCAGGTGATCCTCTCGGCCACCGTGGCCGATCCCCCGGGCATGGCCCTTCGCTACATCGGGGAGGCCGAGGTGGCCGGAAGCGGCCGGGCCCGGGTCATCCGTTTCCAGGTCGTGCGCACCCTCGACGAGGCGCTGTCCGCCTGCCGGACCGCCCGGCGCTTCAAGGTGCTCGCGTTCTGCAACAGCCGCGCCGAGTGCGAGAACCTGGCGGAAGAGGCCGTTCGCAGGCACCTCTGGCCAGCGGACGGGGTCTTCGTCCACCATGCGAGCCTGACGGCTGCGCGTCGGCGGCGGCTCGAGCAGGACTTCCGTGCGGCCACCGCTGCGGTCTGCTTCGCCACCATGACGCTCGAGCTGGGGGTGGACATCGGCGACGTTTCCGCGGCGCTCCTCGTCCGCCCTCCGCCCGACGCGGCCTCGTTCGTACAGCGCCTCGGCCGTGCCTGCCGCCGGGAATCCGAGATCTTCGGACTCGGCCTCGCCTGCACCGGGGAGGACGAGGAGCTGTTCGGCCAATACCAGGACATGGCCCTCAATGAGGAGCTCGATTCCCTTCCGTACCGCCCCGATCTCTCCGTCGCGGTCCAGCAGACCTTCTCGCTCCTCTTCTCACACCCGGCGGGCATGGACGTGGACAGGCTCATGACGTGCCTCTTTCCGCTGGGGGACCTGGAGACGCTCGGGCTGATCCTCGATCACCTGCTGCTCACCGAGTGGATCTCGCGCCGGGGCAACGTCGTTCTGCCGTCGCAGCGGGTGCTCGACCTGGCCGAGAAGGGGGAGGTGCACACCAACATCTCCGACTCCCGCCCGCGAGAAGTCGTCGATGCTCGCTCAGGCGCCTCCATCGGCCAGCTCTCCGGTCCGGCGGAGAACGGCGTGGTCCTGGGCGGCCGCCGCTGGCGCGTCGTGCAGACCAAGGGCAATCGCGTCTTCGTGGAACCCGGCGGTCCTGCGGATGCCCGCGCCCTGTTCTCCCGCCGCTCCTCCCACGGCCGCTTCTTCCAGCTCCTCCCGAAGTCGCTCCAGGCCCGGATGGAGGAGGACCGGGCGTAACAAGGCTGCCCCAAGCCGTTGACGTTTCGTTCGGACCCCGGTAGAACCATCCGGTGGACCAAGCGTAACACGCCGCCCCTGTCAACCTGGCAACCATGGAGGGACATCATGAGGATATGGACCGCAATCATTCTTGCAGCATCGTTGGCGCTGGTGCTTTCCTGCCAGCCCCAGAACACCGGAAAGGAACAGGCTCCCCAGTCGGGCAGCGCAGAGAGATCGACGGAGAAAGAGCCGGCCAAGGGAGATTCGAAAGCGAATCTCCCCGAGCCGGCAGAAGTCAAAAAGCCGGTGGAGAAGGAGCCGGCCAAGGGAGATTCGAAAGCGAATCTCCCTGAGCCGGCAGAAGTTAAGAAGCCGGCGGAGAAGGAGCCGGCCAAGACGGGTTCGCCTGCGAACCCGGCCGAGCCGGCAGAAGCTAAGAAGCCGGCCAAGACGGGTTCGTCTACGAACCCGGCCGAGCCGGCAGAAGATAAAGAACCGGCAGAAGATAAACTTACCAAGACATTCGGTCCGGTGACCATGGAGGTGGTCCCGAACTTCACCATGCTGCCGGCCGACCAGGGGAGCGACATGAACCTGCTCATCAAGCTCCAGGGGGCCAAGAGCGAGGTGAAGAAGCGGCCACCGCTGGACCTGGCGATCGTGCTGGACCGCTCGGGCTCGATGCGCGGGGACAAGCTGCGCTTCGTCAAGCAGGCGGCGATGGAGCTGGTGGACAAGCTCGATCGGACCGACCGCGTCACCTTGATCACCTACAGCACGGAGGTCTCGGTGGAATCGGAGCGGCTTCCCATGGACGGGCCCGGGCGGGAGCAGCTGCGCAAGATCATCGCGAAGATCAACGCCACGGATCGCACGGCTCTGGGGCCGGCCCTGTTCACCGCGCTGGACATCCTGGAGAAGGCGCAGCGTGAGGAGACCGACCTGGCGCACGTGATCCTGCTCTCCGACGGTCTGGCCAACGTGGGTGAGACCCGGCCCGAGGTGCTGGCTGCACGGACGTCGAGTGCGTTCTCGCACGGGGTTTCGGTTACGACTCTGGGTGTCGGCCTCGACTACAACGAGGACCTGATGACCCGCGTGGCCGACCAGGGCGGCGGCCGATACCACTTCATCAAGAACGCGGATACGATCACCGGCGTCCTGGGGGACGAGCTGGCCGGCCTCTCCTCCTCCGTCGCCCGCGGCGTGTTCCTCTCGTTCCGGCCCGCCAGCGGAGTGCGGCTGGACAAGGTGTTCGGCTACCCGGTCGAGGACAACGACGGGATGGCGAAGATCAAGGTGGGCGGGCTCTACTCTGCTCAGACCCGGGAGATCCTCGTGAGGCTTCGGGTCTCCGACGCCAAGGTCCCGTCCGCTCAGCTCGGCACTCTCTTCCTTTCCTTTAAAGATGTGACCGCGGAAGGCAGGGACGTCGAGGAGGAGATGCCGTTGGGGCTGGCCGTGTCGGCCGATGCGGAGGCGGTGAAGAAGTCGGAGAAGACCGAGGTGACGATCCGCCTCACCGAGGTGCAGAGTGCGGACGAGATGGACCAGGCTGCCCGGGCCGTCGAGAGGGGGGACTTCGAAGCCGCACGGGGAATCATGTCGTCGAGCCTGAGCAGGGTCCGCGAGCAGGCTGTTGCGACCCCCAGTGCGCGTCTCGACACCCAGATCAGGGCTCTCGAATCCGCGGGCGGTGCTGCCATGGACGCTGCGGCGGAAAGCGAAGAGGCCAAGAAGGACTACATCAAGGGGCGCAAGGCCGAGTCGTACAACCTGATGAAGTAGCACGGCCCACCCTGAACTCCGCGGTCTCCTCCCGATTCCCCCCTACCCTTTTTCGGGCACTTCGATGCTGACGGCTGCCTTGCGGTCGGCCATCTTCAACAGCACGGCGAACACGAAGCCCAGGAATCCCAGCGATGCCAGCATCAGGCAGGAGAGCTGGAACGGTCCGAGGATGCCGCTGGCGACGTCGGGCATCTCTCCCCAGCCGACCAGCGGGGAAACGACCATGAGCCCCAGGTTCTGAAGCAGCCCCATGATCCCGTATGCGGTCCCCAGGCGCTTCTGCTCCACCATGCGGGCCACCGACGGCCACATGGCCGCGGGCACCAGCGAGAACGCCAGCCCGAGGACCATGACCGGCAGGATGGGCACGACATCGATCCCGTTGAACGGAAACACCCGGTAGATGTTGTTCCCCAGGATCTCGAAGAGCGGCTCGGCCGGGCGGTCCGCCGCGCCGCCTGCGAGGAACCCGATGCTGAGATGGATGGGCACGATCAGGAACGCGCCCACCATCATCATGGTGGCCCGCCGCCCGAAGCGATCGCACAGGTAGCCGGCCAGGGGCGTGAACACGATGGTCAGCAGGATGACGAGGCTGGAGACCGGAGACCCGTACTCGGTCTCCATGGCGAACCGCTTCTCGAAGATCTGCGGAGCGAAGTCGAGGAACGGGAAGACTGCGCAGTAGAACGTCACGCACAGTGCCGTGATGAACCAGAAGGAGCGCGGCAGCCCGAGGATCTGGCTGGCATCGATCCGCTCCGACTTCTCTTCCTCGAACTTGTGCTTCCGCTCGACCCGCCGGTCGATGAACGCATAGACCAGGAACACCAGGAAGCCGACGGTCATGAGTGCCGCGATTCCCCACAATGCCCCCTGCCATTTGAACGTGTGGGTCATGCCGTTCATCGTGGTCGTCGCGAAGAACGTGCCGAGCCGGCAGATCGAGAGGTTCAGGCCGAAAGCAAGGGCCAGCTCCTTCCCGGAGAACCACTTGGCGATGATCTTGTTCTGGGCAACCAGCAACGCCTCGACACCGGAGCCGAACAGCACGCGGCCCAGGAACATCATCCCGTACGACTCGACGTGGCCTCCGATGGCCGTAAGAATCGTCCCGGCCAGGCAGACTCCGGCAAACAGACCGCCCCCCATCCGGGAACCTATCCGGTCGATGAGGATGCCGCCGAAGATCAGGATGATCACGTTGGGAATGGAGACCGCTGACTGCTTCAGCATTCCGAACTGTGCGGCGGTGATGCCGAGGTCCCCCTTCAGGAGCTCCCCGATGGGGTTGAGCGAGTCGTACGCGTAGTAGACCGCCAGCACGACGAAGCTCATCATGAAAAGGGCCAACCAGCGGAACACGGGGGAGACGCGGGCCCGGAAATCCAGGTTCGAGTTGTCGGTCATGCAGAAACACCCTCCGGCTGGTTGACGAAGGGAGTATGCTCCGCTGCCGTCGGTTGGGCAAGGAAAGGCTTCAGGCCCCGGGGCGTCCGCTCTCCCTGTTGTCCGTGGCAGCGCAGCCGGCTTGCCAGGCCGGCATCAGCCCGAGCAGGACGGGTCGTCCGGCAACTCGAGATGCGGGAGCGCGAACCGGAACGTCGACCCTTCTCCGAGCGTCGATTCCACCCAGATGCGGCCGCCGTGGCGCTCCACGATCTTCTTGCACAGGGCGAGCCCGAGGCCGCTGCCGGGGAAACGGCCCGCGGGATGGAGCCGCTGGAAGGCATCGAAGATACGCTCGAAATACTCCGCTTCGATGCCGATCCCGTTGTCGCTGACCGAGACCAGCGTGGGGGGCTCCGTGCGGGCGTACGACACCCGCACTTCCGGAGGCACATCTCGGCGGAACTTCAGGCCGTTGGACACCAGGTTCTGGAGCACCTGCGAGAGGAGGGAGCGGGAGCCGAGGACTGCCCAGCCTGCGCCCTCCAGCTCGACCCGGCCTCCCGAGGCATCGATGTCCACACGCATCCCGTTCACGACTTCCTGCACCAGTTCTGCCAGGTCGAACTCCTGCCACACCAGGGCCGTCCTGCCGGCTCGAGAGAACTTGAGCAGGTCCCGCACGAGGGTCTGGAGGCGGTCAGCCCCCTCCACGATGAAATGCAGGATCTCGTCCGCCCGGGAATCGAGTTGGCCGGCGTACTTCTTCCGCAGGATCTCCACGAAGGCAGCGATCTGGCGGAGGGGGGCCTGGAGGTCGTGCGAAGCGCAATATGAGAACTGCTCGAGCTCGCGGTTCATCCGCACCAGTTCCTGCGCCTTCTCCTCGAGATCCCGCTCGATGCTGCGCCGGATGAGGACCTCCTCCCGGAGGGCCCCCGCGACCCGTGCCGATTCCTCGATCTGGCGCTGCATGGCCGCCCCGTAGGCCTCGACCACGCGGGAGAACACCGCACAGGCGGCAGGACCGGCCTCGCTCAGCAGCAGGCCCGGCCGGGTCTGCATGATGTGCCCCATTGCCTCTTCGTGTATCAGGAGGACTCCCTCGATGGGAACTGCGGCCTCCAGGAGTCGGCGGCCGACCTCTCGGGCACATTGCACCACGTCCTCTTCCGGAGCCCCGACTTTCCGTTCGCGGGGGGCCACGTACTCGTCCCGCAGATGGGAGTCTGTACTCATTCCCCCCCCCCTTGTCCAACCGACTCTGTGGCAACCAATCCCCGGCAACTGACTCTACCAGCGGCGCCGACGCTGTCAAGCTCGTTCCTGCTTCACTGCCTCCCCGCGCACCTGTTCGCACGGTTGGGGCACCATGCGTCCCTTGTCGACGCGGTAGACGCTGGCATGAAGCATGGTGGCCAGGTGCGCATCGTGCGTTGCCAGGAGGACGACCCGCCGGCCGTCCTCCACCCGCTTCTTCAGCAGATCGATCACGGTGTGCACCGACTCCTCGTCCAGGTTCACGGTGACCTCGTCGAGCAGGAGCACCTCGGTATCGAGCACAAGGGCTTGCGCCAATGCCACCTTGCGGCGCTCGCCGCCCGACAGCTTGGTCGTCCGTTTGCCGGCCAGATGAGAGATGTCGAGTCGTTCGAGCACGCGTTGGACGCGCTGCCGCCGTTCGACAGCCGGCACCTTGCGGAGCTTGAGGCCGATCTCGACGGCGGCCCGCACGGTCCCGGACATGAGGTAGGGCTCCTGAAACAACAGTGCCGTCCTCCGGCGGCCGGCCAGCGGTGCCGGTGCCGTTCCATCGTGCAACACCGCCCCGTCCAGACTGACGGTCCCGCCTTCAAGGTCGACCAGCCCGGCCACGGCCAGGAGAAGCGTGCTCTTGCCCGCGCCATTCGGCCCGGCCAGCACGGAAAGTCCCGGCGGCAGGTCGAGACTGTCCACGCGCAGCACGGTCCTGTCCCCTCGAACGACCCGTACATCCCTGAAGCTCAGCATGGCCTACTGCCTCCTGCCCCCCCGGTAGTTTTTGTAGCCCACGGCGAAGTTCACGACCAGCGCCACGGCCAGGAGCACCAGTCCCAGGGCCACCCCCAGGGCGAACTCCCCCTTCCCGGTCTCGAACGCAATGCCGGTCGTGATGGTGCGCGTGTAACCCCGGATGTTGCCGCCCACCATCATGGCCACGCCGACCTCGGAGAAGACCCGCCCGAAGCCTGCTGCCAGTGCCGCTGCCAGTGCGGCCCGGCTTTCCATCGCAACGGCCGCTGCGGCGCGCAGCCTTCCGGCCCCCAGTGAGAGCATGGTCAGCCGGATGCGCGGGTCAGAGCGCTCCACCGACGCCACGGCAAACGCGCAGATCATGGGCAGCGCAAGCACGGTCTGACCGAGAGTCATCGCCAGCGGCGTGTAGAGGATGTGGAGGGTTCCGAGCGGGCCGCTGCGGGACAGGAGCCCATACAGCACCAGGCCCACCAGCACGGTCGGCAGGGCCAGGAGGGTGTTGAGGAGGCTCACGACGACGCGACGGCCGGCGAAACGGGAACC
>Ga0194127_10005858_pt1 | contig 14233 bp, 17 predicted proteins | sample TA2KigC100mmetaG_FD_148624 | JGI IMG/M metagenome (GOLD analysis project Ga0194127, IMG submission 148624) | Freshwater microbial communities from Lake Tanganyika, Tanzania - TA2015036 Kigoma Deep Cast 100m | ecosystem: Environmental > Aquatic > Freshwater > Lake | place: Tanzania: Lake...
GGGGGGAGGTTTCGCTGCGCGACCTGGCGGTGGAGGCCGTCCTGGCAGCCCTGCACGACGCAGGCCGGGAATCCGCCGATGCCCTCTACGTTGGTAACATGCTCTCACCGCTCGTCAGTAGCCAGAACCACCTCGGCGCCCTGGTCGCCGACTGGGCCGGGTTGAAAAACATCGAGGCCGCCAAGATCGAAGCCGCCTGTGGATCCGGCGCCGCTGCCTTCCGCGCCGGTCTGATGGCAGTCGCCTCGGGTGAGGCGACTTCCGCATTGGCGGTCGGGGTCGAGAAGATGACCGATAAAGCCGGGCGCGATGTCACCGCCGCCCTGGCCACCGCCGCCGACGCCGATTACGAAGTGGAACAGGGCGTCTCCTTCGTAGGATTGAATGCCTTGATCATGCGCCGCTACATGCACGAATATGGCTGGAAACCCGCCGACTTCGCCGCCTTCTCGATCAACGCCCACGCCAACGCCATCCATAACCCGTTTGCCCGCCTGCGCCAGAAGATCACTCTCGATGATTACGGCAAAGCCCCCATGGTGGCAACCCCCATCAACCTGCTGGACGCCTCCCCGGTCGGGGACGGCGCGGCGGCGGCGCTCATCGTCCCGGTCGACGCTGCGCCGCGGGACGGGCGGCCTCTGGTTACGGTGACCGGGTCGGCTGCCGCCACGGATACGATCGCCATCCACAGCCGCCGCCAGCCGCTCTTCCTCGAGGCGGCCCACACCTCCGCCCGGCAGGCTTACGCCCAGGCTGGGGTGGGACCGGAAGATATCGACCTCTTCGAACTGCACGACGCATTTTCGATCATGACCGCCCTCTCCCTCGAAGCCTGCGGTTTCGCCGAACGCGGCCAGGGACCCCGGCTGGGATTGGACGGCGCCATCACACCCCGGGGCCGCCTGCCGGTCTGCACCCGCGGCGGGTTGAAAGCGCGCGGCCACCCGGTCGGCGCCACCGGCATGTACCAGATCGTGGAGGTTGTCCAGCAACTGCGCGGCGAGTGCGGCCCAACCCAGGTGGCAGAAGCGCGTATCGGCCTGGCACAGAATATCGGCGGCAGCGGGGCCAGCATCATTACCCACATCCTGAAACGGGATTAGAATACCGGCATGCGCCTCAAATTCACCCGCTTCCTGATCCGCCTCCTGCTGCGCCTGTTGACGCGCATCGAAGTGCGCGGCATGGAGCACGTCCCTCCCAGCGGCAACTTCATCATCGCCTCGAACCATATCGGGCTGGTGGACGCCTTCCTGCCGTACTACATCCTGAACAATTCCAACCTCGTGTTGCTGGTGGGTGAAAAGTGGGAACAGATGTGGATCATGCGCTGGCTGGGAAGGCGGTTGAACTTCATCTTCGTGGACCGTTTCAACCCGGATCTCAAAGCGATGCGCGAGGTGATCTCCCGGATGAAGCGCGGCGATGTGCTGGTCATCACCCCGGAAGGCACCCGCTCTAAAGTAGGTTACCTGATCGAGGGCAAGCCGGGCGTCAGTTACCTGGCGGCAAAAATGGAGGTGCCGCTCCTGCCGGTCGGCATCAGCGGCACCTTTGACCGGGACTTCTTCGGCCAGATGAAACGCCTGAAGCGGCCGAGCGTCCTGGTCGATGTCGGGCCATATTTCACCCTGCCCCCCCTGCCGCGTGACGACCGCGACGAGATCCTGCAACAGTACACCGATGAGATCATGTGCCGCATCGCGGCCCAACTGCCGCCGGAACAGCGCGGTTTCTACGCCGGGCGCCCGCGCCTGGAGGCGCTGCTCCACGCCTCCCGGCCCGGAGGCGCGGATGCGTAGGTTTATCCTCCTCATCGTCCGGCTGGTCATCCACCTGATCGCCCGCGTGGAGGTCACCGGACGCGCAAACCTGCCCGCCACGGGCGGCTACGTCATCGCATCCAACCACATCGGGCGGCTGGACGCCTTCATGGCCTATTATGTGCTCGACCGTCCCGACATCATCATGCTGGTGGCGGAGAAATACCAGGAGCATGCCCTGACGCGCTGGATGGCTAAAAGCGTGGATGGGATCTTCGTCGACCGTTTCAACCCGGATATCCAGGCGCTGCGGGAGGCGATGAAACGGCTGCGGGTGGGCGGCGTGCTGGCGATCGGCCCCGAAGGCACCCGCAGCAGGACCGGGACCCTGATCCAGGCCCGACCTGGAGGCATTTACCTGGCCTGGAAGGCGGGTGTACCCATCATCCCGGTGGCGATTACCGGGACCGAGGACTCGGTTGTCAAGCGCAGCCTGAAACGCTTCCGCCGGCTGCGCATTACCGTCCACGCCGGGGAGGCATTCAACCTGCCGCAGGAAGCCAGGGGCATGGAACGGGACGCCCTGTTGCAGGAGTACACGGATGAAGTCATGTGCCGCATTGCCATCCTGCTGCCTGAAGCCATGCGGGGCGTCTACACTGGGCATCCCCGGTTGCGGGAGTTACCCCCCACGCCGGGACGGTCTACAGGATGATCCCCGGCGCTCTCTCTATAAATTTCCCCCCGCCGGGTTTGCCCAGCCATTCCCGTCCATCCACGATCAATTGGCCGCGCAGGAAGACCTTCTCCGGGAAGCCGGTCAATTTCCACCCTTCATAAAGGTTGTAGTCCGTGCGCTGGTGCGACAACCCCACGCCGTACTCGACCTTCCGCTCCGGATCCCAGATGACAATATCCGCATCGGAACCGGGCAGGAGGGCGCCCTTGCGCGGGTAGAGGCCGAAGATTTTGGCCGGATTGGCGCTGTTGAGCGCAACGAACTGCTGCGCCGTGATCTTCCCGGATCCGACGCCTGCGGTCCACAAAACCGGCAGCCGGTCCTGAACGCCGGGCAGGCCGTTGGGGATCTTGGTGAAATCGTCCCTGCCAAGTTCCTTGCCGGGGATGGCGATATCTTTGCCTTCATAAAGGATTGGGTTTGAGCCATCATAGAAAAACGGACAATGGTCCGTGCCAATGGTCTGGATGGCGCCGTCGGCCAGGCCTTCCCACAAGCGGGCGTTGTCGGCCGTTGTCCGCACGGGAGGCGAGCAGACCCACTTGGCGCCATCCGGGCGGCGCAGGTCGTCCTCGGTGAAGAACAGGTACTGCGGGCAGGTCTCGCCCATCGCCTTGACGCCGCGCTCGCGGGCGTAGCGGAGCATGTCCACTTCCCCGGCAACGTTCATGTGGACGAGGTACAACGGCGCGTCAGCAGTGGCAGCCAGGGCGAAAGCGCGCAGCGCCGACTCGACCGCCCCCCAGGCGGGACGGGTTTTGGCGTGCCATTCGGGGGTATGGTATCCGGCCTTCAATGCTTCAGCGGTCAGGATGTCGATCACGTCCCCGTTTTCCGCGTGAAGCAGGACCAGCATCCCGTTGTCGCGGGCGATGCGCAGGGTTTTGAAAATGCTGCCATCGTCGATGCGGAGACGCCCGTTGTAGGCCGTGAACACTTTCAGCGTGGTGATGCCCATCCCGCGCAGGGCCGGGATCTCGGCGGCGATTTTTTCGTCGAAGCGGGTCAGGTTCATGTGGGCGGAATAGTCCACGGCGGATTTTTCGGCTTTTTGGAGCCATGCAGCCACCGACTCCCTCACCCCTGCCCCTCTCCCTGTGTGAGAGGGGTTGGGGGCGAGGGAAACAAAATCAATGACCGTTGTCGTCCCCCCAAAGGCGGCGGCCTTCGTGCCGGTGTAATGGTCGTCCGAGGAGACCGTGCCGAACATCGGCAGGTCGAGATGGACGTGCGGGTCCACGCCGCCGGGGAGGATGCGCTTCCCGGCCGCGTCCACGATTTCGGCGTCCTCCACCGGCAGGTGTGTTCCGATGCGGGCGATCTTTTCGCCTTCGATCAAAATATCCGCCGCGAACGTTTTCTCGGCAGTGACCAGCGTGCCGTTTTTGATCAGGGTTTTCATCCGGCATCTCCTTCGGGGCGTAATTTCTGCAACTGTTCTTCCCACAGCCTGCGCGCCCGCCCGGCAATCGGCGCGGCAAGCAACCTTTGCAGGGCGGCTTCGGGCAGGGATTTATCGTAGAAGGCGCGGTAAAACTCCACCAGCGTGACCGTTTTCGCGGCGCACGATTCGACGGCCACCTCGTCGCCGACCTGTACATTCCCTTCTTCCAGCACACGGCAGTACAGACCGGGGCGTTCGGCCTCGCGGAAGCGTTGCACAAAGTCCGGGTCGCCCATGCGCCGGGCGAAGGTGTTGCACGGGATGCGGGCGGCGGTCACTTCCAGGGTCGCCGCGCCCACCGTCAGCCGGTCGCCGATGGAGAAGCGGGCGCACTCCAATTCGCTGACGGTCAGGTTCTCGCCGAAGGCGCCGGGGGCAAGGTCGCGCCCCAGTTGACGGGACCACCAGGCGTAGTCCGCCGCGCCGTAGCCCCCGACCGCCTGGTCGGGTCCGCCGTGGTGTTTGACGCTGGCGATGAAGTCGCCTTCCAGCCCCAGTTTGCCGATCCATACGGGACCCGGAACCGGCTGCTTAAAAATCCCGGTGATCTCGGTCTTTTCGGGGTGTTCGAGGGTGGTTTTGTGGCCGAGGTTGAGGCTGATGAGTTTCATAAGCAAGGTTCCTGAAGGATCTAAAGTTTCTGGGGGAGCAAGGTTTTCCTTGTTCCGATGCTCCGCGTCGGAACGCGCTCGCCGCGCTCCGCGCCATGTTTCGGGACGCGGAGCGCGGTCACCAGGAGGCCTGCGTGTTACTTCGTGCCCTTCGTGGTTACGTCCTTAAATCGCATCCCGCTGAATGGGACAGGTCATGCAGTGACCGCCGCCGCGGCCGCGGCCCAGTTCAAAGCCGGGGATGGGGATCACTTCCACGCCAGCGAGGCGCATTTTGGCGATGGTGTACGTGTTGCGCTCATAGATGATGACCACACCCGGTTCTAGGGCGACGGTGTTGTTGGCGTCGTCCCACTGCTCACGCTCGGCCTGGTACTGGTCGCCGCCGGTCTCCACCACGGTCAGTTTCTTCACGCCGAGGGCGTCCGCCGCCGCAGACAGGAAGTCCTTTTCGCGCGTCACGTGAAAGTCGCCGGGCTTTTTGCCGGGGCGCAGGCTGATGGCCGTGATCTGGCCGATGACCTTCGGGAAGAGCGTCACCTTGTCCCGGTCGAGGAAGGTGAAGACCGTGTCGAGGTGCATGTGGGCGCGGTCCCTGGTCATCACGCAGGCAATGACGCGTTCGGCGCTCCCGGCGGTGAAGAGCGAATCGGCGACCTGCTCGATCATGCTGCCCTGCGTGCGCTCGGACATGCCGATCAGCACCGTGCCATTTCCGATTGGAAGCACGTCCCCGCCTTCGAGCGAGGAGCGGCTAAAGTTTTGCAGGTTGAACTCGCCGTCGGTTTTATTGGGATACCAGAAGGGGAAGGCCGCGTCCTTGAACATGGGGTGGTATTTGTAAATGGCATACATGTTCAGCGACTCGCGCTGGCGCGCCTTCCAGTACATCGGGTTGGCGGAGACGCCATCGAAGATCCAGCAGGAAGAGTCACGCGTGAAGAGCGTGTTGGGCAGGGGCGGTAATAGGAAAGAGTTCTTGTCGTCCAGCGCGGCGGCGTGCAGGGAAATGCGGGCATAAGCATCCCAATCGAGGCCCGCCTCGCCCGCCGTCAGCCCGCCGATCAGGTGCCGGGCCAGGGCCGCCGGTTCGAGGTCCAGCAGGAAGCGGCGGATCTCGTCCACCAGCGCCCAGCCGACGGTGTACTCGGCGGCGACCTGTTCCACGATCATCTGCCGGGCGGCGGGACTGGCCTGCAGGGTCTCGGTCAGCAGGTCCTGCACGTAGAAGACCTCCGTGCCGCGCTCGCGTATGACCCCGGTGAACTGGTCGTGCTCCCACTGGGCGCGCTCCACCCAGAGCACGTCGTCGAAGAGCAGTTCGTCGTGGTTGGACGGGGTGAGCCGCTGCAGGCTCAACTCGGGGCGATGGACGATCACCTTGCGCAGTTTGCCGACTTCCGAATAGACGCCGAAGGGGGGCATAGTGGGTCTCCTTTTTTACCTCGTGCAGGTCACGCTTGAAGCGTGGCCTGCAAATTGACCGGCAATATCACCCGCATGGTCGTGCCCGCGCCGGGAGCGGATTCTGCATGGATCGCGCCGCCGTGGGCCTCGGTCAGTTTCCTGGCGATGGCCAGTCCCAGCCCCATGCCTCCAGAATCAGCGGACTTGTAGAAGCGCTCGAAGACGTGCGGCAGTTCTTCGGGGGGGATGCCGGGGCCGGTGTCGGTCACTTCGATCACGGCCTGACCGTCGGCCTGACGATACCGTACGGACACGGTTCCGCCCGCGGGGGTGTAGCGCAGGGCGTTCGCCAGCAGGTTGGTCAGCGCCTGGCGGACGCGCCCCGGATCGAGGTCCAGCCAGGGCAGGTCCGCGCCCGCTTCGATGGTCAGGGATACGTCCGCCGCGGCGGCCTGCGCCCGGAACGAGTCCGCTGTCTCGCGCACCAGCAGGGACAGGTCGGTGGCTTCCTTCTTGAGTTGCAGTGCGCCGCTCTCGGTCAGCGCCAGTGTGCGCAGGTCTTCCACCAACCGGGAGAGGAGGTTGGTTTCGTCGAGCACGGCCTGCAGGTTGGCCTCGTCGGCAGGATAGACGCCATCGAGCATGCCTTCCAGGTTGCCCTGGATGACCGTTAACGGGGTGCGCAGTTCGTGGGTCACGTCGGCCAGCAGGTCGCGCCGCCGCTCGTCGAGGAAGTGCAGCCGGGAGGCCATTTCGTTGAAGGAGCGCGCCAGCCTGCGCACTTCGCGCGGACCTTTTTCCTGCACCCGCGCCGAATAGTCGCCCTGGCCGATCTGGTCGGCGGCCTTGAGCAGGTCGTCGAGCGGCACAACCACGCGGCGCATGCCCATCCCACCCAGGCCGATGGCGAGCACGCTGAACAGGAAAACGCCCATGCCCACCGGGATGACCCACTGGCCGAGATCGAAGGCGAAGGAGATGAGTTTCAGCGCCCGCGCCGCCAGCAGGACAATGCCCGCCAGCACGCCCAGGCTGACGATGTTGAAGACCAGGAAAATACAACCCATGCGCCGGAAGAACGGACCGTGCATGGAGCGGCGAGGCGGCGGGGGGGGTACGCTTTCAGGCCACCACTGCGGACGTTGACGCGGGGAGTGGGTGTGATGGTTCATCGGTCGTTGAATTTGTAGCCCACGCCATAGACGGTGAGCAGGTAGCGCGGGGTGGAGGGGTCCGGTTCGATCTTGCGGCGGATGTTCTTGATATGGGCATCTATGGCGCGCTCGTAGGACTCGAACGCCACGCCATGGACGGCGTTGAGCAGTTGGGCGCGGGTGAAGACCCGCCCCGGATAGCGGGCCATTTCGGCCAGCAGGTTGAACTCGGTGGGGGTCAGTTCTTCGATCTCGCGCCCTTCGGCGCTGACCCGCATGCGCGGCAGGTCGAGGGTCAGACCGGCGGCGTGCAGGACCTCGGGGACGGCGGAGGCGCTCTCCACGCGGCGCAGCACCACCCGCACACGCGCCACCAGTTCCTTCGGGCTGAAGGGTTTGGTAATGTAATCGTCCGCTCCAAGTTCCAGGCCGATCAGTTTGTCGGTCTCTTCCGAACGCCCGGTGAGCATGATGACCGGAACGCTGGACGCTTTCCGCAGTTCACGGGTTACGTCGAGGCCGTCCATTTGCGGCAGGCCGAGGTCGAGCACGATCAGGTCCGGTTTCCCGCTGCGCGCCAGGGAGAGGGCGGTCCTTCCATCCGAAGCGGAATGGACGGCAAAACCGGCGCGTTCGAGATAGTCACGCACCAGTTTCACGATCTTGGGTTCGTCGTCCACGATGAGGATGGTTTTCATATTTTTTTATCGAAGAACGCGAATTTCACGAAATGACCCGAGGCCTGGCGGGCCTCGGGTCTATTATACGCCGGGAACTTTAGGCTTCGGGCTTTTTATCTTCAGGTTCTTTGTCCCAGCCGGGGGTAGCGTGCGCCCGGCGGTGCATTTCAGCGAACATCGGATGGACGCCCTCGCCGCAGCGGCCAGGCCCCAGCGGGCCGTGCATGTGCCGCCAGCCCCAGCGCGGTCCCCAGATCATCCGGCGCAGGGAGCCGAAGGCCAGGGCGATCAGGAAGAAGACGAACAGCAGGCCGAAGAGTCCGCCGCCGAAGGGATGCATCCCGTAGTACGGATGGAACGGCGCGACACTTTCGGCCACCGGCAGTTCGAGATTGGCCGTCGCGGCGTGTCCCATGCCTGCGCGGAAGGCAAAGAAGCCGATCCCGGCGATGGCAGCCAGCAGGACCAACCCTGCAACAATACGAAAAGCAACATGTTTGAACATTTTTATTCTCCTTTGTTGATATGCCCCCAGTATAGGAGACAACTGTGAACTGAGTGTGAAGGAGGCGGGGAGAGGGTGTGGAAGGGACGTGCCTGGGAATAGGATGCGTTTGGGATAATCATATGGATGCGTTTCATTTCAGTTGAAACCACCGTCCCGAAGGTTCGAAAAACGGCCAAAATCTTTCCAACCAACCTTCGGGACGTTCTTCTTGCAACTCATTTGAAACACACCCTAATCATATGCCTGAGGTTCTTGATGTTTCTAAAGGATCAAGGTTTCTGGCGGATGTTACTCTCGATGGAGGCTTTCAGGTGGGAGAGGAGGTAACCGGTTTCACGCGCCAGGTCACCGAGCTGGGCATAGTCGGCGTCGGCAAGATAGCCGAGATCGCGGGCCAGCTCGAGGTGGTACTCGGTTTCGGCCAGGGAACCGGTGGCAATCTTCAAGTGGCGCAGGTAGTTGGCGGAACTGCCGAGCGCGTATCCCTCGGCGATATTCGCGCCCACTGAGGACGCCGAGCGGCGAAGTTGACTGGTTAGCCCGAAAAGTTCGTGTTTGGGGAAATTCTCGCTGGCTTTATAAACCGCAAGTGTCATGGCATGGGCGCGCTTCCAAACCAGCAACTTCCGAAACGCCTTCTCTTCCATCGTCATCCTCCATCAACTCCATCAGGCACATCAGAGACCTCAGGAACCTCAGGAACCTCATACGACTCCTGAAATTCTTTTATGCCAAGTAAAGCTATCAGCGCCTCCGGCGGGATGTCCGCTTCGGGCAGGTCGGTCTTGTAGAGTTGCTCGGTTTCCGCCCGCTCGCGCAGGGACTGCCACAGCAGTTGGCGCTCGTCGCTTTGCACCACTAGGTCGTTGAGCGTGGACGCATTGAGCAGGTATTCGCCGGTAGTGTAGAGGAATGTCAGCCGCCTCCACTTGTCCGCGACGATGGGACGGGGCAGCCGCTCCAGCGGACCCAACTGGATCTTGAAGTATTCCTCGCGTGCCCGCGGGTGGTCGAGTTCGTCGCGCAGGAGTTCGGCGCGGGTTGCCAGTTCGTGGCCGCGGACCGGGGCGGTCCACTCGATGTGACCGGCCCCTTCGCCGAAACTGCCGGGCTGGTAGAAGGCCAGGGTGTCCACGGCCACCACCTTGGGGGCGCTGCGGAACGGGATGCGGTACCAGCCGAGCAGGCGGGCAATTTCCAAGTCGCGCGGCGCGGGCAGGAGGCAGACGAGGACGAGGGAGACGGGGGTCAGCATGTTTCAATTTTATACCAAAAACGTCTGCAAGTCGTACACATCTGCAAGCCTGACAGGTCAAAAAACAGGCCGCTCACCTTTCGGCAGACGACCTGTCAGACTTATAAGACATGCAGACATGTAAGACTTTTTAGGCCAACCCGACCTCTTTATTGAATTCCACGATCAACTCGTCGATCTCTCCAACCTGTTTTTGGATCGAGGTGAAGTAGTCGCGCTCGTTCCACATCGCCTGGATTTCGGCATAGGTCTTGCCCTGCTGCTCGACCCAGGTGAAGTACTTCAAGTTGTGGATACGGCGACGGTCTTCGTAACGCAGTTCGAGCAGGTTGTCGGTGGACTGTCCGTGCAGGTAACGGGCGAAGTCGGCGGCGGCGTCCTTCTCGGTGTACTTGCCGAACTCTTCGTGCATCTCCTTCAGGCGGCTCTGGTAGAGTTCCATCGAATCGGTCAGCGCCGTGACCATGATGTCGTCCTCGTCCATCTCGTAGTATTTGGCGGTTTTGACCGCCGACAGGACATTCGAGATGCCGGAGAAACCGAGCAGGTCCAGGTTCGAGATGATTGCTTCGGGCACGCCCTTCGAGGCGAGATACTTCCGCCCGGCAGGTTCATTGAACAGCCGCGAAATGTTCACCACCGCGTTATCGTCAATCGCAACGACCATGTCCGTATTCTTCGTGTTGTGGATCCATGGCACGTGCTTGTCGCCGATGCCTTCGATGCGATGCGCGCCGAACCCGTTTTCGAGCAGGGTCGGGCATTGCAGCGCTTCACTGGCGACGATGACGCTGCCGGGAAAGACCCGCTTCATGTAGTCGCCGCTGGCGATGGTCCCGGCCGAGCCGGTGGCGGACGCCATGCCGCGGTAGACGCCCTTTGGACCGGCGACCTGCTTCACGGCTTCTTCCATCGCGTGGCCGGTGACCTCGTAGTGCCACAGGTAGTTGCCGAACTCCTCGAACTGGTTGAAGATCATCAGGTCCTGCCCGGACTTGCGCAGTTCCCAGCACTTGTCGAAAATTTCCTTCACGTTGGATTCGGAGCCGGGCGTCTTGATGGTCTCCCCGGCGATCTTTTCCAGCCAGTCGAAGCGCTCCTTGCTCATGCCTTCCGGCAGGATGGCGATGGACTGGCAGCCCAGCAGGGCCGAGTCGTACGCGCCGCCGCGGCAGAAATTACCTGTGGACGGCCAGACCGCTTTCTGCGCCGTCGGGTCGAACTGACCGGTGACCAGCCGCGGCACAAGGCAGCCGAACGCCGCCCCGACCTTGTGCGCGCCGGTCGGGAACCACTTGCCCACCAGGACGATGATGCGGGCTTTGACTCCTGTGAGACTGGAGGGCAATTCGAGGAAGTTGACGCCGCCGAAGCCGCCGCCTTTGGCCTTCGGTTCATTGTGCCAGGTGATGCGGAACAGGTTGCGCGGGTTTTCATCCCATAGACCAACATCCTTGAGAGACTCTTTAACTTTGGCAGGGTTCCTGGACGGATCCTTCATCTGCGCGAAGGTCGGGATGATGATCTTGCGCTCGCGGGCGCGCTGGACGGCGCGGGCGCGGCGGTCTTTGTGGAGGGTGAGGTCGATTGTGGTCATTTGGGGAAACTCCTGAGAGGAAAAGGGGAAGGTTGTCTGACAACTTAGATTATACCTAGTTTCGTGTAAAAATAAAGGACAAGCGAAGAAAGCTAAAAAAACTTGGCGTAAATTAGTGATATGATTGCTGTTGAATAAACGGAGGTTCCCATGCAATTCTCCCATCTCAGGATTGAAAACTGGCGTAATTTTATTAGAGTTGATGCTCCTCTCAGCGAGCGCGTCTTTGTTGTTGGGCCAAATGCATCAGGAAAATCCAATTTTCTGGATGCATTTCGTTTCTTGCGCGATATTGCTTCTGTAGGGGGCGGCTTGCAGGAGGCAGTCCGACGCCGCGGTGGAGTATCTCGCTTACGTTGTTTGGCTGCGCGTCGTTATCCGGATTTGGTAATAGATGTTGAATTGAAAAACGAACATATTTCTTGGCGCTATAATCTGCAATTTAGTCAAGATAACCAAAGCAGACCTTTGGTAAAAAGTGAAGAGGTGTGGAAAAACGACATGTCACTTTTCCACCGCCCTGATGAGAAGGATTTAAGCGACCCAGAGCGGCAAACACAGACTTACTTGGAGCAAGTAACAGCAAACAAAGATTTTCGAGACTTGGCAGATTTTTTTGCTTCTGTGCGTTATATGCACCTTGTTCCTCAATTGGTTCGCGAACCCGATCGTTCAGTTGGCCGCCAACAAGATCCATTTGGTGGTGATTTCTTGGAGCAAATTGCTCGCCAAGATAAAAGGATTCAAGAGTCTCGTTTAAGGAAAATACGAGAGGCGCTTAAAATCGCTGTTCCTCAACTGGAAGAACTTGGGCTAGCGCGCGATGAACGCGGCACCCCTCACTTGCGTGGCTTATATACCCATTGGCGACCAAAAGGAGCATGGCAGAATGAAGATCAATTCTCCGACGGTACGTTACGTTTGATTGGGCTCTTATGGTCATTGCTAGATGGCAAAGGACCTCTATTACTTGAAGAACCTGAACTTTCTTTGCATCCAGAAATCATTCAGTATATCCCGCAGATGATGGTCCGCATACAACGCAAAACTCCGCGTCAGATTTTTGTCAGCACTCACTCCACCGACCTTCTGCGAGATCAAGGTATTGGATTGGATGAAGTGCTCTTGCTAAAACCAACTGATGAGGGAACTACCATAAATATCGCCCGTGATGATAACGAAATTGTGCATTTGCTTGAAGGAGGATTGACAATGGCAGATGCGGTCTTCCCCAAAACACGTCCACAGATGGCGCAACAACTACCGTTGTTTGGGGACCAAGCATAATGGTACGTGTTTCCGTCGCCGTGGAAGGACCGCTCGACGAGGCGGTTATCAACCGGTTGGCCCAACTTACCGAAATAGAAATCGGAACTGTATACGGCAAGGAAGGAAAGAACGCGTTACGGTCCAAAATTAACGGTTATAACCATGCAGCAAAATTTTCTCCCTGGGTTGTGCTAGTGGATTTAAACCACGAGTACGAATGCGCTCCTCTATTGTTGGCTTCTTGGTTGCCAAGACCTACCCCCTACATGTGCTTACGTGTGGCAGTAAAAAAGATAGAATCCTGGTTCTTAGCTGATCGCACTAATATAGCTGCATTCTTGGGGGTTTCTGCAAGTTTGCTACCTCGTTCGCCAGACCTTGAAGAAGATGCAAAACGAACTTTGGTAAATCTTGCTCGTCGGTCTCGCTATTTATCGATTCGACGTGACCTTGTCCCAACTCAATCAAGCGGAAGACAGGTCGGCCCGGCGTATACGTCGCGTATGGCTGATTTTGTCAACAAAATATGGGATCCCTCTCGTGCTACGGAAGAATCGCCCAGCCTTTCTAAATGTATTGCTGCCTTAGATCAAATTTCTCTTATTTGATGAGATTACACCCACTCTTCCACGTCAAACATCCCAGCGAAAAGATTGGCGAAGCGCACGCCTTTACCAGATGGTTTCCACATCGTATTTCTGGATCTCTTCATCTTTTGTGATCAGCGGCAGAGACTCCAATTGCGCCTGCGCCACCAGCAGTCGGTCAAACGGATCGGCGTGGTGTTGGGGCAAATCATGCACCTTCAAAGCATGGCTCACTTCCATTGGTAGCGGTTGGAAACGGTTAAGGTTCATCCGGCTGACAACATAAAGCGCCGGTTCTTCCGGCAGCGCCAACCGACCCTTCGCGGCTTTGATCGCAATCTCCCACGCGCTGGCAGCAGAAAGTAAAATCTCGTTCTTCCCATCCGCGATGAATTTCATGGCGCGGGCAGATAATTGGGAATCTTCTGTGTTCCACCAGAGAAAGGCATGGGTGTCCAGCAACGCTTTCATGCGTCGAACTCCGGCAGGGGCGCGTCGAAATCGGGCTGGATGATGACTTTCCCCTTATCAATGCCCGGCTTGCGCGGAGCCGCATCAGCATAGGTGAACGGTAACATGCGCGCCACCGGTTTGCCGGCCTTGGCAATCACCACCTCCTCGCCGCTCAAAACACGCGCCAGCAGTTTCGAGAAGTGGGTCTTCGCCTCGTGAATGTTGAAAACAGTCATGTCAGCCTCCGCCCCCATTATAGACTAACCAGTGGACTAAGTCAATCAAATTTTCACTGTTTCTCTAGACTACACCCAAGCCTCCGCGTCAAACGTCCCGGCGAAGGGATTGGCGAAGCGCACGCCCTCCAATATCTGTCGGTCCTGGAAATCTTCGGCAAAAACAACCAGGCTCTGGTTGAGCCGCGCTGCGGCCCAAATCCGGGCGTCGTAGCAGGCCAGTCCGTGGTCGCGTACGCCGCGGGCAGTTTCGAGCACGATCTGCGGGGTCATGCTGAACACGGGAAAAGAATAGCGCCACTTTCCACCTGTAGAAGAACTTCGCCTATTGTAAATCATTGCATTGATAGTACCGCATTCACAAACTCCGACAGGCATTGTACGCTCAAACACCCTGCCCCGGTTTCTTCGAATTTTAACAAAAGGCTTATGGCTTTTTCCTGGCGTTCCACATCGCGGGGGTCGAACATATACACAAGGACGTTCGTATCTATCATTGCCATTGGCATACGTTACTCCCCTGCTTG
>Ga0194127_10005859_pt1 | contig 14231 bp, 9 predicted proteins | sample TA2KigC100mmetaG_FD_148624 | JGI IMG/M metagenome (GOLD analysis project Ga0194127, IMG submission 148624) | Freshwater microbial communities from Lake Tanganyika, Tanzania - TA2015036 Kigoma Deep Cast 100m | ecosystem: Environmental > Aquatic > Freshwater > Lake | place: Tanzania: Lake...
GTTGTTGAACAATTCGATCTGAGCGATCACCTGGTTGGAGAACGAGCAACTCATCACGAAACTCGGGTGTCCGGTTGCGCAACCAAGATTCACGAGACGACCCTCGGCGAGAACGATCACTGCGTGACCGTCGGGGAACGTCCACAAATCGGTGCCCGGCTTCAGTTCGTCTCGCTTGGCGCCGCTGCGCGCCAAACCCGCCATGTCGATTTCGTTGTCGAAGTGGCCGATGTTGCACACGATGGCGTTGTGCTTCATCTTCGCCATGTGTTCGACGGTGATGATCATCTCGTTGCCAGTTGCGGTGACGAAGATGTCGACATCGCCCACGATGTCTTCGAGCACGTCGACCTGGTATCCCTCCATCGTCGCCTGCAACGCGTTGATCGGGTCGATCTCGGTGACGATGACGCGCGCACCCTGACCGCGCAAGCTTTGTGCACAGCCCTTGCCGACGTCGCCGTAACCGCAAACGACGGCAACCTTGCCGGCGATCATCACGTCGGTAGCGCGGTTGATCGCGTCGATCAACGAGTGACGACAACCGTAGAGGTTGTCGAACTTGCTCTTCGTGACGCTGTCGTTCACGTTGATCGCCGGGAAGAGCAATTCCTTGCGCTCGGCCATCTTGTAGAGGCGCTTCACGCCCGTGGTGGTTTCTTCGGTGACACCACGGATGCCCTTGGCCATACGCGTCCACTTGGTCGGATCGGTCTTCAGGCTGCGCTGTAGCAAGCCGAGCACGATCGCCAGTTCGGGGTTCGACGCCGTCGTCGGGTCGGGCACCTTGCCGGCCTTCTCGTATTCGACACCCTTGTGCAAGAGCAGCGTGGCGTCGCCACCGTCGTCGAGGATCATGTTCGGGCCGTCGCCGTCAGGCCACGTCATCATCTGGTCGGTGGCCCACCAGTACTCCTCGAGCGTCTCGCCCTTCCAGGCGAACACCGGCACACCGTCGGGTGACTCGACCGAACCGTTCGGCCCGACCGCAACTGCGGCGGCGGCGTGATCCTGCGTGGAGAAGATGTTGCAACTGGCCCAGCGCACCTGTGCGCCGAGTTCGACCAGCGTCTCGATGAGCACCGCGGTCTGCACCGTCATGTGCAGCGAGCCAGAGATGCGCGCACCCTTCAGTGGCTTGGATGCCCCGTAGTCCTTGCGTAGGGCCCGCAAACCTGGCATCTCGTGCTCCGCGAGGTGGATTTCCTTGCGACCAAACGGCGCAAGCGACAGGTCGGCGACGCGATAGTCCTTGCGTTGGGCGAATGTGGATGACGACATGGCTGACCCCGTTTCGTAGTTGTACTGCAGATGACTCGGTAACGCAGGTCGTTGCACAACGACCGTGTCGGGCTGGGGCCTGCTGGCACCAATTCGGGTCAGCCGACGAAAGTTAGGCTACTCGTTCGGTTGCGCCTGCTGGCGCTATGCCGAGAACGTGGGTGCGATGTTCTGCGCAGCGACCTTGGCCATGATGCGCGCGTGCTCAGTGTCGCTGACCGTCGTGGCTTCGTCGATGAGCATCACAGGGATGCCGTCGCGCACGGTGTAGCGACGGTGCAGGCGCGGGTTGTAGAGCGCGTCTTCGTCGGCGATGAAATAGAGCGGACCCTTGTCTTGCGGACACGCGAGAATCGCGAGAAGTCTCTCATCGATGGTGCTCATCGCTCCCCCACGCTAGGCGATGCCGTGGAACAGCAGCAGCGCATCGGCATGCCCGCAATGAATTACGCCGTGATGAGTTGCAGTAGTTCGGCGACCTGCGTGTCGCACTGTTCGCGCGTCGAGGCCTCCACGTTCAAGCGCAGCAACGGCTCGGTGTTCGAGGCGCGCACGTTGAACCACCAGTCGCCACAGTCGACGGTGAGACCATCGAGGCGATCCTGCGGGAAGCGGGCATATTTCTCGGCAACACTCGCGATCACGGCCTCGATGTCTTTCACCTGGGTGTTGATCTCACCGCTGCCCGCATACCGTTCGACGGGTTCGCGCAACTTGGAGAGCGGCAACCCAGTGCGACCCATCTCTTCAAGCACCAGTAGCGCGGCGATGAGGCCGGAATCGGCACGATAGTTGTCGGCGAAGTAGTAGTGGCCACTGTGTTCGCCGGCGAACACCGCACCGGTTTCGGCCATCACGCCCTTCATGTAACTGTGACCGTTGCGCGTGCGCTGGCTACGACCGCCATTTTCTTCGATCACCTCGCGCACCGCACGCGATGAGATGAGGTTGTAGAGGATCATCGCACCGGGCTTGCGGCGCAAGAACACCTTCGCCAGAATCGCCGTCGTGGTGTTGCCCGACACCGTACGGCCGAGTTCGTCGACCAGAAACACACGATCGGCATCGCCATCGAACGCGAGGCCGACATCGAACGAGCCGGCGAGCACACGCGCCTGCAAGTCGCGTTGATTCGCGGGCTGAATCGGGTCGGCAGGGTGATTCGGAAACGTGCCGTCCAGTTCGCCGTACATCACTTCGAGGCTGATCTGCGGCAGGCGGTCGAACACCGCCGGCACCACGAGACCGCCCATGCCGTTCGCGGTATCCGCCACCACCTTCAGCGGACGCAATACCGACGGATCGATGAACGACAGCACATGTGTGACGAAGTCGGCAAGCAGATTGCGCTTCGTGACCTTGCTGCGGTCACCCTCCACTGGTTGGCCGAGCGCCACGCGGGCGAGTTCGCGAATCTCGCGCAAGCCGCTGTCGATGCCGATCGACTTGGCTCCGGCAGCACACATCTTGATGCCGTTGTACTGCGCCGGATTGTGCGACGCGGTGAACATCGCGCCGGGCACGTTCATGCTGCCGCTCGCGTAATACAGCAAGTCGGTGCTCGCCAAACCGAGGTTGACCACCGATGCCCCGCACGATGTGACGCCATCCTCGAACGCCGTGACGAGAGCGGGCCCGGACGGTCGCATGTCGTGAGCCACCACGACCGACGTGGCCTTGGTGAACTTGGCGAAGGCGACGCCAAACGCGCGAGCCAACGCCTCGTCGAACTGATCGGGCACTGTGCCGCGCACGTCGTAGGCCTTCACGACCGCGTCGAGATTCGGCATCGCGGTCAGGCTAGTTGTGAAGGCGACCTACGGCGCCAACGCACCAACACGACGATGCCGGCGATCGTCAGCACATAGGCGAAGATGTCGAGGAACGACCAACCAAAGTTCAGCGAAACTTCATTTTGTGTCGGCACGACGACCATCATGTTCGGAGCGATGCGATATGGGCCCTGTGCGCCACTCGCGTTCCAATTCGGAAAGTAACTCGTGCGCACGAGAATTGGTGTACCAATCTTGTCGACGCGGAACGACACGCTGCTGCGGCCCTGCACGACATCGGTGACGGTGGCAGCGGCGACACTTCTTGGCGAGAACGGTTCGATCGGCGTCACGATGTCGACACGCCGCGATCGATCGTCCACCTCGCCGATCCGACGATTCATGTCGACGCCGACGGTGATGCGCTGCCACTCCGCCGGGCCGTCAGCGGCGGGCATGGCCGACCAATCGTTCGGGTTCTGAAACCAACTTGTGCCGATCTCGAGCCAGCGTTCCTTTGCATCGCCCACATGGGAGAGATTCATCTCTTCATCGCTGCGGCAGCACACGACGACCGGTTCCACGGTGAGCGGTACCACGAGGTCGCTGCCGGCAACTTGATAGATCACCCACGGACCGCTGCGGGCGATCTCGGTGAGGTCGGGCTGCGCCGACGCTTCGCGCACCGCTTCGGGCGTGAAACCCATGTAGTAGCGCACGCCGAGTTCCTGCAGGTACCGCACACCGAGGGCGGCTTTGTTGTCGTCGTAGCGCAATTCGCGTACGGGGTTGCTGCTCTGCTTCGACATCGCAGCGGCAGCAATGAAGTGATACGGCGTCGTGCCCGACGCTTCGAAGAACAGCCCTTCCATGCTGCCGATGCAGCCGTCGGTCCAGTGCGGCAACAACATGAGGCCCATCGTCGTGCCGTACTTGTTGGTCTCACCGTTGTTCTCCCACAGCGCCCGACCGCAACCAAAGCGCGGGTCTTCGCCGATCTGCTTCATCGTCTCGACAAGCGCGCGATATTCGCCGTAGGCGTTCTTGCCCTCGTAGCCGGTGAAGTTCCAGCGCGCCCAGCCATCGACGAAGCCGTCGTTCGAGCGCGGCACGCTGAACGGCCCGATGCCGTATCGCTCACTGCCGTCGGCCGCGGTGCGGATCGTGGCGAACGGCAGCTCCTGGAAACGGAACCCGATCACGCCGAGGCAGATGACCGACACGACTAACGCAGTGATGACGTTGAAGTTGAGACGACCACGCGGCGACGGTGCCAACGTTTGTTCTTCACCGGTCCTGGCGACTCGTGAGGCGGCATGCTCGAGGCTCACGAAACGCGCTACGGCGATGATCGCTTCGTAGATGCCGACCATCATCAGCATGTAACGCAGGAGGTAGAAGAACGGCAGGATGCGCGGGTTCCACAACAGCCCGATGATCGGCAGACTCTCGCGCGCGACGAACACGCCAATGGCGAGCACGACGCCGTAAATGCCCATCCACGACGCGATGTTGTTGCGCCGCCACAGTGCGGAGAGAAACCCGATGACTGCAAAGCCGGTCACGATCACGTCGAACACCGTGTGCAACGGGAAGAACATGTCGATGAACGATTCGCCGTAGCCGGTTGGTTGCGGCTCGTACTTCATGTCGGTCATGTAGGAGTGGTTCAACACGAACGGCACCACCCAGAAGGCCGACAACAACACGGCCGTGCCGATGACCGGCAGCCCGAACTTCCACTTCGCTGCGTCGCGATACATCGCCAGAATCAGTACGTATCCGAGGAATGCAAAGAGCAGCACGATGCCGTGGCTCAGCGCAGCGAGGGCGAGCAACACGGTGGATGCGATGCGCAACGAGTTGGTCTCCAACGCACGAATGAAGACACCGAACCCGAGGATGGTGAAGGCGAGCGCGATGGAGAACGAGAACTCGCCGGCCATCGTCGAGGCGATGTTGCCGCCGTAGATCGTGAAACTTTCGTCGAAGAGAAAGATCGTGCTGGCGACGACGAGCAGTTCGGGAATCGGGAATGCAAGTCGGGCAAGTCGCGCGAACAGCCACGTGCACAGCGGTAGCGCGAGTAGACCAACAACTGCGATGAGTTTCAGCGCGATGCCGTACGGCAACACCACGTCGAGCGCCACGATGAAGAGCGCCGGCAGCACCATGTAGAAGCGATAGATCGGCAGACCCGAATACCAGTCGTTGCTCCACCCGCTGAGGCGCAACGACGTGAGCAGATGGTCGCGCAGATACGCCGGGCCGTAGACGTGGGCTCCCATGTCGCCGCCGGTCGGTGTGTTGTTGCGGAAGATGAGCGCCGGCTGCAGCGTGAGAAACACCATCAGGGTCGTGAAGACGATGACACCGGCCGCGAGGGCGAGTTGGGTACGGCGCTCCAAGTAGACGAGGTCGCGCGGCGACACGACGCGACGAGCGTCGGTGTCGGTGCTGGCGATGTGGGTGCCGTTGGACTCGGTGTCAGCGCCTTGGGTGTCGCGGGTCGGCGTCGTCATGGCGTGGTCGGGTCTCGGGTCGGGTTCAGGTCAGGGCGAGAAACGCCAGACCCGTCGCGTTGAACGCTAGGTGCGCGAGGATCGGCATGCCAAGCCGCCTCGTCATCTGCAGCGTGACGCCCAAAATCAGCGCAAACGTAAAGAGTCCGGGCAGTTCCGCCACCCGACCATGGATGCCGGCGAACAGCATTGCGGTGGCGAGCAGTGCCGCAATGTCGTTGATGCGACTCTGGAGTCCGGTCTGGATGAAACCGCGGTACACCAGCTCTTCCACGAAGGGTGCACCGAGCACGACGATGAATCCGAGCACGATGAGCCACGGGCCTTGCGCGGAGTCGTAGAGCGAGCGGGCACGATCCTCCACCTTGGCCGGGTCGAACGTGTCGGGGAACCACTCCCGGAACGGCCACGTCACCAATCCCACGAGCAACACCTGCGACAACACGCCGATCGGCACACCCCACAGGTCAACGAGGCGGAACTGCAGGCGATGGTCGCGCACGAACGAGCCAGTACCGGCGCGCTTGGCAAACAGAAAGAGTAATGCCAGTTGTGGTACCCACAAACAGAGAGCGCCGGCGAGCAGGAACCAGTCGGGTTGCGCGGCGACGTCTTGTGAGACATCAAAGAGCGTGATCAGCAACAACTGCAACACGGTCGCGAGCGCGTACGCCGCAATCCAGCCACCGATGATCCAGCCGAAGGTGTACCGCGCACGCGGCGTCGCTGCATGCGGCACCTCGTGGGCAAAGATCCGTTCGCCGTAGGGGCGTTCGCCGAACGGCGGATCCCAGGTGGGCTTCGACACGGCGCTCAGCCGGCGAGCTGGCTGGGCAACACCACGCGGAAGCGGTGGCGACGGTCTTCCAACCGCCATCCACTCGGCGTGACGAAACGCTGCCCGTGACGCTCGCACAAGTCGTAGGCATGCGGGTCGACCGAGTCGGAGAGGTCGTCGATCCACACCGTCGCCGTGGCGTATTGATACGTGAGCGTCATGGTCGCCGTGTCGCTGCAACACGCGCGTGAACAACGACGACGCATGTGACCAAAGTACCGATTTTGTGCCGACGAGCGGTGGATTTCCGTCGTGCGACCCGCCTTAGCATGACGACATGGCGAACCTCCCTCCCCCGCCTCCACCACCACCGTCACGACGACCGAAGTTCTCGCGCGACAAACTGCGCGGCTCGTCGGGCGACGGTGAGCGTCAAGGGATGCCGCGATGGGCCGTGTGGGCACTGGTTGCTGTCGCGGCACTGTTGCTCGTTGGTCCGCGCCTCATGCCGACACCCGAGCGGGCACGATTCACTTACACCGAGTTCCTGGAATTGGTCGAAGGTGGCGACGTGCGCGCCGTGACGATCAACAATCTCAACAACCAAATCTCGGGCACGCTGACTGATGGTCGCGAGTTCGTCACCACCGGATCGATTTCGCTGTCCGATGCCGACGAGCAATTGCTGAAAACCAAAGGCGTCGACTACGACTACTCGACACCGACGGGCAACTTCTTCACGAACCTGATTCCGATTTTCCTGCCGTTCTTGCTCATCATGGGATTCTTCATTTGGATGCAGCGCCGCGCGATGGGTCAGGCCGGCAACATCATGTCGATTGGCCGCAGCCGTGCCAAGCCCTACCAAGCCGACAAGCCGTCCACCACGTTCGCCGATGTCGCGGGGTACGAAGGTGTGAAGCAGGAGATTCGCGAAGTCGTCGACTTCTTGAGAATGCCGGAGCGCTTCAAGGAGATTGGTGCGCGCGTGCCGAAGGGTGTGCTGCTCGTCGGCCCGCCAGGCACCGGCAAGACGTTGTTTGCGCGTGCAGTCGCTGGCGAGGCCGGTGTCGGATTTCTCTCGGTCACCGGTTCGGACTTCATGGAGATGTTCGTCGGTGTGGGTGCATCGCGCGTGCGCGACCTCTTCCAGCAGGCGCGCAAGATGGGTCGCGCCATCATCTTCGTCGACGAAATCGACTCGATCGGACGCAAACGTGGTGCAGGTCTCGGTGGTGGGCACGACGAGCGCGAACAGACGCTCAACCAGATGCTCTCGGAGATGGACGGTTTCGAAACCTCAGAAGGCGTCGTGGTGATGGCCGCGACGAACCGCCCCGACATCCTCGACGCCGCACTGCTGCGCCCCGGTCGGTTCGACCGGCAAATCATCGTGCCGTTGCCGGAGGCTGAAGAGCGACTCGCCATCCTGAAAGTGCACTCCGCCGGCAAGCGCATGGGCGCCGATGTCGACTTGGAAACGATGTCGAAGGCCACGCCCGGCATGAGCGGTGCCGATCTCGCGAATCTCGTGAACGAGGCGGCACTCATCGCCGTGCGTCGCGGCTCGACGGAGATCGAACGCATCGACTTCGAGAACGCGCGCGACCGCGTGGTGATGGGTGCGCGACGCGAGAGCCTTGCCCTCAATGCCGAAGAAAAGCGTGCGGTGGCGTACCACGAGGGCGGGCACGCGGTGCTTTCCACCGTGTTGCCGAACAGCGACCCGTTGCACAAAGTGACGATCCTGCCGCGCGGCATGGCACTCGGCGTGACGTGGAGCCTGCCCGAGGAGCGACACACCTACTCACGCGAGTACTTCCTCGACATGATTTGCAAGGCGATGGGTGGACGCGTCGCGGAGTCGATCGTGTTCGGCAGCCTGAACAGCGGGGCGGCCAACGACCTCGAGCAGGCGACATCGATCGCGCGACGCATGGTGCGCGAATGGGGCATGAGTGACACCATCGGGCCGATGGCGTGGACGAGTCAGCAGCAGGTCTTCCTCGGCGAAGACCTCATGACCTCCGGGCGCGAGTACAGCGACGAAACGGCGAAGAAGATCGACGAAGAAGTTGCCCGCATCCTGCGCGAGCAAGAAGAGCGGGCGCGCACCACCCTGCTGAAGCATCGCCGTGGCCTCGACCTCGTCGCCGAGGCGTTGCTCGAGGCTGAGACCATCGACGGTGCCGCAGTGGCGCGACTCATTCAAGAAGGACTCGGCGCGCCAACGATCAAAGAGCGCTCACCCGAGAAGCCGGGCGATGCGACGCCCGACCGCCGCGCCGAGGGCGAGCGGAACTAACTCGACGAACTGTTTCGAACAACTATCTCTACGAACTGTGCGGCGACTCGTTCGTTGGCGCGGTGGGCGACTCGGTGGTCGGCGCAGCACATTCGGTGACCGGTAGTTGCGGGTCGCGGCAACGGGCCATCGCCGCCCACAAGTCCGTGGCACTGAGCGGCCCGAGGTGTCCGAAGCGAACCACGCCGAGTGAATCGGCAATCACGAGCGCCGGCACGGCATCGATGTGATAGCGGTCGTGCAACGCACGGTCGCGTGAGTACTCCGCTTCTTGCACGGCGACCTCTTTGCTCGCCAACACCGAAGCTTTACGCAACACATCGCCGCACGTTGCGCACGTGGATGAGGTGAACGCCACCACCAACCACGGTGTTTGTGGGGCGCTGAAGTCCGATCGATCGAGTTGGCTCGGCACTGAACCGCGCGGCTGTGTCGGCGCTTGTCGTGCATTGCGCCGCCGAATCGTCACCACCGCAGCAACCAGCACCACCACCGACACGATTGCGATTCGCCACCAGAGCTCTTGCACGTCAGCACGCACCAGTCGGCGCGCAGGCATCGCTCACCGCGATGAGTGGTGCAGAACCGTTGATTGGTTGCTTGGCGCCCCGCGACACGCTGCGCTGCACGACCACCGGCTCGGTTGACGTTACGGAAACTGCGGTCGTGGCGGCCTGACCAGAAAGCGTGATGCTGACACCGGCACCGGGCTGCAGCATGACTTGGTCGTAGCCCGACACTGCAACATCACCAGCCGGGCCGAGATAGGTGACGGCAAACGTTGCCGGCAGCGAACCAGGGTTGAAGATACGCAGCGAATCGGCGACATCGGCCGCGGTACCCGCCGGCGCAAGCCACGTGCGCGAGGGTCTCGGCACGCCGAGCAGCACCGCGCTCGCGGTGGACTTCTCCGCCTGGCGCGTCGTGATCCGTTCAATGACGACACCGACTGCCGTTGCAGCGTTCGCCGAAGTTGCCGTGACGACTGCCGAGTAACGACCAACTGCGAGTGTGCCGAGTGAAGTGGGAGCAAACTTGGTAACGCGCTTGGCTGGTGCCGTCACGACGAGTGGCTCGAGCGCGACTCCGTCGTCACCGGCGACGATGAACGTGAGTTGCTGGTCATTGATCAGCGGATTGAAGATGACGAACTCTTCATTCACGTTCGCCGCTTTCTCGCCGTCGGCGAAATACCAGCGGTCGCTCACGCCTGATGCGGCCAGAGCCATGGTGTAGCCAAGTCGACCGCGACCCAAGTAGTGCTGCGAACGTCCGACCACCACGCGACCAACCGTGGCCTTGACGATGACGGCGATCGTCGCTTCGTTGCGCGCATCGAGTGACGCCATGTCGAACACGCGCACGGACTCGGGCGGGATGACGACTCCCTTCAGCGACTGTGGCGCACGTTCGCCGATCGCAGTCACGAACGAGACATCAAGAATCGCCGAGTCGAGTGACGGGTTCGTCACCACCACCTGCTCGACGCTGTCGGCGCCGGTGAAGCCGTCGGCGAGATACCACTCATCCGAGGGCGACGAGGCACACGCTGCCAGCGCGTTACCCGCGCGGTGCACGGTGCGTTGTTCTACGGCAATTGCAGCACCCTGCGATTCGACGAGCGCCGACACGAACTGCGACTGCGTGCCGATTACGGCGTCGATCTCCAACGTCGAACGCGCCGGCACTGCGAAGCGTTGACGCCGTGCGGCGCCATCCAACGCAAATCGGGTGATGGTGCCACCGACGGGCGACTCATTGCCGTTGGAGATGACGAGCAACCCGCTGATTGAGTCGTCGGTGCCGGGAACGCCCGGGCAAAACCACGTGGATGCCTTGGCGGTCGCGCGAAACTCCGGCACGACCGGTCGTTCGGTGACCACAGACTCGAGCGCGCTCGTCGTGCGTCGCGCGAGCGCCACGAGCGCGCCCGCCGTAGCTATGACGATCGCAATCACGACGAGGCGCCGAAACACGTTGACCGCTCCGCCGGATGCACTGCGCGACTGAGCCATCACGCCACCCCGACGCGCTGATCGTCACTGCGCAGAGAAACTTCCACCACTTCGCGCGCTGCGCGCACACGCCCACGGAACCGACTCGGATTGAAGGTGATTGCCAGGACGAACACCCACAGCAGCACCTGCATGGCAATGAGCACGCGATGCGACAAACCGGCGCGCAGTCGTAGTTCCGCTCTCCCGGCAACCGGGGCATCGAACGCCGTGGTCGCACCGAACGCCACGCGTGGCGCGATACGCGCGCCGTCGACGCGCAGCGTCCAGCGATCGGAGAACGGAACGGCCAGATGCACGGTTCCCGCCGACAATGCACCGACATTGGCGCGGTGCGGCACCAAACCCGAGAGCAGGGCCCCGCGACTCGTCAGTGGTTCGGCGAGCAGGCTGGCTTCGGTGGCTTGTTGGCTGGCGACGGCGGAGCGCTCGTCCAACACCGCCACCGTCGGGAGGGCGGCCATGTTCTCGAAGATGACGAGGTCGGTTGCCGTGTAGACACGACGAAAGTCGAGTTGATCAGCGATACGTGCCACCACACCATCGCCGATGTTGCCGGCGGCGAGTGGACGTGATGCGTACTGCGTCGATTCGCGCAGCGGCACCACAACGAAGCGCACGGCGAGCGGCGCAAGCAAGCGACCCGCACGCAACGACTCGCCGGTGACGAGCACATCCACCGCACGATGAAGTGCCTTGGTGAGTGAACTCTCGGCGGGTGGCAACGTGTCGAGCCCGGTGAGTCCCCCGTCGCGCACGATGGCGTATGCGACGTTTGACGAGCTCGTGGTTGCACCGGCATGGATGAGTCGCGGATCGCCGATGTACAACGTGGCGTAGTCACCGCCCGTTGTGGTGGCGTCGGCGGTGATGGCGGCACCGTTGGAGATCGCTGCATCAGTCGGAAGTTGCGCCGCCAGACGCCCGAGCGTGTCGGGTGGCTGCGACCAGCTGCCACTGGCACCCGCCACGACCACGGGGGCACACGCCGCGACGATGCACGCTGTAGAGACAACCGAGAACAACTGCCGCCACGTGAGCGCCCGTTGTCGGCCACCGAGAAAGTCGGAGAACACAACGGCAGCCGCCAACGTGATGCCGAGTGATGACACCGCTGCCAACATCAACGGTTCGGGCATGCGGATGCTGATCACACCGCGTTCGTGAGCGAAGCGAATCAACAGAGGCGCAGCCGTTAGGAGCGCGGCACGCGTCGGCCACGCGGCGCGCGCACCACGCGACAACACGGCGACCACCACGACAGGCACGTACGCGGCGACCACGACCCATCGCCACACCACGTTGCCCAGCCCGAACGAGGCGACATCCAGTAGCGACGCATTCGTCAGCGGGTGACCAGCACCAATCAATTGCGTCCACCACCCAGTGCCGACGAAACTCACCGACCACGGCAGGTGCAGCACGGCCGCCCCGACGACGCCAGCCAACAATGATGCAACGAGCCATGCCGAGGCGCGCCATGGCGTCGCCGTGAGCAATGCCGCGATACCGAGTAGCACGGCTACGAATGCGACGACCATCAGTGTCGCGGGCGAGAACGTGGAAGCGATCGCAATAAGCAACAGCAGTGAGGCCAGCAACTGGGCGCGACGACTACCGGCGGCCCGTACCGAGGTTTCCCGCGCAACATCGCGCTCGTCACGCAGCAACCCAGCAATTCGACGGGCAAAGTCGAGCATCCACGGCAACAGTGCCCACAAGATCAGCGCGTCGCGACGGCCGTCGCGAGCCGCGAGCACACCGACTGGCAACGCGAGATACACAAGCGCACCGAACATTCGCACGCGCGCATCGCCGATGGCACCGCACAGCCGCCATGCACCGACCGCGCCGACGAAAAATGCCCCGACGACGATGGCCGTCAAGAGTGCTGCCCAATTGCCGAGAAAGATCGCGCCGAGCACGCTGAGAGCCCCGAGCAATGTCGGCGCGGCACTCGTTGCGCCAAACCAATTCGGTGACCAACCACTGAGATAGGCCCGCGCCACATCGATGGGCGAGGAGTCGTGAGGCATTAGTGGCATGGTCTGACCGACGCCGCTCAGCCCGCCCCAGATGAACCCACGATTTGCCACCACCACGAACGCGATGGTGACGAGCCCGACGAACGTGGTCGTGCGAGCAACGGGTACCGATGGCGCACCAATCGTCGGTACCTCGGACGTGTGTTGTTCGCGCAGGGCGCGACGATGACGGGCAAATGCGGCGATGCGCGCGCTCGAACGAAGCTGCAGGCTCGTCACTTCACGAGCCGGAACGCGGCGCAAGGGGCGAATCGCACGCCGTCGCTCGACGATGAGCGGAGCATCAACGACGAGTGCCACGACGGCGCGCAGGCTGGCAAACGCCTCTTGGGCACGCCCCGCAAACACACCGACCACGAACTCGACCAGCGACCCGATGAGTAGCCGCACCACCACCAGTGGCAGTTGCGCGAGAGGTGCACAGATCATCGCCGTGCGCACGCGATGACGTTCGCGTCGGGTCGTGGCATGCAGCAACGTGCCACGGGTATGGAAGCCATCGCGATGACGCACGACTGCGGCCGGATTCACCACCACGCGTGCTCCGAGCAGGTGCACACGCCAGCAGAAGTCGAGTTCCTCCCCCAGGAACGGGATGTTCGGGGCAAAACCAGCCACCTCGCGCCAAACATCGTTGCGCACCAACAAACACGCCGACGGCAACGCAAAGACATCGCGCACGGCATCGTGTTGCTCCTGATCGCGCTCACCGGGGTCGACGACATCCACCAGTTGCCCGGCGCGATCGCAGTCGAGACCGACGTGCTGCAACACATCCGGCGCATCCCACTCCACCAACTTGGGGCCGACGACCGCCGCATTCGAGCGAAATGCCTCGTCCACCAGCTGGCTGATGGCATCGGGGCGCAGTGCCACGTCGTCGTGCAGGATGAGGAAGAAGCCGTCGCGGCCATCGACCAACGACAGGGCCTGGTTCGCGACCGGACCGAACCCCGGGTTGCCCTCCACCGTGCGCACGAGTGCTGCCGGGTGGGTCGACCGTACCTGGTCGGCCACGCCGGGGGGCGTGGTGCTGGTGACGAGGGCAACCAGACGAATATCGGGATAGTCCTGCTCGGCAAGGCCGCGCAGCACCTCGGCGAACCAGTCACCGGGCTCGTGGACGACCATGACCGCCACGACGGGAGGGGCGGCGGTCGGGCGCTCCGCTGTGGGAATCGTCACGACCCGCTCATGCTACTGATGACGGATGCCACATACTGCCGCATGCGTAGTGCTTGCAAAAGTTAGCAGTACGGCGTAGCGTTTCGCGTGGGTCAATTGGCCCGCCTAGCTACAAGGAGCACCCAATGCCAGCCATCAAGTTCACCAACCCACTTCGCACTCTGGACCTCACGGCGTTCGACGTGCGCAAACTCAACGTGCAGAAGGTGACCGCCGATGTGCGCGGCGCCGCCGACAACATCGTTCGTCGTCTGCCCGTCGAGCAGGCGCGCAAGACCGTGGCCCCGGCCGCCAAGGTGGCGCGAGACGCCGCATACGTCGCCGTCGG
>Ga0194127_10005860_pt1 | contig 14231 bp, 12 predicted proteins | sample TA2KigC100mmetaG_FD_148624 | JGI IMG/M metagenome (GOLD analysis project Ga0194127, IMG submission 148624) | Freshwater microbial communities from Lake Tanganyika, Tanzania - TA2015036 Kigoma Deep Cast 100m | ecosystem: Environmental > Aquatic > Freshwater > Lake | place: Tanzania: Lake...
CCTCGCTCCAGGTGCGCGTGAAGCAGAACGACCTCGAGAATGCCGGCAAGGGCGCGCACGAGATCAAGCGCGCGCTCGCCGCCCGCCGCGTCGATCCCGCCCATATCCGGCGCGCCTCGATCGCCGCGTACGAGATGGAGATCAACCTCGTCCTGCACTCCTCGGGCGGCACGCTGCGCACGACGATCGACAACGAGTCGGTCGAGATCGTCGCCCGCGACCGCGGCCCGGGCATCGCCGACGTGCAGCTCGCGCTGCAGGACGGCTTCTCGACCGCGAACGACTGGATCCGTTCGCTCGGCTTCGGCGCCGGGATGGGCCTGGGCAACATCCGGCGGGTGGCGGACGAGTTCTCGCTCGATTCCAAGGCGGGCGGGGGGACGACGGTCCGCGCGGTGATCCGCCTGCCGCCGCCCGCGCCGGAGGAGGCCCCGCATGCGGGTGGCTGACCTCGCCGCGATCGAGGGCGTCGTCGAAACGGTCACCCCGGGGGAGCCGGACGCGGAGGTCACCGGCGCGACGACGTCGGACCTGCTGAGCGACGTTCTCGCGCACGCCCGTCCGGGCGATGTCCTCGTCACGATCCAGGCCCACCGCAACACGATTGCGGTCGCCTCCATCGCGGGCATCCGCGCCGTCATCCTTGCCCGCGCCCGCGCCGCCCCGCCGGACATGGTCGAGGCCGCCGTCGCCGAGCGCATCGCGATCCTGCGCGCCTCCGCCGGCCAGTACGAGCTTTCGTGGCGGCTGCATGGGGCGCTGGGCTCATGATTCTCCGCGCGGACTTTCACATCCACTCCTGCCTTTCCCCGTGCGGGGATCTCGACATGTCGCCGGCCGCCATCGCCGGCCGCGCGAAGGCGTGCGGGCTCGACGCCGTCGCGATCACGGACCACAACTCGGCGCGCCACGCGCCGGCGTTCGCGGAGGCCTGTGCGGCGGCCGGGCTGCGCGCGCTGTACGGCGCCGAGGCGACGACCGCCGAGGAGGCGCACGTGCTGTGCCTCTTCGACGACGCCGGCCGCGCGTTCCGGTTCGGCGAGTGGCTCTACGGCCTCCTGCCGGGCGTCGTCTGCGTCCCGGAGAAGATGGGCGACCAGCCGGTGGTGAACCGGTTCGACGAGATCGAGCAGACGCTGGACCTCTACCTCGGCGCGGCGACGGAGGTTCCCCTGACGGACCTGTGCGGGGAGGTGCTGTCGCGGGGCGGCCTGTTCATCCCGTCGCACGTCGACCGTCCCGTCACGAGCCTCCTCTCGCAGCTCGGCCGCATCCCGGACCTTCCCTACGACGCGATCGAGGTTTCGCCGCACTACGACCGTCGCCGCGATCCGGCGGGGCTCCGCGGCCGCCACGCGATGCTGCGCTCGAGCGACGGCCACCGGATCGACGAGATCGGCCGGGGGTGGACGGTCCTCGACCCGGAGGAGTTCTCCGTGGCCGGCATCCGCGACGCCCTGCGCCGCCTGGCCGCCGCGCAGGCCAAGGATCCGGACGCGGGGCTTCCGCCGCCGCCGGCGCACTGAGCCGCCGGTTGCCTCACGCCCGGGCGAGCGGCGGCGCGCGGTGGGAGTGCTCGATCTGGCGGATACCGTCGAGGATGTACTGCCCGCCCGCGACGACGGTGAGAACCGCCGCCGCGCCGGCCAGCCACGGGAACGGGCGCGCGGGGGCGTCGGCCAGCACCCAGAGGACCGTCCCCATCTGCAGCACCGTGGCCAGCTTCCCGCTCCACCGGGGGCGGACCTCGACGTGGCTGTTGAGGTGGTGGACGACGAAGGCGCCGAGCACCAGGAGCGCGTCGCGGCTGATGACGGCCAGCGCGAACCAGACCGGGATCTGCGGATGCAGGGCGGGCAGCGAGGGACGGGTCAGCATGATGATCGCCGCGAGCAGGAGCGTCTTGTCGGCCAGCGGGTCGAGGATCCTTCCCAGCTGGGTGATCTCGCCGCGCGACCGCGCGAGGTAGCCGTCGAGCGCGTCCGTCAGCGCCACGGCCAGGAACGTGACCAGCGCCATCACCCGGTAGCGTTCGTCCGCCGCGCCCTCCCGCAGGCCGAGGGTGTAGTAGACCATCATCAGGACGAAGACCGGGATGCCGAGGAACCGCAGCAGCGTGACCTTGGTGGCCAGGGTCAGGCGGGGGACGGTTCGACCGGTGTCAGGCATTCCGGACGCCCTCCCTATCCCGCGAACCGCTCCAGCGCGCGGGTGATGCGGGCGAGAACGCGGTCGCGGCCGAGGACCTCGAGCATGGCGAAGAGTCCGGGGCCGGCGGGCGATCCGGAGACCGCGACGCGGGTGGCGTGGATCAGGTCCGGGTGCGGCTGGCCGCGCGCGGCGGCGAGGTCCTTGAGCGCGGCCTCGAGGGTGGGGCCGTCGAACGGAACCGCCGCGGCCCAGCGGTCGCGCAGCGCGGCGAGGCCCTCGCGGGCGCCCTCGCGGAGGAGGCGCTTGCGGACGGCCTTGTCGTCGAAGGGGAAGTCCTCGGCGAAGAAGTAGGCGGTCTGCGCGGCGGTGTCGCTGAAGAGCTTGATGCGGTCCTCCATGATGGCCACGACCCGCGCGGCGTAGCCGGCGTCGGGCTCGAGCCCGTGGGCGCGGAGGTCGGCCAGGTGACCGGCCATGCGGTCGGCGGCCGGGAGGCGGCGCATGTGCTCGCCGTTCATCCAGAGCATCTTCGTCATGTCGAACTGGGCGGGGGAGGATTGGACGCGCTCGAAGGAGAAGAGCGCGGTCATCTCGTCGCGCGACAGCACCTCGCGGCCGTCGCCGGGCGACCAGCCGAGGAGCGCGAGGTAGTTGAAGAGGGCCTCGGCGAGCACGCCCTTCTCGCGGAACTGGCCGACGTAGGCGTCGCCGTCGCGCTTGGAGTAGGGCTTGCCCTGCGCGTTGACGATCATCGGGAGGTGGGCGTAGCGCGGCACGGGGGCGCCGAGGGCGCGGAAGAGCGCGATGTGCCGGAAGGTGTTCTCGACGTGGTCGTCGCCGCGGATGACGTGGGTGATGCCCATTTCGATGTCGTCGAGCACGTTCGCGAGGTGGAAGACGGGGTTGCCGTCGGACCGGACGATGACGAAGTCCTTGAGGTCCGCGGCGGCCTTGGCGAGGTCGCCCTTGACCTCGTCGTGGAAGGCGACGTCCGTCCCGGGCATGCGGAAGACGATGCACTCGCCCCTGCCGGTGCCGCCCTTGTCCTCGCGGTAGGCGTGGCCGGCGGCGACGAGGGTCTCGGCGGCGGCCCGGTGGGCCGCGAGGCGGGTGGTCTGGTAGAGCGGGGCCTCGTCGACCGTCAGGCCCAGCCACTCCATCGACTCGAGCACGGTGCGGCAGGCCTCGGGCGTGGAACGCTCGCGGTCGGTGTCCTCGATGCGCAGCAGGAACCGGCCGCCGCAATGCCGGGCGTAGAGCCAGTTGTAGATGGCGGCGCGCATGTTCCCGATGTGGACGTTGCCCGTCGGGCTGGGCGCGAAGCGCGTGCGGACCGTCATGATCGTTCTCCCGGATCGTGGTGCTCCGGCGGGCCTCGTGCCCGGGCCGGACGCGGCGCGCAGTGTAGCACAACGGGGCGGATCAGCGCGCAAGGACGAGACTGAGCCAGGGGACGTAGGTGATCAGCGCGAGGACGGCCAGGAGCACGGCGATGAACGGCAGCGAGGCCCGGGCGAGGACCAGGAGCGGGCGGTCGAAGCGGATCGCGGCGATGAAGAGGTTCATGCCCACCGGCGGCGTGACGTAGCCGATCGCGAGGTTGGCGAGGAAGATGACGCCGAGGTGGACGGGGTCCACGCCGTAGGCCTTGCCCAGCGGCAGCAGCAGCGGGACGATCACGATCGTCGCGGTGTAGATGTCCATCGCGCAGCCGACCAGCAGCAGGAAGAGGTTGAGCATCAGCAGGAACGTCACGGGACTGTGGATGTGCGCGCGCACGGCCGCGAGCACCTGCTGCGGCACCTCCTGGTCGATCAGCCAGTTCGTGATCGCCATGCCCATGCCGAGGATGATCAGCACGCCGCCGACCAGCGTCATCGCGTCGCGCGCGATGCGGCCGAGGTCGCGGATGCGGATCTCGCGGAGGATGAGGCATTCCACCACCAGCGCGTAGGCGGCGGTGATGACGGCCGCGTCGCTCAGGACCAGCGTTCCGCTGTAGATGCCCGCCAGCACGAGCACCGGCAGCGGCGCCTCCCAGCGCGCCGCCCACAGCGCGGCGCCGAGCTCGCGGACCGAGAAGGGCGTGCGCGCGATGCCGCCGCGCTTCGCGGTCCACGCGCCGTACAGGCCCAGGGCGAGGATCCCGAGCAGGCCCGGCAGCAGGCCCGCCAGGAAGAGGCGCTCCATCGTCACCGCGCTCTCGACCGGGTTGGCGATGACGCCGTAGAGGATCAGCGGCAGGCTCGGCACGAACAGCACGCCGAGGTTGCCGCCGCTCGTCACGAGGCCCAGGGAGAAGCGCTCGCCGTAGCGGTCCGCCCGCAGCGCCGGCAGCAGCAGCCCGCCGAGCGCGACGATGGTCACGCCCGAGGCGCCCGTGAACGCCGTGAACAGCGTGCACGCCACCACCGCGACCGCCGGCATGCCGCCGGGCAGCCAGCCGAACGCCGCGCGGGAGAGCCGCAGCAGCCGCTCCGGCGCCCGGCTCTCGGCCAGCAGGTAGCCGCCCAGCGCGAACATCGGCAGCGTGCGCAGCAGCGGCATCGTCGCCAGCCGGTTGAGCTCCGAGATGATCAGCGACGGCGCGATGCCGTCGCGCGCGTAGGCCTCGAAGGCCAGCCCGCCGAAGACGGCGAAGATCGGCGCGCCGAGCAGCGCGAGGAGGATGACGAAGATCGTCATCATGCCGCGCCGTCCCTTCCGGCGTCCGCGCTTGCGCCCGGCGCCGTCCGTCCGGCCGCCTGCGCCGCCGAGAGCGCGGCGTGCAGGACGAACCGCAGCGCGAGGAGGGCGAAGGCCACGGGCACGACCCAGGTATAGACCCACACCGGCGCGCCGAGCAGCGTCGAGGTCTCGGTTTCGCGCTGCAGCCCGATGAAGGCGTGCGCGGCCAGGGCGAGGCGGGCGCAGAGGAAGGCGGCGAAGAGCTGCACGAGGGCGGCGGCGGCGGCGCGCGGTCGGGGCGGCAGCAGGTGCGAGACGAGGTCCATCGAGATGTGCTTGCGCAGCCCCGTTGCCGCCAGCGCGCCGAGCATCGTCAGCCACAGCAGGCCGATGCCGAGGAGGGGTTCGATCCAGGAGAGGCCCGTCCGGAAGAAGGTCCGCAGGACGATCTGCAGCGCGGCGAGGATCACCATGCCGGCCGCGAGGCCGCCGAGGAGGACGCGCTCGGCGGCGTCCCAGGCGGTCACGCAGCGGCGCAGCGCCCCGTCACGGGGCATGGGCCGCCCCCGCGCCGCCGCGGTGGTCCTTGAGGAACGACTGGATGCGGTCGTCGGCCTCGGCCGGGAACAGGTCGCCGCGCAGCCGCTGCCGCGTCTCGTCGCTCACCTTCCGCAGGCCCTCGGCGTCGGCGTCGGTCGCGTGCGTGACCTCGATGCCGGCCTTCGCCATGACCTCGAGCGCCTCGGCGTTGCTCTTGCGGACCTCGGCGGTCAGCTCGGTCGTCAGCCGGCGCGAGATCGCAAGGACCTTGGCCCGGGCCTCCTCGGGCAGCCGGTTCCACGAGGTCTCCGCGACAAACAGCCCGCCGAACGTGTAGGCCAGCCGCAGGTCGTTGCGGTACTTCACGCGGCCGGTCCACTGCATCGACACCGCCGCGAGGGGCGGGGCGTAGACGGTGTCCAGCAGGCCCGTCTGCAGCGCGGGCAGGACGTCCGCCACCGGCACCGGGATCGTGCTGATGCCGGCGGTCTTGAACAGGGCGGCCAGCATCGGCTCGTTCGGGATCGACCACACCTTGGCGCCGCGGAAATCGTCGAGGCCCTTCACCGGCCGGTTGCCCATCACGTGGCTGAAGCCGACCTCGGTCCAGCCGAGCACGACGTAGCCGTTGGCGCGGCAGCGTTCCTCGAGCCACGGGGTCAGCGCCTTCATCGCGGCATCGACCTCCTCCGGGCTTCGGAAGGTCATCGGGAACATCAGCGCGTTGGCCTCCGGGCAGATGCGGGCGATGCCGTTGCCGAGGAAGCCGCCGCCGTCGAGCTGGCCGGCCTTGATCTTGACGAGGACATCCTTCTCCTCGCCCATGACGCCCGCCGGGTAGACGCGGATCTTGGCCGCGCCGCCCGTCGCCTCGGCCGCCTCGGCCTTCAGCTTCTCGAACGTCTGCATCCACGCGCTGCCCTCGGGCGCCAGCGTCGCGAACTTCAGCGTCACCGGCGCGGCCGGCGCCGCGCACGCGGCCGCCAGAAGCACCGCCGCAACGATCCCGAACCCGCCCCCCGTGCCCCGCCGTCCGTTGACGGTTGGACGCCGGTTGCCGCGCCCCCCATCCGCCGCCGTCCGATGTCCGGCGTCCGTCCCTCGGTGTTCGATGTTCGGTGTTCGATGTTCGATGTTCACGTTGCCGCTCCCTCGCCCCTCACTCGTCACTTGCCACCCGTCACTGCTTCCCCTCGTCCCTCGTCCCCCGTCCTAGAACCACTCCTCGGCCATCGGCAGCAATGCCTTCGCCCGGCGGCGCGCCACCGCGTTCATGAGTTGAAGGCCCGGCGGGTCGTCCCGGTCGCTCGTGCCGAGAACCGACTTCAGCGTCGACTCGAACAGGCCCTGGTCGAGCGCGTAGCGCGCGTAGAACTCGGCCATCGCGACCCGCGGCAGCAGCGCCTTCTCCCCGGCGGCGGCCGCCGCCTGGTCGAAATGCCGCCGGGATGCCTCGAGGTCGCCGCCGCCGCCGCGGGGCTGCACCGCGTAGTAGATGCCGAAGAAGAGGTGGGGGCCGCCGCGCTCGTGCGTCGGATCCAGCGCCATCACGCGCCGCATGATCGCCACCGGGCGGTTGATCTGCGCGACCGCCTCCATCGAGCCGCCGCTGTTGATGATCCAGCCCATCCACGCCATCGCCGTGGTGTAGAGCGCGGGAACGTCGGCCCTGCCGAAGCCGGCGAGCGAGGCCTCGAAGGCGTCGACCGGCCCCGCCACCGCCGCGCGGAAGCGGGCGTTTTGCGAGAGCGCGGCGATCCCGTAGTCGCGCGCCCGCGCGTACAGGTCCCGCGCCCGGGCCGCCTCGGAGCGGGAGACGAACGCCGCCGCGTAGCCGACGCGCGCGCTGGCGGCGGCCAGCAGGATCTCCGGGTTGTCCGGCGCGGAGGCCGCGAACCCGTCGAGCACCAGGATCAGCGCCGGCGCGCCGTCGCGCACCAGGTCGGGGTCGGTCTGCTCCTGCAGCGAGGCCGACATCTGCGACGCCATCGGCGCCAGCGCCGACGTCGCCGCCCCGCGCAGCATCCCGCATCCCGACAACGCCGGGACCAGGGCCGCCGCGCACGCCCCCGTCATCCATCCTTTGAAACCGCTCATGAGGCCGCCAGTCTATCGTGCCGCGCCCCCCGCCGCAACGCAGCCGGGGCGGGGTCCGCGGTCGGAAGGGAACGTCGGCGGAACGGCGCGTGAGGTTCACCGCCCCGGCGGCGGGTGGAGATGCCGGACGACGGCGAGCGCGCGACGCGCGGCGCGCGCCGCGGCCCGGGACGAGATCGTGGCCCCGCTGACGGCGTCGATCCCGGCGCCGACCTCCAGCCGCATCGTGTCGTCCCGCCCCCGGAACTGGTCGAGGAACTCCCGGTCGCGGATGCCGGCGCCGTAGCGCGAGCGGTAGGCGACGACCTCGAGGTCCCGGATCGCGCCCGCGGGCGTCAGCGCGACGACGAACGTGATCGGGTCGTCCCGCCCGCGCTCGTCGAGAATCATCGCGTAGCCCGTCGTGTTCGTCCCGTCGCTTCCGCGGTGGAGGATGACCTCGCCGGCGTCGATCCGTACCTCGGCCTCGGCGGCAAGGCGGCTTGCGTCGTCCTGCGTGATCCGGTGCCGCTCGGCGGTGACCGAGCGCGCCCCCGGGAGCGCCCACGCGACGGCCGCCTCCCGCGTCATGTCCGCCGCGGCCCCGATCGCAAGGATCGCGGCGGCGAAGACGGTCAGGATACGGGCGCTGTTCATGAGTTCGCGACGCCCGGCACCATACCGCAGGAGCCGTCCCCGTGGCCACTCCCGTCCCCAGGGCCGACGCATCTTGTTCCTGTCGAAACCGGGCCGTGTGCGCGGGATCTTCAGGATTCCCCTTCCATCGCCGGGAAAGGGAGATCCCAGCCGAACGATCCTCGAATCAAGGCAAAGGCGCTGCCGCGGCGCGCACCAGGTGGCCCCGAGTCCGCGAGGGGCCCGGCCGGGAACGCGGCAGACCGCCCCGGATGCAAGGCGACGAAGGGGGCGCTGGACTCGTGTCCGCGCCCCCTTCGGCAACGCCGCAGGCGGGGCGGGATCCCGCGCGATCCGGCCGGCCTGGTGCGCGTCGCACCCCCGCAACCGCAAGCGATCCAGCGTCCGCAAGCAACTCCGCGCTCGGCCTCGTCGGCCCGCGCCTGCACCTCCCCCGGGGATGCGTGGCCCGCGCCCGCGAACTCGCGCTAGGTCGGCCGGTCCATGTCGGATCCGGACATGGGAGACGGCTGGGAAGGCGGGCTGTCGGTCGGAGGCGGAGTCTGGGAAGGCGAGGACGGCTCTCCGCCCGCTGCCTTCGCCGCCCGGCGCGCGAAGCGGCGTTCCCGCTTCTCCTGCGCCTTGCGCATCCTCTCCATCTCCTTGCGCCGCTTCTCGAAAGCGTTCTTGTTCATCGCCATGGCGGTTTCTCCCAGGATCGATCCCGCCAACAGGGCGCCGACGTGCACCGGGTCCGCGTGAATCGCGGGCAGCATAGCACAGCTTCGCGCCCGACGCCCGCCGTCCTCGCGGGCAAGGCGGAGGAGGCCCATCGGGCGCGAACAAGAAGAGACCCGCGGTCCCGCGGGTTGCCTTTCCCCTCCGCCGCGCCGGACGGAACCGGCGCGGCGGAGGTTCGGGCTCCCGGGCGCGGGCTCAGGCCCCGGCCAGGCAGGCTTCCAGGTCGGCCTCGGCGGTCGTGATCGGCTTGATCGCGAACTTCTCGACCAGGACGTTGAGCACCGCCGGCGTCACGAAGGCCGGGAGGCTCGGGCCAAGCCGGATGTTCCGGATGCCGAGATGGAGCAGCGTCAGCAGGATGCAGACCGCTTTCTGCTCGTACCACGAGAGTACCAGCGACAGCGGCAGGTCGTTCACGCCGCAGTGGAACGCGCCGGCGAGGGCCGAGGCGATCTTGATCGCGGAGTAGGCGTCGTTGCACTGGCCGCAGTCCAGCAGGCGCGGCACGGGGCCGATCGCGCCGAAGTCCAGCTTGTTGAACCGGAACTTTCCGCAGGCGAGCGTCAGGATCACGCAATCCTTCGGCACCGCCTCGGCGAACTCGGTGTAGTAGTCGCGCCCGCTCTTGGCGCCGTCGCAGCCGCCGATCAGGAAGAAGCGGCGGACCGCCTTCGACTTGACCGCGTCGATGACCGTCCCGGCCAGGCCGAGCACGGTGTGGTGGCCGAAGCCGACAAGGATCGTCTTCTCGGGCTCGTCCGCCGCGAAGCCGGGCGCCGCGAGGGCGGCCGCAATCACGGGGGCGAAGTCACCCTTCGCCATGTGGGTGACGCCGGGCCAGGCGACGAGGCCGCTGGTGAAGATGCGGGCCTGGTAGCTCTCCTTCGGCTTCTGGATGCAATTCGTCGTCATCAGGATCGCGCCGGGGAACTCGTCGAATTCCTTGCGCTGGTCCTGCCACGCGCCGCCGTAGTTGCCGACGAGGTGCTTGAACTTCTTCAGCTCCGGGTAGCCGTGGGCCGGCAGCATCTCGCCGTGCGTGTAGATGTTGACGCCCTTGCCCTCGGTCTGCCGGAGCAGGATCTCGAGATCCTTGAGGTCGTGGCCGGAGACGAGGATCGCCTTGCCCTTGACCGGCGTGATGCGCACCGCCGTCGGGACGGGATGTCCGTAGGCGCCCGTGTTGGCGGAGTCGAGCATCTCCATGACTTTCAGGTTCACCTCGCCGCAGCGCATGTTCATTGCGAAGAGCGTGTCGACCGTCAGGGTGTCCCCGGCCAGGAAGTCGAGGGCCTCGTGGAAGAACGCGTAGACGCCGTCATCCTCGCGCCCGAGCACGTAGGCGTGGTCGGCGTAGGCCGCCGTGCCCTTGAGCCCGTAGACGAGCAGTTCCATGAGGCCGGTGATGTCCGGACCGCGCCGCGCGAGAAGGCTCTCGATGCCGGCGGCCTCGCCCTGGCGGATCAGGCCGTTGAGATCGGCGGCCGGGACCCAGGCGGCGGGGCCGGCGGGCGTCTCGGCGGTCTTCCCGGCCTTCGCGCAGGCGGCCCCGTACTCGCGGCGGACCGTGTCGCGGATCTGCGCGCCGCGGCGCAGGATGATCTCCAGGCGCTTCGGGTCGAAGTTGACGTTCGTGACCGTCGTGAACAGCGCCTCGAGGATGAAGGCGTCGGCGTCGTGGTTCCTCACACCCAGCGCGCGGGCGCGGTGCGCGTACTGCGAGACACCCTTCGCCGCGAGGACCAGCAGGTCCTGCAGCGCCGCGGTGTCCGGATCCTTGCCGCATACGCCGAACGAATTGCACCCGGTCCCCTTCGCGGCCTGCTCGCACTGGAAGCAAAACATGCCCATGTCCGTATCCCTTTCGTTTTCCGTCCGCCGCCGGCCCCCATGGCCGGTCGACGGACGCACTATGCCCCCGCGCCGCCCGGCGCGCCTTGACGGGAATCAAGAACCCGCGTGACGGAAGCACGAGGCCGGAATCCCGAAGCGCGAAACGGGTTCGAACCCGCAAAGCGCCAAACAGCGTCTGGCGGGGCGGAGGAAGGCGGGCGAAGGAGGACGAGGGACGAGGGGCGAGGGTCGGGGGACGAGGGAGGAACAGCCGAGGGAAGAGAACGACAACCGAATGGGGACAACCGAATACGGACAAGGGACGGGGGACGAGGGGCGAGGGGCGGGGGACGAGGGGTGGAGGAAGTGTCGAGTGGCAAGTGACGAGTGGCGGGGCGGAGAAAGGCGAGGGCGCAGTCGAACGATCCCCGATAGCCTCCTCCTTCTCTTTCAGGTTTCAGGTTTCCGCCCTCATCCTTTCCTCGTCGGCTGATGAATCCGGACTTCGGTGTTCTCCGGAGGGGCGAGGGGCGAGGGTCGAGGGGCGAGGGGGGAGGGACGAGTGGGAGCAGTGGCAAGTGACGAGCGGCGGGGCGGAGGAAGTGTCGGGTGGCAAGTGGCGAGTGGCGGGCTTCTTCGCCACCGAGCAAGCTCAAGCGGGTCCGGCACGGGCACTGAAAGCCCTTGCCGCGCAAGGCCGCTCCGAGAAATGCGACGCGTCGCATATCCTCGTAATGGAGGGGTTTTGCGTCACGATCAGACTCATGCCGATCTTAACCCCAACCTCGATCTCCACCGCGCCGGCGCTTGCGGCCAGCCCGCCAACCCCTTGGCGCACAACGCGAAACCTCAATCAAGAAGCCGCTTGAATCCGCCCGCCGGCAGGCGCAGCATCGTCTGCACAGAAAAGGGATGAAGGATCGAGAAAGCATGCCGGAGAGGTGCCGACCCGAGAAAAGCGACTGGTCGTAGAATATACGTTCGGTCAATGAATGAATATTGATCATCCAGCATGGCATATGAACAAGAGTCGCTGCTCGTATTGCGAGCAAGGGGAACTCGTCTTCTCCAAGTGTCCACAGTGCGGCGTCGTAGTTCTGATCTGCGCCGAATGCGGTATGGTTTATGGGATAGACGGAAAGAATGTTGGAAAGGAAGTTGGTGACATATCTGGATCAACACGCTGCTTCTCATGTTGCGGGCCATTACAGCAGGATTTCCCAATCGCAACGGCAGACGAGATACAGGCAATCGGATTTCGGAAAGAGGAATACCGATAAGACAGGGACCGAACCATCGCCTCCACCGTATTCCTCACCCGCAGCGGGTTCGGAATCCGGTGAGGCGTAACGTTCGACGAGAATAGACACATGCGGAACAACTGGATAAGCACCACGTTACGCGCGACTTTCTCAGTCGTTATGCTGGCCTCATCATGCGCCGACGCAAGCGGTGTGCCTGCCCGCGTTGTGCTGAGTGCAGGGGAGTTTGGGGTGGTTGCCGACGGGAGGACCGATGATGGGGCCGCCATTCAGCGAATGATCGATCGTGCAAGGAATCTCGACAAGGCAGCGGAGTTGAGATTTCCGAGCAACCGGGTGATTTGCGTCAGGTCGGGTGTTGAACGCTATGCATTCCTGCTGAGAGACATCAAGGAGCTGCGCATCAACGGGCAGGGCAGTGAGTTCCGTCTTGCGAGCGACATACGGTTCCTGCGAGCGAAATGCTGTCCTGATCTTGAGGTGGGGAGCCTTAAGGTCGACTTCCTGACTCAACCGACCACCCCGGGCACAATCACCGAGGTTGATTCACGAGCAAGAGCGATCACGGTTACACTGGACCATCCCGAGATGGCCGCGCAACTCGGCGGCCCGACCAAAGAGGACGGCGAGCAGGGTTTCTTCGGCATGGTGCTCCTTGACGCGCTTTACGACACGAAGAAGGTCGTTCACTACTATGCCGATCGCGTCGATGTGAAGTCTCCGGGCGTGGTTCGTGTTTTCAACGAAGAGCCGGGTTGGGGCACATTGGCCAAGCACGTGAAGCCCGGCCGCGCGCGGGTTGATCTGCCGGTCCCCGGGATCGCCCACCGCTTCGGGCCGGGCGCGTTGTTCGCCATCGATGACTGTAAGAATGTCACGGTGTCGCATGTCGACGTATGGTCAGCCCCCTGGTTCACTTTTCATCTGTTTCGAAACGAAGGGCAAGTGACGTTTCGCCGCGTGAACGTAATGCCCAAACCCGGCTCGCAAAAGGTGCTCTCATCGTGCAGGGATGCCATTCACGCCAAAGGGAATCGTGCCGCCATGCTGTTCGAGGACTGTGTTCTGGCGGGGCTTGGCGATGACGCGTTCAATATCTCCACCCACTGCTCCCGCGTGCGAGCCATTGAATCCCCAACCCGTATCACCGTTTCCCAGCAATTCCCCCTCGGGCACATTCCCTTCCGGGTGGGCGATACGCTTATCCTCATGGATCCGGGAACGAACTGCAAAGTCGCTGAACGCAAGATCATCAACGTGGATGAGATCCCCTCGTCCAATCCGAACCCGCGGCCCAAGGAGAATCCGTGGGCACCGTCCTCGGTTCTCACCCTGGATAGCCCGGTCAGCGATGTGGCCCGAAAGGGGCTGGTCGCGTGGAGCCGCGAGAGTTCCAACCCGATGACCATTATCCGGCGATGCGTCATTCGGCGGTCCTGTCGCCTCCAAACCCCTGTCGTCATGGAAGCGTGCGACGTACAGGCCTTTCTTTGGTTCTACGGCGATTCGATGGAGGGACCGGGGCCCGAGTCGCTTGCCGTCAGGAAATCGCGACTGTGGACCGACGGCCTCGCGCATCCATCCGGCGCCCTGACCGTCTCAGGATTCGAGAAGAGCCGCAGGGAAAGCGTCCCCGTGCGTTCCGACGCCGTCCTGCAACGTGTTGAGCTCATCGGCAACGAAATCAAGGGAATAGTCCGGATTGCCAATGCACTGGAAGTGGAAGCAACCGGGAACCACATCACCACTCCGGACACGGCTCCCATCAGGTTTGAGCATTGCGGCAGGATCAAACAAGAGTAGAAGCGATCGACGAACCAGCCGTTGCAGGCGACGCTTTGCAGCGCGCCCGACCTGAACCGTTCGCCGGACGAGACCATGGCGGGGGGCGGGCGGCGCGGCGGCTCCGACACGCGGCGATCCTGCCTGGCCGCGACGCGGTCCGGCGGCGTGATGTAATGGGCGCTTCGTGGTCCGTCGCCCGTCCCGCTTCCCCCGGGCGGGGGGATTCGTTAGGCTTCCTGCCAAACCGCGGGACGATCGGCGGGTGGAGGATGGCATGGACGCACGGTTCTCGATCGGCATCGACTACGGGACGAACTCGGTCCGGGCGCTGGCGGTGGACGTTGCCACCGGCGCGGAGGTCGGGACGTCGGTCTTCAACTACCCGACGGGCGACCACGGCATCGTCATCGACCCCTCGAATCCCGACCTTGCCCGCCAGCAGCCGCGCGATTACCTCCAGGGCCTCGAGGCCGCGGTGCGCGGCGCGCTGAAGGCGGCGGCCGCGGCGCCGGGCTTCGCGCCGGACCGCGTGATCGGGCT